>Ga0070738_10003259_pt1 | contig 21841 bp, 20 predicted proteins | sample Coa_R2_2_FD_66446 | JGI IMG/M metagenome (GOLD analysis project Ga0070738, IMG submission 66446) | Surface soil microbial communities from Centralia Pennsylvania, which are recovering from an underground coalmine fire - Coalmine... | ecosystem: Environmental > Terrestrial > Soil > Unclassified ... | reverse complement strand
TCAGTTGGGCTGCATACGGATTTTGGCTCCGGTACCTACAACGGATCGTATATGGGCATCCCGTACCAGGTGGTGGATGGCACTCAAGCTGGCGTAAATATCACGGCGCAGTATTCCGACGAGAGCGACCCGGGACCGATGCCGATTCCGTCCAACGCGCTTATCGAAGGCTATCCTAATCCTGGAACTGGCGACCGCCATGTCCTTGTCCTTGATACTGCTAATTGTTTTCTGTACGAGCTTTACAGCTCTTATCCGAACGGCGACGGCACTTGGACCACCGGTTCAGCCGCCGCTTGGGATCTGCTGAGCAACGAGCAGCGCCCGTGGACATGGACTTCCGCCGACGCGGCCGGATTACCAATTTTCCCTGGCCTTGTACGTTATGACGAAGTAGCTGCCGGGCAGATTGAGCACGCCATCCGTTTCACCCTGCAGAATAGCCGTGCCGCATTCGTGCCTCCAGCTTCGCACTGGGCGGCGACTACCAGCAACGTGAACGCCGCTCCCATGGGCATGCGCATGCGTCTGAAAGCCGGTTTTGATGTCTCTGGGTTTTCCGCGACGAACCAGGTGATCCTCAATGCTATGAAGAAATATGGGATCATTATGGCCGACAACGGCAGTTCGATGTACATCAGCGGGGCACCCGACTCGCGTTGGGATAATAACGATCTTCACAATCTCGGCAGTGTCACCGCAGGCGACTTTGAAGTGGTGCAGATGAACCCCGTCTACACGGCGTCGAATGTTCCTCAAGGCTCAGCTCCCACTATCAGCACCTTTTCCGCTTCATCAACAACAGTGAGAGCAGGCACGCAAGTGATACTAAACTGGTCAGTTTCCAACGCTTCCTATCTGATCATTTCGCCGCAAGTCGGTGCAGTGCGCGGAAACAGTGTGCCCGTCGTACCCAACTCCACCACAACCTACACGCTGTGCGCGACCAATCAGTACGGCCGAACTACCGCGGTTGTGACGGTCGCCGTGCAGTAATGGGATTTCGCTCTGCACAAGAGAGACCCCCGGTCGTCAATTCGAAGTAGCATTGCGTCTCTCACCCTGTATCATGTTTGCGCGAAAGCCGGAGGGCTCGGCAAAAGGCAACTTCGGATTCCAAGGAGTTTCATGATCCAGCAGGCATCTGCTGTGCGGCTCGTCATTGTTCTCTTCTTTTCTTTAGTAGTATTCCTCAACATCACGGTAGAAGCGCAGACCCCGGCGACCAACAACCCGCCGTTTTACGGCCCCTACAATGCGGCATTCCTCGCCGACGGCGATGGCCTTTCCAAGCAGCTCATGAAAGATGACACGGTGCTGCGCGCCGATTCGCCATGGTCTCTTTACGCTTGGGTACAGAGCGATGAACCAATTACGCAGATGACGCTGCTGGTGGGAATGGGCGAGCCTACGGAGGAATATCCGCGCTTCCTTGCCTACGATGGCCGCAAGCTCTCTTTGTGGATGGGAAACGACAACAACCTTGGCGGGCCCGCGTCGCTTGTGGCAGGCCAGTGGCATCTCGTGGCTGCAACCTTCGATGGCAGCGAATTCCATCTCTATGCGGACGCATCGCAGATAGCGGCTGGCAAGCTCGAACTTGGCAGCGTGAGCCCGGTTCTGACAATGGCTCCTCCTATGCTGCCCATGCCGATCGCCGTTCCACCCTCTCTCCTCGCGCTGATGCCACGCTCGGCACAAGCATCGATGGGCGCTCCGCCGGTATCTCCCGGGATAACATGGCAGCACTTCGGCGGCAGGATCGCCGGCCTGATCATTTTGCGCCGAATGCTCAGCGCTGATGAGATCAAACAAATCTACGAAAAGCCCGAGGACTTTTCGCTGCTCGTTTTCGAGGACGGATCGAAGCCGTGGCCGGTGCAAACCCGTGGCCAGGCGGGATACCGTGCACCACAGGATCCCGATACTTTTCCACGCAGCAAAGCACCGTTCTCCAAGCCCGTCGCAGTTAGGCCACCGTCTTTACCCGCGTTGCAAGAAACGTCCCCCCACAACTGGACCGTCAATGGCTGGACCCTCACGGAAGCGCCGAAAGTCATGGCGGATGGCGCCGAAATCAGCAAACCGTCGTTCAGCACGCGAGACTGGATGATCGCTACGGTTCCCGGCACGGTGCTCACCACCATGATCGATCGTGGAGTCTACCCGGATCCCGATTACGGGCTGAATAATCTTGCCATCCCCGAAAGCCTGAACAAGCAGGACTACTGGTACCGCAGTGAATTCAGAGCTCCGAAATTCGGCAGCGGCCAACACCTCACGCTCACTTTCGAAGGCATCAACTACAAAGCTGATATCTGGCTCAACGGCCAGGAACTGGGAACGATCACTGGCGCATTCATTCGCGGCGTATTCGACGTTAGCAAGGTTCTGAAATCCGGCGAAATCAACGTGCTCGCAGTGCGCATCTCTCCCCCTCCGCACCCTGGAATTCCAAACGAGCAGTCGGTGAAGGGCGGACCGGGCGAGAATGGCGGCATCATGTGTCTGGACGGCCCCACCTTCATCGCGACCGAAGGGTGGGACTGGGTACCTGCGGTTCGTGATCGCGACAGCGGTCTTTGGCAACCTGTAACCTTGACCGCGACCGGCACAGTGAAGATTGGCGATCCCCAGATCGTCACCTCCCTGCCGCTGCCTGATACCAGTAAAGCCGATGTAGAAATCACTATCCCGTTTGACAACACGGGTGACACGCCGGTCATCGGAACGCTGACCGCATCCTTCGATAAGACCATCGTCACGAAGAATGTGACAGTCGCTCCACATGGCAGCACCGTGAAGCTCACTTCAGCCGAGTTCTCGCAACTCACCGTCCAGCACCCGCGCCTGTGGTGGCCCAATGGCTACGGCAAGCAGGAGCTCTACACTCTGAATCTTTCGTTTGCAGAGAACGGGCACGAATCAGACACCAGGAGTGTGCGCTTCGGGATTCGCGAGATTACCTACGAGTTGAGCCTGTTCGACAAATTCGGCCATCTCCGCCGCGTAGATTTCTCCCCGACTACGGCGCGCGCTCTGGACCAGCAGGTCGTGAACGTCACTCATGCTGGCATGCGCGAGATGCCATCGAGGGATCCAATACCGCCTGGAATTCCCGATGAATATAAGCAGTACTTCAAATCCTGGGCGGCTTCGCTGATGGCGAAAGGAGAATCATCGCCAGCTTTAAAACCCGGCAGCGACCCAGATGCCGCGCCTTATCTGATAATCAAAGTCAATGGCGTGAAAATCGCCTGTCGCGGCGGCAATTGGGGTATGGACGACTCACGCAAGCGTGTCTCGCGCGAGAAATTGGAGCCGTACTTCCGGCTTCACCATGATGCCAACCTGAACATCATCCGCAACTGGGAGGGGCAGAATACCGAAGAAACCTTCTACGACCTGGCTGACGAATACGGAATGCTCGTCTGGAATGATTTCTGGGAAGCGACAGAGAATTACAATGTGGAAGCAGAAGATCCGGCGCTCTTCCTGGAGAATGCTCGCGATACGATTCTCCGCTTTCGCAATCATCCCTCTATCGTGATCTGGTGCGGCCGCAACGAAGGCGTGCCACAGCCGGTCATCAACGAGGGGCTGGCAAAGCTCACGCGCGAGCTCGACGGCACCCGCTACTACTCTCCCAGTTCAAACCAGGTAAATTTGCAGAACAGCGGTCCTTACCGCTATATGGATCCGGAGCTTTATTACACGGTATTGAATCACGGCTTTTCCGTAGAGACCGGTACGCCTTCCATGTCCACGCTGGAGTCATTCAAGGCGTGGATTCCCGAGCCCGACCAGTGGCCGATCAGCGATGACTGGGCCTACCACGACTGGCATCAGAGCGGCAACGGCGACGTGATGCCTTTCATGCAACAGATTCAATCCGAATTCGGCGCGGCCACCGGCCTCGAAGACTTCGAACGCAAGGCGCAGATGCTCAACTACGTTCAGCACCGTGCCATCTTCGAAGGCATGAATGCGCACCTCTGGGCTCCCAACAGCGGAAGGCTGTTGTGGATGACCCATCCAGCATGGCCGAGCAACATGTGGGAGATCTATAGCTCGGATTACGATACGCAGGCGTCGTTCTATGGCACGAAGAAGGCATGCGAGCCGCTGCACGTTCAGCTCGATCTCTCGAACAACAACGTCGATGTAGTGAACACCACAACACAGGCTCAGTCAGGCCTGACCGTCGCTGCCAACGTATATTCCTTGGACAATAAAGCCCTGCTGCATCAGGAAGAAAAGAGGGACCTGCCTGCCGATGCTGTGGCCCACGTGTTCCATCTAGACCTGGCGCCGTATCTGCAGGCTGGAGTAGTCATCATTAAGCTGGAATTGCGAAACAGCAGCGGCCAGCTCATTTCGGACAACCTGTACTGGCTCGCCGGCACGAGCTCGCATTACCGGCAATTGAACCATCTACGCGCAGCAACGCTCGCCGCAACTGCTACTTCAAGTCGCGTAGATCAGACTGTGCACATACGAGTTCAGCTAAAGAATACCGGCACTGATGTGGCCCTGGAGAACAAGCTCACGCTGCTTAACAGCGATGGATCGCGCATCCTTCCCGCGTACTACGGCGACAACTACGTGTCACTGCTCCCGGGCGAGTCGAAGGACATCGACATCGAATACCCCGCTGCGGCTGCAAAAGGGCCGGCCCACGTGACGTTGAGAGGATGGAACCTGTCGCCAAGGTCTCTCGCTATACAGTAGTCACTTGGCCACTCCGTGCTGTTTGAGGTAACCTGGGGTGCGCGTGACCGAAGTACGTATCAACACGCGTTTCCGGCTAGTACTGCCGTTTCTTTCATTGTTACTTCACCTTTCAGCATCTCCGGGATAATCTTCTGGCAACAAGGCTGGTGACCTCTTCCCCAACCGCACCGCCGGCTTTTGGGGTCTTGACTTAAATTCAGAATTCACGCACGCGCAGTGTGCTGCCATGAGCAGTCTCACGCATGCGACTCAACGAGCCAAGGAGGGTATCGTGAAAAGAGTTCTTTTGCTTGGAGTGACGTTGCTGTTTGTTGCTGTCTCGGCATTTGCGCAAGGGAACGCCCCGCGCGAGAAGGGTGAACCGCAACACTCGACCATTGCGGTGACGCTGAACGGGTTGAATTGCAATACTCCGGCAGGAACGGGAGCGTTTCCAGCACTCTCCTGGTCCTTCGGTGCGACGAATACGAGCACGGTTGGGAACGGGAAGGGTGTCGGCGCGGGAAAGGCGACCGTTGCTCCGCTTACGATTATGAAACGTGCGGACAGTTGCAGTCCGGCATTATTTGGAGCTGTGCTTTCCGGAAAGCATTTCAGCACGCTGACGCTAGTCCAGCAGGACACTGCCAAGGACGACGTCTTTACTCTAACATTGTCGGAAGTCGATGTGACCGCCTATCAACTGGGTGGGGATCAGTCCAGTGAAGTTCCCAGCGAGCAACTTTCGTTCACTTTCGGGAGGATTTGTGTTTCGGATACGCAAAGTGGAACGAAGTTCTGCTGGGACACTACCACTAACCGGGCTTTCTAGCCTGAAATTACAATGCCCCGCCCCGAGCGAATGTGGGTGGGGCATCGCTTCATTCAGCAGCCCAGCTTTGCTTTGAAATCCCTCGCCCTGTCTCGTGCGACCGTTAGGTCTGTTCCTTCTTGGTCGCGCAACCGTACGTTCAATCCACCACCGGGAAGAGCCGCCACCTCTTTGATCCAGGAGACATTCACTATCGTGCTGCGATGAATCCGAAGAAACTTGTTCGGATCCAGTTTCAGCTCCAAATCGGCAATTGCAAAGTCGACACAATAGCTCTTGCCTTCAGCTGCAGCATAAGTGAGCTTGTCCTCTGCGTAGAAATGCGTAATGTCCGCCAGATCGATGAACCGAAGGCGTTCGCCGAGCCGTGACGCAATTCGCTCCAGATACTCCGGTTGTTTTTTCTGCAGCGATTCTGCCAAAGACTTGACCAGCAACTCCAGGTCCTGCCCTGTCCCGCTGGTGCGCAGCCGGGCCACTTTGTTCAATGCACGCCGCAATTGTTCCGGATCTATCGGTTTCAGCAGGTAGTCGACCGAATTTACTTCAAAGGCTTTCAGCGCGTACTCGTCGTAAGCAGTGGTGAAAATAATCAGCGGCTGGACCGGCAAGCGTGAGAGCACTTCAAATCCGTTGAGGCGTGGCATCTGGATATCGAGAAACAGCAGATCGACCGAATCGGCTGCCAGCGCCGAGATCGCTTCCTCTGGTTCGGTCGCGCTGCCCAAGACTTCGACGTCATCAAATCGCGCTAAGAGTCTGCGCAACCGTTCCAGCGCAAGTGGTTCATCGTCGAGGAGATAGGCGCGTGACTTCATGAGCTTGGCAATACCATTTCTACCACGCAGCGCTCGCCGCGCCTTGTGACGTTCAAACGCGCGCGGCAGCCGAACAATGCATCGAGCCGGCTTACCAAGTTGTCGAGACCGTGGCCGGCCGGGACGGCAGCCAGATCGAATCCCGGACCGCTATCCGCCACCTCGAGATGAAGATCGCCATTTCGCGCAAACGCGGTTACTTCCACGCTGCCGCCCGATTTCTGGGGTGCGATCCCATACTTCACCGCGTTTTCCACCAGCGATTGAATCGCTAGCGGCGGGACTTTGATCTCGGCTAGTTCCGGCGGAATGGCTGTATTAGCAGCCAGCTTCGTGCCAAGCCGCGCCTTTTCGATCTCCAGATAGCTTTGCACAATCGAGAGTTCCTGCTGGAATGGAATGAGTGGCTGGTTGGTGCCATCGAGTGAAGCCCGCAGCAGCGATGCAAGTCTTCCAACAATCTCTTCCGCGCGTGCAGGATCAGCAGGGATAAGAGAACTGATCGTGTTCAGCGTGTTAAACAGAAAATGAGGATGTACGCGCGACTCCAGCCAGCGAAGCCGCGCTTCCGCTTCCAATTTCCGGGTACGCTCTTCCACCATTTCTTTTTCGTGAAGTTTCTGCTCCACCTTTTGCAGGCGTTCTCGGAGAGAACCATAAAAAAAACCTCCGAGCCCGAACACGACGGCAAACAGCACTGCGAAGCGCGCGTTGTTCAAGTACTCCTGCCAGAAAGTCTTTCGTGAACCGTGATGGAGCAAAACGATCAGATTCTGTGCGAGAAAGCATCCAGCCAGAGTAAACACGACAAAGCTTATGATCAGCAGCGGCAATATCGGCCATCTGCGCTGTAGTAGCCTGTCCACCAGCGGAGGAAGAAGCGCAACAGCAGGAATGCCGGCCGAGTTCGCGAAAATCATCGCGTACACCAGCATATTTAACAGTTCTTTCCCGCTGGAGACGCGATTCAGGGTCGCCACGAACATCACCACCAGCGCAACCGTGAGATTGATGACAGCCAGCGAGAACTTCCACCTTCGCTCTACGCGCGCCACGAACAGTGTCCTCTTACTTTCCTCTCACCGGTTCGAAGGTCCCGATGCGAAAAACATCTGTGACCTGCATCGGCTTGTCCGGCAGAGTCAGCTCGCCCAGCACATCTTCATAAAGAGTTGCGTATTCAATTTGCTTCGTAGCCAGCGATACCCAGATCATTCCCCAGTAATTGCTGCGGCCCTTCAGCACTATTCCCGCACCGTTGATATCAAGCGGATTGAAGAAAGCACGATACTCGATGACGGCACACTGTTTTCCATTTTTCTGTGAATTGCCGACCCACACGAGAGTGACATCGTGGTTGGTAAAACTTCCCAGGCCCGGCAACTTCATTTCTTCGTTGTAGGCGAACTGGTACGGCTGGTTGAGCTTCAGGTGAGCGAAGTGCTCCTGTCCGAAGACTTCAAACATTGCCGTATCCCAGACCAGGTTCTTTTCCATTGTCGCTGTAGGAGGGAATTGCCTGAAAAACTCCGGCTTCAGCATGTCCCCGGCATCGTGGTGATAGCGAAATCCTTCCATGTAGGTTTGCTTGTCGGCCGCAGGAAAGGGATCGGTCGGACTATTTACAGCGGCGTCGGTCACATTGTTCCAGACCACATCGCCGCCTGGCAGGCCTCGTGTGTATTCGCCGGTCAACCGCTGCCGGCGAACGACTTCGCCTCGGGTATTCGCCACGTTGTAGTCGACAGTGAAGCGGTAGGTTCGTGGCCCGTTATCTTTCACCGTTGTGTCCTTGGGAAGTGACCAGGTTTGTGCCATCATGCTCGTCAGCAGAAAGGGAACCGTTCCCAGGATCTGAACTGCAGTGCGAATGCTAATCATGGCTGCCTCCCGCTGACACTGTGAAATATAGAAGATCGAGAGGCACGCTTTCTGTGACGAGGGGCCTGAATATCCGACAGAACGACGCTCTGAGGCGATGAATCGGACTCTAGCACAGCGCAAAATGGTGCAATTGGCCGCTCAAGTCCATTTCGGGAGAGATCGTCCAAACTGCGCATCTACAGCGGCAAAAACGTGACCAGCGGCGCCCGAGGTCGTCTATCGTAAGACAATGAAATACTTTCGCTTCGTCATCATTCTCCTGCTTGCTGGCGCTGGCTTGGCGCAGGACGTGCCAATGTTTCGCAATAATCCGCAGCATACTGGTGTTTATGAAACGCAGCCTCTCCTGCAATTCAAACAGGTGCAATGGAAATTTCAGACACACGGCCAGGTAGTCTCTTCCCCGGCAATCGAAAAAGACACGGTGTACTTCGGGAGTTTCGACGCTAATTTCTACGCTGTCAGTCGAGTCACCGGTGCTCTCAAATGGAAGTTTCAAACCAAGAGTCGCATCGCATCATCGCCCGCTCTGGCCAACGGCATGGTTTACTTCGGCAGTTTCGACGGAAGCTTCTATGCAGTCGAGGCTGCCACTGGCCGACAAAAATGGAGATTCGACACTGCGGGCGAACGCCGCTTTGTCGGCAAGCATCTACACGGGGCGTTGCCGGCCGGAGAAGCGATGCCAGATCCATATGACTGCTACCTCTCCTCGCCCCTGGTATGGAACGGCAGGGTGTATTTCGGCAGTGGTGACGGCAATCTCTATGCGCTTGATGCCAATTCGGGCGAACTGAAGTGGAAATTCCAGACCGGCGATGTGGTGCACGCATCGCCAGCCATTGCCAATGGCATACTCTACATCGGCAGTTGGGACAGCTTTTTCTATGCACTTGATGCTGTTACTGGTAAAGAACTCTGGCGATTTAAGACCGGCGAAGATCCGGAGATTCACAACCAGGTTGGTATTCAATCATCAGCCGCAGTTGCCAATGGCATTGTCTATTTCGGGTGTCGCGACTCGAACCTCTATGCGCTCGATGCAGTCACTGGACAGAAGAAGTGGGTGTTCAACAACAAAGGCTCCTGGGTAATCGGTTCGCCAGCGGTTCGGGACGGCAAGTTATATTTTTCCACGTCCGATTCCGGGATGCTCTACGCTCTCGACGCAAAGACTGGAACCGGGATTCCGCTATTCAGTTCGAAGAAGTGGCCGATGTTTTCTTCTCCGGCAATTGCTGGCAACATGCTCTACATCGGTTCTGATGAGGGCAAGCTTTTCGCGATTGATCTCAGCAAGGAGCGCGAAGTGTGGACGTTCCAGACTGCAGCATCGAAACAAAATGGTCCGAAGTACACCAAAGCCGATGGTTCGCCCAACTATGAAGCAGCCTTCCCCAGCCCGTTTTACGACGACGTTCTTGTCGGCTATTACCACCTGATGAGCGTGGGAGCGATTCTGTCGTCGCCGGTGGTCGAAAACGGCGTTGTGTATGTCGGCAGCACCGACGGCAACCTGTACGCGCTGCGGTGAGCTTTCAATCCGCGAGCCTCAGTCGGCGGCGCTCGACGAAGCCGAGGCGGCAGCTCCGTTTTCAATGGGAAACAGCAACACGAAGACTGTTCCATGTCGCTGCGGATCATCGCAACTCCGAACCCGAATTGTGCCGCGATGTTTGCGAGTAATTTCAAGCGATACCCACAATCCAAGCCCGGTTCCAGTCGTCTCTTTCGTAGTAAAAAACGGCTCGTAAATCTGCTTCTGCGTCGCCGGGTTCATCCCCCGACCAGTGTCCGCGACCGACACCTGCACGCATTTGCCTAAACGGCTAGAGGTTACAACCTTCGTGCGAACGCGAATCCGGCCTCCGCGGGCGCTGGCGTCCACTGCGTTGCTCAGAAGGTTGGTAAGTACCTGGCGGACCTCGCTTGCGTAACACAGGAAGATGTCGTTCGGCGCGTATTCCGTCTGAATCTGCAGGGCTGCCTGTGCGATGCGGCCGCGGAAGAGCATGAGCACCGAATCCGCCAATTCGCCCGCGCTGGCCGTGGAACGATGCGAGGGCTGTCGGTGGAATCGAAGTGTCTGCTTGGCGATCTCGGTGACGCGCGACAGTTCCTGTTGAGCGACCTTGATGTACTCGTGAAGGCGATCGACATTCTGTTCGCGCTCTATGAGGAACAGCAAGTTGGTCACCGCTTCCAGTGGATTGTTAATCTCGTGCGAAACCGACGCCGCCAGCCGGCCAACTGCCGCCAGCTTTTCTGACTTCAGCAATGCCTGTTCAATACGTTTCTTCTCGGTTACATCGAAGCTTACGCCAGCCATCTGTGCGGGTTTCTCGTCTTCGTCGCTGAGTACCGAACCGAGCGCGCGCAACCAACGTATCTCCCCGTCTGGACGGACAATTCGGTGCTCAGCGTCGTAGCGTCCTGTCTCAATTGCAGAGGCAATGCTCTGCTTCACGTGCTCTAGATCCTCGGGATGAATGATATTCGCAAACACCTGGAAATGATTGAGGTCGGAAATCCCAAGAATCTCGCTGGTGTTTCCAAGATCCGTAACTTCGTCGGTTTTTAAGTCCCATACCCAGGCGCCCACTTTCGCTGCATCGAGGACCATGCGCATCTGCTGGCGATTTTCCTCAATCACGTCCGCGGCCTTCTTGCGTTCAGTAATATCAAGGCCGGTGCCCAACCACTTTAGCGTGCCTTCCTCATCTCGAAACGGCTCGCAACGCGTCAGGAACCAGCGGTAGGTGCCATCCAACTTGCGCAGCGTGCGGTGCTCGAATTCGTATGGCTTACCCATACGCATACTTTCGGTCACAATTGCCACTACACGCGCTCTGTCCTCGGGATGGAGCAGCTCTTGCGTTTTCCCGTTACGAATTTCGTCAAAACTCAGGCCGGTGAATTCCAGGAAGTGCCTGTTTACGTAGTCAATTTTCCCGCTTTGGTCAGTCGTCCAGACGTATTGCGACATTGATTCCGCAAGAAATCGGTAGCGCGTTTCGCTTGAGCGCAGTGATTCTTCTGCGTGCTTGCGTTCTGTGACATCGCGCAGAAAGACAGAAACGCCTTCTTCAGTCGGGAAACAATCAGCTTGAAGCCATGCTTTCAGTGGAGCGTAATAATGTTCATAACTCAGCGCGACCCTTTCCTGCATCACTCGATGTAAGCTGTCCCACACCACCGTGTTCTTAGTTTCAGGCGCCGCGTCCCACAGAACAGTGCCTCGAGGATCGCGGCTCAGAAGCTCGCGCGCGCGGCGATTGGCCCGGATGCAAACCCAGTGCCGATCGTAAATCAGGAATGCATCCGACATACCGTCGAGAATGGCTTCTAATTTTGCAGAATGCCGACGCTGCCTCGCGGCGAGACCGGTTACCAGTCCTGAAGCCAGCAGAAAAACTACACTGCGCACCAGGACTACTAGCCAGGAGTTGTGAGAGACGTGGAGGAAGAAAAAGTAATCGGCCAGAGCACACGATAGAGCCATGGCAAGGATTGCAGGCCCGACTCCATCGAACCACGCTGTAAACGCTACTGCCCAAAAAAAGATAATGAGCGGTACGAATGCCACGGGGCGCAGGGCCAAGCTGATGATCAGAGCTAGCGCCACCAAACCGATTGCCGTCAAATACCCCTTGGCTGGTCGAAGCATATTCGCAGACTTGATTCTGCATTCTCCTGCGCATTTCAGCAAAGCCGGGATTGTCGCAGGTTTTGCGTAGGTTGGATGCAGATTAGCTGAATTTTGTTGTCTCTAACGGTAAGGCCGCACCCGTGCGGATAACGTCAGAGCTGCACTTCGAGCCCTTCGTAGGCGGCGCGGACCTTTGGAAAATATTCGGCAGCATGCTTCACGATGGAATCGATGCACGCGTCTGTGTGGTCGGGATCATGATGGAACAGCACAAGCTCTTTCGCACCGCTTTCCATGGCGACGCTAACAGCTTCCCGCCAATGGCTGTGTCCCCATCCGATGCGGCTCGCTTGATATTCCTCAGGTAGATACTGTGCGTCATAAATCAGCACATCAGCGCCTTCGGCGAGCTTGCGCACATTCTTGTCGAACAGGTCGTGTCCGGGTTCGTTGTCCGTTGCATAGACGAGCACGCCCTCCGGAGTGGTGATGCGGAACCCCAGGCATCCCTGCGGATGGTGCAGCCACATCGTCTCGATCGTGCAATTGTCGAACTCCATGCGGCCTTCTTCGATTCCGAAGAATTGCCGGCGTGCGGCCATCTCGCTCATGTCGACGGGGAAATAGGGATCGGACATCTGGCCTTCAATCGCGTTTTGCAGACTGCGATTGCGGCTCGAGGAATGGAAATAGAAGGTGTTTCCGTGGTTTTCGTAAAGCGGACGGAAAAAGGGAATGCCTTGTATATGATCCCAGTGAAAGTGCGAGATGAATACGTGCGCTTCAACGGGCTGATGATTGGCGTGCGAGAGTTCGGAAAGATGTTTGCCGAGAATGCGAAATCCGGTACCGCAGTCCAAAATAAACAGACTACCGTTGATGCGCACCTCGACACACGAGGTGTTGCCACCGTACCGTAAGTTCTCGCGTTGAGGAGTAGGCGTTGACCCGCGCACTCCCCAGAATTTCACATGCATCGGACTTGCTGGATAGAAACCGGCTCAAACTCGTTAAGCCGGATCCTCCTCCAGGCTCCTCTAATTTGCACAAATTCCGTGATTTGCGGAAGTATATGTCAGTCCAGGGGGTAATTCGTCCCCCGGCAGTACGATGAACTGGTTACTAAAGTTTTCCACCCTTTCGTGTCCGTGTGGGCACAGGCCCGTCGGCTGCACGTGACGCTTGCAGCAAGCTCATTACTGCACCAACCGTTTCCGAAATGCCGCGGCAAATATTAACGAAATGGCACATCCAAATCCCCCAAACAGAAAGAGTAGTAAAAACAACGAGAGTCCATGAAAAGACCGTTCGGAACCTGCACGGTAGCTTGGACTTAACAGCACAAGGCAAGCGAATGCAAGCCCGAACGCAATCCCCGTACCCGCGGATTCCAGCAGGAGTCGCCGGGTCGAATGGATTTGCCGTGAACGCAGGTCAAGCCAGCTACCACCTACAATCCCGCCATAAAATCCGACGACGGCAAAGCATGAACTGAAGAAAAAAAGCACTGGTAACAGTGGGGCGGCAGAGGGCTGCGGATCGCGAACGAATAAGAAGAGAACGGCAAATGCCGTGCCGCCGACCATGCCGAAGCTGAAAAGCGACGCCAAGATAAATACAGGTAGACGACGGCCGCGGTGAAATCGAAAGAAACAGTACACAAAGCTTGCAACGACAGCAGGGCTGAGGACTGTCAATGTCATGGATGATCCAAACAGGTGTACGAGCGTAATCCCAACGCGACCCCGCGTTTGCCACGTCACGCGCATTGCAATGGCGAGTTGAACACTGAGAAGCGCGACGATTCCAATCACGAGTGCCACTACAGCGGCCTTGATGAGGCTTTTCATGCTCGTGCGAATTGTAGTTCGGCAGAATGCCGATTCGGCAAAACTCGAAATTATTCGGCAACAGGCGCTTCGAGCGTAGAAGGGAAGTCAGGTACAGTCCTTGAACGCACTGGGCAGCTATAATCAGTATTTTGCGGAACTCTCCATGCTCCTCCCAGATTTCAAGGAATTCGAGCGCCTGGCGCGCACTGCCACACTTGTCCCCATTTCCAAGTCGATCAGCGCCGATCTGCTTACACCCGTGTCTGCCTTCTTGATGTTCGCCGCCGACGAGCCCTATTCTTTCCTGCTCGAATCAGTGGAAGGTGGCGAGAAGATAGGACGCTACACCTTCCTGGGTGCGCGGCCATATTTACGGATTATTGCGCGCGGCGGCACAGTTGAAATCATCCGCGGTAAGAAAACAGAACGGCGCCAATCCGAACCGATCTCGATCATTCGTGAACTGCTGGGTGAGCACAAACCCGCACACATTGCCGGACTTCCACCCTTTACGGCTGGCGCGGTCGGCTTTTTTGCCTATGATATGGTGCGCCAGTTTGAGCGCCTGCCTGAAACCGCCAAGGACGACCTGAACGTTCCCGACTGCGCTCTGATGTTCTTCGACCGCGTACTTGCCTTTGATCACGTGCGCCACCAGATCCACATCATCGCCTCCGCGGATGTCTCGCGCGAGAAGCCAAAACAAGCCTACGCTCGCGCCGTTCGGGACATCGAGAGGATCGAAAGGCTCCTGAAGTCGGGCCTGAAACCTTTACAGATGAAGGCCAAACGCCACGATGGCAAACTGAAGATCAAGACGCATATCAGCAGGAAGCAGTACATGAAAGCTGTGCGAGACGGGAAGGAATATATCGCAGCCGGAGATATCTTCCAGGTCGTCCTCTCGCAACGCATGGACTTCGAGCCCAAGGCGAACCCATTCACCATCTACCGCGCACTGCGCACAGTGAATCCTTCGCCTTACATGTATTTTTTGAGTTTCGGGAAAAACAAGGTACTGGGCTCGTCTCCCGAGATGCTGGTTCGCGTTACAGGGCGGAAGATCGAATATCGCCCTATTGCCGGCACGCGTCCGCGCGGCCGCGACGAAGTCGAAGATCGGCAGATCGAGCAGGAATTGCGCGCCGACGAAAAAGAACTCGCAGAGCACGTAATGCTGGTGGATCTCGGACGTAATGACGTGGGTCGCGTGAGCGAATACGGTAGCGTGAAAGTTCGCGACCTGATGTTCGTTGAGCGCTATTCGCACGTAATGCACATCGTTTCCGCCATCGAAGGAGAGCTAAGAGAAGACCTCGACGCATTGGACGCATTCGCCGCCTGCTTCCCGGCGGGCACATTGACCGGCGCCCCTAAGGTACGCGCCATGGAAATCATCGAAGAATTGGAACCACTGCGTCGCGGCACGTATGGCGGCTCGATTTTTTACGCAGATTTCGCCGGCAATATCGACTCCTGTATCGCAATACGGACGTTATTGATGGACGGCAAGAAAGCCTATCTGCAGGCGGGCGCCGGTATCGTCGCCGACTCGGATCCCGAAAAAGAGTATGAAGAATGCCAGAACAAGGCGGGTGCAGTGCTCAGGGCCGTGGAAGCAGCACGCAGCGGGTTGTAAGCCGTTTCCGTTTCCTGTTTCGCGTTTCACGAAGAACGCAAAATCTTTAGAAATGTTTGCGCCGAAAGGTAACATCAGTGTCGTGGGGGGTGAAATCCACGGTGGCATCACTAGAAACCATCTATGTCGAGCAGTTACAAAGACCTCCGAGTATGGCAGAACACCATGGATCTGGCAGAAACTATCTATCGCTTAACTGAAGGCTTTCCCCGCGAGGAGATTTATGGGGCTTACCAGCCAACTTCGTCGCGCGGCGGTTTCGATCCCGAGCAACATTGCTGAGGGGCAGGGCAGAACCAGCAAAGGCGCATTTAGACAATATGGGAAATACGCGAGGTTCGTTGCTCAAATTGGAAACACAGTTGGTTCTGGCAAGTCGTCTCAGTTATCTGGACCTCGCAACTCCAGGGAGCATTTCTCAGCAGTGCGCCGCGGTCGGTTCGATGCTAAATGGACTACTAGGCTCGATGTCGAAAAATAATGCTGGACGCTGAATGCACTCCAATTCGTTGAAACGTGAAACGGGTTCTATGATTTTTGTTTTAGACAACTACGATTCATTTACCTACAACCTGGTCCAATATCTCGGCGAATTGGGTCAGGAGGTGGTCGTCCGCCGCAATGACCAGATCACCGTCAAGGAACTCGAGGACATGCATCCGGAACGAATTCTCGTGTCCCCCGGACCATGCACGCCGCAGGACGCCGGTATCAGCATCGACCTGATCAAACATTTCACCGGTAAGGTTCCGGTTCTCGGCGTGTGTCTCGGACACCAGGCGCTCGGAGCGGCGTTCGGCGGAGACGTAGTACGTGCGAGAACCTTGATGCATGGCAAGGTGAGCAAGGTCGAACATGATGGTCGTACGATATTTCGGGACGTCCGCTCGCCGATGTGGGCCACTCGATATCATTCTCTGATTGTGGCCGAGAAGACGCTGCCCAAACAGCTCGAAGTCAGCGCTTGGACGCATGATGCCGATGGAACACGCGTCATCATGGGACTGCGCCACAAGAGCGAGCCCGTGGAGGGTGTACAGTTTCATCCCGAAAGCGTCCTCACAAACGAAGGTCGCAAGATGCTGAAGAACTTTCTTTCGCTTTAGCCGCTTGCCAGTCCCGCACTCCCAACCATCTCCACTGCACGCGCAGACCGCGGTCTGCCTCTGTTAACCAATAAGTTACGATAAGGCTCCGTTTTACCTTTGCGCAGTTAACCTGTTGACAGCACTGTCATGTTCGCGCAATCCTAAGTGGCTCTTCCGACGGAGATCAAATGGGTATCGAGCCTCAGCAGGAACAGCGGGCAACGCGGCGGTTCGCCTTGCGGCTTCCACTCACCGTGAAGTTTCCCGATGGCGGCGAAAAAGAAGCGCAAACGCGCGACGTGAGTGCGCGAGGCATCTCGTTCTATGTCGACAGTCCTCTTGCGGAAGGCACCCCCATTGAATTTACCCTCACTTTGCCGCCCGAAATCACTCTGACGGAAAGCATCAAAGTGCATTGCAAAGGACGCGTGGTGCGTGTAGAGCCGCAATCTCCGGGACGTGTTGGCATCGCCGCGGTCATCGAACGCTACGAATTTCTGGCGGAACCCTGAGTCAGCTTCTCACACCAGCAGCAGCTTCGCTCCTGTAGTCGTTCTGCAAGCCTCAACCCCTCCGTACGCGTGCACATTCTAGAAGGATGCACATTTCGTGGCTGTGGACCTCGCAGTACCACATCGCAATCCTGGGAACGATTTTTGCGTTCGTAGCTGCCTGGCTCTCCGTCACTCTCGGCGGCAAGAGCATTGACGCGCTGCATACGAGTGACCAGAACCGGTTCCGGCTGCGGCAGGCGCTGAACACGTTCGTCCTCGTTGGCTTTGTGATTACGGTGTCATCCTCTGGGCGCGCAAACTTCAGCATACAGGCACCTTTCTTGGACTGATTGGCGCCGGACTTGCTGTCGCTCTGCGCGAACCATTGCTTTCCGTTGCGGGGCGGATTGCGATTTTCGCTGGACGAATCTACACCGTCGGCGACCGAATCCAGATTAGCGAAATGTCTGGCGACGTAATCAGCGTCGGTTTTTTCTATACACAAATGATGGAGATTGGAAACTGGATCGGCGGCGATCAGTACAGCGGCCGCATGATTCAATTTGCCAACGCCACCATCTTCGGCGTTGCGGTGATGAACTATACCCGCGATTTCGATTACATCTGGGACGAGGTGAAACTTCCCATCACTTACGAGAGCAATCTGAAGGCCGCGACCGAGATTCTGTCCGGTGTCGGCGGCCAACACACTCAGGAGTTTCTCGAAGGGGCTCAACAGCAGCTTGAACGCATGCGGCACTATTTCCTGGTGCGCCGGAGACCGATTTGAAGCCCCAAGTCTACATGAAGGTTACCTCTAACTATCTCGACCTCACCATGCGCTACGTGGTCGATCCGAAGCAAAGACGGAAGGCTAGTTCGTTCATTTATTGGAGAGTTTTCGAGCGTCTTCAACAACAGGGCGACATCCAGATTGGCAGCAGCACCATGTCTGTTACCGTTGATGCCGCCAAGGACCTTCAGTCGCTTCTCAAACGAACAGGCACGCCGCCCCGGGAGAGGAGACACAAGCTGCCTAGTGCCTGCTACGTCACAAAAACTCCTGCCATGTGCAGCTTCAATCTGCGCCCCAATTGGTCATTTTCCGCGGCAGATCCTTGGGCACAGCAAGAATGTATTTGTCCAGCAGCACTGCTATGCTGTATAAATACTTGCAAACTTGAGACTTAGGTCGTTCGCCGTGGACGGACGATCTACTAGCGAGGCGTTATGACCAAGGCGGATTTGATTGAAGAAGTTTCCCGGCTCGCAGAGCTGACGCGCAAGGACAGCGAAATTATTGTCGAAACCATTTTCGACAGCATCGTTCGCTCGTTGCGCACGGGAGACAAAATCGAGATCCGCGGCTTCGGCAGTTTCCGCACTCGCCAGCGCAAGCCGCGCGTCGGGCGCAATCCAAAAACCGGCGATCGCGTCGACGTTCCCGCCAAGAAAATCCCTTTCTTCAAGCCCAGCAAGGAGTTAAAGGACGTCGTAAACTCTGTCGCTTCGGAGGGCTCCGCTTCCGCTCCTCCTGCGAGCGGCACGTCTCCAGCCTGATTTGTAGAGATCGGTTTGCGGTTTTCAGGCCAGCGTGCCTGGCCTGCGAACTGATTTTGCTATTACCCTCTGATTCCGATCGCTGCCAGCATCCGCCCGGTCTGTCCGAACTCTGCACGATGCGAGAAGAGCACATCAGTTCGGCACGAGGTGCAAAGCTCCGACATCCAAATGTTCTTCTCCGCCAGGCCACTGTCCAGCAACTGGCGACGATTTGCTTCCACCAGATTCAGGTGCAATTTGCTGGCGGCGTCCCCATGCCCCGGAGCCCTCTGATTCAGGAAGAGCAGCGGATACTTCAAATGCAAGGAGTTGGAATCGAAGACCTCCTCGAAGAGATCGTCCGCATATGCAAACTGCGTGCGGAATTTCTCGCGGAAATCGTCGCTGACCTCGTAACAGCACGCGTGAATGCAAGGCCCAATCGCTGCGACCATATCCCCTGGGTCGCTGCCAAACTGTCGCCGCATTTCGCCCACGCCTTTCTCCACGATTCGCGCCAGCGTTCCTCGCCAGCCGGCGTGGAATGCGCCGATGACACGTTTCTTCCCATCCGCTAGCAGAACTGGAACGCAATCCGCGGTGCGAACTGTCAGTAGAAGTCCGGAAACATTGGTAATCAGTCCGTCTCCCTGCAAGGTCTTTTCCGCAACAGCGTCGACGCGGTGGATGACAGCCGAGTGAATCTGGTGCATAGGTGCGGTCGGCCACAGCTTACGCCCATTTGCGGCGCCCAGTCGTTTTAAGAAGATTTCTCGATTGCGCTCAACTGCCTCGGCTGTGTCCTGCTCGGTTACGCCGAGATTGAGGCTGTTTCCGCCATAGGCTTTGGAAACTCCGCCCGTGCGCGTGCTGAACCCGTGTATCACCCATTCCAGTTCAGTGAGTGACGCTGCTTTCAAAACCGTGAGGCCATCGGCAGCCGTTTTCCTGCGGTTGGATCTGGTTTTGACGGCGACGCGACCCATAACTTTGATTCTAGCAAGCTGCCTTCCTGATTCAGAATTGAGTCACTCAGCCATCGAGTCATTGTGGCACTAGAAAGCCCGGTCGCTTCTTCAATGACTCAATCGCACAAACTCTGAATCGGCGATCATGCAATCGTTTGCGTGATCTGCTCGCTCTCCGTTATAGTCTTAATTCTCTTATGTACGGAGACTTTCGCGTTCACGACCGCTGGACCGGAGAAGAGGTCCACTGCATTTACCAGGCGCTCATCGTCGCCATTGCCACTCGTCATGCCGACGCGGTTGACATCAAGTTTCTCGCCAACGGCCGACCGGTCTGGATTGCGCTGCCCCACCCTGCCTGGGTTGAATACAACAAGCGTACAGGCAAAGTGATCAGCGATCCTTTAGCCGTTGAGATTGCCGGTCACTACCTGAAGTGGGCCATCGAATCAGGCGAAGATGGCGGTCGCGAGATGTATTCGCTCACTGTCAAAGAAGCGCTCGATCACCTCGACGCCGTGGAGCACGAGCACCAGCAAGCGCTGGCCGCGGCACGATAGCCGTCCCTTAATTCTTCTGCGTCCTCCGTGTCATTTGTGATGAAATGGTTTCGTGTTCGCCCGCAAAATCCGCGTCGAATTTACGGAAGGTATCGAGAAGCATCCTTGTCCATTGAAGTGGCTCGATAGCTTCTCCATGCGAAATTTCACCAACGACTCCATCTTCGACGACACTCTTCCCATCGCTGACGGCGAGATGGAAATCGGCCGAAATGTGCCACTCGAAAAGCTTCGATTGGCAATGGAAGACTGGTTCCGCCGCAAGAGCTATTTGTCAAAGGACGCTCAGCTCAACGTAACTGAACAGGATTTGTAGCACCAACGTCTCTCCGGCGGATTAAGCGACGGCCTTTACTGCTCGACCAGCGGGATCTGTGAAGTTACCTGCAGATCGACCAGCATTGCCGTTCAGTTGTCTATCTGGAAAAATGTCGTTGTCTTTTCGCGGAAATGACTTTTTCAAACTCCGGAATCCATTTCAGTCGAGTCGCGATTCGATTGCTGCGTAGCAATTCAACGCTTCATCAGGCTGTCTGCTTGCGCATCAGTCAGATTGGTATGGTTCTGTGCGTACTCTTTGGTCAAAGCATAACGACATCGTAGATTTTTGAGCCTTGGTTACATGTCGTACAAGGGCCAGAACTTGGTTGCCTTAGTATCAGCAAGTTCACTGCCACGAGTTGCTTGCGCTTTGAGCGAATGTCCGGCCGCCTGAGCAGAATGTACTGGTCGTTTACCTGCTCGGCGGTCACGTTACTCTTTGGAGTGTCCTGCGAATCCGCTGCCGGTTGAAAGGTCATGAATCCCAGCAATAGGAAGCACGCGGCTGCTATCGTATTTTTCAAGGTTGATCTCCTGAGAGAATTTCAGACGAAAAGTAAACGAGACACGTGCGATGTCGTAACTAGTAGATTTTCAGCTAGACAAGAAATGCTTGCCGGGTGGCGTGGTGAGCTAGGACCTGACCTTGCGCATTTCTGGCAACACCGTTTCTACGACTTCAACGTGTGGACTGACAAGAAGCGGATCGAGAAGCTTCGGTATATGCACCGTAATCCGGTGCTGCGAGGACTGGTCACGAGCCCGGAGTTGTGGAAATGGAGCAGCTATCGTTATTACCCGAGCGGAGAAACTGTAGTTGTGCGCGTCAATGAAGGCTGGCCGAAAGCGCTTTGCAGAAGAAATCCGTTCCGGTGATCATCGTGACGTCCAAAGAGAAAGCCGACCTCGTGATAACCGGCACCGCTGAGGAAAAAAAGGCCGGGGTAGCGAAGATGATCATGTTTGGACAAATTCACAGCGATGATCAAGCCAGTATTCGCGTGGTGAACGTCCACAATGACGAACAGGTGTTCGCATACGCTGTGGACAAAAAGAATACCCTCCATGGCCAGCAGACCGCTGCAGAAGCGTGCGCCAAACATCTGAAAGAGTATTTGGAAAAGCACCGTGTAACCACAGAATAAACAGACCAAAAAATGCGCCGTGAGTTCCGGTCCTTTGCAAAACGAGCAAAGGGCCGGGCACCGGCAAGAGCTTGTGGTTTAGCTGGACGGTTTTTTGTTCCTGCGCGTGCCGCACTCGTGCGAAGCAACGAGTGGGAGCTAAGGACGGAGCTTCATCTCCGGCGGCAAGATAATTCTCAAAACCATTCATTGGTTCCAAATACACTCGCGTCTTTTGCTGATCTGCTGCAACGCAGATCCCTACCAAAAGCAGAAGAATCGTGATTAGTTTCCTCATAGTTTCCTCATAGTTTCCCCTGAAGTGTTTATCGGTCTCCGATCAAAACTATGGGATTGTAGCTTCAAGTCCGTCCGAG
>Ga0070738_10003255_pt1 | contig 21845 bp, 18 predicted proteins | sample Coa_R2_2_FD_66446 | JGI IMG/M metagenome (GOLD analysis project Ga0070738, IMG submission 66446) | Surface soil microbial communities from Centralia Pennsylvania, which are recovering from an underground coalmine fire - Coalmine... | ecosystem: Environmental > Terrestrial > Soil > Unclassified ... | reverse complement strand
GAGTAGCGGACGTCGAACACGGCCCCCGCCAGGGGGGCGTTGGTCTGGGCGTCCACCTTGAGGAGCGACACGGTGGCGGGCACCACCCGGTCGGCCACGTCGACCACCGTGGTGGCGTGCCCGTCGGCCACGGCCACCGGCACCGGCGCCGCTGCCGCGTACCCCGGCGGGGGGCTCGTCTCGGTGAGGGTGTAGGTCCCCGGCACGAGGCCCCCGAGCACGTTCGAGGAGCCGTCGGCGCCGACCGTGAGCGTGCCGACGGGAGCCGCCGAGGGCGCCGGCCCGGCGACCGTGAACGTGGCACCCGCGACCGGTTCGTAGGCGGTGTCGTCGCCCGACTTGCGGACCTGCAGGCTGCCGAGCAGGAAGTCCGAGAAGGTCACGGTGCCCTGCTCGCCGGGGGCCAGCGTGACGTCCTGGACGTTGGTGGCGGGGTCGAGGTCGTAGCCCGGCGGCGCTGCGACCTCGGTCACCTGGTAGTCGCCGGGGAGCAGCGCAGTGCCGTCGTTGCCCGCCGGCGCGCACGTGCCCGAGGGGCCCGTGGTACACGTGCCGAGGTCCTGGTCGTAGACGCCGTCCGCCGCGGTCGAGTAGCGGACGTCGAACACGGCCCCCGCCAGGGGCGCCCCGGTCTGGGCGTCCACCTTGGCCAGGGTGAGCCCGGCGGGGACGATGTGGTCCTCGTCGGCGCCGGTGTACGCCACCACCGTATTGGCACCGCCAACCACAGCCACGGTCTGGTCCGGCGCCGGCCGGTACCCGGGGGGCGGAGTGGCCTCGTGCACCATGTAGGTGCCGGTCGGGAGCAGGGGGCTCGGAGGGGTGCCGCCAGACGCGTCGGTGACCAGGGTCGCCACGACCGTGGCGCCCTGGAGGACCTGGAACACCGCACCGGCGAGGCCGTAGTAGGCGGTGTCGTCGCCAGCCTTCTGCACTGAGACCGTACCTTGCATCGCTTGCGGCTGCCCGGTCGACGTCAGGGACTGGCTCGCCTGCAGCACGGTGGGCGCGGCGAAGGCTGCGAGGACCTGCGCTGCGTCGTCACCGGCGGTCGGGTGGAGGAAGCCAAGGCCGGGCTGCCCCACCCCTGCGGTCGCGGTGACCGTGACCGTGACCGGCGATGTGTTGGTGGCGTACACGGGCACGAGGACGTTGCCGTTGGCGTCGGTGGCCACGCCGACCGTGGTCGGGCCGGTGGGCGAATCGAACCTGCCGTTCGTGATGGTGACCAGCAGCGGCTCCCCCACCACCGGGTGCCCGGTGCCGGGGAACTGGAGGTGGATGTCGTCGGTGGCCGAGCCCGTGAACGAGCTGGCGGCGCTGGTCAGGCCGACGAACAGCTGCGGCGGGGCGCCCGCCATGCCGACCGCCTGGTTGAACCAATTGTCGAACGCGTCGTACGCGGCGAGGACGCCGGGGTCCATGGCCGGCACCGGCGTACCCCAGACCACCGTGTCGTAGAGGAGCTTGGCTGCTGCGGCGGCCTGGTCGGCGGTGAACTGGCCCGTCACCCCATTCCACCAGCCCTCGGCCTGCCCCTGGCTGAAGGCGAAACCGAGCGCGTTCCAGTCCCCGTGGGCCCCCGTCGGGGCGCCGCCGGGGGCGTAGTCGTAGCTCGGTGCCGGGAAGGCTCCCCCGCTCGCAGGGGAATCGGCGCACAGCCCGAACCCCTGCGCCGTCGGGAACCCGGGACCGTAGGTGCCGTACCAGGTGACGTCCCCGTCGTAGTCACCGCAGAAGCCGGCGTAGGGGTACGCAGGCCGGGTCGTGGGACCGCACGGCACCGGGCCGTCGGCGAATGCCGGCACCGGGTGGGGGACGAGGTCGCCGGGGGTGCCCGTGACGACGATCGCCGCGCCCAGGAAGCTCCCGGCGCACACCGCCCGCAGCACCCATCGCAGCGCGAGGCGGTTCCGGGGCCGGCGGCGGCGGGCAGTCGGCGCGTGGGGGCACCCGACCGCCGCGGTCCGCCGCCGCCTACGCAACGCGTCCTCGTCGATGGGGAGCCGCCACGCCATCCGGTCTGCAACTGTAGTTGTTCAGCAACAATCTGCAAGCGCAGTTGCACCGCTTCGAAACAGGTAAGCCCATGGCGCCACGGTGAGGCGCCGTGCTCCCCCTTCCCCTCCCATCCGGGTGACGGGTGTGCCCTCCATGCCTCCCACCTGCAGAGAACCGAGGCGCGACCGAAGCGGGGGGAGCGGCGGGGGATGGAGAAACCGAGGTCCGGAGCCCCACTGGCTCGCGGACCCCGGGCTCTGGGTGTGCGCAGTGGCAGCCTCCGCCCCCTCGCGGCCGAACCCCAGTAGGGAGCACCGCCTGGACCGCCTGGACGGCAGTCAGCCGGACAGCCTCGTCTCCCACTGCTTGGCAACATGGGCCCGTGCTCCACCGGGACCGCGTCCGAGCCGGGTCGTTCGGCAACGACGCCGAGCGCTACGACCGCTCCCGCCCCTCCTACCCTCAGGCGCTCGCCGACGACCTCGCGTCAGGGCTCGGCACCTCACCGCGGGTGCTCGACGTGGGCTGCGGCACGGGCATCGCCGCGCGGCTCTTCGTGGCACGGGGTTGCACGGTGCTCGGCGTGGAGCCCGACGCGCGGATGGCTCGCGTGGCCCGGCGCCACGGCGTGGAGGTCGAGGCCGGCACCTTCGAGCAGTGGGAGCCGGGGGGCCGCCAGTTCGACCTCCTGGTGGCCGGCCAGTCGTGGCACTGGGTCGAGCCCGATCGCGGAGCGGCCAAGGCGGCGGCCGTGCTCCGGGCGGGCGGGCGGGTCGGGCTGTTCTGGAACCAGAGCCTGCTCCCCGCCGCGCTCCGCCGCAAGCTGTCCGCCGTGTACCGCGAGCTGGCTCCGGGGCTCGACGGCAGTTCCGTCGCCCTCGGCCACCTGAGCGACGGCCGCTTCGCCAGGACCGCCCGCGCACTGGTGGACACGGGGTGGTTCCACGTGCCGGCGCTGCGCGCCTATACCTGGCGGCGGGTCTCCACGAAGCAGGAGTGGCTCGACCAGCTCCCGACCCACAGCGACCACGGGGCGCTCGCCCCCGGCGACCTCGCCGCGCTGCTCGAGGCGGTCGGGGGTGTCCTCGAGCGTGCCGGCTCCCCCTTCGAGCTGACCCTCCGGACCTGGCTGGTGACGGCGCGGCGCACCGCGGCACGCCGCCAGCCGTGACCGGCGGAGACCGGCCCCGGGCACCGGGCAGCCTTCCCCACGAGCGAGGCGGGTTGCCGGCTGCCGGTCAATCGCGCCGGCGCCGGACGACCTCGACCTCGTGGTAGACGGAATCGGGGACCACGAACCCGCCCAGGTCCTCGATCTCGTCGAGGTGCTCCTGGACGTCCTCGGCGCTGGGCGGCGTGGGTCCCTCGGCCAGCCAGCCGCGGGTCGCACCGACGAACACCCGCGCGTAGCGACCCTCGATGGCCGAGTAGTAGCGCCGGGTCCGGTCGCACGCCTCGCTCGCCAGGTACGCGACCATCGGGGCCACCCACTCCGGCAGGGACCGGGGTCGCAGGGCACGCGCCTCGGAGCGGAGGACCTCAGCCGCCTCGGAGGTGTCCCACGGCTCGGGGGCGCCCGACAGGCGTGTGTAGGCGGCGGGCATGACGGCGTTGACGAGCACGCCGTAGGGCTCTGCTTCGAGGGCCAGCGCGTTGACGAACCCGACGATCCCAGCCATGGCCACGGCGTAGTTGGCGCCGTTGGTGCGACCGAACATGCCCGAGCCCGACGACGTGAAGACCAGCCTTCCGTAGCCACGCTCCACCATGCCGGGGTACACGGCGCGGGCCAGGTGGATGGCCCCGAGCAGCTGAGTCTGGAGCACCGGCCAGAGGTCTTCGTCGGTCATCGCCTCGAACATGGCGTTGCGCAGCACGCCGGCGCTGTGCACGAGCGCGTCCACCGACCCGAACGACCCGACCGCGGTCGCGACGACACGCTTGCACCCGGCCTCGTCGGCCACCGAGTCGTAGGAGGGCACCGCGATCCCGCCCGACGCCCTGATCTCCTTGACCACGTGATCGGCGGGACGGCGCGACGCGCCGCGGCCGTCGACTGCCGAACCGAGGTCGTTCACGACGACATGGGCGCCGCGGCGCGCCAGCTCCAGGGCGTAGGACCGGCCGAGGCCGCTGCCGGCGCCGGTCACGATGACCGTTCGGCCGTCGAAGCGGATCGTCATGCCCTTCGCGCCTCCTGGGCCGGGGCCGATCCGGCCGCCGACGGCCCGGGGCCCGCCGGCCCCGGTGGGAACCAGCCTAGAGGCTCTCCACCTCGCACCCCTGGGTGCCGGCGAGCCCGGCAGCTTCCGTGGCCCGCCGGACGATGTCCTCGGTGATGCGGGGATCTCCCTGTGCCGGCGCGCCGTCGTCGGGCCACGTCTCGACGATGGCGGTCGCCCAACGCGCCCACTCGCCGACCAGGGCATAGAAGTCCGTGAGAAACCTCGCGGTGAGGTCGAGCTGCGGCCCTCGTTCGGGGAATGGCCCCCGCCCTTCGAGGTACTGGCGCCCGATGGCTGCGCTCTCGGCGCTGCGTGCACGGGCCCACTCCCCCGCCGCGGCCAGCGTCGCCAGGACGTCGTCGCGAGTGCCGTGCTCGGAGAAGAACACCTTGAGGAGCTGCTCGGACTCGAGCACCGGGCCTGCCCCGGGCTCGGCCAGCCAAGCGGCAAGGGCTGCCCGGCCCTGGTGCGTGATCGCGTACACGGTCCGGCGCCGCCGGCCGAATCGCTCCTCGCTGGCCTCGGCGAGGCCGTGGGCGACCAGCTTCTTCGGCTCCTCGTAGAGCTTGCTCACTGCTCGGGGCCAGATCCGGCCCAGGGAACGGTCCATCTGCCGGGTGAGCTCGTAGGTGCGCCATGGCTTGATGGCGAGCAGGCCGAGCACAGCGTAGGAAGTTGTGGTGAGCGAACCCCTTGACATTTTCCTCCCTTTGGGAGTACATACATCTACTACCGAAGGGAGTCTACGGAGGGGTGCGGCATGGCAGCGGCACGAGAGAGCACGCCAAGAGCGGCGGAGCCGCCCGTCGACCCGTCGAACGTCGAACAGGCTCGGGCCTGGGATGGCGACGAAGGAGCCTATTGGGCCGCGCACGCAGCGAGGTTCGATCAGGCCTTGGCCCCCTTCCACCAGCCCCTGCTCGACGCGGCGGGCATCTCGGCGACCCACGCTGTGCTCGACATCGGATGCGGCACGGGGCAGACGACGCGTGACGCGGCGCGGGCCGCCCACCGGGGCAACGCACTGGGAGTCGACCTGTCCGCGCCCATGGTGGACCTGGCCCGCCAGCTCGCCCGCGACGAGGGGGTGGCCAACGTCCGCTTCGAGCACGCCGACGCGCAGGTCCACCCCTTCGAGCCCGGCGGCTTCGACGTGGCCATCTCGCGCACCGGGTCGATGTTCTTCGGCGACCCTCCCCGGGCGTTCGCCAACATCGCCGGAGCGCTCTGTCACGGCGGGCGTCTGGCCCTGCTGACCTGGCAGGCCATGACGAGCAACGAATGGATCCTGGAGCTGTCGACCGCGCTGGCTGCCGGCCGCGACCTGCCCTCCCCGCCACCAGGCGCACCGGGTCCCTTCTCGCTCGCTGAGCCCGCCCATGTGCAGGCCCTGCTCAGCGGTGCCGGGTTCGAGAACGTGCGCGCGGAGGGGCTCGAGGGTGCGATGTGCTTTGGCGCCGACGAGGCTGACGCGTTCACCTTCGTGGTCGGCCTGATGGGCTGGATGCTCGACGGCCTCGGCAAGGCCGACAGGGCGCACGCTCTTGATGCGCTCGCAGCGACGATCGCCGCCCACCGCGGGCCCTCGGGCGTGGCCTTCGGCGCCGCGACCTGGTTGGTCACCGCCCGCCGGGCGTGACCCGGCCGCGCGGGTGGAACCTCCCCAGGCGGAGGCTGTTCGTGACCGCCAGCGGCGACGAGCATGCCATCGCCGCCCCGCGATCATCCGGTTGAGGTAACCCGCCGACGGGCTCCGCCCCCCGCACCTGGGGGTTTGGCGGCGCCGCCGGGCGGGTACCTGCCTGTTTCGAGGATGCGGTGGAGGCTCCACCGCTCGGGCGGGCCACCGACCGAGGCGGGAGCGGCGCCCACCAGTCTGGTGCCGCGTCATCGATTCGGTGACGAGCCAGCGGCAGCCGGCCCTTCCCGCCGGTGGCCGGCCGGTGCACACTGGGAGTGGCGACACGAGGAGGTGCTCGATGGCATCCGTGCGACCCGAACCGACTCGCGGCTTCCCCGCAGGGCGGGCCCCGGAGGGTTCCGCCGGCGGGACCGCACCGGGGTTCCCCCGGGGACCAGCGGCGGCGACCAGCCCCGTGCGAAGCGTCGCCCTGAGCCTCCTCGGCCTGAGCGTCGTCGCCTTGGTGATCGGCGCCTGGGGCGGGATCGCGCCCTACGTGGGACCCGCCTTCGGCTACAGCGCAGACGGCTCGGGCTCCTGGCACTGGACCCTCTCGCACGCCTTGCTCGGGCTGGTGCCCGGCGCGGTCGCAGTGGCCGTCGCCATGGCGTTCGTGCCCCTCGCGGCGAGAGCCGGCAGGGGCCGGGGCCGCGTGCTGCTGTGGCTGTCGGGCCTCGCATGCCTCCTGTGCGGTGCGTGGTTCGTGGTGGGGCCGGCGGCCTGGCCGGTGCTCACCGACGCAAGCCGGTACTTCGTGCCGGCGGCGCCGCTGCAGGCCCTGGGCAACGTCGTCGGCTACTCGCTCGGGCCCGGGGTGGTCCTCGCCGCCTGCGGGGCGTTCGCGATGGGGTGGGCTGTCCGACATCGCCGCGACGCCGTTGCAGTCCAGCCCGTCGCGGCCGGCACCGGCGTCGGGCAGGCGGTCACGAGCGGCGAGCAGGCAGCGACGGCCGGGCACGTGACCGTCGGCCCCTCCGCCCGGCATGCCAGGAACCGGCGCTGGTTCGGTCGCCGCCGAGAAAAGCCTCAGATGCCGGCTTTCTGACCAGCTACCCTCGACACGAGCCCGCCTCCCGTGGTGTCACGCTCAGTGGCGCCCAACGCGCCGGGTTCTCCGTCGGCGTCAGACCGGCCAGCGCACAGTCAGCCATTCCGTGCCCGGCTCGGTCGAGACGAGCACGTGTGGGGTCCCGGCGGGCAGCCACACCCAGTCACGTGCCACCAGGTGGAGCTCGCGCCCCTCGACGACGAGGACCGCTGCCCCGCGCAGGACGAGCGCCCATTCCGAGTGGTCCTGCTCGTAGGGCACCGGTGCGCCCAGCGAGCCGCTCTGGACGTGCTCGACGGCCACGCCGATTCCGCCCGCGGCACCCCGGGGGACCACGAGGTGCACCTGCTCGCCGGTCGCAGGGGCCTCAGCGGGATCGGTGAGGCGCCCCTGGGCTGGCCGGTCCACGCACCGGACTGTAGAGCGCAACGGTGCCGGCCGCTGGGGCGAAGGGCCGGGGTACTCTCGGATCGACTCCCCAGGACCGGATCGGCCCCGACCGCCACGTGGGGGGCCGTGGCCGCCGGCTTCGAAGTTGGAGCGCGGTGGGCACCCGTGGCAGGGTGGGGGGATGGACACCGGTCAGGGGACGGACATCGTCAGCGAGCGGAGGGGCAACGTGCTCGTCCTCCGCATCAATCGCCCCGAAGCGCGCAACGCCCTCAACCAGGCCGTCGTGGCTGGCATCGGCTCCGGGCTTGCCGAGGCGGAGGCCGACCCGTCGGTACGGGCGGTCGTGGTGACCGGCACCGGTGACCGGGCCTTCTGCGCCGGCATGGACCTGCGCGAGTTCGCCGCGGGGCGCCAGAAGCCAGACGATCCGGCCGTCGCCGAGCAGCGGCGGAAGGGCGCCGAGGGGTATCGCCGGTTCATCCGTGAGGGGGTGGACGTGCCCGTGGTGGCAGCCGCCAACGGGCCTGCGGTGGCCGGGGGCTTCGAGCTCCTGTTGGCCTGCGACCTGGCGGTGGCCGCCGAGCACGCGACGTTCGGCCTGCCCGAGGTGTGCCGGGGACTGTTCCCGGCCGGGGGCGGCGTGTTCTTGACCCGGCGCATCCCGAGCGCGGTAGCCCTGGAGCTCGGCCTCACCGGCGAGGTCGTCGACGCCCACCGCGCAGCGGCGCTCGGGCTCGTCAACCGTGTCGTGCCGGCCGACCGAGTGCTCGACGAGGCCGTCGCCCTGGCCGAGAGGATCGCCGCCAACGGACCCCTTGGCGTGCAGGCGACCAAACGCCTCATGCTGGCCGCGCGCTCTGCCCCCGCAGATGAGGTGTGGCGCCTCCAAGAGGAGCTGCAGCCCAAGGTCTTCGGGAGCGAGGACGCCCGCGAAGGTGCCCTCGCCTTCACCGAACGGCGGGCGCCCGTGTGGAAGGGTCGCTGAACGCGGTGGGCGCCGGTGTGGAAGGGTCGTTGAGCGCTGCACAGAGCGCCTGAAGAGAGGGGAGGGGCCGTGGCGACGAGCACGGCAGGCGGCGGGCTCGACACGAGCGCCCTGGCCGCCTGGATGGACGCCCAGGGTCTGCCGGGAGCCGGCGAGGAGCTTGTGACGGCGTTCGTGTCGGGGGGCAGCCAGAACGAGATCTTCGAGATCCGCCGGGGGGAGCTGCACTGCGCGCTGCGCAAGCCACCCGCGACCGCACCGGCAGCCCGCGACGAAGGCATCTTGCGCGAGTGGCGCATCATCGAGGCCCTCGACGGCACGGACGTGCCATCGACCGACGCCGTCGCCGTGTGCACGGACCCGTCCGTCCTCGGCCGGCCCTTCTACCTCATGGGGTTCGTCGACGGCTGGTCGCCCATGGGCAGCCGCACGTGGCCGGCGCCCTTCGACACCGACGCAGAGGCGCGCCGAGGGCTGGCATTCGAGCTGATCGAGGGCATCGTCCGCATGGCCGGGGTCGACTGGCGTGCGAGGGGGCTCACCGACCTCGGCCGCCCCGAGGGCTTCCACGACCGACAGGTGGAGCGGTGGACCCGGTTCCTCGAGCGGATCAAGGGCCGCGAGCTGCCCGGGCTCGAGGAGGCGACGCAGTGGCTCGCCACCCACCGGCCCCTCGACTTCGTGCCCGGCATCATGCACGGCGACTACCAGTTCGCCAACGTGATGTTCCGGCACGGCGCGCCGGCGCGCCTCGCCGCCATCGTCGACTGGGAGATGGGGACCGTCGGCGACCCGAAGCTCGACCTGGCCTGGGCGCTCCAGGGTTGGCCCGAGGACACCGGGCAGACAGGGCAGATCGGTTACGTCGACGTGTCGGGGATGCCGGGCCGGGCCGAGCTCCTCGACTACTTCGCCCGGGGTTCCGGGCGCCAGGTCGACGACTTCGACTACTACATGGTCCTTGCACGCTGGAAGCTCGCCATCGTGCTCGAGCAGGGATACCAGCGGGCAGGCGACGACGAGAAGCTGCAGGCCTTCGGCCCGATCGTCCTCGACCTCATGCGCCGCGCCGCCGAGCTGGCCGAGACGAGCAGCTACAAGGGCCCCAGGGTCGAGGCGACGCGGTGAGGAACAGGCGGTGCCGGGTGGCGCCATGACCGAAGCACACTTGGTCCGGGTCGGCTTCGTGGGCGCCGGCCAGATGGGTGAGCCCATGGTTCGCCGCCTCCTCGGGGCGGGCTTCCCGGTCACGGTCTTCGCTCGCCGACCCGAGGTCAAGGCCCGCCTCGCCGCTGCCGGCGCCGCGCTCGCCGGCACGGTGGGCGGCGCCGCTGCCGGGGCGGACGTCCTCGTGCTCTGCCTGTTCGACGGGGCCCAGCTCCTCGAGGTGGCACTCGGCGACGAGGGGGCCGTGCGGAGCCTCGGCGCCGATGCGGTCGTCGTGAACCACACCACGCTCAGCCCGAGCGCGTTGCGGGCGCTCGTGAACGCTGCCGGCTCGGCACGCGTCGTCGACGCGCCCGTGAGCGGCTCTGCCACCGACATCGACGAGGGGCGGCTGCGGGTGCTCGTCGGGGCCGAGCCTGCGGCCTTCGCCCGAGCCGAGCCTGCGCTGCGCACCTACGGCGACCCCCTGCTCCCCACCGGGGAGGTTGGCAGTGCCACGCTCGTCAAGCTGGTCAACAACGCGCTGTTCGCCGCCCACGCCCAGGTGGCGAGCGACGCCCTGCGGCTGGCGGACGACCTCGGGATCGACCGCGCCCTTCTGCTCGGCGCCCTCGCCGTGTGCAGCGGCGGCAGCAACGTCCTGCACTACCGCCAGGCCCAGCCGGACGACGACGGCTCCCGTGCCGTGCCCTACATCCGCAAGGACGTCGCCGCGTGCCGCGAAGCGGCACGCGAGCTCGGGGTGACGCTCGGCTACCTCGAGGAGGTCATCGCCTCGGGGCCCCTACCCTTCACGTGACCGCGACCCGGCCAGGTGGGCCGGGGTAGGCGCGGGGATCGCAGGCCCGGTCGACCTCGGCAAGGGATCCGGCCTGGTGGGCCGGGGTAGGCACGGGGATCGCAGGCCCGGTCGACCTCGGCAAGGGATCCGGCCGGGTGGGCCGGGGCGGGCGACCGCGCCAGGCCGTCAGGTGCGCATGGCGCGGTTCAGCGCCTCAGCCACCTCGTGGGGGTGCGTGACCCGCGCGAAGTGGCCGCCGCCGATACGGGCCAGGTCGCGGGCCAGGGCCTCGTCGTGCTCGCCCTGGGCTTGCACCAGCACGTGGAGCCGGGGAAGCCGTGACGCCAGGGGGCGAGGATCGGGGCCGGCGTTGTGCACGCAGTCGGACAGCAGCACCGCGGCCCGCCGCGGCGCACCGGACCGGCTGAGCTCGCGGGCCGCCACGTGGAGCCCGACCCCGACGTTGGTGAGCCCCTCGGCGCGGAGGCGCACCAGGTCGCCCAGCACCGCGTCGAGGGGTCTCGCATCGACCGCCCCGCGAAGGACCGCGGCGTCCTGCCAGAACGCGACGACCGTCAGCTCCTCACGGGCCAGCTCGGCACCGAGGGCTCCGACTGCGGCCGCCGCCAGCAGCGCCTTGGGGCCGCTCATGGAGACCGAGGCGTCGACCACGAGGGCCACCGCACGCCGCGGCGCCTCCCGGACCCGCACCACGATGTCGTGCTCGTCGAGCGGGCGCCGGGCAAGGAGCGCCTCGACCGTCCGCTCGACGTCGACGTCGTCCTCGCTGTCGCGCCAGCGGGCGCTGACCGGTGGCCCGGGCCCCCGCCGGTCGCCTCGTCGGCGAGTCCGGCGCACCGAGAGGCGATCGGCGACCTGTTGGCGCAGCCGCCACAGGGCCGGGTCCAGCTCCCCTTCGCCCAGCACCTCGGCGAGGTCGCGTACCGATCCCGGCTCGCTGCCGAAGAACACGCCGGGCCGGCCCCGCTCGCCGGCCGAGCCACCGCCAGCCGCGCGCTCGCCCGCGGCACCGACGCCGCGCAGGAACAGGAGTGGTGCGCCCTCGAGCGCCTTGGGTCGTACCTGCCGAGGAGTGGGGCGGTCGCGCTCCCCGGCCAGCTCGACCGCGACCGGCGCGTCAGCCCGCCTTCAGCCGGGCGCCGCCCGGTGCGGAGCCAGGTAGAAGCGCTCCTCCCAGATCTCGCGGATCACGTCCTCGGCCGTGGCGTCGCTCGTGTCGTGGAGTCGGACCCGGCCCGACAAGGCGACCAGCGCGGCGTCGAGCACGACTGCTGCGTACTCGGGCCCGGCGCCGGGCTCAAGCTCGGCGGGCTCGAGCCCGAGGAGCTGGCGGGCCACGAGCACGAGGTCGATGGCCCCCCGCACCGAGCTGCCCTGCCGCACCTGGGGATGGTGGCGCGTGGCGCGGGCCAGCGCCACGGCGTCCTCGGCCAACCGGCGGTCGCCGGGCCCGGTCCGGAGCTCCACGATGCCAAGCTCTTCCTCGGCTCCCTGGTAGCCCACGGCGATCCGGCACAGCCGGTCGTGGACGCTGGCGCTGATACGCGACGTGCCGACGTTGTCGAAGGGGTTCATGGAGGCCACGACGCGAAAACCGTCCGCGGCGCGGATCCGCCCCACGCGCGGGACCACCACCTCGCGCTCCGCGATGGCGGCCAGCAGTGCGTTGAGCGTGTCTTCTGGCGCCCGGTTGACCTCCTCGACGTAGAGGAAGCCCCCGCCGGTCATGGCGCGTACGAGCGGGCCCGGCACGAAGGTCGCCGCGGTGAAGTCCTCCTGCAGCACACGAGCGGGGTTGTGGTGGCCGACGAGCCGCGGCGTGGTGAGCTCCGAGTTGCCCTCCACGAGCTCGAGGGGGACGCCCCACGCCCGCGTCACTTCGCGCAGCAAGGTGCTCTTGCTGGTGCCCGGCGGGCCCTCGAGCAGGACGTCGCGACCTGCTGCCAGCGCGGCGAGCAGCAGCCGCAGCTCGCGCTCGCGCCCGACGAGGCACGCCGCCACCTCCTTGCGCGTCCGGGCCAGGTCGGGAGTTGCGCCGCTCGCGCCAGCGCCGGTCATGCGGACCGGCCGCCGGACGCGCTGGCGCCAGTGTGCCCGTGGGCCCGGCTGCTGCCTGCCATCCCGGCGGCCCTCCGGAGCAGGGCGCTCAGCGGTCCCAGCTGAGCGAGAGGGAGTCGATCCCGAACATGCCGCCGTGCTCGACCACGTCGACGCCCTCGGTCAGCCGGTACTCGGGGATCCGCCGGTGCCATTCCTCGAGCGCGATCCGCAGCTCACGGCGGGCGAGATGGGAGCCCAGGCACCGGTGCGGACCGAGCCCGAACGCGATGTGGCTGTTGGGCGAGCGCGCCAGGTCCACGTGCTCGGGATCCGGGAACAGCCCGGGGTCGCGGTTCGCGGCGCACAGTGGCAGAAGGACGCGGTCCCCCGCCTCGAGGGGGCAACCATGGAAGTCGGCATCGTGTCGCACCTTGCGGCCAGGGGCCACGAAGGCGTACGCACGCAGCAGCTCCTCCACCGCAGAGGGGATGACGGCCGGCTCCTCGACGATGCGGCGGCGGTCGGCATCGTGGGTGGCGAGGTGGAAGAAGGAGTACGCGAGCTGGATCGACACCGTGTCCAGCCCGGCCATGAACATGAGCAGGCAGAAGGAGAGCAGGTCGTCCTCGGAGATGGGCTCGCCGTCGATCTGCCACCCGATCGCGGCCGACAGGAGGTCGGACCCGGGTTCGGCGCGCTTGTTCTCGATGAGCTCGGCGAAGTACCCCTGGACGGCCACCATGGCGGCGACCGCCCTCGACCGGTCTGGGTCCTCGTCGAAGGTCAGGTGGAGGATCTCGTGCTCCCAGGCCAGGAACTGCTCGAGGCCGTCGATCGGCAGGCCCATGAGGTCCATGAAGATCGACGTCGGGTAGCGCCAGGCGAAGTCCTGCAGGAAGTCGCACCGCCCACGGTCGGCGAACGTGTCGATGATCTCGATGCAGCGATCACGGACCTGGCCCTCCATGCGCTCCATCACCTTGGGGGCGAAGTGGGGTGCCAGCAGCTGCCGCCACTTCGTGTGCAGGGGCGGGTCGAGCATCTCGGGTATCCACAGGTACTGCGGATCCGGCTCCATCGGGGTGACGATGCTGCTCGAGAAGAGGTCGGGCCTCTGGAGCGCGTCGCGCACGAGCTCGCCGGTCGTCATCACCCAGAACCCGGGGCCGAACGTGCTCCTCACGAAAGGATGGACCTGGCGGAGCCGGTCGAAGGACTGCGCGTGGGACAGCACCGGCCCGCGGTCCATGTAGTTGTGCTCGACCTCTGGGATCCCGTCCCTCCACACAACGGCGTCGGTCAACGTGTCGGCCATCTCACCTCCTGGGATCGGGCTCCGCCCGATGCTACCGAAGGAGGCGGCGACCGCAGCAAGGCAGCACGCGGCGCCGCTCCGTGTCGCCTGTCCCCCGTCAGCGACGGTCGCAGCCAGGGCCTTCGGTCAATCCCGCGGGCTGGCCGCCCGACCGATGAGGTGGTTCACGCGGGCGTCAGGCCCTGGCGACCTGCGCCATGACCTCCTGGGCGAACAGCTCGAGCATCGAGCCCTCGCCGCGGTCGGCGACGAAGAAGACGAAGTGGCTCATGCCGGCGTCCGCCAGCTCGCCGATGCGGTCCACAATGCGCGACGGGGTCCCGACGAAGCCCCCCTCCGCCAGCCCCCAGCCGGGCCCCTGGTAGCGGCGCTCGTAGCGTGCGCGAGCGTCGCGCAACGAGGGCTCGTCGGGGGCCAGCACCAGCACCGCCTCGAGGGACCGCCGGATGGTGCCGGGGTCGCGCCCGATCCGCTCGCAGCACGCCTCGAGCGCCGGGACCCGCTCCTGCCAGACGCCGAGCCCGTAGGTGGGCACGTTCCAGACGTCGGCGTAGCGGGCCACGAGAGGCAGGGTGTGGCGCTCCCCCACCCCGCCCACCACGATGGGTGGGCGGGGGCGCTGCAGGGGCCGGGGGAGGCTGGGGAGCTCCGCGAGGCGGTAGTGCCGCCCCTCGAAGGAGACGGGGCTGCCACCGAGCATCCGGGTGATCACCTCCAGCCCCTCCGCCAGCCGCTCGGAGCGCTCGGCCAGGCTGCCCCAGGGGAACCCGCCCTGGCGATGCTCGGCCGCGTACGAGCCACTGCCCATGCCGAGGTCGAGGCGCCCCCCGGAGATGACGTCGAGGGTGGCCGCCATCCTGGCCACGAGCGCCGGGTGCCGGAGGTTGTTGTCGAGCACGAGGTGACCGACGCGCAGCCGGGCGGTCCGGGCCAGCAGTGCCGTGGCGAGCGTCCAGCCCTCGAGCGCGGGCTGGTCGGGGAGGCCGGGGGTGTAGAGGTGGTCGAAGAGCCAGAACGAGCCGAAGCCGAGGCGCTCGCACCGCAGCGCACGCTCGAGGAGCTGGCCGAAGTCGAGCGCCACCTGGGGGATGTACACGCCGAACTCGAGGTTGTCCCCTGCAGCTGCCATCGCTGCCCTCCCTTCCTCAGCCCCTCCTGGCCGCCGGCGGGCGGGCGCCGTCGAGGACGATGCCCACCCTGCGCCGCAGCGCCTCCACCAGTGAGCCGGTCATCTGGTCCTGAGCCCACGCGGACAGGGTGTTCATGGCCACCGCCTCGAGGATCGCCGCCAGCTCGGCCGGGTCGATGTTCAGGTCGACGACACCCTGGCGTCGCCCAACCTCGATCGCCATGGTGAAGGATCGGCCGATGCCGAAGTGCTGCCCGCGGTCGTGGGAGGGCTTGCGGCGGCCGAACTCGGCCACCGAACGGGCGACGGCCACCTTCGGGACCGACTCCACCCGCCGCGCCAGGGTGACGAGCAGCCCGTCGAGCAGTTCATCGGCGGGCCGGTCCTCCGCCCTGCCGTCGGCCGCCTCCTCGTAGAGCGCCTCGGCGGTGCCCCAACCGAGCTCGAGGAGGATGTCCTCCTTGTGGGCGAAGTGGAAGTAGAAGGTGCCCTTCGTGACGCCTGCCGCTCTGGCGATCTCCTCGACCGTCGTCTCTTCCACCCCCCGGTCGAACCCGCGCTCGGTCCACAGGGCGAGCGCCGCCCGGACCAGCTTGCGCCGGGTGCGCCGCGAGCGGTCCTGGAGGAGCGCGGAACGGCGCGGACCCTCGGGCCCGAGGGAGCCCGAGCCGTCCCCACCCGTTGCCCGGGCCTCGGTATCGGGCAACCGTGCCTCCTGATCACGACCGCGGCCCGCCGCGGACCGGGTCCTCGCTGCGACGGGCACACGATACAAGAGGCGCTCCCACCGCCCCTTGTCCGGAGCCCGGTCAGCGGATCGGCGGCCAGGTCCGCTCGCGCAGCGCCCCCGACGCCGTCCGCATGAGGTGGTCGTCGCGGCGCACCTTGTTCCAGACGTAGGCGATGTAGTCGCGGTCGCTCACCGTGCCCTGGCGGAGCGCCTCCGCCAAGCGGCGCCGGCCCTCTTCCACCGACGGAGGCGCCGTGCCGAGCAGGCGCGCCAGGTCGTCGAGCTCGGCCTGCTCGAAGGCACGCCCGGCTCGGTCCATCTCCTTGAGGTACTTGACCACCCGGGCCACCCCCTTGCTCCACTGGGAGGCCAGGGGGTCCTCGATCCGGGGCACGATCGTCTGGAGCATGCCGAGGGCGGCGTCGTAGAGGTAGTGCCATTCGACGGGCTCGGGCTCCTCTGGGAGCGGCTCGTCGGGTAGCTCGATCCCGGCCACGTGGGCCAGGGCCTCCACGGTCAGGCGCCGGTGCAACATGCCGTAGATGAGCCCGTTGCCGACGTCGCGGACCGCCGGCTGACCCGGCTCGGCCTGCCGGTCACGGGCCGCGCCGGCGCCACCCCGACGACCGGAATTGAGGCGCGTCTCGGCGAAGAGGCGGTAGTACCAGATCCGGTCCTCGTCGAGGGTGTGCCCCGAGAGGGCCTCGTACTCGGCCAGCCGGTCGGGGAGATGCGTGAAGGTGTCCTGCACCGTGCGCAACGACAGCCAGGCGATGTCGTCCATCGGGTCGCCGAAGTGCGCGAGCTCCCAGTCGACGACGGCCGTCACCCTTCCCCCCTCGTACAGGAAGTTCCCGGGGCCGGTGTCGCCCTGCACGAGGACGACAGGCCCCTCGTAGTCGGGGACGTTCTTCTCGAGCCAGGTGAGCGACAGGTCCACGAGCGGGTCGATCCACCCGTCTGGACCCGTCGCTCGCCGCCGCATGTTGGCCACCTCGTCGAGCGCCAGCTCGCGGCAGCCCTTGAGCGGTCCGAGGCTCGGCAGCTCGAGGGTGGCCGGGTCGAGGCGGTGGAGCGCGGCCAGCTTCGTGATGAAGTCGCGGGCCACCGCCACCTGCTCGTCAGGGTCCTTGATCCGGTAGAACCAGGTCTGCCCGGGCACCCGCTCCTCCAAGATGGCCTCGTGGACCGGGTGGACGGCCAAGGTGGTCGGGACCGACACCCCCGTCCCCTGCAGGGCCATGATGATCTCCCCCTCGACGTGCAGCGAGTGGAAGAGGTCGCCCGGAGGCGTGGGGGTTCGGCTGTAACGAAGGAAGAGGGGCCGCAGGGAGCCCCCGGGACCGCGGACGTCGAGGAACCATGCCTCGCGGCTGGCACCTCCAGGCATGCGGTTGCTCGAGACGACCTCACCGCCGGCCACCTCCCCAACCCACTCGACGAGGTCGGCGGGCAACGTCAGGACCGGCTCTGCCATGTGCTCCCCTCCCTTCGGGACCCTCCTCGCCGGACCCCAGGGGCGCAAGCACCGGCGCCGGCGGGGCTGGCCAGCCTGCCCGGCTCGAACGAGGACCGGTAGGCGGAGGCTACGCCGACGTTACCGGGCGGCGGCGCTCTCGGCTGCGGCGGTCGCCTCGCCGAGGTACTGGTCGAGGACCTCCCTGCCGGCGTCGGCAGCTGCCCCGCGCCAACCGACGGTGCCCCTCGTGAGGATCACGCAGGTGTCGGCGAAGGCGAGAGCCCGGTGGACGAACTGCTCGATCAGCACGATGGAGATCCCCTGGTTCCGGGCCTTCTCGAGGCTGTCGAACACCTGGTCCACCATCAGCGGGGCGAGGCCGAGGGACATCTCGTCGGCGATGATCAGCGCCGGGTCGACGGCCAGGGCGCGCGCCATGGCCAGCATCTGCTGCTCGCCGCCTGACAGGCTCCCCGCCCGCTGCTGGCTCCGGTTGCCCAGGATGGGGAACAAGCCGATCGCCCGCTCGATGGCCGCCTGGCGGGCGGCGCGCCGGCCCACCTGGCGGGTGGCCATCTTGAGGTTGTCGAGCACCGACAGCCCGGGGAAGATCCCCCGACCTTCGGGGATGTAGGTCAACCCGGCGCGGCGGACCCGGTGCGGCGCCCACCCCGTGATGTCGACCCCGCCGAAGACGACCTTGCCCGACTTGGGCTTGACCAGCCCAGACACGGCGCGCCCGAGCGTGCTCTTACCAGCGCCGTTGGGGCCCAGCACGGCGAGCACCTTGCCTCCGTCGACGCTCAGCGACACCCCGAGCAGGGCGCGCGCGGGGCCGTAGCGGACGTCGAGGTCCTCGACGACGAGAGAGCCGGCTTCGCTCACTGGTGGCGCTCCTGGTGCTCGTGGTGGTCCTCGAGGCTGGTCCGGGACTCGACCGCCTCCTCGTCGCCGAGGTAGGCGGCCCGGACCTCGGCGTTGTGCCTGATCTCGTCGGGCGGGCCCTGGGCGATGAGGACGCCGAAGTCGAGGACGTAGATCTGGCTGGAGAGGCTGAGGACCATGCCGACGTCGTGCTCCACCAAGAGGAGCGACACGTCGCCCTTCTCGACTGTCCGGCGCAGCGCCAGTGCCAGGCGCTCGGCCTCCACCACGTCGAGACCGGCCAGCGGCTCGTCGAGCAGGATCACCCGGGGGGCGGCAGCGAGTGCCCGGCCCACCTCGAGCAGCCGGCTCGTGCCCAGCGGCAGGGTGTCAGCCATCTGGTGGGCGATGGGCTGCAGCGACAGCAGCTCGAGAATGGCGTCCACCCGCTCGTTCTCTGACCGGTCCGGCCGGCGGAGGCTCGCGGCCGTGAACATGTCCTTCCACAGCCGCGGGCGCTGGTGGCGAACACGATCGGCCAGCACGAGGTGCTCGCGGACCGTGAGGCCCATGAACAGCTCCGGCTGCTGGAAGGTGCGGGCGAGGCCGCGCCGGGCGCGGGCCTGGGGCGTGAGCCCGGTGATGTCCTCGCCGAGGAACGTCACCCGGCCCGCGTCGGGCCTGAGCAGCCCGGACAGCACGCCGAAGAGCGTCGTCTTGCCGGCGCCGTTCGGTCCCACGAGGCCCGTGATGGTGTTGGCGCCCACCTCGATGCTCACGTCCGAGAGCGCTCGCACACCACCGAAGGTGACGGTCACGTTGCTGGCCGACATGAGGGGCCCGCCCGCCGGTCGGCCGACGGCACCCGCCTCGGCGGCCACGCTGGGGACGCCGGTCGTCGTCACTGGAGCCCCATCTCCGCCACCTCCGACGGCGCCCGCTCAGGGACGGGCCCGTTCGACGACACGGCGGCCATGCCGTTGGCGCTCGCCGCCAAGGTGGGCGCCTGCCCGGGCACCACCGCGCCCGCCGGCGCGCCACCGGCGTGGGCGACCGCCACCATCGGCCCCTTGACCAGGATCCACACGATGAAGGCGTGGTAGATGACCGAGCCGATGATGAGCGCGATCCACCAGTAGTGGGGGACCTCGATCACCCACAGGATGAAGTAGGCCAGCGTCGCCAGCCCCCCGCCCGCCATGAGGAAGCGCTGTCTGGGGGGCATGAGCCGGTAGCGGCGGCCGATCTCGCGGAACTGGCGGGCCTGCATGGCCAGGGTGCCCTCGGGGAACTTGGCCACGAAGATGGCGCCCAGGGCGAACAGGATCGGGGGCACGTTGCCGAACGCCTTGGGCAGGTAGACGAGCGCGACCCCCGACGACAGCGTGAAGCTCAAGCCGGCGAACAGCGCCGCCACGTTGGAGCGGATGCCGAGGGTGACGAGCACTGCCAGCCACACCATGCCGCCCAGGGTGGCGTAGTTGGCCGGCAGGGCGACGCCGAGCGAGATGGCGAGCATCCCCCCCCCGATCCCGGCCACGAAGGAGGCGACCGCCGCGATGACGACCTTCATCTGCAGCACGCTGATGCCGAGTGTCTTCGACCCGCGCTCGCTCCAGCGCACGGCGTTGAGCGCCAGGCCGGTCGTGGACCGCCGGATGTTCACGATGAAGATGGCGATGACGGCGAAGATGGCCAGGAACAGGTAGGAGAGGACCCGGGCCGACGAGGCCCAGTCCGGCGCCCCCACGTTCACCCCGATCCCCAGGTTCAAGAAGATGTTCCGGCTGAAGACGAGGTTCTCCATGAGGAGCCCGAAGATCAGGGTCACGAGGGCCACGTAGAGGTTGCCCATGCGGATGGTGAGGAAGCCGATGACCGCCCCGAAGGGGACGGCGATCACGCCGCCGAGGAGCACGGCAGCCAGCACGGGCCACCCGTGGTTCGTCGCGAGCTGTGCCGTGGCCAGCCCGCCGATGCCGGCAAAGGTGGCCATGCATAGCCAGATCATCCCGCCTTCACCCACCACCATGGTGAACGACAGGTAGATCACGGCGTAGGCCACGCCCTGGGCGACCAGACCGAGCCAGAAGCCGTGCAGGATGACCGGCAGGAGGCAGACGAGGGCGAACCCGATCAGCACTGCCCGGTAGCTGACCGAGCGGGCTGCCGGCCGGTCGCTGCTCGCGGTCACCACCTGGGCCTCGCCGCCCTGGGGACGGATGGCCCGGTCCAGGGCGCCGCCGACGCCCTCCTCCTCGTTGACGCCCCCACCCCTGAAGATGAAGTAGATGAGGAACAGGGCGGTGAAGATGAACGGGATGCTCGGGATCACCGCCGCGGTGAAGGAGCTGTTCGGCGGGAGCCCGTACTGCACGAGGGCGCCGGCGATGCCCATCGCCAGGCCCACGCCCACCGCCACCGGCAGATTGCGGAGCCGACCGGCGATGACCGCGGCGAACGCCGCCACCATGAGCAGGGTGAAGTCACCGGCGTCGAGCCCGATGATGGGCGCCGAGAGGACGCCGACGAGCCCGGCCAGGCCGATGCTGGCGGCCCACACCCCCACCGACACGAGGTTGGGGCTCGTGCCCGACAGCGAGGTCATGGCGGGCGAGTCGACCATGGCCCGCACCCGGAGGCCGACGTCGGTGTAGCGCAGCACGACGAAGCCGATGACCATGATGCCGACCACGCAGCAGTACACGATGATCTGGTCCATCGTGACCGGCACGCCCAGGAACTTGAACACCCGCACCGGCTGGGGGGCGAGGCCCGGGGCCTTCAGGATGGTCTGGTTGCCGAAGACGAGCGTCGTGACCGGCGGGATGGCCACCGAGATGCCCACGGTGGCCACCACCTTGACCAGGGTGCTCGACATCCGGAGGAACTGGAACAGCAAGAAGTAGAGGAAGACCCCGAGCGCCGGCCCCACCACGAGGATCGACAGCAGCCCGGCGGGCACGATGCCCCAGTGGTTCTCGGTGTTCAGGTAGTAGTAGAAGCGCGCGACGAAGAAGGCGAGCGCGCCGAACCCGAAGTTGAGGATGCCGGCCGACAGGTACGTGACGACGAGACCGGACGCTGCGATGGCGTAGATCCCGCCGAGCACCAACCCAGCGATCACATATTGCAGCACCGCGCCCCCCATCCATCTCGCTTCGTGGCTGGTCTCCGGCAGCCTACCCGGCGGCTACCGCCGCGCGCTAGGCGCCCTGGCTCCGATTCGCTCACGTTTGCAGCCCCTGCCAGAATTGTCGTGCGGCTCGTTCCCGGCGGCTCGTTCGAGTCGTGGCGGCGGAGCGTAGCAAGCAGCGCGGCACGGTTCCAGCAGGCCGGCCAGGCCCGGGTCGCGTGCCGGCGCGCGTACGCTGCACGCGCGCGCCTGGCAACCGCGCGCTCGGGAGCCCCGAGGGCGGGGGCACCGCCCCGGCAGTGGGGTCAGGGCCCGGGCGGCCTCGCCGACCCGCCGAGCAGCGGCGCGCCCGCGCGACGATCCCTCCCCGGCTGGCTCCCCGCTCGGCGAGCACGCACCCAGCTCACCAGCTCGTCGGGATCGAGGGGCTCGGCGATGAAGAAGCCCTGGCCCAGCTGGCAGCCGGCCGCCCACGCCGCGTGGTAGAGCGCCTCGCTCTCGATCCCCTCGGCCGCACAGCGCAGCCCGAGGCGCCGGGCCAGGTCGGCGATCGAGCGCACGATGGCGTCGTCCTGGGTCCGCTCCACCATGTTGCAGACGAAGTCCTGGTCGACCTTGAGCTCGCACACCGGCAGGTGGCGCAGGTAGCCGAGCCCGGTGTACCCCTGACCGAAGTCGTCGATGCTGATGCGCACCCCCATGCGGTGCAGGGCCTGGAGCACCTGGCGTGCCCCCTCGTCGTCGACGACGAGGGCGGTCTCGGTCACCTCGAGCGTCACGCGCTCGGCCGCCACGTGGTGGGCGCGCAGGAGCGCGGCGAGCGTGTCAGGGAGCCGGTCCTCGCGGTGGAGGTTCCTCGTCGACACGTTG
>Ga0070738_10003254_pt1 | contig 21849 bp, 16 predicted proteins | sample Coa_R2_2_FD_66446 | JGI IMG/M metagenome (GOLD analysis project Ga0070738, IMG submission 66446) | Surface soil microbial communities from Centralia Pennsylvania, which are recovering from an underground coalmine fire - Coalmine... | ecosystem: Environmental > Terrestrial > Soil > Unclassified ... | reverse complement strand
CACAGGCCGGGGGCGTGATTATCGGGGTGAGGGGACGGTGGGTCTGGCGTGGGCATTCTTCGTGGCCGGGACACCAACTGCGGTTGTTTCGCAGTGGAAGGTTTCCGACAAGGCGACGGCCGAGTTGATGCGTGTGTTTTATGCTCGGCTGCAGTCTGGCAAGGATGTGTCGAAGGCGGAGTCGCTGCGTCAGGCGGCGTTGACGCTCCTGAAGACGGATAGGACGCGTCATCCCAAGTACTGGGCGCCATTCACCCTGATTGGCGACTGGCGGAAGTAACTCACCTGTAACGCAGTGTCACTCAACCCGCGTGAGAAACGTATCACGGGTAAGTTCGGTGTGGCGATCACGGGAAACTCTGCTTGTCTGTGCTCCCGATTGCTTCGCTGCCCACTCACAGCGGTTGGAGGCGTGCGTTGTGGGTCATTCGTCACGCGTTGGTAACAGGACGCACTTGGTCCCTGCGGCAACATTTAGAATGGACAAATGAGGACGCGGCCTGCCGCGTTCTCGTTTACAAACAGATCAAATGTTGTTGCGAGTCGCCCAGTCGGCCGTTACCATGCGCCGATCAAACACCATTAAACGTCTCCCAGAGGCTTTCCCATGCGATCACGTTGGTTGCTCTCAGTCGCCGCTTGTTTCCTTTGCGCCGGTCTTGCTTCCGCCCAACCCGGTAAGAAGCCGCCGTTGACGTCAACCGGCGACCCGCGAGTTGCGGTGCCCGCTGGGTTGGATGCACCCACGAATAAACTCACTGAACGGGCCGCTATTCGCGGATTTGCTGACTCCACCGATACCCGCACCACCTTTGCCGCACCCGTTGGCCGGACTCTGACTCAAGCGGGAAACGGCGGACGCGGGTACAGTTCGTTTGGCGACCAGAATGATTTCAAACGAGCTGCGGTCGAACTGGACGCCGTTCGCGACCGCGGGCTGCTGACTCTTCAGTCCGGCGACAAGGTGAACAAGATCGCCGACACGAACGCGACCGGTCGGCTCTTCGCCACCCCGGAAAACAATCGGACCGCGTTGCCCGCGACCCAAGTTGTTCCGAACAACCGCCACGGCATCGGCGACCGTTAATCGACTGTGACGCAGGTTGCAAATGCCTGCCCACAAATCGCAAACTCGCGCCGGGCGCAAGTTCCGCCCGGCGCTGCTGCTTCCGCAACTTTCTCACACTCGCTTTACAGGCCCACGATCATGCGTCGCCTCCTCTTCACAGCCGCGACTGCCGTCTTCGTCACGTTTGCCAGCTGTGGCGCTGCATTGGCAGCACCAAGCGAGAAGGACAAGAAACTCTTGGCTGAAGTCTCCGCGAAGCTCGTCGCCGTGGCCGAGAAGCCGGAAGGCTTCGAGTGGCCGCCGGACTTCGGCTTCGAGTCCGAGGGCGGAGTCAACGCCTATGCCTCCTTCGTTCGCAAGGACGACAAACGCTACCCCATCATTCGGGTCACGGAAGGAATGATGGAGAAGGTTATCAAGGGCGATGCAGACCGTCTCGCGTTCATTGTGGGCCACGAACTCGGTCACATCCTCAAAGGGCACGTCATCGCCAACCCCAAGCGCGACAAGACTCCGTTCCTCAAAGCCACGTTTGGCCGGGACGAGGAAATCGAAGCCGACTTGATCGGCTTCGGATTGTTGCTCAAAGCCGGCTATTCGCTCGAGAAGGGCATGAAGGCGATCACCACGATGCAGGGGATGGGGCTGGAGTATTCTTCCTTCGAGGGGCTGGGGAAAGATCACCCGTCGTGGAATGACCGTGCTGCGAAGGCCGACAAGGATAAGGCCGAGTTGTGGAAAGCCGCGGCCGCGTTTTACAACGGCGTGCTGTTCCTTAGCACAGAGAATTACGAGAACGCCATTACCGCGTTCAAGACCGCGAAGAAAGAGTTCCCCAACAACTATCAGGTGCTGAACAATCTCGGCTACGCGCAACTCATGGCGTATTGCGACAAGTGGGACAAACGCGACTTCCAGGCGCAGGGTATCGGGCAGGTGGTGGTCGGCGGCTTCTACAACCGCCTCGATGAACCCGTTCGCGGGAAAGATACGGAACTCTGGTTCGAAGCCGTGGGCAATTTGCGGGAAGCGAATGAACTGAAACCCGGCCAGACACTCATTCTCAAAAACCTCGGACTGGCCTATCTCCTTCATCCCAAGGGAAAGGATCTGAAGGAAGCCAGCAAATTCTTCGCGGAAGCGATCAAGGCCGCGGAAGACGACAAGTCACTTGAGCCGGCCGATCGCGCCAGTCTGCTCGTCAATGTGGGGGTCGCTACTCTGGCCGACGGCAAGACCGAAAAGGCCCTTGCCCAACTCGATGAGGGCGAACGATTGGTTCGCTCCTTCACCGGCCCCGCCGCGAAAACGACCATGATCGATTCCGCCCTCCTCTACAACCGCGCGCTGGTGTTGGCCGAGAAGGCCGATAAGGCCGACAAGGAGAAGGCGTTCGAGATGCTGGAGAAATATCTCCGCCTGACCAGCCAGTTGTCGCTGTGGTGGGATTCCGCTTACACACGCTATTCGACGGTGTGCAAGGCTCTCGACAAAGAGCCGAAATCGAAAGCGGCGTTCAAGAAGGATCGCCCGGAACCGGTCCGCCTCGTGACGGGGGTCACGGTCAAGAACGGAAAACTCAATCTGGGTCAACAACTCAGCGCCGCGACCAAGATTCTCGGGCCGGCAACACCGACCGCAGCCGTTCCCGGCACATCCATGGTGCGGGTGCGATACGAGAAAGAGGGCATCGAACTTCTCGCGACTGATGAGATACTCGCAATCGTTCTTTCCGGTCCGAATGCACCGGCCATTCCACTCACCGGGAAAATCGTTGGTACCGGGAAGGTCGGCGAACTGAAAGTGGGGTTGACGACCAAGGAAGTGGAGGAACTGCTCGGCGAAGACTACCAACCCACCGAATTGACCGCAGCCGAGGTGTACTACCGGTTCTACCGCGAGCAGGGTGTTGCAGTTCGCGTATCGAAGGGTAAGGTAGTGGAACTTGTGGTGGTTCAGGCCGCCAAGTGATCAACTCCCAATACTCGGTTTCGCCCACCGTCCTGGTACGCACGCCGGGACGGAACGGGTTTTTCTCGTTCGTGCGTGACGCTGACACCTTTGGATTTACTGAGGGGGACGCATGAACAGGCTCACGCTGGCGGCATTTGTTCTGGGGATCATCGGTTGGAGTTGGACAGCCGGGACGGCCAAGGCCGACCCGGGCGACGCGACCGAGGCGCTCCTCAAGGCTGCCAAACTCGACTACAAGGTCGTCAAGCCCGGCATTTTCAAGCTGGTGATCGAAAGTAAGCAGGGGATTTCTGTCATCATCATCGAAGAGAAGAAAGCATCCTGGAAAGACACCAAGGGGAACGACGTTCTTTACGCCTACATCTACACGGAAGTCCTCAACACCAAGCCCGATTTCAAGCCGCCAGTGGCGATGCTCAACAAGCTCGCCGAATGGAATGACCGCATCCGCTTCGGAAGCCTCGGCCTGTCTAAGAACAAGGACGGCTCCTATTCTCTCTTCCGCAACGGCACCATCTTCCTGAAGAACCTTGAAGGCGAACAACTGGAAGACATGGTCTACCTCACCCACAACGACAAGTTCCTCTTCAACAAGGAATTCAAGCCGTTCCTGGAATCGGAATAACGGCCGAACTTCCGAGCGACCGCCAGTCTCTTTCACAGTGAATCGCGAATCGGGCACGGTTCAAACCGTGCCCGTCCTTCACATCTTTCGATTCACGAGGCTCATGTCATGCGATCCAACATTTTCTCCGCCGCGATTGCGGTTCTTGCCACGCTGGGTACCGGCAGTGTTGCATCCGCCGTTCCGTCCGAGAAAGACCAGCAACTTCTAGCCGACGTCTCGGCGCGCCTCCTGGTCGCGGCCGAAAAGAAAAAGCCCGAAGGCCTGGAATGGCCGCCGGACTTCGGCTTTCTTGCCGAGACCGACGCGAGGTGTGCTTCTGATCTACTCGTCAAAGGCAACAGACGCTACCCCATCATCCGCATATCGGAAGGGATGATGGAGAAGGTGGTTCAAGGTAATCCAGACCGTCTCGCATTCATCCTCGGCCACGAATTGGTTCACATCCTCAAAGGCCACCTCCTCGACAACCCGATGCGCGACAAGACGCCATTTCTCAAGGCGACATTCCGGCAAGGCGAGGAGACGGAGGCCGACCGGATGGGTTTCGAACTGATGTTGGAAGCAGGCTACTCGTTCGATAAAGCGGCCAAGGTTTTCACTCTCATGCAGGACCTTCGCCCAAAAGCCTCGTCGTTCGAGGGTATGGGGAAAGATCACCCATCGTGGAATGATCGCGCTGCGAAAGCGGACAAGGACAAGGCCGAGTTGTGGAAAGCCGCTGCGGCCTATAACAACGGCGTGCTGTTCCTCGGCACTGAGAATTACGAAGACGCCGTCTTGGCGTTTGAAGCTGCGGAAAAAGAATTCCCCAATAACTACCAGGTACTGGCGAACCTCGGTTACGCGCAGCTGATGCTGTATTGCGATAAGTGGAGCAAGAACGATTGCCGGAAGCACGACATTGCTCAGGTCGTTGTGGGCGCCTTCTACGATCGTTTCGACGAGCGCGTTCGCGGCAAAGACGTGCAACTCTGGCACGAGGCATTCGGCAATTTGCAGAAAGCAGCGTGGTACGCACCGCGCTTTTGCGAGGGGGTCTTCAAGTGGAAGCACCGCCAGACGGTCATTCTTGCCAGCCTTGGGCTGGCCCACTTGCTTCATCCGCGCGGTAAGCAGTCGGCGGAAGCCAACATGTACTTCGCCGCCGCGCTGGAAGCTGCCAGGGAGGACAAGACTCTCGATAAACGCCCGCTTGCTGCGTTGTTCATCAATAGCGCGATCGCCACATTCGCCGCCGGTAACCCCGGCGAGGCACTCAGCCAACTGGAACAGGGGGAAAAGCTCGTCCGTCAATTTGCCGACTCGGACGCAAAGAAGCTCGCGCCGACGTATGCCGCTGCGATTCTTTATTTGCGGGCGATGATCCATGCCGACAAGCCTGACAAGGCTAACAAGGAGAAGGCGTTCGAGATGTTCGAGACGTATCTCCGCACAACCAGCCTGCTATCGCTGTGGTGGGACTCCGCTTATGATCGCTACACGGCGGTGGGTAACGCGATTGGCAAGGAAGCAAAGCCGAAGGACGTCTTCAGGAAAGATCGCCCGGAACCGGCGCGTCTGGTTCCCGCCATCAAAACGAAGAACGCGGCTATCAAGCTCGGCGATCCACTGAAGGCAGTGACCGCGAAACTCGGTCCGGCGGTTCATCTGCCGGTGATTCCCGGTACGGCGATGGCGCGTGTGCGATACGCCGAGGCGGGTATCGAACTGGTGGCGACGGACAAAGTCTTCGCAATTCTCCTGTCGGGTCCGAATGCGCCAGCCATTCCACTTCAGGGAGCGGCGCTGGGCGCTGGAAAGATTGGTGAGCTCAAGATTGGCATGACGACGGAGGAGGTGGACAAGTTGCTCGGGGAGGACTGGCTGTCGTGCGAACTGACCGCTGTCGGCCTTACCTACCAGTTCTACCGCGAGCAGGGCCTCGCGGTGCGAATATCGAGAGGGAAAGTGATCGAACTGGTCGTGGTGCAGATACCCACGGGGTGATCTGTTGTCTTCGCGACCGACCTGTTTCGCAAGGAAGAGGGCTCTCTTCTCTTGCGAATCCTTCGGTCACTCACCGTCCGTAAGCAACCCCGGCGATCACCGAGAGCTTGAGATCGGGGAAGCCCTTCCGGAGCGCGTCCAGTTTGTCCTCAACCGCGACCTCGGGCTTGGCGGCTTCATCGCCGAAATTGCGTCCGTGTTTCGCCTCGCTCGCGCTCAACCAGACAGGCTTGGTTGTCGGCGGCAGTGGCGGTAGCACGCCCAGACGCGCCGCCACACGTAGCTTGAACTGATTGAGTTGCTCGGGATCGTCGAATACGTTTGCATTCTCGGTTGCGAAGAGCAACACAACCTCGGTTCCCGTCAGGTCCGGTTCGAGAGTAGCGATATGCCCTGGTTTGGCCGGGAATGTCAACCGCGTGTAACCCTCTTCCGTGGAGGCACGAAACGAGAGTACCTGCACTTTCTTTGCCCCGGGTCGTTTATCACTGTAGTGCAGAAGAATCGCGTGGTGTCCGGCTGGAATGTGCCCGCGCACCCGGACCCCATCGGTGGCCTGCAGCGGCAGAGCGGTCGATAAATCGAGCGTCTTATCGCCTCGCGACACGAGCACTTCCAGAGGCGCGGGCGTCGGTGCTGGCGCGGCCGGTTGGGTTGGCACAGTCTTCTCGGACCCTGCTTGTTCGATCGTCTTCTGCGGAGAGAACAATCCACCCGCTGCGGCTCCGATCAGCCCGGCGACAAGCAGAATCACCACAGCAGCGCCGCCGAACCGCATCAGCCGTTGTGGGCGCGTCAGAAAGCGTTCGAGCGCCTCGGCGAAATCATCCGCCCGCGCGTAGCGGTCGACCGGGTTAGCGGCCATCGCCTTGAGGCAGATGTCGCGCAAACCCCGGGGAATACCCGGCTTGTTCAGCGCTGATTTGTCGAATTCACACCGGCTGGCGAGCGTGAGTGTTTCAGTTACGGTTGTGGCCTGGAACGGAACCTGACCGGTGAGGAGGAAATAGAGTACTCCGCCCAGCGCGAAGATGTCCGATCGCGGGCCGATGGCGGTTTCCTCCGCCCGTGCTTGCTCTGGCGCCATGAAAGCAGGCGTGCCGCCGCTTGTCCGCTCGCCGCTGTCGTCCCAGGCGTGTCGCAATCGCGCCATGCCGAAATCGATGAGCCGCGGTCGGCCGGTTTCGTCGATCAGAATATTCTGCGGCTTCACGTCCTGATGCACGACGCCATGCCGATGCACGACGCCCAGCGCTCGCGCCACCTCCGCGACCAATTTCGCCGCTTCTTTCGGCGACGGCGAGAAGTCCTTCGCATAGTCGCGTAGGTTCGGTCCGCGAACGTATTCCATGGCCAGGAACGGCTGATCGTCGTGGAAATCGAGATCGTAGATCCGGGCGAGGTTGGGGTGTTCGAGTTTGGCCAGGAGCTTCCCCTCGGCCACCAGTAGTGGCCGATGATCCGACAGCCGACCCACCGCGCGATGGCTGAGCTTGATCGCCAGTTCCTTGTCGAGCGTGGGGTGAATGGCGCGGAATACCTCGGCTTGCCCGCCACTATCGAGTGTCCCGACCACCAGATACTTACCGATCCGCGCAGGACGCGGAGTCGGGGGCGCTGCCCCGGGAGTAACCGTCGGTTCACCGGACAAGAATGACACCGACCGCAGCGCATTCAGATCGCTGCGGAAGATATCCAGTCGCCGGCGACAGACCGAGCAGCCTTGCAGGTGCGATTGGATCGACTCGTCGGCACTTTCGCCGGCCAATAGAGGAATCAGCTCCTCATCGCTGGGGCAGGTGGCGTTAATCATTGCCGAGGTCCTCCATGTACGCTTCGCACTGTTCGCGAACGCGAGCCATGACGCGGGCGGCGTACACATACACGGTATTGGCTGGCAGCCCTAGTTCCGCCCCGACTTCGGCACCCGACCGGCCCTTGAGCAGATGTTGTTCGAAGCAGGCCCAAGTTGGTGGATTGGTGCGTTCCTTTACCTTCTGCATCGCGAATTCCAGCACGCGCTTTTGCAGTTCGGTGTCCCACTCCTGATCCGGCTCCTCCACACCCTCCTTCCAGTTGGCGCGGACCTGTTCTTCGAGCTTCTTGGCTCGGGCGCTCGATCGGCCCCAGTCGATGACGGCGTTATGCGTGACTTGCCACAACCACGTGCGGAACCGACCCTTACCGCGATCCAGTTCAAACGTGGGGAGCTTGCGCAGAAGCGCAATGAAGATGTTCTGCACAACGTCATGGGCGTCATGCTCGCCCAACCCCTTCTTCCGCACATAGCGGACGAGGAGCGGTTCATACAGGGCGACGAATTCGCCCCAACTGGCTTGGTCCTCCGGGTTCTTGAGCCGGCGGAGCAGCGAACTGGACGTTTTTTCCACGGCGTGCGTCATGACAGTTAGCCTACCGCCCCGATGTGGGCGTTCGCCAGCGGAAAGCGGCGTGTGGCGTGGTCGCGGCAGCCGGGCACGAGATATTCGATCGCGCGGCGGGGTCATTGCGGGTACCTCCGTGAGGAAGGAATTGCTGGTGCTACGGCGAGGAAGAGAGAATGTGACAAGGAATTCCGACGAACCCCGCCCGCAATACCAACACCCGCCGCCCTTGCAGGCGGGGTTCGCCGAGACTTCCCATCGACGCGGTTTGCCTTCTCTTCCTATAATCCCGAATCCACCCCTCCTTGTACCGGAGCGCGCCGCCATGCAGGACCGCATCGCATATCAGGGGATCACGTTTGACGACGTGCTCCTCGAACCGGGTTACAGCGATTTGGTGCCGAAAGACACGGATGTGCGCACTCAGTTGACCCGGAACGTTCGGATTAATATCCCGATCATTTCCAGCCCGATGGATACCGTGACGGAAAGTGAACTGGCCATTGCACTTGCGCAAGAGGGCGGCATTGGCATTATTCACAAAAACCTCAGCATCGCGGTGCAAACACGCGAAGTGGACAAAGTGAAGAGGAGCGAGAACGGCATCATCACCGATCCGATCACGCTGCCGCCGGACGATACGGTCGGCCATGCACGCAAGATCATGGAGGATCACCACATCAGCGGTGTCCCCATCACGGTCAATGGCATCCTCAAGGGGATTCTCACCCGCCGCGACCTCAAGTTTCTGGACAACAATGAGCAGAAACTTGAAGAGGTGATGACCAAGAAGAACCTGGTGACCGCCCGGGAGAATACCACCCTTGAAGAGGCCGAGAAACTCCTCACGAAAAATAAGGTGGAGAAACTACTCCTTGTGGACGATGAATTCAGACTGAAGGGATTGATCACGATCAAGGACATCGACAAGACCCAAAAGTTCCCACATGCGGCTAAAGATGCTCGTGGTCGGCTGAAGGTGGGGGCGGCGATTGGCGTTCGCGATTACGAACGGGCGGCGTCGCTGATCGAAGCGGGCGTCGATGTGTTGGTGGTGGATTCCGCACACGGTCACAGCCGCAATGTGGTTGAGACAGTTCGCGAGTTGAAGAAGCGGCACACGATCGATGTGATTGCCGGCAATGTCGCCACCGCGGAAGGCGCCCAAGCTCTGGCCGATGCCGGCGCCGACGCCGTGAAGGTTGGCATCGGTCCGGGTAGCATATGCACCACTCGTATTGTGTCGGGAGTGGGCGTTCCGCAGATGTCGGCGATTGCGAATGCGGCAAAGGGGCTGGCTGGAACGGGTATTCCGCTCATCGCCGATGGCGGCATCCGCTACAGTGGCGACATTACGAAAGCACTGGCGGCCGGGGCATACTCGGTAATGATCGGTGGATTGTTTGCGGGATTGGCCGAGAGTCCGGGGCAATTGATCCTGTACCGCGGGCGATCGTTCAAGCAGTATCGCGGAATGGGGTCGCTTGGGGCGATGATGGCCGGCAGCGCCGACCGATACCAGCAAGGTGGAAGCAGTTCGCCGGTACCATCGAATGGGAAACTGGTCCCTGAAGGCGTCGAGGGCCGGGTACCGTTCAAGGGGCATTTGGCTCCGTTTGTGTATCAGCTCGTGGGCGGCGTTCGCGCCGGCATGGGCTATTGCGGTTGCAAGACGCTCGATGAGTTGCGGATCAAGGCCCGGTTCATTCAAGTAACCGCGGCGAGTGTGCAGGAGAGCCACCCGCATGACATTGCTATCACGCAGGAAGCTCCGAACTACAGCACGGCGGATTACGCCAGCGACGCTGGCGGCTAATATCGCCGCGGTGCTGACGCTGTGCGCAGCCCCGGCGATTGCGCAGCCGCCGGGGTATCCACCGCCCAACTATTCACCACCGGGTTATTCGAATCCGCAACCGGGCTATCCCCAGGCGAATACCCAACCACAAGGCAATCCCCCGAATTCTCAGCCACAGGGGTATCAGCCTCTCAATTATCGGGGACAAAACTCCCCCGTGAATGCGCCGGGGGGAACCGGTATGCTTCCCCTCCCGCCGGGCTATCGACCGCGGACCGCTCCACAGCCACAGCGACCAACGCCGCAAGTTTCGGTAGGCGGTGGCGGAACGGTCATGTACTTCCAGAAGCCAGCCGATGCGTTGACCGCAACCGGTGGCGACGGTTCCACGGTTGGAGCCGTGGCGCAAGCGAATGTGCCCGATCGCGCCCCTGCCGCGCCGATGCCGGATGCAGTCGCTTCCGCGCTTCCTCCACCCCCTCCGCCACCGCCAACTTCGCGATACCTCCCTGCAAACTCCAGCCTGAATCCGCCCCCGGCGGTGATCATTCCGCCCATGACGCCGGTGGTGAGCGAACAACCCGTTCCTCAGCCTGCTCCGCCCGTTTCCACTGCCCAGCCGATCGATCCTGCTACGCAGCCGTTCACGGCGCAGAAGAAGGCCCAGCCCATTCCGCCCGTGCCGGAGGAGTACATCAAGCTTCCGCCGCGCGAAAATATCTTCCTCGTGTACAACAACCCACAACTGGAAAAGGCGATTATGGATCGCCTTCGCGAGGATCTGAAGAAGGATAAGAAATATTCGCCCGACCAGGAAAGATACCTCGTCTTCCCGCCACTGCCGATTATCAGTCCGCCGGGTGTGCCGTATCAGGCGAAGACGGTGGCCTACGCTCCGAAGCAGGCGATTCTGGAACCGAACTATCTCGTGCACCGCCGCCTGCACTTCGAGGAGAAAAACGCAGAACGCACAGGCTGGGATATGGGCCCGCTTCAGGTGCTCGTCTCCGCCGGGTATTTCTGGAGGGACACGCTACTTGTGCCGCAGTCCCTTGCCTCCGGGTGCGTATATGGCTTCTGGGATACGAGCGCCGGCAAGTGCTTCCCCGGCAGTCCCAGTCCATATTTTCTCTATCCGCCTGGCCTGACTGTTACCGGCACCGTTGCGGAAGGGATCGCCGTTACCGGTTTGTCGTTCATCTTCCACTAAAAGCAGAAAGACCCAGCCAGCGGTCGAAATCGCTGGCTGGGTCTTTCGATGGTTACTTTTCGCCTCACTTCTTCTTCTTGAGCGTGTCCACTTTCTTGTCTTCGTCTTCCAGTTCCATTTCGTCATCGCTCTTGAACTTCACCGTGAACTCGTGCTCGATCTTCTCCTCGTTGAACATGAGATTCACTTTAAGTTTCTTGCCGTCGAACTTGTAGGTGCCGGTCAGTTTCACGTCCTTGTTGTCGAGCTTGACCATCGCGGTCATCTTGCCGTCCTTCTCGAAATCCACAATCGCGCCGACCGGCGTATCGCCGGTGGACTTGGTGATTTCCCACTTGCCGATCAGTTTCGCGGCATCGTCGGCTCGCACCGACCCGGCCAGCGCGAACACCACCACTCCCAGCACCGCAGCGCACAGCGGTTTCATGCGTTCACTCCCTGAGGTCGCCCCGCGCGGAATCCGCGGAGCGTGGGAATGCTACGGTATGAGTCAAGGCGAGCAAAAGTGTTCAGGCGATCAGATGGATTGAATTGCGCAGAAGGTGCCGAACGCAAGCCTTCGGAATTAGTGTGTTTTCGAGATCAGTGTAGCGTGGCTTAACGAACCACGCCCGCAACGCTTCGTTTGAACGCTCCACGGATTCCGAAAACGCTCTAGCCGGCCGAAGGCGGTACCGCTGCAAAGAGCGAATTCAGACCTTCTGCCATGGTGGGGTGCGTAAAAATCGCGTCGCGCAAGCCCGTGTAGGGCATGCCCGCCAGCATAGCGGTTTGGACCACGGCCATCACTTCACCGGCCTCCGGGCCGAACATCGTGAAGCCCAGAACGCGATCGGTCCGTTCGTCAATGAGCGTTTTCATGAACCCGCGTGTCTCGCCCGTCGTTCGCGTTCGAAGCACAGCTGCCATTGGCAGCTTCGCGACGCGCACCGCAACGCCGTGGCGTCGGGCTTCGACTTCGTTCAGACCGACCCGTGCCAGTTGCGGGTCCGTGAACAGACAGAAGGGGATAAGACGGTCGCGAGTCGTTCGGATCTTCCCGGCCAGGTTGTCGCGGATCACCCGGAAATCGTCCTCGGAGACGTGCGTGAACTGCGGACTACCGGCACACTCACCGACAGCCCAGACACCCGGCACACCCGTCTCCAGGCGATCGTTGACTCGGATATAACCCCGCTCATCGAGTTGCACCCCGAGCGTCTCCAGTCCAATCCCTGCGGTGTTCGGAGTGCGGCCCAGCGCCACCAGGATGTCGCTCCCTTCGATGAGCCGCTCGCCGTGAGGCGTTCGCACACGCAGTCGCACGCTCTCGCCGGATCGCCCCTCGACCTTGAGAACCTCAGCCGAAAGGACAACATCAATTCCCTCGTCGCCGAATAACTGAGCGAGAGCATCCGCGACATCGCGGTCCTCTCGGCCAACCAGTTGAGCACCGCGTTCGATCACCGTCACACGACTGCCGAATCGGCGGTAAGCCTGCGCCAGTTCGAGGCCGACGTAACCGCCACCGAACACGATGAAGTGTGCGGGGAGGCGATCGAGTTCGAGCGCTTCGATGTGCGTCAGCGGCTTGGTGTCGGCAAGGCCGGCGATGGGTGGAATCGTGGCGTGCGTCCCGACGTTGAGGAAGATCCGTTCGCCCGTCAGGATGCGTGTGCCGCCGTCGCGTAGCCGCACCTCAAGCGTTTTCGGCGCGACAAACCGCCCCTCGCCCATGATCAGTTGGGCGCCGCTCTTCTGGTACAATTCCTGATGCAGAGCGACCAACCCTTCAACCATTGTCCGCTTGCGCTGGCGGACCTTGGCCATATCCACCGCGACAGATCCAGTCGCGATCCCGAACTGTGCGGCGTGGTGCAGCAAATCAGCGACTTTTGCGCTCCAGATCTCATTTTTGCTCGGTAGGCAGGCGATGTTCGGGCAGGATCCGCCCACCCATCGCCGCTCCACCACCGCAACGCGCCGCCCGGCGCTTCCGAGGTGCCAGGCGAGAAGTTTGCCGCCCGCTCCGCTGCCGAGCACGAGATCTTCGTACCGTTCTGCTTGAGGCATGTTCAGCTCCTTGTGGGATCTCACAAATCCCGTTCGACGGTTTGGTTGCGACGCCTGGAGTTGGGGCGATCGGTTGGGATACAAGGCGAGGGGCGGTTCCGACGTGGGAAGCAGATTGCCGAGTGGTTGCAGCTCGCCGATTTCCGAATTGATTTGGGCGGTGGACTACCGCGGGAATGACGCGGTTGCGGATGAACGCGACCCACTCACATCAGTACGCGAGGTGCGAACTGATGAGGCACATCAAACTTGTCCGTCACAAAGTTTCGCACGTGGGCTCCGTCCTGTCCAGCAGTTTGAGTATGCATCACGCTGGGCCGCTGGCTCAGTGCTCAGGTCACCCAGGTTGGGAGAATGCCGCCACCGCGTTCCTTCCGGTCCTGGAAAGTATCTGTCATACCAGCAAAAGGATCGTCGGGCATGATTTCTCCAGCCCTCACGGCTGCAAATCGGAAAAGCTCACGAACTGGGTGGGCAAGGCGAGGTACGAACTGCGGAAAGTCTATATGCCTGCGGGTTCGGTGTTGCCCTGTTCGGCATCTTCGTCGCTGGCGGTCTGCCACTTCAAGTCGACTGTACTCACTTCAACAGGAGTTTTGTCTGGATCGGTACAGACAATGCGCACCCCAAGGCCGGTGATGAACGGCAACTCTTCAACAATCGAATTGATGAAGTCTGACGTGGCGTGAACGAGGGAATCATGGTCGGCGGAGGGAGCAACGTAGGAGAAAAACAAGTTTCGGCACGCGTCACCTTCTTCGTCATGCCACGCGCTGATCGCTATTCGGACTTGATCCAGTTCGGACTCAAACATCTGCTCCGGAGAGATGACACGAATAAGGCCCAGCGCCTGTTCGGTGCGATCGTCGACCTGACGCGAGTAATTCTTCACTTGCACTGGTCGCCTCCTTATATTCGCCGAACGTCAAAGTTCAGGAACCGCTGAACTCCCACTTCACCGGCCGTGGCGTTTCTGGAGATAGGCGGCGAGGTCGTGGCCGAGGTCGGCGTCGGTGCGGAGGCGGACGTAGTCGATTTCCAGGCGGCGACAACCGGCTTCGATGGCGTCGAGGTGTGCGTGTAGCGCCTTCAGGTAGCCGTCACGGATGGTGGCCGGGTCGGTGAGGATTTCCGGGAGTCCCTCCAGTCCGCGAAAGAGCGTGGTGTGCCGGAACGGGAAGTCGAGTTCCGCCGCGTCGAGCGTGTGGAAGAGAACCACTTCGTGTTTCTGGTAGCGGAGGTGCTGAAGACCTGCAAGGATGTCCGACACGTCATCGAGCAAATCACTGAAGAGGAACACCACTCCCCGCCGGCCAGTACGGCCCGCCAGTTCATCGACGCCGCGAGCGATGCCGCCCGTGCCGGGGAAGGGGCCGTCTACCATCGCGCGGCACGCTTCGCGAAGCTGGTTCATCTGGCCGCTCGGCCGGAGATACGCCCGAATGCCGTTTGCCACCAGGCTCAGTCCCACACTATCGGCTTGCTGGAGTACGAGGTACGCCATCGATGCCGCGGCGGTGCAAGCGAGATCGTACTTCGTCCGTGAGCCAGAGGCGTAGTTCATCGACTCGCTGGCGTCCACGATGAGCCACGCCACCAGGTTCGTTTCCTGCTCGTATTGCTTGAGGAAGTAGCGTTCCGTGCGGCCGTAGACTTTCCAGTCCACGTGTTTGATGTCGTCGCCGGGGACATATTCGCGGTGCTGCGCGAACTCCACCGCGAAGCCGTGCCGCGGGCTGCGGTGCTTACCAGCGAGGTAGCCTTCCACGAACTGCCGCGCCTCCAGTTCGAGGCGGTCGATGCGCGAAAGTGTGTTGGGATCGATAAATGGAGGCATCGGTGTGAAGAGTAAGGTGGATCACGGTTCTGTGGCGAACCCGCAAGGGCAGGGGGTCATCGCCACGCTCGGGTGACCCACTGCCCTTGCGGGTAGGGTTCACCTACTCCGCCGCTCGGGCCGGCACAAGCGCCAGGAGCTTCCGCACGAGTTCGTCGGGCGTGATACGATCAGCGTCGGCGTTGTAGTTGGTCACGACGCGGTGACGCAGGACCGGTAGTGCCACTGCCTTCACGTCTTCGGTCGCGACATAGGTGCGTCCGCGTAACAGCGCCCGCGCTTTTGCCGCGAGGATGAGATTCTGTCCGGCGCGCGGGCCAGCACCCCAGGTGATGTACTTCTTCACGAAGTCTGGGACGTTGGGATCGGGAGCTTCGCCGTCCTGCGTGCCGGGTCGCGTCAGGCGTGCCAGTTTCATTGCGTAGCGGATCACGTAACCAGCAGCGGGCACGCGCCGGACCAGCCGTTGCATCTCCATGAGCTCTTCGCCGCCGATCACGCGGTTCGGCTGTTGCCGTGCCACGGCGGTTGTGGACTCGATAATACGGAACTCGTCTTCTTCCGACGGGTAACCCACGTTGACGGTGAACATGAAGCGGTCTTGTTGAGCTTCGGGCAGTGGGTAAGTACCTTCCTGTTCGATGGGGTTTTGCGTCGCCAGCACGAAGAACGGTTCCGGCAACGCGTGTCGTGCGCCGGCGACGGTCACTTGCTTCTCCTGCATTGCTTCCAAGAGCGCGGATTGCGTTTTGGGGGGCGTGCGGTTGATCTCGTCCGCCAGCACCACGTTTGCGAAGATTGGGCCTTGCAGAAACCGGAATGCCCGCTGACCAGTCGAGCGGTCCTCCTGGAGCATTTCGGTACCGGTGATGTCCGATGGCATCAGGTCCGGTGTGAATTGCACGCGGTTGAACGTCAGGTTCATGCTATCGGCGAGCGTGCGAATCATGAGCGTCTTCGCCAGCCCTGGTACGCCAACCAAAAGCGCGTGGCCCTGCGACAGAAGCGCGATGAGCAACAGTTCCATCACGTCCTTCTGGCCGACGATGACTTTTCCGCATTCTTCCAGAATGCTCTCGCTGGCGGCGCGAAGGCGATCGACCGCGTTGGCGTCGTCGCCAGCCAAACCGACCACTTCTGCACGAGCTGGCACAGTTGCCTCCAATACGGCGAACCCCGACCGCAAGGTCGGTGGGTATTAGTACCCGCCGACCTTGCGGTCGGGGTTCGCCAAAGGTCATTTCAACCACACCACGCGATCGCCGGTGGCGATCACGGCAGTGTCGGCATCGAACCATGCCGTGATGGCCGGTCCGCGGGCCGGTATGTTGATTCGCGCGAGCCGCTTGCCGGTGTCCGGGTCGAGGAACAGCACCGGTACTGCGCGATCACTCCACGCATCATACAGCGTTCCGGCAAGGCCGGGGAGTCGCCAGGCGTATGGTTCGCGCTGAAACGATCGCCCGAGGCGAGCCCAGACCGCTACCATCGGCTCCGTGGGAATCGCTTCAGCGGGGTAGGCAATGATGCACGTTTTGCCCGCACGCACGACCCAGCCGCGCGCGCTGTGCGCATCGGGTAGGTTCACTTCCCACGCCGTCTTGCCACTGGTGAGTGCGAGGGCGAACAGTTTGTTTCCGGCCGGGATGTAAGCACGCTCGGCGTCCACATCGGCGGCGCGAATGTCGATGCGATCGGCATCGACGAATGCGGGACCGTTCGTCCATGCGGACTTGCCGTCGGTCATGTTCACGCGTTCGATTTCGACCCCATGATTGCGGCGAACCGCGATCAGCAGGAGAGGGGGGCGGGGAGGAATCTGCGGGGAAGGCTCCCGACGCAGCAGTCCAGGGCCGCAAGCTCGTACCTGCGCGGGTTCGCCCGTAAATCCCTCGTCTGATTCCGGCTCGAACGCCCACTTCACCCGTCCGCCAAGTTGAATGAGCCGCACCAAGCCCGGGCCATCGGCAACAACCAGTTGGTTGTCACCAGCAAGGGTAGGGGGGTGCGGCCATCCGTTTCGCGCGGTCCGGTCGCCGAGTGCCGGCATCGTAGTGGGCCGGCCGGTGTTGAGTGTCACGAACCAACGACGGCCATCGGAGAGCTGGACCACCACGAAGTGCCCGCAAAGCGCATATTGTGCACCGAACTTTACCTCACCCGGAAAGTGATTCGGCTCGTAACGTGCATTCCCGCTTGTGCCAAGCACCCAGACGACGCGGCGTGCTTGCAGGTCGATCGCGATGAGATGGTGTTCGCCAATGCGGGCGAGCATCCATGTACCCGCCAGGACAAAGGAGGAGAGATGCGGGCAAGGCAGTTCACCGTCGCTGCACACTCGGTAGATCGGTGAACCGCTCGGCAACGGCTCGGTACGAGGAACGCGAAAGACCCACAGCGGTTCACGGGCCATGCCATATACCGCAATCGCGAACGGCCCGGCCGTGACAAAGCACGTCCGGAGATCGGCGGCGTGCGTGAAGAGGTCTGCGGCGGTGTGTTCGGTCTCCGCACTTCGATCAAGTGGCACGGCGATAACAACTCGCGGCCCGGCTGCGAACAATCGTTTCGGTGGGCCACTTCCCACAATGGGGCGGAGAGGAACAACGGATTCGGGCAACTTCAGCGTACGGTCGATCTCCGCATCCGCAGTGAGCTCTGATGCGAGTGTCTTACATGTGGCGACAGCAGGAACCGAAGCAGGAGTCGGCGGGCGGGCCAATCGCTTCTGAAGGAATGTGTCGAGAGTAACCGGCACACCATCAGGTGGAAGAATCCATTCGTTCAGCAGGGTGGGACTGAGAACTTCGCGCACCTTGGGTGGTAGTTGGTTCAGGTTCTTCGCGGGCGGCGCGAGTTGAAGCATTCGCGCTGCGGCCCACGCGCGGAACTCCGGCGGAAGATCGCTCGCCGCAACTTCGGCGAGAATCGCATTTGCGCGATCGGAATGACCGGCGGCCAGAGCGCGTTCGGCAAGGTCGATCATCGTATCGAATCGCTCGCGCGGAGGAGTATCCGGCCGCGTTTCGATCTTCCGCGACTGGGCACGGTAGAACCATAATTGCGTCGGCGTCACGACAACAAGTGTGCCGTTCGCGTAGACCACATGTCCGAAACACATCTCGCCACTGGGTCCGCGGAACGGGTTCGGCGCACCGCCGGTCGGTCGACCATCCTCGGGTCGGAGGAAGAACAACCCTTTCCGCGAGGGCCACACGATCACATCGTCCGTCACGAATCCGTGTCCATAGCTGAGGATGCCGGTTCCATTCTGCTGCACCCAGCCGCCTTCGTCTTTGTAGTGCGAGCCGGTTTCGAGGTTCAATCCACGGATGCTGCGGAGTGGACCGGTGACGGTGATGATGAGCCGGTTGCGGGCAATGCCGAGAATCTGTGCTCCTTCGGTCTGGCCGGATTTCCAGATGAGTCGGCCCGTTTCGGCGTCGAGCGCGTAGACATGCTCGCCATCGGCTGGCGCGACATACACGCACCCGCCATATGCGACCGCGGGGGCAGGATCGCCGCTGACATTGACTTTGCGCGAGCGCGGATAACGGAAGCCCCAGGCGCGGCGACCCGTCGTTGCGTTGATAGCGACGATGGCGCCGTTGTTTGAGCAGAACACGAGATTCCGGCCTGCGAGCGTGAGGAGTTCCTGGCGGGTCCGTTCGTGGCCGGCGGCAGGTTGGGGGCTATCGCAGAGTTCGGCTGTCCAGATGGGTGGGCCAGGCGGCTTATCCGCGTCGGCCGGGTCGTAACAGACGGCAATGTGAATGATGTGCCCGCCCTCGAACTTGGCATACACGGCCCACAGTCGCCGGCCACTGACTAACGGTGCGCCTTCCCAGGTGGTAGCCGCCTTTCCATCTTCGGGCGGGAGCAGTTTCCAGAGTTCGGTGAATTTCCCTGGCGTCCGCAGACTGAGGCAGACGAGGACCGAATCCGCCCGCGCCAGTTCGGGCGCGCGAATCACGGATGGTCCGAGCCGGGCATAGAGCAACTCGCCCGCCGCAGTGAGTGTGCATTGCGCCTCAAGAGGCTTCGCGGCATTCGGCTCAAGTTTCAGAAAGGTCGTGTATTCGTCACGCGTCGCTTCGCTTGTTCGCAGATCGAAACCGTACACGCGCGTTCCGCTGGCGACGAAGACTTCGTCGTTGATGATCGCGGGATAACCCAGTGGCGGCCGTGCGGGTGCGGGCGCTGCCGGTCGGATGATGTCTCGAATCGGGGGGGTGGGACGCGACGGCCACGGCGGAATGCCGCACGCCACGCGGCTTGTGCGCTGTGGGCCGCCGCCGTAAGTGGGCCAGATCGTTCCGGATGTTGCGTCTGGGGGGAGCTTGGGCGGCGTGTCGAGAAAAGTCTGAAGCACGTTCGCAAGCGGACCGGTTTTCCCCGCGAGTGTGCCGGTCGCGGTGGGGTACTTTTCCTTGAATGCAGCGACTTCCGCTTTGGCTCGTGCCGGATCGTTCTGGAAAATCACCGCCAGTGCAATCCGCGCGCGGACCAACGCGGGGTCGGCTTTCGAATTCGGATAAACGATATCTCCATTGGCGTTGGGAAGGAGTCGCCGCCAAACGGTTTCCGCGGTGCGGAACTCTCCGCGTTCAAAGAGCAGATCGCCGAGCAAAAGCAACGCTTCATCCGCCGGGCGCGAGACGAAGTACCAGTCGAGCAGTTGCCAGAGCGGCCGGGGATTGCGGTCGCGTTTGGCCTGTTCGAGGAGTTTCTTCGCCGGTTGATCGATCCGATCCTGATACGCTTTGAGTGCCTCGGGGGGTAACTTGGCAAGCAGAGAATGGGCGACCCAGCGGGCGGTTTGGAATTGCTGTCCGTCGGCGGTGGTGAGGTCGAGGGTGATGAGATCGTCCGGGCATTCGTCCATGATCCGCTGCAGATCGTCGGCGGCGTCCGCGGGTTTGCCGGCAAGAAGCTTTTGTTCGGCTTCCGCCAGACGCTTACGCGTTTGAACGGACTCACCGCGAAGGCTGGCGGGATCCGGCGCGGGGAGAGTGGACGGTTCGGCGTTAACCGCCGACGCCAAGAGCAACACAAAGACACAGCTAGCAGCGCGAACGGGTCGCTTCATAGGATAACCATCCGTGAAGTCTCTGCGTCCATTGTTGACATTACCGCCGAAAGCACAAGCAGTGCGGCTGAACTTTTTCGCCCGTTTTCGACATGATTCATTCTCGTATTACGCTCGCGTGCGCCATTCTGTTTCCGTTCTTGCTCACCGGTTGCAGCGAGACGCCCGCGCAAACAGGCGAGCCGTCCGCGAACGCGCCGACAAGCATTCCAACGACGAGCTACACTCCGCGCACCGATCTGATTGTGATTCGCATTCCGGATGGCGCGCCGACACGCTGGTATACGGCCGGGTATCCACCCACACGCAGCGCGCGGCTGTATCCCAACACGCCCGACCCCGACCTCGCGCTGGAACTACGCAAGCAAATCGGCAAGAACCTCCTCGATCCGCTGCGCTACGAGCAGGACGTTTGGATGCCGCCGCAGGCCGATCGCATCTTGCGGTTGCTGGAGGCACACTTCGGCACGCCGGCCGTGCCGACCGTGCGCGTGCCCGATTGGGAAACAGTCGTGACCACCGCAACCGTGCGAATCGACCCGGAGCAACGTTTCGGCGCGATGCTGAAGGAAACGAAAGAGCGGTTGAAGTCGTTCAAATGGACTGACTGGAAAGAAGACTGGCAGGCCGCGCTGGCCGCCAAAACGGAACTGAAACTCGACGACGCAGCGCTGGCACGCGGATCGATCGTGTATCGGCGCTGGTGTATGCAGTGCCACGGACCGAGCGGCGCTGGCGAGGCGGCGCAAGCGGTCGAGAACGGTCCGATGCCTCGCGATTACCGGCAGGGGGTGTTCAAGTACGTCACGGCCTTCCCGCCAGCGAACTTGCCGAAGAAGGGACTCGGCGTGGCGGGCAAACCGCTTCGTGACGACCTTAAACGCACGGTCCGCAACGGCATCGAAGGCACCATCATGCCCAACTTCCCCACGCTGACCGATCAGGAACTCGAGGATGTGATTAGCTATGTGATTCACCTGAGCGTGCGCGGAGAGGTGGAGCTAGCGACGATGGCGAAGGTGATCAAGCCATCGGATGACGATCCTTCCTTTGCCGGCGGGGAAATCGACTGGCTCTTCTTGCGGAATGAGCTGTATGTACTTCTTAACTGGGGTCTTGCGGCGAAACACCCGATTCCGGTTCCGCCGGAGCCCTTCACAACCGAACCGGATCGGCTGAAGTCCGCGGTTCGCGGATTCAAGCTCTATAACTCGGCGGAATTTGGCTGTGCGAGTTGCCACGCCAACTACGGCCGCGTGCCACAATTGAAGTGGGACGCGTGGGGCACGATCGTGCAACCACGGAACCTTACGCTCGGCGTCTACCGCGGCGGGCGCCGCGGGGAAGACTTGTACGCTCGGCTCTATGGCGGCATCTATCCTTCGGGCATGACGGCCTTTCACGATCGCGTCACGACCGCCCCCTCCGGTACACCCGACAAGATTTGGGACATCGTGCATTTCCTGCAAGCACTGGGTGACGCCCACGACCGCCGCCGGATGCAGGAACTGGATTCGGAAGTGAAGTTCGATCAGTGAAACGGGGGGTAGACAGAAAGCAGCCTTAACCACGGAGGCACAGAGCACAGAGAAAGACAAAAGGCAGAGAATTGGGCAGGAGAACAGGATGAAACGGGATCAGAATCCATCGTGCTTATCCTTTTAGCTCAGCAAAAATCCTCTCTTCTTATCTTCTCTGTAAACTCTGTGTCTCTGTCAGTAGTTCCCAAATTGGGTGTTTCCCTGTTCAGTCTCCAGCCAGTGCGGGATAGGTCGTTGAGTTAGTATGGCGTCGGTGAATCCAAATCGTTTCACAGCAATCT
>Ga0070738_10003250_pt1 | contig 21867 bp, 19 predicted proteins | sample Coa_R2_2_FD_66446 | JGI IMG/M metagenome (GOLD analysis project Ga0070738, IMG submission 66446) | Surface soil microbial communities from Centralia Pennsylvania, which are recovering from an underground coalmine fire - Coalmine... | ecosystem: Environmental > Terrestrial > Soil > Unclassified ... | reverse complement strand
AATCCGGGCGCGTTTGCGGATGTTGTTCCATTCACTGAATCGCCATCGTCCAGCGCCTTCGACCACGTATATACGCCGCGCAGCGCGAGACCGTGTGCAAAGCGCCGGTTCAGATCGACCTGCAACGCATTGTAAGAACTGTTGCCGATGGAGAAATACGTCCAGGTGTTTGCCAGCGAAGGATTCGCCCGCGGGGCACCGGCAGGAATGTAGAACGTTCCCACCGGTACGGGCGTCCCAGCAAGTGGCGTGGGGAAGTTCGCCGGAAATACTGCTGGACACGGCGCTGCCGGGCAGATGGCTGGAATCGGCGTGTTGGCGTCCAATCCTACGATTTCATGGTAACCATGCGATCCGACATAGCCCACGGTCAATGAAGTGTTCGGCGAGAGCTCGCGCTGCACGCGCAGCGACCACGAGATGAGCGTGGGCGTTTTCATATCCGGCTGAATGCCGCCGGGGACGATCTTTGCCGTTCCTGGTGTCGGCGCCGTGGGATCAACCGGGAACTTCGATACCGCAAACGAAGGCACGCTGTACGTCGTATTGAACGGCGCATTCTGGTCCGTGCGATACCCCAATGCATCCTGCAGATCGTCGTACATGCCAAAACCTGCGCGAATCACTGTTTTCGGATCGAACGGGTTCCATGCCACTCCAATCCGCGGCTGCGGAAGAAACTTAGCGTTGTTCTGCGTGAAGATGGAATTGGCAACACGGGGTTGGCTGGAAATCACGCCTTTGGGAAATGTGTAGTTCGCAGCGCGTCCATGCGCTTCATTCCATCCCGTGCTTGATTCCGCGCGGAACCCAAGCGAGACAGTCAGCGACGGGCTAACGCGCAACACATCCTCCGCATACCACGCCGAAAAGAATGACCTCCAGTTCATTGGCGTCGCTTGAGGGACATACAGGAAACTGGATGCGGTGCCTTGCAGAAATGTCTGCAGACTCGTGAAGGTCGCCTGTCCGAATTGGCTCAGCGCCAGAGTTTCATTTGATTGGAACGGCTGCAGCCAGACACCGAAGCTGAATTGGTGTCGCCCTTTCGTCAGCCCGACTCGGTCCTCGATTGTATAAATATTGCGCGTGACCCGCAGATTGCTTCCGTTGTTGCTTCCCGCCAACCCTATCTGCGCCTGAGGATTCGAAGCTGCACTTCCGCCGACCACCACCGCCCCTACCGGATGTCCCAGCAGAAATCCCGGCACATTCACCGCAGGTGTGCCCGGTGTGGGCTCTCCGGTAAAGAAGTAACCGGCGCGCGAGTATCCAAAGCGCAATACGTTGAGCAGGTTCGGCGAAAAAGTGTGAGTTTCCTGAAGGCTCGTGACCTGTTCGCGCAGGGTCATCACATCGGTGCTGTAGGGATTGAGAGTAGTCGCAGTATCGTCAGCGCCATCATCGATGGTGTAGACGGCCGACAGCAGATCGCGCCCGGAGAGGATGTGGTCAAGACGAGCTGTGCCGAAATCTTCCCGAATCGTTTGCAGCGGGCTGCTGAATACCTGTGCGATGCCGTTAAAATCTGGCGCACCGACTGGCGCTACCGGCCATAGATTCAGCAGGGGCTGAACGCTGGGCGCCGCTGCGGCCCGCGATGCTGCATCCGGTACGAACGCCACCGACGTCTGATGCAAGTTCTGCCGCAAGCCTTCATAGTTGCCGAACAGAAATGTTTTGTCTTTCTGGATGGGACCGCCCAGCGATGCTCCAAACTGATTCCGCTGGAAGGGAGGCGGTGATCCCTGATCGAAATAGTTCGCGGCATCGAACGCATTGTTTCTCAGGAACTCGTAGACCGATCCGTGCAGTTCATTGCTGCCCGACTGCGTAACGATAACCACCTGCCCGCCGGGATGCTTCCCATACTCCGCGCCATAGTTGTCTCGCAGCACGTTGAACTCGCGGACCGCATCTACTCCGAGCAACTGCCCACTGGTTCCTCCCGGCTGCATGTTGTTTTCCGCGGCGCCCGTGAATTCCACCCCATTCATCAAAAAGAGGTTCTGCTGAGGACGATTGCCGGAGACAGAAAAATTGTTGCCCGTCGCTGAATTCGAGACGCCAACGCCGCCAGTCTTTTCCCATGTGAAATTCACCACGCCGGGATTCAGCGTGAGCAGCAAATCGTAGCTGCGTCCGTTCAATGGCAAATCTTTGATTTGTTTTTCTCCGACAAGTCCGGAAATATCGCGCGTGCTCGTGCTGACGATGGCCGCGTCGGAGGCGACCTTAATCTGGCTTGTTACTTTGCCGATGCGTAAGCTCAGGTTCACGGTCGCATCCTGGCCTACAACCAGTCTGACGCCATTTCGTACCTCTTCAGCAAAGCCCTGCTTATGCACAGAAATCTGATAGGTTCCAACCGGAAGTGCCAAGAGCTGATACCGCCCGCTCTGGTCGGTTTCCGTGTCGCGGGCCAGTCCCGTCTCGGAGTTCTTCGCGGTAATCGCCGCACCACTCACCGCAGAACCGGACGAATCGATTACTGTTCCCGAAAGATTTGCAGAAACCTGTGCATAAACGTAACTCGCCCACAGCAGCAGAAATGCGCAAACGAGCTTTTTCCTCACCATGATCCCCAATAAGTCGCTCTTCCAGTCCTGCAGAAAACGGGACAAATACGCATAATACATGGCTGCTCATGCGTATTATTTCGTCTAAAATCGCTATGAATCGCTGCGATTGAAATCGAACGGCTTATGCGGGATCAAAATAAGAACTGTTCGGAGGAGAAGGCATGAAGTGCCAATGCTCTTCATCGGGATCATCCTGTGCGCCGCGCGCGCCGAGTCGGAGGAACCCTATTCGGTCGGAAACTGCCCACTATTTTCGCTGAAACTAACGCAGTTGCTTCACTCACACTCTTACGATCATCACTTCTGTCGACTTCACCAGCGCGCCTGCCGTCTGACCGCGCTTCAAGCGCATTTCGCGAGCAGCTTCGGCGGTAATGATCGATGTGATGACCTGTCCTGCGATCGAGAGCTTTACTTGCGCAAGCAGGCCCTCGATCTTGACGTCGACAATTCTTCCGATCAACTGGTTCCGCCCGCTGATCTTCTGAAATGAAATGCGATCAGGTTTCGGATTTCTACGAATGGCAACGTCGAGAAACCTGTCGACTTCGGACTGAGGAATCCTGTGATGCCCGCCGGCGGTAGTAACCGTGGAAATCTTTTTTTTATAAATCCACTGCTTTAGGGTGGGATAGCTGATGCCGAGTGCCGCAGCAGCTTCCGGCAAGCGAAGCAGTTCTTCCGATCGTCCCATTCTCGCTAGTGTAGTCAGGAACGCTGCAGAACTCTACTTACAGTGGAAAGGGGGAAACCGCCGGAAATTAAAAACCGCCCACTCGGAGCGGCTTCTAAAAGGCTGATGTGCCGAAAAAGTGATCGACTTACCTCTTCTCCGCCACGCCGATACGCGTTTCTGCCTTGGCAATCGAACCCAGTGCCTCGCGGCATTCCTCTTCCGAGTTGCCGCTCGCGAGCTTCTTTTCGGCCCGGGCCTTGGCTTGTTCCGCGCGAGCAACGTCGATTTCCTCCGGACGTTCCGCCGTCTCCGCCAGCACGGTCAACTTGTTCGGAAGGACTTCAGCAAAGCCCCACGCGACTGCAATGCGGTTTGTTACACCGTGGACGCGGTATGAGATTTCGCCTACCGCCAGTTCGCTGATCAGCGGCGCGTGCCCCGGCAGGATACCCATATACCCGTTCTTACCAGGTATCTGCGCTTCCTCGGCTATGTCCTTTACCACCAGCCGTTCCGGCGTAACGATTTCGATTGCGAATGTATCTGCCATATGACTCAGGCTCTCGGCTATCAGCTTTCAGCCAATGTTGCTAAGCCGCTGACAGCCGACAGCGCATCTCTAGGCCGCTACCGACTTCAGTTTCTCTGCCTTTTCGAGCACCTGATCGATGGTCCCGACCATGTAGAACGCCTGCTCGGGAACATCGTCGTGCTTGCCCTCGATGATCTCCTTGAAAGCCCTTACCGTATCGGCGATCTTCACGTACTCGCCCTTGAAGCCGGTAAACTGCTCGGCGACATGGAACGGCTGCGACAGGAATTTCTGTACCTTGCGCGCGCGTGCCACGACGAGCTTATCGTCTTCACTGAGTTCGTCAATGCCGAGGATCGCGATGATGTCCTGCAAGTCCTTATACTTTTGCAGGATTCGTTTCACCCCTTGTGCTACATCATAGTGCTCCTGACCAACGACGTGCGGATCAAGAATGCGTGACGTCGATGCCAGCGGATCGACTGCGGGATAAATGCCCAGTTCAGTCAATGCGCGCGAAAGCACGGTAGTTGCGTCCAGGTGAGCGAAAGTTGTAGCTGGGGCAGGATCGGTCAAATCGTCGGCAGGAACGTAAATCGCCTGTACGGAGGTTACGGAACCTTTCTTTGTCGAGGTAATGCGCTCCTGCAGTTCGCCCATTTCCGTCGCCAGGTTCGGCTGATAACCCACTGCCGATGGCATGCGCCCGAGCAGCGTAGATACTTCGGCACCCGCCTGCGTGAAGCGGAATATGTTATCGATGAAGAGCAGGGTGTCCGCGCCTTCAACATCACGAAAATATTCGGCAACCGTCAATCCGGTCAAGGCCACGCGCAGACGTGCCCCTGGGGGCTCGGTCATCTGTCCGTAGATAAGGGCTGCCTTGGAATGCTCCGAGTCACCCGGCTTGATCACGCCTGACTCGCTCATTTCGAGCCACAGGTCATTGCCTTCGCGGGTTCGTTCGCCAACGCCGGCGAACACGGAAAATCCACCGTGCTGCTTCGCGACGTTATTGATCAGTTCCATGATGACAACGGTTTTACCCACCCCCGCACCGCCGAACAAACCGATCTTGCCGCCCTTCAAGAAGGGCTGGATCAGGTCGATCACTTTCACGCCGGTCTCAAACATCTCTGCCGTGGTCGCCTGCTCGTCGAACGCCGGAGCCGGACGGTGGATCGGAAGATATTCCTTCGAGTTGATCGGACCAAGCTGATCCACCGGCTGTCCAATCACGTTCATCACGCGGCCGAGCGTTGCACGACCCACGGGCACTCTGATCGGTCCCCCGAGATCGATCACCTTCATGCCGCGCACCATGCCTTCGGTCGCTTCCATGGCTACGCAGCGGACACGGCCTTCGCCGAGGTGCTGCTGCACTTCCAGAATGACGTTGATCGGCACAGGCACATCAAAACCGTCGCTCACGACGCGAAGCGCCTGATAAATGGGGGGCATGGTCGCTTCGGTGAACTGCACGTCCACCGCCGGGCCTGCAATCTGTATGACTTTTCCAATATTTTCTGCCATATAAATTCGTTTCACGTTTCCGGTTTCTCGTTTCAGCTTGCGGCCTCACGATCTAAATTCGTGAAACGCCCAACATGAAACGCGAAACTCCGTTTACAGCGCCGCTGCACCACTCACAATCTCGATGATCTCTTTGGTGATCGATGCCTGTCGCACGCGATTCATGCTGAGCGTGAGCGAATCGATCATATCGTTGGCATTGTTCGTTGCCGCATCCATCGCGGTCATTCGCGCGGCGTGCTCGGCCGCCATCGATTCCAAAGCTGCACGAAAAATCTGGATCGACACGTATTTCGGAAGCAGGCTGCGGAACAACTCTGTCGGCGACTGCTCGTAGATGTAGTCCACCTGTGCCGTGCCGAATTCAGCTGCACGCCGGTCGATTTCGCGAGTGTCCGCGGCTTTCGGACTGACGCCTGCCGTAACCGCAGCTTCCAGTTGCTGCTTACGTTCCCCAGGCTCCGGAGCTTCTCCGTGAACCACCGTCGTTTCTGCCACTTGCTCGATGGGAAGCACTTGTTCGACAACCAGTCGCTGCGAGATCACCGACTTGAACTCGTTGTAGATGAGGTAGACCGAATCGATTTCTTCCTTCGTATAAGCATCGATCACGTACTTCGACACGCGATTCGCCTCATCGTAGTTCATGTGACCCAGGTATTCCACCTGCTCGCTAAGTACCTGGGTCTCGCCCTGCCGTTCCTGGCCGAGTTCAACGACCGGGAAGCGCCGCCGGTAATACTCGCGTCCCTTGCGACCAATAGAAAGCACGCCGATTGTCTTTCCTGGCTTTTCATCCATGAACCGGCGGGCCGCCTTGAGAATGTTCGCGTTGAACGCTCCCGCAAGACCCTTGTCGCCGGTCACGACTATCAGCAGTACTCGGTTTTCCGCCCGCCGCATCAGCAGAGGATGCTTTGGCTGCCCGGTTTCCGGATCGTAAATCTCCGCGCGGGAGACCAATGACTTCAGTACGTTGTTGAGCATCTGCGCATATGGACGCGCGGCCAGTGCCCGGTCCTGGGCACGCCGCAACTTCGCAGCCGAGACCATCTTCATGGCCTTGGTGATCTGTCGCGTGCTGCGCACGCTCCGGATACGTCTCCGAAGATCAAGTACGTTTGCCATCGGTTACTTGCTCGCCACCGCCAACGCCGCTTCGCGCTCGCTCAGAAAGCGCTGCTTGAATTCTTTCAGGACCTTGTTCATTTCCGACTTGATCGAGTCATCGAGAGCTTTCTTCGTCTCGATCGTTTCGAACAGCTTCGGATTTACGTTGTCTACGTATGGATACAGCCCCTTCTCGAACTCGCGACACTGGTTCACCGGGATCTCATCCAAGAACCCGTTTGTGCCTGCGTAGATGATCAGGATTTGTTTCGAAAACGGCAGCGGATTGTATTGATCCTGTTTCAAAATTTCCGTCAGGCGCTGACCGCGATTCAACTGCGCCTGGCTGGCCTTGTCGAGATCGCTTGCAAACATGGCAAACGCTGCGAGTTCCCGGTACTGTGCCAGGTCGAGTTTCAAACTCGCACCGACCTGCTTCATCGCTTTGATTGCCGCAGAAAATCCGACGCGGCTCACGGAAAGTCCGACATTCACCGCCGGACGAATGCCGGAGTTGAACAGGTCGGTTTCTAGGTAAATCTGGCCGTCGGTAATGGAAATGACATTCGTCGGGATATATGCGGAAACGTCACCCGCCTGCGTTTCAATGACCGGCAGTGCGGTCAGCGAACCGCCACCATTTTTGTCGCTCAGTTTCGCCGAGCGTTCCAGCAGACGGGAGTGGAGATAGAACACGTCTCCCGGATATGCCTCGCGTCCCGGTGGACGCCGCAACAGCAGCGAGATTTCGCGGTACGCCGCCGCATGCTTCGACAGATCGTCGTAAATCACCAGCGCATGCCGTTTCGAATCGCGGAAGTATTCGCCGATCGCCGTCGCCGAGTAGGGAGCGATGTATTGCATCGGAGCCGGCTCAGATGCCGATGCCACCACGACGATGGTGTAATCCATTGCGCCGTGATCTTCCAGGATCTTGACAACTTGAGCCACCGACGAACGCTTCTGGCCGATCGCGCAATACACGCAAATCAGATTCTTGCCCTTGCTGTTGATGATGGTATCCAGCGCTATGGCAGTCTTACCCGTCTGGCGGTCCCCGATGATCAGTTCGCGCTGTCCGCGGCCGATCGGGATCATCGCGTCGATCGCTTTCAGACCCGTCGCCATCGGCTCACGTACAGGCTGGCGATCGATCACGCCGGGCGCCAGACGCTCGACAGGATTGAACTGTGTCGTCGCGATTGGGCCCTTGTCGTCGATAGGCTGCCCGAGGGCGTTCACCACGCGCCCGACCATCGCCTCGCCTACGGGAACGCTCATAATGCGTCCGGTACGGCGAACCTCGTCGCCTTCCTTGATTTCGGTGTAATCGCCGAGCAGCACCGAACCCACCTGATCTTCTTCCAGGTTCATGGCTAATCCAGCCACATTGTGCGGGAACGATAGCAACTCTCCCGCCATCACCTTGTCGAGTCCATGCAGCCGCGCGATACCGTCGCCCAACGAAATCACGGTGCCGACTTCGTCTACTGCGAGCTTCGACTCGTAGTTCTCGATCTGATCTCGTATGAGTTTTGTAATCTCGTCTGCTTTGATTTGTGCCATAAGAACTTATCTTTCAGGTGACCTTTTGCCGATATCGAAAGTCCAAAACTAAAACCTTGAGAAATCCTATGCCATCACCAACTCGTCGCGCATCCGCTGCAACTGCCCATGTATAGAACCGTCGTAAATCGTGGTGCCTACCTGAACCACCGCGCCGCCCAGTAATTTCGGATCAACCGAGTACTTCGCCTGTACGCGCTTGCCCGTCAGCTGCGAAATCTGCGATTCGAGATCGCGCCTCTCGCTCTCACTGAGTTCGCGCGCGCTGCTTACTTGCGCCTCGGCAAAACCCAAACGCTCCAGAATTTCATGCTGAAACTCACCGACGATATCGTCGAGCAAAGCAATGCGGCGGTGATCGATCAGCACCGCATAGAAATTTCGCACTTGCCGGGAAGTGCCAAGCCGCGAGACAAGCCCATCCAGCACTGCGCGCTTCTGCTCGGAGGGAATTGACGGGTCTTCCCATACCCGGCGAAGATCCGAATTCTGTTGCACCAGTTGCTGCAATACCTGGACCTCGCTCACCGTGCGATTCGGATCCAGCTTCATGTCGAAAACGACGTCGGAAAATGCACGTGCATAGCGGCTTGCGATGACTGACATTAGCTCGATTCCTTTCCGCCGCCGTTCCGTCCCGAGTCAGCCAACTGCTTGCCGAAACCGCGAACCAGCGCATGATCGGTGGCTGCATCGATACGGATCTGCTTTTCAGCCAGCCCGACCGCAAGTTCCGCTGCAAAGTTCTTGAGCTGCGCGCGCGCGGCCCGTGACGCGGCGTCGATTTCCTGCTCTGCGCTTTCGACAATTCTCTTCTTGTCTTCTTCCACCGCTTGCCGGATGCGCAGTTCCTCTTCGCGAGCAGCGGCTTCCGCAGCCGAGCGCATCTGCGCAATCTCCGAATCGAGCCGCGCCAGCCTGCTCTCCACGTCTTTCAGCCGGCGGGTAGCGTCTTCGCTCGCTTGCTGTGCAACTTCCATGGATTTGAGAATCGAATCCGTACGCGACCGGAAAGCCGCGGGCATTTTCGAGCGCCAGAACCACGTAATCGCGGCCGCGACAATCGCAAAGTTGATGATGAACAAAATCCAGTAGGTCGTTTCGACGCTTACTCCAAGAAGCTTGGCAACAAACTGCACCGATCCGGAATGCTTGAACTCGGTGTTCTCACCTTCACCTTCAGCCTCGCGTGACTGTTCCGCAAGTTGGTCTTCACCTTGGGCGATCTGTACCCCCAAGTTCGGATTTGCGTCGGAATTCGCGGGAGGATTTTTTTGAGGTGCAGGTTGTGAATTTTCGGTGCTTTGATGATTACTTGCCTGCAGCCCGTAACAAGGGGCGCCCAGGACACCGCACGCAACCACGAGAGCAGCAAGCCAGTTCGCACGCTTCACTGCGCACCACCGACCGGCGTCTGCGCCGCTACGGGAGCCAGTATGCGCTCGATGATCTCTCGCGCGAGCAGTTCCGCATCTGCCTGCAGGCCAGCCTTCGCTACGTCTATGTCTCTCTCGATAGCTGCTTTAGCCTCCCCGACGCGGGCGAGCGCCTCATTGCGTGCCTGGTGAACGGCTTCTGTGCGCGCCTGCAGCGCCGCCTGGCGGCGAGATTCCTGCGACTTGAAAACCGCTAGTTGCGCTTCTCGGAGACGCTGTTCATACTCTCCCGCCTTCGCCTCAGCGGCAGCCACATCCGCCCGAGCCTTTTCGATCGCACCCTCCGTGCGATCGTGCCGCTCCGTCAGCATGCGGACCAGCGGCCGATGCACGATGAAGTAGTATCCGGCGTACACCACCATGAAAAGCACAATGGTGGGAATCGAGCGCAGAAGTAGATCACTAAGCTGGCGGAGCGTTTCTTCCATGATGGGTGGGTATAACGGGTACTTCAGTTGATATAAGTATCTGTAATTATGGGCGCTTAAACACTCTAAACTAACATCTTATTTCCTTGAGTGTCAATGAATTCCGGGGTTGGAACGACAGAATAGCGGGCTGAAATTAAGGTCGCGGCACCCTTGACTATCGAGATAACAGTCCTACAATAATAACTATCACCTCCGATCCGATTCAGGATCGTATGGGCCGGTGATTGAGGTAATCTGCATCTCAATTGTCGGCCCATTTAAATCTTTGCCGGAAATTAACCTGACAGGCCCGCAACTATGTCTCATCCTCTTACCCACTGCTTCAATCGACGCACAACTGATTCGGGCGCCTGTAACTCGATCTCTACTGCACCATCGCGATAACGGCGCGAAAACACCCTCGTTCGTGCTTCGATCAGCGCCAGCGTCTTGCCTTCGCTCTGGGGGACGCAAACTCGCAGCCGGCTCAGGGCATCTTCTGTAAGGCGCTTATCTGTGAGATCAAGTAGCGACGTCAGCCCGATGCCCTGCTTCGCCGAGACATAGATGATGTCTTCGGTGTTCTGCTTCTGACCTCGCTCGGCCGCCGGTAACAGATCGACTTTGTTCAGTACCCGAATGCGCGGTTTATCCAGAGCCTCTAATTCTTTCAGAACCGTCTCCACCTGGACGTCCTGCTCAGCGCGACTCGGGCTCGTGGCGTCTGAGACGTGCAAAATCAATGAAGCACGCTGAACCTCTTCCAGGGTCGCGCGGAAAGCCGATACCAATGTGTGGGGAAGGTTACGGATAAATCCGACGGTATCCGACAATAGCACCGTGCGCTTCGAAGGCAACGTCACTGACCGGATCGTCGGATCGAGTGTGGCAAACATTTTGGAAGATTCCAGCACCTTCGACTGGGTGAGTGCGTTAAAGAGCGTCGATTTTCCGGCGTTCGTGTAACCGACCAGTGCGACCGTTGCCACTGGCACCGATTCACGCCTTTGTCGCTGCTGGCCACGAATCCGCCTTACATTCTCCAGTTGCTGCTCGACATGGCGAATGCGCCGGTATATCTTTCGGCGGTCCGTTTCCAACTGCGTTTCACCGGGACCCCGGGTTCCGATACCGCCCCCGAGCTGTGACATCTCCAGGCCTCGTCCGGCCAGACGGGGCAGAAGATAACGAAGCTGCGCCAGCTCCACCTGAAGCTGGCCTTCACGAGTCCTGGCGTGCCGGGCGAAGATGTCGAGGATCAAAGCCGTGCGATCGACTACCCGGCAGTTCACCTCGCGCTCAACATTTCGCTGCTGTGATGGACTGAGTTCGTGATCGAAGATCAGCAGATCGGCGTTGGTAGACTCCACCGCACCCGCGATTTCACGCAGCTTTCCTTCTCCGATGAGAGTTGCGGGATCTGGCTTATCCCGACGCTGCAGGAATTCGCCACAGACCTCCGCTCCGGCGCTGAGCGTCAGTTCGTGAAGTTCGGCAATGGATTCTTCCACCGAGAAGCGCCGTCTGGGTGCTTCCCCTTCATTTGCCGTGCCCGCTTCCGCGGCAGACCGCGCCGCCTTCGCTTGTGCAGGGACATTGCCCTTGGGCGCGCGATCGTCTGATGTGATGCGGTAATCCAGTCCAACCAGGAAGGCTCTCTCCCTCGGCTCCCTTGCAGGGACCGGGGTAGAACTCTCCCTTTTTGTCGAGAATGAATTCCGTTGGAGTTTGGAACTGCGCAAACCGGGATGCTAGCCTTCCGTGCCCGACGGACTGGCCGCTGCCCCGCTCGGGCTCACCGCCACATTCGGCTTTGGTTCGCTGCCCACAACGGATGGCCGGGCTTCTGAACCGTGCATCGATTTAGGCATGACCACTGTCGAAATTGCGTGCTTGAAGATCAACTGCTCCTGATTGTTCGTTTCCAGCACTACGGAGTATTTGTCAAACGATCGAATACGCCCTGTCAGTTTGACGCCACTCATCAGGTAAATGGTGATATTCGTCTTTTCCTTACGTGCTGTGTTGAGAAAGGAATCTTGAATGTTTTGCGCCGGCTTTGTATCCATTGCCGATCTCCTTATGTGCTTGAGCCATAACTCCTGCCCAGGTCGGGTTAAAGCATCGTCAATTCTGGCGTCACAACAGCTTGCCGGAACCAAGCTAAAGTACAATAGGGCCTTAACCCAACGTTTTCAACACTAAAGATACGATTTTTCGTAGACTGCCGCATACAATTCCCGGAATTCTTCCGGGGTTGAGGCTTTCGGCCTCACCGCCGTGAATGGACCCGAATTCCCACCCGCGCAACCCGCGGAGTACCAAGCGTCAACACTGGGGTTCTGCCCACCTCTATAGCTCGATCGAACAGATTTTCCCCCGCCGCAAACACGTCTACGTTCGGCCCGAACTCGCGCGAGGCGTAGACGTCCATGCGGAAATAGCTGTGTAGTAAAAACACGTTCTGATCGTCATCGTACTGGCGTCCGCTGGCTCGGCCCTGGAAGGACAGCAGTCCCCACTTACTTTTCGAGAGCCTGACCTGTGCGGTTCCCATCTGCTGCGGGACTTGCGGAATCCACTTGCCGATCAGTGATGGATCCTGATCAAAGCGTGTGACCGTCGCGTTCGCGAACTGATATCCGGCATTCAACCCGAGCCACGGGAGAAGCTGTGATTCGTAATCGAGATTCACGCCGCGACTTCGTATCTGCCCAAGGTTCGCTCGTTGATTGATGATGGTCGTCGACGTTGTCGCCACCGTGAGGGCAGTTACGGGGCGGTTGACCTCAGTCCAGAAGTAGCTCCCCCGAAGCAGTGCGTTGTGAGACAAGCGGGCAAGTTCGGCGCCGACTTCCCACCCCGTAGCACGCTCCGAAAGCAAGTTGGGATTGGCAAGAGTAATCTCTTGGCCGACCTGGCCCGTGCGATACAGTTCGTTCATGGTGGGAGCACGAAACGCGCGGAATCCCGTTGCCGTCAGCGCAATATTGCTGGTGAGGCGACGCACTACACCAAGCTTGGGACTGGCCACGGTTTCGGAGCGATTAGGGATGAAGGTTTCCCCTGCTGGCTTCGGAAACGTTTGGCTGATGGTGCGCGCGTCGAGGTTGTTGAAGGAGTCTCCGCGCACCGAACCGACTACGCTCCACTTTCCCAGTTCCAGCAAGGCCTGACCGTAGAATCCGGAAATCCTCTGCCGCGCGCTGGTGTCCACCACTCCGGAAATGACGCCTGCAGTGACTGGATTCTCCAAATCCGTAGCACGAATATCGCGGGTATCGGCGCCACCGATGACAGTTACCTTTGATCCCAGGCTCTGCACCCACTTCACCGATCCGCCCAACTCCTGGGTAGGAACCTGCTGCAACCGGCTCAGTCGCTCGAAGCTGCGAGTCGCATTGATCGCGGAAAAACTCTGGCGGTAGTGCTCAGTGCTGCCGTACACACGAACTGCCAGTTCGCCGCTCTTGGTGGCATTCCAATCCACACCTGCCACATAGCGCCACAAGCGCGTCGCATTGGTTTGCAGCGGCGTTCCATTATCTCGGCTCTCATTCAGTACGTTGCCAAGGACGAATGCCGAACCGCGCTCTCCGAGCAATCGCCGAATATCGAGGTGAGCGTTTTCAAAGTCTACGTTTGCGGGAACATCGACAGAACCGCGCTGGCTGGGCGCGACGATGATATAACCATCGGTGCGCAGAAACTCACCGGCAAGAAGGCCGCTCCAGGGGCCGCGCTGCAGCGTCGCGGATGCCTGTCCATGCGGCGTATTCTCGGAACCATAATCGAATTCGGCATCATAGGAAGCCGCTCCCGGCGCTTGCTGGAGCAAATCAATGACTCCACCAATGGCGCTACTGCCATACAAGTCTGACGCGCCGCCGCGGAGCACTTCGACCTCTTCGATGGTGTTCGCCGGAAGCTCATCCCAATGAATCCAGCCGCCGAACGGATCGTTCTGCGGAACGCCATCCGCAAGGACCAGCGTTCTGCTTGCGGCAGTTGAACCCAAACCGCGCAGCGACACACCCTGTGACGTGGGATTCGCGACCCTCGAACTGGATCGCCGAAACAACTCGAGCCCCGTCACTTGACGCAGCTTGTCATCCAGAAATGGACTTGCGGCCTGTCGAAGTTGAGTTGAAGTCATCAGTCTGACGCTGGCGGGCGTATCAATCTCGCTGACTGCGGTTCCAGCGGCTGAAACCAGCACATTCTTTGATACGGACGCGGGAGATAATTCCATAGTTACCGTCTGCCCCGCACGAATGTTCACCCGTTGCGGTGCAAATCCAGTAGTCTCCACCTGCAACACCGCCTCCGGGCCGAACTCCAGGTTTGCTGTGAATTTCCCGGTCTGATCACTTCTCGTATGAATTGAATGCCCTTCGGAGGTAATCGTGATCGCCGCTCCGGGAACTGGCAGGTGCTGACTGTCCCTCACCATTCCCAAATATTGAAACGGCTGGTCCGCAAAGGCACACGCACCCATTATCCAGCTCAGCAGAATTCCAGCAGCAACCCTTGTACGCAGTTGGATTCGCATTTTCCTATTTCTGAAACTCCGATTGACCGCCGGTGTGCCGGTGCTTACGTCCACCAAATTTGTAAGTAAGTCAGGCCCATTGGTTGACTTGACCAGTACTACTCAGCGGCTCGCCACGCCTGGGGATCAGGCGCTTGATATCCTGACTGCCGTGGTTTTGCTGGAACAATTCTGAAGAGATCATCCGGTACCGCTCGTATTCGCAGGCAAGTCGATCCTTTTCCGCAGAACCAGACATCGCCTCGGCCGCCATTTTGCAATATCCCATGCGAAACACACTGTACGCCAGCAGATAACCTGGCAGCCGCTGACTGGCATCATCTCCGCTTTCGCTGGAATATGCGTTCAGCAGAGCCTCAATTCCGTGCTTGTCCATGCCCCACTCCACGATTGCTCCGGCGAGGTCCCATGCGATATCGGTTGGACCGGGAAAGAAGTGGTCATCGCCGTGGGATGCGTTATCAACCTTCAACAGCACCCCATTTCTATCCCGTAACCACTTGTGAGGCAGCATGCGTCCGTCTGCAATTACTGGACGCTGCACCTCCAGGCTGCTCACCACTTCAGATCCAAACTCTTCGTGGAAATTGAATCGCATCATTCTTTCCAACTCGTCGCCTGGCTCGGCATTGGCGGGCATCATCCTTGCGCGAAATGCGCAGTAATGTGCAATTCGCATGATGACCTCTGCCGACAAGTGGCGAGCAAGCAGAGACTCACCTTCCACCACAGGATAGATGCTGAAACCCTGCTCCCAAGCTACTGGAGCCGGACCGAATCCCCCATCACCGACCGTCCGAGCACGGTTTTGAACTTCCGAGCCAAAGCGTCCAAAACCTTCAAACTTAAGCAGCCGCGAGCAGTCGGTGGAAAGGAACTTCAGACGCTCCATTTGCGTCCAGGACGCTGGCCAATTCCGCTCGTCTCCAAACACGCGCTTTCGCCAGATTCTACCCGCGATAAACTGATCCGCTCCAGACGGAAGCCGCCAGTTCGGTGCGACGTAGAGCGCGCGGAAGGCAGGCCAACGGTTCGCGGCATCATCCGCGGTGAGCAAATTCGGATCCGGCACGCGGCTGCACAGAAAGGTGATTTTGTCCTTTTCAATGCCTTCGGACAGCAGCGCATCTCCCACCGACAGGAACGAGGACCCGCTCATTCCCGGCCCTTCGTCTACCACGAAAAACTGGGCACCTCGTACGCGCTGCTGTGCGATCCATTCCTTCTGCTGGGAAGTGAAGTCGGTGTGACGATTGTATGGGTGCCCAGTCGGACGAACCGTTGACCGTCCTACCCTGATGCCTTTTGTCGAAAGACCCGCCCGCACCACCGCGCTGAGAGTCGTGCCGATGCTGCGAATGCCAATCACAGCGGCACACGCGGAAGTGACTTCAACACTTGCAAGTAAATCAACGTAACCGAGCGGGTGTAATGCGTAGTAGGCGAATCCCTCGGGCGTAGACACCATAACGGAGGCCGGCATCTGGACGGTTTCCATTTCAGCGACAACGTCGTTCTCGGAAACATGCCACTCCCCTCCGCTTTCACTAGCGACCAGCGCGGAGGCCAACAGATCGGTCACATGCTCAACTGTGTGGCTGAAAGGAGAACCCGCGTCAGCCAAGGCACATTCCAGTTCCCCCGCGCGCAGCAGTGGGTCCAGAACTTGTTCAGAACGCTGAGAGGTGCCGAGCGCGCGTAATGATGCAATTACGTCATTCAGCAGCAGACTTCCCGCTTTTTTTGTCCGCCCATCGCGGAAGATGTACATATTCCAGGCGCTCTGGTCGTGCATGTGGGTCCTGTAGAACTTTTAAGAAAGGAATGAAATAGGACTGCCTTGCGAACAGAACCGCTGTTACGCCGCCTTCTTTTTGGTGCCGCGCGCGGAACGTGACACGTCGCCTTCCTTATCGATGAAGTACAGGAATTGATTGTCGCGCTCCACTGCGTGGGGCACCAGCACCTTAGACTCGCCTTCCCCAGACTTTGGCTTTTGGCAGACGTTCCCTTCGCCATCAATGAAATACAGGTATTTCTTGTAGTCTCGTTGCAGGTTCAGTTTCTTGATCTTTTCCGCCATGGTTACCCCGACTGTGAACTTGGATTCCACCGGACGGGCGGCCTGATGCCTACTCACGTTGGGATTATGAGCTTTTTACCTCGAGGAATGCCGGACTCTTGGCCGTTATGGTTTCTGACAGAAGCGCAAACGCGGATTATCGCGGCCTCTCACGCTTACTTTTCAGCGACGCCTTCAACGCCGCCTGCTGCTGTTCTTCGTCGGGACTGAGCACGCGCTTTACGATCACGCCCATCATTTTGTAGTTCCGCTCGACAGGCTGATTCTGACCATTCAGAACGGTTAGAGTGAATACTGGCAACCTGCCATCTTTCCCAAAATCTTCGGTGGCAACTTTGACCGGAAAAACTCCATCGAGATTGCGCTCGCGGTATGCAGTTTCATAGCGATGCTTTTTCAGGTTCCATGTAAATACGCGAATGGAATTGAAATCGAATGGCAGGCCATCCTTGTTCTCAGTCATCAAAACCAGGTACTGAGAAACCTGCTTTCCGCCATCCTCCACCTGATTGAGAACAGGCGCTGCAACGATCCGCTGGCCCTCTGAATATTGCGCGATGTCCAGCGGCACGTCGATATCGACCATACGCGCCAGCACCCAACCGGCTCGCTTTTGGGAGTCGCGTACGAGCCACCAGTCTTCCAGAACAGGCGCCGGAGGAGTCTCCTGCTTTTTCATCGTTACCGTCTGCACCGCTGCCGCCGGCGCAGACCCGGGCTTCTCAGCAGTAGCCCTCTTCAGGATTTCCAGTTTTTCCCCTTCCTGAACCTGGTACAGGTGATCGGTCTCTCGGCCGGGCGTGAGGTGAAAATTCAAAGTGTTTCGGGCCACGGCGTGGGCCTGAACTGGAAGGGTAATGCTGTCGGCTGTGAGCTTCTGGAATTGCGCGTACACATCTGCCGGCAGAGTGTATCGCTCTTCAATCCAACCTTCTTCTCCGGCCGCTGTCCGGACTCGCAGGAAACGCCGTTTCCTCTCGAGAACAAAGACCTTCTCTCCGTTGTGAACGACCCCCTTCTTTTCATATATCGGCGCCAGCCTGTCGCGAAGGTTTACCTGCGGTGCATTAATGTAGGCAACTTCCTTGGTGATGTTCGAGGCGCGGTTGCAGCCCACGAGGCAAAGGACCCCAAGGGCGAAACAGATGATCAGGGCCTGAAATAGCTTTCCTGCCTCGGGTGGCAGAAAACTCAGCGGTTCATAAGTCTCTTGAACGGAAGGGGTCACGGCAACAGAACAATATAGCAGGAGAATAGGTACCCATCGTGGGAAGTCGGTGAAATGTTCCATTTACGCAAACCGTCAGAATAAACATGAGATCTTTTCGATCGAAACTGGGCGCGGCTATTCGCCATCGCTGGAATGAGCTACCTGCTTTTTTCGGTAGCTAGCGGCATCTTCTTGGCGGAAGGAACACTGCACGTACCCCGCCTGCCACTTCGACATTTTTCACGAATTGACCGGAAATACAGATCTCGATTTAATGCCGCATTGACTAGCCTCAGCGTTGTTGCGGGTGACGGTGCTGTTCTTCGTGGATGGTATGCGCAGCCTTCGACTTACAACGGCAACTCAGTTCTCCTTCTCCACGGAGTCGGCGATAACCGCGAGGGAATGGCTGGATACGCCGAGCTATTCCTCGGTAAAGGTTACGCAGTCCTCCTACCCGATTCGCGCGCGCACGGAGAAAGTGGGGGACAGCTTGTCACGTATGGATTACTGGAGTCAGACGATGTTTACCGCTGGGTGGAGTGGCTGCGAACGCAATCGAATCCCAGCTGCGTTTACGGACTTGGCGAATCGATGGGCGCAGCAATCGTTCTGCAGAGCCTGAAGACTCGGCCCGGTTTCTGCGCGGTCGTTGCCGAATCACCGTTCTCCACTTTTCGCGAGGTTGCTTTCGATCGCGTCGGCTACTACATCGGGCTCGGACAATGGTGCGGTCGAACCATAGCCAGACTGCCCGTTGACCTCGCGCTTGCCTATGTGCGCCTGCGCTACAAGGTCAACCTTCTCAATGCGAACCCTGAGGATGCGGTCCGTGAATCCAACACTCCTGTGCTTCTGATTCATGGCGAAAGCGACCGGAACATTCTTCCCTGGCACTCGCGAGAATTAGCGTCAGCAGATTCAAACGCGACGTTGTGGCTGGTGCCGCACGCACATCACACTGGAGCTTGGTCAACGGATCCTGCGGAATGTGAGCAGCGAGTGCTCACATTCCTCTCGATTCACTCAAGGGCGACGTCGCCCTCGACGTTATCTGCAACGCCGTAAACTTCAGACCTGCAAGAACTCGGCCCGGCGACGTTCCACTCCTTGCAAGCGAGTTCCAGCTATAATTTTGCTAACCAGAGCTCGTCGCGCCCATTTTTGTCGAAGGAACTGCTATGTTCTCTCGTTTCAAGTTCGGTATGTTGGTTGCTTTGCTGCTGCTTGGTTTGGCAGCATGCGACAATTTCTTCATTGGGCCGAACGATCTCTCCTCTTTCACGATCAGCCCACTGAACCCGGCAGTAAAACCAACCGGAACGGTTGCGTTCTCCGCCAGCGGGTATTTCGGCGACGGTAGCACACGCGATATCACGTCGACTGTAACTTGGACCTCCTCCAATACTTCGATAGCGACGATCGATTCAACGGGAACAGCGACAGGCGTAGCCCTTGGCAGCACAACCATAACTGCTACAGATGGCAGCATGAAGCAAAGCACAACGCTGACCGTGAGCAACAAGGTCGTCAACTCAATCGCTCTCTCGCCGTCGAACCCCACGGTGATCAGCGGTTCGCAGCAGCAGCTCACGGCAACCGCTACTTTTTCCGACAATACAACACAAGACGTCACCAGTTCCGCCACCTGGACCTCGAGCAACTCGGCCGCTGCGACTGTCAATGCAGGATTAGTAACCGGCGTAGCGACCGGCACTGCAACGATCACGGTGAGCTATCAGGGTGTAACCGCGACCACAACGGTCACCGTCCAATAGCGGTTGCGAGACGAAACAAAAAAGGCGCTGCTCGCCGCAGCGCCTTCAGTCACCCAATTGCCGAATCGCTCAATACTAATTTCTAGTGAATACTTCTTCCCCGCCCTCTTCGCCCTGCATTCGCAATGCGGGCATCGATCGCCTTTCTTCCGGCAAAACCTTCTTTCGTGTTGTGCCAATGGGTAATGGTCTCTTCACCCATTTTCCAGCACAACAGAATGACTTCCCCATCCACCATGCAGGGAAAATCCAGCAAGCCCGTATCCAGGTCTTTGATCTGAACACCCATCGCGCCGATCTCGCTTACAGCATCCTTGATTCCTTCCGCTAGCCGTTCCCGTTCGGCACGCAGCTGTGCAAAGGGAGCGATGTCCAGCAGTAATCCGCCATGCAACAGGATTCGACTGTTCACTTCCTGGAATTTCTGGTCGATCTCCTCTACCCGGCGCTTCTTTTCCTGTATCCCTCGCAACAGGCTCTCCACGACGGGCAACAGTTCTCGTGCTTGGCTGAGTGTGAACGTGCGATTGGCCATTTCTACTGAATCTCCAGCATACGATCGAGCGCCACCCGCGCCCAATGCTTAACGTTTTCCTTCACCTTTATCTGATTCACAACGTTACCTTCGACCAGGTTCTCCAGCGCCCAGCAGAGATGCTGCGGCGAGATGCGATACATTGTGGTGCAAAGGCAACCGGAATCATCCAGTGTTATCACCATTTTATCCGGATTCGACTTCGCCAGTCGATTCACCAGATGAATCTCCGTGCCGACCGCAAACTTTGCCCCAGCAGGTGCCGACTCCACCAATTTGATGATCTTCTCCGTTGACCCGATTCCGTCTGCTTTCTGACAGACCTCCCACCGGCACTCCGGGTGCACAACTACTTGGATATCGGGATACGTTGCGCGAACCTTATCGACGTGTTCTGGAAGGAATCGCTGATGGACCGAGCAATGCCCCTTCCACAGAATGACCTTCGCTGCGCGCAGCCGCTCGGGCGTCGTTCCGCCCATCAATTGATAGGGATCCCAGACTACCATCTCGTTCAAAGGAATTCGGAGCTCATACCCGGTGTTTCGTCCTAGGTGCTGATCGGGCAGGAAGAGAAGCTTCTGATTTTTCCCGAAAGCCCACCGGAAGGCGTTGCCGGCATTACTCGAGGTGCAAACCAAGCCTCCCCGTTCGCCGCAGAAGGCTTTGATCGCCGCCGTCGAATTCATGTACGTGATCGGCGTAATGCCGTCGCCGGAACCCGTTGTCAGGCCCATGGCGACCAGTTGCTCCCAGCACTCTTCCACCTGCGAGATCTCGGCCATATCGGCCATCGAGCATCCTGCATTCAGGTCAGGCAGAACCGTCATCTGCCCTTGGCGGCTGAGCACGTCGGCGCTCTCCGCCATGAAATGCACGCCGCAGAACACGATGTATTTTCCGCTGGCACGAGCAGCTTCTTGCGAGAGCTTGTAGGAATCTCCAGTGAAATCAGCGAAGCGGATCACTTCATCGCGCTGATAATGATGGCCAAGTATGACGGCATCGCGGCCCAATTCCTTGCGGGCGGCGGCGATCCGTTCATCCATTGTGTGATCGGGCAGGACAAGATAGCTGTCCAGCGAACAGGCTGCCAATGTGGTTGCCAATTTCTCTATTCTCGCCTTCAGTTCGCTGCGTGAGCAGCAAACGGGGTTGTTGAAAGCATTCCATCAGCTCCAGCGCTTGCGCTGCCTGAGTTCACGCGGCGAATTCCGATTTCCACTCGCCTCGCAAGACCCTGCCCCAAGCGCGGGGATGTTGAAGCTGAACTACAACTTGCTACCTAACAAGATGTCCCGGTCGTGTAGAAAGACTCAAAGACTGAGCCCCGCCATGCGCCAGAGACAAACCCTTATTTTGCACCGAGATTGCGCCAGATGCAAGTGTGCAACATGCGATCCCGCCCGTCTGATCCGAGCGGGCTGCGGGGATTCTGTCGTCCAGAGCGAGGCCTTCCCTGAGCGTAGCCAAAGGGCTAACGGCCGAGTCGAAGGAGTCCTACTGAGCTCAGATTGTTGACGAGGTTCAAAGGCACTTCGGAGGGGGATTAGTCCGACTTGATCCAATTACCATCTACGAACCTCCACCGCCGCCCTTCCATGTCAAGCCACTCACCAATAGGTGACCATCCTTCGGCTCCGACCCCATCCGCAGGACGTTCCCATCCAGATCTTCCACCTGCATCTCGTAAGCCCAATCGTAGTTCGTCGGTGGATGTCGGATCTTCGCTTCACTAGCGCGATATTCCTCAAAGAGCGCTCCAGCGTCTTCAACTCCAACCCACACCCAGCCACCTACCTGGCCCTGATCGCCTTCGCTCAGAAAGATGCCTACCTCGCTTTAGGGTCCGTGCGGCGCAGGT
>Ga0070738_10003249_pt1 | contig 21869 bp, 17 predicted proteins | sample Coa_R2_2_FD_66446 | JGI IMG/M metagenome (GOLD analysis project Ga0070738, IMG submission 66446) | Surface soil microbial communities from Centralia Pennsylvania, which are recovering from an underground coalmine fire - Coalmine... | ecosystem: Environmental > Terrestrial > Soil > Unclassified ... | reverse complement strand
CACGCGACACGGGGCCCGGCCCTGCACCTCGAGGACCCTCGGACACGAGCCGGTCCTGCAGCAGATCGATCGTACCCGGCGCCAGGCCCCCCTGTTCCTCGAGGTAGGCCCGCACGCCCCCCCAACGCTCGCGGAGCTCACCCAGCACCGTCGCCAGCGCGCCCGGCTGGGTCCCGAAGACGCCCGCGGCGACCGCAGGGTCGGCGTGGCGCGCCACCTGCTCGTCCACCAGGCGCGCCAGCCACGCCGGGCGGGGCGCCAGCGCCGTCAGCTCGTAGTCGGCGAGGATCTCCTCCTCGTCGACGTCGAGGGCCGCGAGCAGGAGCGCAGCTGCCAGCCCGGTGCGGTCCTTGCCCACGGTGCAGTGGAACACCGCCGGCAGGCCACCGGGCGCAGCGAGGCCCTCGAAGAGGGCAGCGAAGGCAGGCGCGCTGTGCTCGAGGGTCGAGCGGTACACGGCGGTCAAGAAGGCCTCGGCGTCGGTCGCCGCGGACAGGTCGTGGCGGGGCGCCTCGCGGCTGAAGATCGGCAGGCTGACCACGCGGGCACCGGGAAGCTCGGCGCGGCGCTGCTGCTCGCGCTTGGTCCGCAGGTCGTAGACGACCTCGATCCCGAGCGACGCCAGGACCTCGAGGTCCCCGGGCGTCGCCTCGTGCAGGGCGCCCGAGCGGTACACGAGGCCGCGCCGGACCGTCTCTCCGTGCACGTTCGGGCGGCCGCCCAGATCGCGAAAGTTGAAGATGCCCTGCAGCGAGCCGGCCCTCTCGGGGCGCCGTCCCCCTGACCCCCCTCGCTGCGGGCTCACCCGCTCCCCCCGGCGGGGGCCAGCTCGGCACGGCCGTGCCTGATGACCGTGGCACCCCCCGAGCGAGCCTCGAAGGCCACGGCGCGGCCGCCCTCGGGGGTGTGGCCCGCGTCGAAGAGCTCGACGGTCAGCTCGCTGCGGGGGAAGACCGGCGCCGCGAACCGGCACGCCAGGCGCCGCAGGTCAGCCGGGTCGCCGCCTGCCGCCAGCTCGACCACCGCCCCGCTGCACATGGCGAAGGTGCACAGCCCCTGGAGGAACTTGCCCGGGAACCCGGCCTGCCTCGCGGCTCCGTCGTCGACGTGGAACGCCGCGTGGTCGGTCGAAGCCCCCGCGTAGCGGAACGTCTGGTCGCCGGTGACCTCGAAGGTGCGGCTGCCGATGGGCCGGTCGCGCGCGTCGGCGGGGAACGTGTGGTCGGCGAGGGGCGGCCCGAGGTCGGCCTCGATGGTGCCGCCGATGAGCAGGGTGGACCAGAAGTGCTCGACGAGGGGGTTGCGATCCTCGTCGGTGACGAGGATCCGCTGGGTCAGCATCGCCCCTGCCGGCGTCTGCCGGGCACTGTGGACGGTGTCCGCCCACCGCACTGCCATGCCGGGCACCACCGGCGCGTGGAAGTACACGTCGTGCTCGCCGTGGACGCCCCCACGCACCCCCTCGACGGCACCGGGATCGGCGCTCCTGCCATGGCCCTCGATGTAGGCGGGGAGGATGAGCGAGACCGTGTAGAGGGGCGGCACCGCGCCCCCGCGCTGGTAGATCGGGTTCGGGTCGTTGGTGGCGAGGGCGTACGCGATCGCCGCATCCTCGTCGACGCGACCGGCCCGCTCTTCGAAGGTGGTGCCGACGTGGATGGCGGGCTTGGCCATGGCCGCATGGTACCGGCGGGGGCCTGTTGGGCCCGGGAGCGGCCTCCGGGTGCCCGCGGCAGCGGTTGCAACGGGGATGTGAAGGGAGGGGGAGCACGGCGAGTTGGCACGCGGCGGCCGCCTCGACCGAGCGCGCCATCCATCCGGCCCGCTGCCGTTGCGACGTCGCCTGGGCTGCGGATGAGACGCGAACGGGACGGGCGCGGTACCGGACCTCGACACACTGGCACCGCTCTGACACGATCGGGGCCATGGCGGTGCGATGACACAGCCGGGCGGCGGGGCCCGGGTGGCGGGGATGGCGAAGAGCGACGTCTCGGCCGAGCCGAAGGGGAAGGGTCCCATGCGTCCGTCACATTCCTACCTGGGGGCCGGGGAGGGCGACCGCCCGCACGGCAGCCGATCCCGCGCGCCGCACCCGCGTGCGGCCGAGGCCAGCCCCGGGCAGGCACCGGCCGGCCCGGTGCCCGGGCGACCGGCACGGGCCCTGGCACCGGCAGGCAGCCTGGCCCTGGCGGGCGTGGTCGCGCCGGCCAGTGCCGACGTGGGGGCGGCGCGCGAGCGCCTCCGGCAGGGGCGGATGTGGAAGGCCGCCGCCGTCCTGGCTCCGATCGCCGTCCTCCTGTTGGTGCGCGACCTCGTGTGGCACCGTGGTCCCTTCGGGTTCCCCCACCTGCCCGCAGCGTGGGGGCCCTACGCGCCGGGCGTGCTCCTCCTGGTCGTGCTGGCCGCGGTGATGGTGGTGCCCCTGCTCGGGGCGGGCCGGTCGCCCCACGTGCTGTACCGGCCCGGTGAGACGGGCGTGCGCCTGGCCGACGTCCGCGGCGCCGGGGCGGTCCTCGACGAGGTGGTGCGCACGCTCAACCTCTTCCTCGCCCACCGCACCTTCGCCGAGACCATGGGCGGCACGCCTCGGCGGGGCATCTTGTTCGAGGGCCCGCCGGGCACCGGCAAGACGCACATGGCGAGGGCCATGGCCACCGAGGCCGGCGTGCCCTTCCTGTTCGTCTCCTCCTCGGCGTTCCAGTCGATGTTCTACGGCCAGACGAACCGCAAGATCCGCTCCTACTTCCGGGCGCTCCGCCGCTATGCACGGCGCGAGGGTGGCGCCATCGGCTTCATCGAGGAGATCGACGCCATCGGCGCCTCGCGCGGCGACGCCGGCCTCGGCAGGCGTGAGGGCGTGGCGGGCGTGGTCAACGAGCTGCTCATCCAGCTGCAATCCTTCGAGGCCCCTCCGCTCGGTGCGAGGCTGGCCGGCCTCGCCGTCGAAGCGCTGAACGCCTGGCTGCCTCCGACGAGGCAGCTGCGCAAGCCGGCGGTGCGCCCGGCCAACATCCTGGTCATCGGCGCCACCAACCGGGCCGCCGACCTCGACCCGGCGCTGCTGCGCCCTGGTCGCTTCGACCGCTCGATCTACTTCGACCTCCCCACGAGGGCCGGCCGGCGCGACATCATCGACTACTACCTCGCCAAGAAGGCCCACGACCCCGACCTGGACCGTCCCGAGCGACGTGATGCCCTGGCAGCGATGACGGCCGGCTACTCGCCGGTCATGATCGAGCGCCTGCTCGACGAAGCGCTGGTCTGGACCCTTCGGCGTGGTGCGGCAGCGCTCAGTTGGGACGACGTGGCCAAGGCGAAGCTCACCGGTGAGATCGGCCTCGCCCAGGACGTCGTCTACACCGAGGCCGAGCGCCGCCTCATCGCCACCCACGAAGCGGGCCACGCCACGGTGGCCTGGCTGGTCGGCAAGGGTCGCAAGCTGGACGTGCTGTCGATCGTGAAGCGCAAGGAAGCCCTCGGCCTCCTGTCACATTCGGAGACCGAGGAGCGCTTCACCAAGACGCGCACCGAGATCCATGCCCTCATCCAGATCGCCATGGGCGGCATGGCGGCCGAGGAGGTCTTCTTCGGCGAGACGTCCTCGGGCGTGGCCGGCGACCTCAAGGCGGCGACGGACGCCGCGTGCCACATGGTGGGCGCCCTCGGCATGGGCTCGACCCTGGTGTCGGCAGCCGCGCCGGAGCACCCGGGCGCCGGCAACCTCGCCGCCAGGGTGCTGGCCACGGACGCGGGCCGCGACGAGGTGGACAGGCTGCTCCGCCGGGCCGCCGCCGAGGCCCGCTCGATGATCGAAGGCAGCCGCCACATCGTGGAGCAGCTGCGCGACGCGCTGCTCGAGCGCGACGAGCTCGTCGGGGCCGAGATCCTCGAGCTCATCTCGGCTGCCCACCGCTCGCCAGCACCCGCCGAGGACCTCGGAGCCTGACCGGCGGCGGTCCGCCGAGGTCCCGCCGGTGCCGGCGGGACCTCGGAACCGGCGGGCCGGCGATCAGCCGGTCGAGGACCGCGTCAGCACCTCCATGTTGTGCCCATCGGGGTCCGAGAAGTAGAAGCCTCGGCCGTGGTGCTCGCGGATCTGGCCCGGCTTGGTGTGGCCGGGGTCGGCGTAGTAGGTGATGCCCTGTGCCCTCACCCGCGCGAAGACCGCGTCGAACTCGGCCTCGGAGACCAAGAACGCGTAGTGCGCAGGCACGACTTGGTCGCGGTCGTCGTAGTCGAGGCTGACGCCGTTGGCCAGCTCGATGGCCATGAAGTGCCCGGAGGGTGTCGGCTTGGGAAGCCCGAGCACGTCGGCGAGGAAGGTCGACGACACGACTTTGTCGCGGCTGGGGACGATCGTGTGGTTCAGCTCCACGGCCATGGCTGCTCCTTCCAGGCGGTCCCGGGACCGTTCCGGAAGATCGCGCCCTCGCGCCCGAGCCTACGACAAGGGCAAGCCGCGGGCCACGCCCTCCACGCCGGCACTCACTGCGCCGCACCCGCCGCGCCCCGACTCGATGGCGGCAGCCAGGTCTTCGACCAACGCCTGGGTCGTCGAGTGGGCCAGCCGGCCGACGACCAGGTCGCCGAGCACGCCGAGCGGTCCGAGCGGCGGCCGGTAGCTCCCGGAGAGCGCGAGCTCCGAGCCGTCGTCGAGCCTGGGGTGGGCAGACAGGTCAGCGTCCATGATCGGGAACAGCTTGGGGAGCCGCCGGGCGCGCCAGCGCAGATGGGCGACGGCGCCGGCCTCGGGATGGCGAGGCGTTTCGACGTCGACCACCACGGGAACCCGCATGCGCCCGAACCGTCCTCGCACGTGGACGTCGACGACCAGTCGCCCGTCCGTCGGCTGCGCGCCGGACGCCGAGGGCTGCAACAGCGCGGCCAGGCACAGGCGCACCGCGCGTTCGACGTCCCTGAACGGGACCCGCACCGGCGCCGACGCGCGCACCGTGCGCTCGAAGGGAAGGAGGCCTGGAGCACCACCGTGCGAGGACCTCTCGACCGCCATGCGAGGTTCCATGTCGGCCCCCTTTCCTGCCCATCCCAGGGCTCAATCCCTATTGTACCCCCCTCGTCTGGGCGCACCCCTCGCCCGAGAGCCTCCCGCTGCTACCTCCCTCGCCGACATCGCCCAGTAGTTGGAGGAGGCCACCCGAGGGACCGAGGAGGCTGGATCGATGAGGCAAGCCGTGGCGGCGATGCGGGGGGCGGTGGCGGCGATGCGGGGCGTCGTGGCGGCGATGCGTGGTGCGGTGGCGGCGATGCGGGGTGTCTCTCCGGCAACCTGCGCTCACCGTCGCGACGCGCGTGCAGGCCTCCCCGGCGTGCGGTAGACCGGGCACGAGCGGGGTGGGGACAAGGGCAGGGAGGAAGGCGGCAGCATGGCAGCCACCCGGACGTTCGTGATCGTCGGGGCCAGCCTGGCAGGAGCCAAGGCAGCCGAGGCCCTGCGCGACGAAGGCTTCGACGGGCGGGTCGTCCTCGTCGGCGAGGAGCCGGTGCGCCCCTACGAGCGCCCGCCGCTGTCGAAGAGCTACCTGCGAGGGGAGGCCGACTTCGCTGCCGCCGCGGTGCACGACGAGGGCTACTACGACGAACGTGGCATCGAGCTGCGCACCTCGAGCGTCGTCACCGCCTTCGACCCGGGCGCCGCCGAGGTGACCATCGGCGGCACCGAGCGTCTCGCCTACGACCGGCTGCTGCTCGCCACCGGCGCAGCCCCTCGGCGCCTCGCGGCGCCGGGCGCCGAGCTGGCCGGCGTGCGGTACCTGCGCACCGTCGCCGACGCCGACGAGCTCCGCCAGGCGATCGCGGCGGCTGCGAGCGTGGTGGTGATCGGCGCTGGGTGGATCGGATGCGAAGTGGCGGCGTCGGCGCGCCAGATGGGCGCGCAGGTCGCCATGGTCGAGATGACCTCGGTGCCCCTCGAGCGGGTCCTCGGTCCCGAGGTGGGCACCGTCTATCGCGACCTGCACGCCGACAACGGCGTGGCGCTGCACATGGGAGCCGGCGTCGACGCGCTGTTGGGCAGCGACGCGGTCGAGGGGGTCCGCCTGGCCGACGGCACGGTGCTCGCAGCGGACCTGGTCGTCGTGGGCGTGGGCGTCACGCCTCGGGTCGAGCTCGCCCAGGCGGCGGGGTTGGCTGTCGACAACGGGGTCCTCGTCGACGAGCACCTGGCCACGAGCGCACCCGGCATCTACGCAGCCGGCGACGTGGCCAACGCCTTCCACCCGCTCTTCGGGGCGCGGATCCGCCTCGAGCACTGGTCCGCCGCCCTCAACCAGGGGCCGGCGGCGGCGGCGAACATGCTCGGCCGCGCCACTGCTTACGAGCGGCTGCCGTACTTCTTCTCCGACCAGTACGACCTCGGCATGGAGTACACGGGGTGGGCCCCGGCCTGGGACCGGGTGGTCTTCCGCGGCGACCCGGCCACCCGCGAGTTCATCGCCTTCTGGCTGCACGACGGGCGGGTGGTGGCGGGCATGAACGCCAACGTGTGGGACGTCACCGAGCCGATCGGTGCCCTCATCCGATCCCGGGTCCCGGTCGAGGTCGACCGCCTGACCGATCCCGACGTCGAGCTGTCCTCCCTCGTGCCGGCGGCCGGCTGAGCTCGCCGGCGCAGCTGGCCCCCCTTACGACGCGGGACGCCGGCCCACGCCAAGGCCGGCGCGGCGGCGGTGGACGGACAGGTAGCCCAGCGGCGAGGCAGCTTCCAGGCGGCGGCTCGCCCCCCGCGGGACGTGCACCACGGTGCCGGGGCCCAGCGCCACCACCCGCCCGTCGACCACGAGGCGACCGGCGCCCGCGAGCACCGCGACCACCACGTCGACGTCGTCGTTGACGTGCTCGCCTATCTCGTCGCCGGCCTCGAGCCGCACGACGTTGACGTTGAGGTCGCTCTGCGCAGCGAGCGTCCAGCAGACGCCGCTGCCCGTGGCGCGCTGCCATGCGGCCGCAGCGTCCACGGACACGACCTCTTCGGCTTGGCCGGCAGGACCGTGCCCCGGGTCGGCCACTACGGCCCCGCTTGCGACAGGGCGGCAGCGAGCGGGGCCGGGTGGAGGCCCTCCATGGCGGCGATGGCGAGCAGACGGACCAGGCTGGCATAGAGGCCGGGGATCCAGTGGAGGATCACGATCTCACCGGCGCGCAGTGGCCGGTGGTCGTAGGTGGTGAGCTGGCCGTCGTACATCGACGCGCTCCACAGCACCACGTCGCGCAGCCGCGCCTCGCTCGCCGCCACCCGCACGGCCCGGTCGACGGCGCCATAGGGAGGGCGCCCGAGGGTCGGTGCCGTGCCGAACCATGCCGTGAAGTCCCGGGCTGCACCCGCCCACTGCTCCTCGGCCGCCTGCTCGCTCAAGGCCGTCAGGTCGGGGTGCGTGACCGTATGGTCCTCGATCTCTCCGCCTGCCGCGGCAAAGGCACGCCAGTAGGGCAGGTCGCGCGCCGCGATGCTCGACACGAGAAAGGCGGTGATCGGCACGTGGTAGCGGGTCATGAGAGCCAGGACGGCGGGATCGGGCACGGTGCCGTCGTCGATGGTGATGTAGTACGCGCCCCCCGTGGCGGGCCCGAAGGACACGACGGGGGCGGGCAGGTCCGAGGGCGGTGGCGGCGGGGGCGGGGGCAGGGGCGGCACCGACACCGCGACACGAGACTGCTCGCCCGACGCTGCCACCAGCCGCAGGGTGCCTGAACAGGCACTCGAACGGCGGCTCAGGACCACGGTGGTGACGGCGCGCCGCGTCGGGCCGGGACCGCACGGGCCGCCGTCGACCGTGACGGGCATCGAGAACCGCAGCGTCTCCTCGTCGGGACCCAGGCTCGTGGCGACGAGGGCGGGGGCGGGGGGCACGCGGATGTGAAGGTGCTCGGCGGTCGACCACACGCTGGTGACGACCGCGGTCACCCGCGACGTTCGCCCCGGGCGCAGGAACCGCACGAGCCGCTGCGGGCGCGACGGGGCGGCGCGGTGCCCGTCGACCGACAGAGATGCGGCGCCCAGGAGCCAGCTGGCCAAAGGCCCGTGCCCCGGTGCGAGCGAGACCATGAGCCGGTTGTCGGAGGGCCGGAACGACCAGGTCAGGCGGGGGCGACCCCAGGCGATGCCGCCGCCCACGGTGGCGACGGACAGCGCCACCACCGCCGTGCCGATCCACCAGGCTCGCCGTCGCCCCCGGCTGCGTCCAGAGGGACCCGGCCGGCCGGGCCCCCGGTCACCTGGCGTGCGGTCGAGCTCGTCCGCGGCAGGCACGGCGCCACGTTACCCCTGGCCACGGCGCCCACCGGACAGCCGCTGAAGGGCTCGTTCACGGCCACGGCGACCGTGGCCCCGCGGAAGAACTGCCCGTTGGCCAAGCGCGCAGAAACGGCCGACTCCCAGCCGCCAACTGCCCATGTACCGCCGCGGTCGCCATGCCGACCACGTCCTCGTGCCGCTCATTCATGCTCCGCTTCGTGCTCCGGCTCAGCCTCTCAGCGTCACGCCCCGGTAGTCGAGCAGCCCACCGCCGAGGTACGGCAGGGTGTGCAAATTCGTCACCCGCTTGCTGAAGGCCGTTACCGCGGGCACGAAATCGACGTACACGGACAGTGCATTGCGAATGACGAACGACTGAACTTGGTCCCAAAGGGGCTTATACCTCGCGCTGCTCGGACTGAGCAATCCGAGCTGATTCACGAGCTGGGTGAGCGTCGGATTGCTATAGGAACACGCGTTGCCGATGCTGCCCGGGAGGTATGGGCCGCTCACCTTCTGAATCCCTGGGCGAGTGCTGGAGATGAGGCCCATCGAGGCCAGGTGGCGGACATAAAAGTCGTTCACGTAGTTGGTGGTCGCCATGATCTGGACGTTCACGCCGATCTTCTTCCATTCAGCCTGCAGCACCTGTGCCAGCTGGTTGTCGAGCGGCGTCGGTAGGGGCATAATGCTTGTCGTGAAGCCCCGCGCGTAGCCCGCTGCCGCGAGGAGCTGCTTCGCCTTCGACGTGTTGTAGGCATAGATGTTGGCCAGGCTCCGGTCAAAAAGGCGGCTGCCCTTCGGGTAGAGGCCCCACACCGGCTCGCCGACGCCGTAGAGCAGAGCCTTGTTGATGGCGGACCGGTCGGTTGCGTAGTTGAGAGCCTGGCGGACGCGCACATCGGCCAACGGGCCCGACGACTTGCAGATCGGCAGCCACAGGAAGTTCCCGTCCTGCGACGTGGCCTGCACGTGGAGGGAGGGGTTGTGCCGAACGGCGGGCAGATCGGAAACGGGTAGGCCGCTCACGACTTGCACGAGCCCCGACTCGAGTGCGTTTACCTGCTGCGGCCCGGCGGGCACGTTGACAAAGTCGACCTCCGGGAGCTTGATTGCCTTGGCGTCCCAGTACCTCGGGTTCTTCACGAGCACGATACGCTGACCGGGGACGAAACTCTTGAGGAGGAACGGCCCGGCTCCGACCGGGTGCGTATCGAGGTCGACGTTATCGGCCACCGCGGTGGGCGACACGATGAACGACTCTTCGTCCGCGAGCTGGGCATAGAACGTGTTGGCGACCGGCTGCGAGAAGTGCAACGTCAGGGACCTGGGACCGGTGGCGTCGATGCCCGAGATGTCGAAGAGCTGAGCGTTGAAGCCAGCCGGATGCTCCGTGTGGATGGTGCGCTCCAGCCCTGCCTTCACGGCATCGGCCGTGAAGGGCGTGCCGTCCGAGAAGACCACCCCGGGACGGAGCTGGACGTCGATCGTCTGAGGGTCTGGCACGGTCACAGACTCGGCGAGGTCGGGCACGGTGGCACCGCTCGGGGTCAGGCGGAGCAGACCGCCATAGATCGGCCAGTCGTAGGCCATGTAGCACGTGGCCACGGTGAACTGCACCGGGTCAAAATGGATCGGGCCGCACGCCGTGCCGCTCAGGTCGGCACCCACGGTCAGCACACTTCCACTCCGAGATGACTCGGCCGCGGCCGGGGGCACGTGCGCCAACGTCGGCAGGAGCGCCCCGGCACCGACCAGTGCCAGCATGCCAGCCGCGATCCGGACGCCCGCCCGCCTCCGGCCCCGGGACCGCGATCGCTCGGAGCTCGGGGCCGCCGCCTGGACGCTCGTCATGTGGCCATCGAGGTGCTTTGCCACGTTACCCCCCGTCCTCGACTCGGCTACGTTCCGCTCGCGCAGCCTGCGCCCGGAGCGCCGGCTGGACCCCGCTCGACGCGACCTCAACTATATAACTGATTAGTTAGTTCATCAACAGACGCGGCCGGGCCAGCTTCGTCGGGCTCCCAGCCGCCCTTTTGCCGGACGACGCGCTCGCGACCGGATCGTATCCAGAAGGCACAATCATGTCGAAGAGGAATTACCAATCACGGCGATTGGTCGCGCCTATGCGTGTACGGATGCTGTCGCGAGCACGACCGAGAACTGCGGAGAGCCGGTTTGCGGGACCGGTCGGCCGGGTCACCGCGGGCAGGCCGTCCTGCGGACACCTTCCCGCCGCTCACGCTCGGCGCGCGGGTAGCCTTCGGCGTGGGGGTTGCCCGCGCGGAACCCTTCGCCCTCCTGGCCGGCCGGAGGCCGGTGGAGCAAGGCCGTCGAGGAACACGGCGAAAAAGTCATCCAGCAGGCTGCCAATGGGGACCTGGTCTGGCTCCAGAAACCATTGGATCTGCACGCCTTGCACGAGGGCCACCACCTGGGTGGCGACGCTCACCGGGTCGACGTCACGCCGGATCGAGCCGTCGAGTTGTCCAGCACGCACAAGCGGTGCGATGGCGAGCCGGAACTCCTGCGCCCGCCGGACGAAGTAATCGTGGCTCGGGTGGTCCGGGTCCAGTCCCTCTGCCACCATGACGGTGGCCAGTCGGGCCAGGTTGGCGAGTGCCCCGTCCTGCTCGAGCAGGCTGCCCCACTCGCCGAGACGGCGAAGTGCGTCAGCCCCAGATACGCCGTCAGGATCGGTGACGAGGGACGGCCGGCGGCGATCTATCTCGGCGACGACCTCGAGCAGGAGTGCGTCCTTGGTTCCGAAGTGGTGGATCACGGCAGCGGGGGTGACGCCGATGCGGGCGGCGATGGCCGCGATGCAGGTGCCACGGGAGCCACCCTTCGCGAAGAGGTCCATCGCGGCCTGGAGGATGGCGTTGCGCCGCGAAGGTTGCCGCCCTGGGCGAGCTGGCGGTGCCCTCCGGACACCTTGGGACCGCTCGGTGGGCACGCGCGCTTGACCGCGCGACGCGGCTGAGTGAACATCCATACAGCTGACACTAGCCCGCAGACCGACGGCACCGTCCGGACTCGCGACCCGGCACTACCTGAGTGCATACGTGAGGACGGCGAGGTCGGCTGTCGCGCCGGCGAGAGGGAGGGAGCTGCCGTGCCACGGGAGAAGCAGAGAGCGTACGACGGATTCGGGGGGCGGGTCGGCCGCACGCTGGCCGATTCGGAGCCCTGGTGGGAGCCGGTGCGGACCCCACCCGAAGGAGCACCCAACGTCATCGTCATCCTCTGCGACGACCTCGGGTTCTCCGACATCGGTTGCTACGGGTCGGAGATCGACACTCCCAACCTCGACGCGCTGGCCGCAGCCGGACTCCGCTTTGCTGACTTCCATGCCACTCCCCTGTGCTCGCCCAGCCGGGCGACCCTGCTCACCGGCATGAACCATCATGCCGCCGGAGTCGGCAACCTAGCGGGAGCCGACCGTGGCTTCCCTGGCTACCGGGGCGAGATCGCAGAAGACGTCGTGACCGCGGCCGAGGTGTTCCGCCACAATGGGTACCGGACTCTGATGGTAGGCAAGTGGCACCTTTCGCGGACCGAGGACCATTCCGACGCGGGCCGGCGCGACGCCTGGCCGCTTGGGCGGGGCTTCGACCGCTTCTACGGGTTCATGGAGTCGGGCCTCACCAACCTGCACCAGCCCAACATGCTCCACGAGGACAACCACGCGGTGACCATCGACGCCTACCCCGAGGACTACTACTTCACGGACGACATCACCGACCGTGCGATCGAGATGATCCGGGGGATCAAGGCCTCGGACGCCTCGACTCCATTCTTCCTCTACTGCGCCCACGGTGCGGTCCATGCACCCCTGATGGCCAAGCAGAGCGACATCGCGCGCTATCGGGGTCGGTACGATGTCGGCTGGGACGTCCTCCGTGAGGAGCGCTTCGCGAGACAGAAGGCGCTCGGCGTGGTGCCGCAGCATACCCAGCTCCCTCCACGCAATGCCGAGCCGGGCTACGACGTCACCCCCTGGGAGGACCTGTCCGAGAAGGAGCAACGGCTCTTCGCTCGCCACATGGAAGTCTATGCTGGGATGGTCGACAACGTCGACCAGAACTGGGGCCGCCTACGCGACGCCCTCGCCCAGCTCGGTGAGCTCGAGAACACCGTCGTGATCTTCACCTCCGACAATGGCGCCTCGCGCGAGGGCGGGGCCAAGGGAACGACCGAGTACTTCAAGACAGTTGCCGCCGTCCACAGCCACGCTGGGCACTTCGACCAGGTTGACCACGACTTCGAGCGCATCGAGCTCCTCGGCGGCCCGAGAGTGATGTCCCACTACCCGTGGGGCTGGGGGATGGCGTCCAACACGCCGTTCCGCCTGCACAAGGGGACCACCTTCCAGGGCGGGCACCACGTGCCCTTCATCCTGTCGTGGCCCCGGGGCATCCGATCGGCGGGCGAGGTCCGCAACCAGTACGCCCACCTCACTGACGTGCTGCCTGCCCTCGTGGAGATGATCGGGCTGGAGGTGCCGCTGCAACGGGCGGGCCGTCCGGTCCGGCCAATGACAGGGGTGAGCTTCGCCTCGGTGCTCGACGCACCGGGCGCGCCGTCGCCCCACACCGAGCAGTACTACGAGATGAGCGGACACCGGGCGTACCGCAGCGAGGGATGGGAGTCGGTCACGCTGCACTACCCCCGCACGCCCTTCGAGGCCGATCGCTGGCAGCTCTACGATCTCCTCGGCGACCCGGCCCAGGTTCGCGATCTGGCGGCGGAGCACCCCGAGCGGGTCGATGCCCTCGCCAAGAGCTGGGAGGCCGCGGCGTGGGAGAACCAGGTGTTCCCACTCGACGACGGATCGGGCATGAACGCGCTGGCACGGCCGGGTGCCCCCCTCCCCCCGGCGCCCGTGACCCTCTACCCCGGCACGCCAACCCTCGAGCGCTCGCGTGCCGCGGCGCTCATTCAGGGCCGATCCTTCTCAGTCCGGGTCCGCCTCGAGCACCTGGCCAGCGCGGCAGGCATGCTGTTCGCCCACGGCGACCAGGGCGGCGGCTACGCCCTGTACATCGAGGACGACGGGCGCTGCACGTACGCCCACAACGCCTACGGGTCCATGACGGTGGTGCCGTGCGCCACCCTCGAGCCGGGCGAGCACGAGGTGGTCCTCGACGTGTCGGCTGCCGGCGGCACCTGGGACGTGACCGTCCTTGTCGACGGCACGCCCGTCGGATCGGCCCGTGGGCTGGAGACGCCGAGCTTCCTCGCGCCCTTCGAGGGAATCGATGTCGGCCTCGACCGGCGATCGCCCGTCAGCTGGGATGTCTACGAGCGCCACGGCCCGTTCCCCTACCAGGGGCGGCTGCACTCGGTCACCTACGAGCCCGGTGCCCCGGCTGCCTCCGCCCGGCCGTCCGCAGAGGAAGAGCGAGCGGCCATGCAGCGCTACCAGTAGCAGGTGGGGTGTGGGTCGCGGAACACCCGGGGCTCGCGAGCCGGGGTTCAGGAAGTGGCCCGCTCGATGGCTTCCAGCACCCGCTCCGGGGTGATCGGGAACTGGGTGACCGCGGCACGGAAGGATGCCAGCGCGTCGTTGACGGCGTTGGCCACTGCAGCGGGCGACGCGATGGCCCCGCCCTCCCCCATGCCCTTGTAGCCGCCGAGGCTCCCCGAGGGGGTCTCGACGTGGCCGTACTCGATGACGGGCACCTCGGCCGCGGTCGGTACGAGGTAGTCGAGGAACGTGGTGGCGAGCGGGTTGCCGCTGGCGTCGTAGGCCATCTCCTCGTACAGCGCGCCGCCGATGCCCTGGGCCACACCGCCGGCGATCTGCCCCTCGACGACCATCGGGTTGATCATGACCCCGCAGTCCTCGCTCACCACGTACCGGAGCAGCGTCACGACCCCGGTGGCGGCGTCGACCTCGCAGGCGCAGAGGTGGCACGCGTTGGACCAGGTGAACATCGACGGGGGCCGGAAGCGGCTGGTGGCCTCGAGCCCGGGTTCGAGGCCAGCCGGCAGGGCGTCGGGGTTCAGGTAGGCAGCGCCCGCCAGCTCGGCGAAGGTGACCCGGGCGCTCGGGGTGCCGCGGACCGACACCGCGGAGCCCGCCACCTCGAGATCCTCGGGCGCTGCCTCGAGGAGATGGGAGGCGATGGCCACGACCTTCTCGCGCAGCGTCGTGGCCGCGCTCTGGGCAGCACCGCCGGCGATCACCGCGCTGCGGCTCCCCCCGGTGCCCGGGCCGTAGGGGGTGTCGCCCCCCTGTCGGAGCACCACGTCGTCGAGCGCGCAGCCGAGGTGGTCGGCCACCACCTGGGGGATGGTCGTCTCGAGGCTGTGCCCGTGGCTGCCGCTGCCGAGGAGGACCTCGACCTTGCCCGCCACGTCGATCCGCACGATCGCCTGCTCGGTGCCCCACGCACCCATGCCGACGGCCGAGGGCTCGACGCTGAGGCTCAGCCCCACGCCGAGGTGGCGGCCCTGCGCCCGGGCCGCGGCCTGCTCGGCGCGGAAGTCCTCCCAGCCGAGGGAGGCCACCGCCTGCTCGAGGGTCTCCTCCGCCGTCACGACGTCGTAGACCATGCCGCTCGGGAGCGTGTAGGGAAGGTCCGCCTGGCGGACGACGTTGCGCCGGCGCAGCTCGAGGGGATCCATGCCGATCTCGCGGGCGACGGCGTCGACCATCTGCTCGCGCGCGATGGTCTCGACCGCCCACGGCCCGCGGAAGGGAGCCTTGCCACACGTGTTGGTGAAGACGGTCCTCGAGCTGAACCCGAGCCTCGGGATCCGGTACGGGCCGGTGAACATCATGGCCACGAGCGCCCCGCCCCCCTGGGCACCGCCGCCGGCAGGGTAGGAGCCGACGCCCTCCAGCAGGTCGACGCAGGCCGCGAGGAAGTGGCCCTCCGCGTCGACGGCCATGGTGACCGTGGCGATGTCGTGGCGCGCCTGGTTGGCGGCAATGAGGTTCTCGCGGCGATCCTCGACCCACTTGACCGGCCGGCCGACCAGCTTGGCCGCAAGCAGCACGGCGGCCTCCTCGCGCGTGGGGAACATCTTCTGGCCGAAGCCGCCGCCGACGTCGCCGAACTCGACGCGGACCCGGTGCTCGCCGATGCCGAGAACCCGGGCCGCGAACGCCTTGATCTCGTGCGGGCTCTGGGTCGACGGCCACACCCGGAGCTCCTCGCCGTACGCGTCCCACCACGCCACGAGGCCTCGCCCCTCCATGGGCACGTTGGTCACCCGCGCCATGGCGAAGGTCCGCGTCACCACGTGGGCGGCTGACGCCAGCGCATCGTCGAGCTCGGGGTCCGGTGCCCGCGGCGTCTCGACGAGGTTCGTGCCGAGCTCGGGGTGGACGATCGGCGCCCCCTCGGCCATGGCCGAGTCGAGGTCGGACACGGCGGGCGTGGGCTCGATGTCGACCTCGATGAGCTCGCACGCGTCCTCGGCCACGTAGCGGCTGGACGCGACGACCAGCGCGATCGGGTCCCCCACGAAGCGCACGTCGTCGCCGGCGAGCGGGCGCAGCGGAGGGCCCCAGGCTGGCGGGCCCATGGTCGTCGTCCACAGCGGACCGGACGCCGGGTTGAGCTCCGCTCCCGTGAGCACGGCGTGGACACCCTTGAGCGAACGGGCGGCGCTCGTGTCGATGTGCCGGATCCGGCCGGCCGGCACGTCGCTGCGAAGGAACGCCACGTGGAGCTGCCCGGGCAGGTTGACGTCGTCGGCGTAGCGCCCTCGACCCGCCAGCAGGCGCGGGTCCTCACGCCGCGCCACGCGCTGCCCGACGAAGCGGGCTGCGGCGCCCTGGGGGGCGACGGTGGTCATGACCCTGCCCCCCCACCGACGGCTCCGGCCGTCGCAGCCAGGTCACCCGCCGGCTGGCCAGCCGCTGCCCCACGGACCTCCCGGAGCCGTTCCGCGGCGAGCCGGGCGGCACGCAGGATGCCCTGGTACCCGGTGCACCGGCACAGGTTGCCCGTCAGCGCGTCGCGCAGCTCGTCGTCGCTCGGATCGGGGTGCTCGGCGAGGTAGGCGGTCACCGACACCACGAACCCGGGCGTGCAGAAGCCGCATTGGAGGCCGTGAGCCTCGCGGAAGGCCTCCTGCACCGGGCTCAGCGTCCCGTCCGGCGGAGTGAGCCCCTCGACCGTGGTCACCTCGGAGCCGACCGCCTGGACGGCGAAGAGCAGGCAGGAGCGGACCGCCGCCCCGTCGACCAGGACCGTGCACGCCCCGCACACGCCGTGCTCGCACGCCAGATGGGTGCCCGTCAGATGGCACCGCTCTCGCAGGGCGTCGGCAAGCGTCGTGCGGTCCTCGACGGCGACCACGCGACGCTCGCCGTTGACCGTGAGCTCGATCGTCCGTTCAGGCACCTCTCGCCTCCTCCATCGCCCGGCCGAGGGCCCGCTCGACCATCACCCAGGCCACCTTCTTGCGGTACGTGCCGCTGGCGTGGAGGTCGCCGGTCGGGTCGAGGTCGCGCGCTGCCACCGTTGCCACCTCACCAATGGCGGCGCCGGCCAGCAGCGCCTCCTCGGCCGCCGACGCGCGCACGGGCGTGGAGCCGACGCCGAAGAGGGCGATCGCGGCCCGCTCGACCCCGCGCTCGCCGACGGCCACCGCGCAGACCGCACCGGCGAGGGCGAAGTCGCCGTGGCGGCGCGCCAGCTCCTCGACTGCGAAGCCCGACCGGCCAGACCAGACCGGAAAGCGGATTCCCGTCAGGAGGTCCTCCGGGCCGAGGGCGGTGGCCCACGTGCCCTCGAAGAAGTCGCCCGCCCGCACCTCGCGGGTCCCCGCGCGCGACGACACCTCCATCACCGCGTCGAGGGCCAGGCACACGGCCGGCTGCTCGGCCGCCGGGTCCGCGTGGGCGATGGCCCCGCCGAGGGTGCCGCGGTTGCGGATCTGGAAGTGCCCCACGTGGGCCGTGGCCCGGGCCAGCAGCGGCACCTGCGACGCCACGTCCTCCACCTGCAGCCCGCGGTGGCGGGTCATGGCGCCGATGGTGAGCCACCCGTCGGTTCGCGACACCCCGCGCAGGGCTTCGACACGGTTGAGGTCGACGAGGTGGCCAAAGCGGGTCAGGCGCAATGCCAGCATCGGGACCAGGCTCTGCCCGCCGGCCAGGACCTTGGCATCGTCGCCGTAGGCGGCAAGGAGGGCCAGCGCCTCTTCGACCTCCTCGACTGCGTGCAGCTCGAAGGGAGCAGGCTTCACCGCCCCCCGCCCATGCTCGCCACCGGACAGCCGCGCATGTCGCCCCTCCTCGAAGGCCCTCAATGTGGCAGGCACGGCGCCGCGCCGCAAGTGGCTGAAGGCCCCCGGCCCGGGTGGGTGGCGAGGCCTTCACCCCGTCGCCGCCACCGCGCAGTCTCGCACACCGCGCCCCCGGCGCGACATGTGTGCGGCTGCGGCCGCCGGCTGGGGTGAACGAGGGGCCCGCCAGGCACGAAGGGGACGCACAGCGGCAACGACCGTTCGAACCGGATCCGAGCTCGACGACCGGCTCCACCTGTACGCACACCTCGGCATCGGTAGCGCTGCCGCTGGCGCGAGGACCGCGGATGGGAGATGGCGGTCGATGCAGCATCCTGACACCCGGCGGAACCAGGACCGACGACCCCGGCCGGCCGATCCTGCTCGCCGTGTCCGACATCGCCGCGCGCAGCAGCCGGAAGGCAACAGGTCCGAGCACAGAGTCCGAGCACAGAGTCCGAGCACAGAGAAGGACACCGGTTCTCTACAGTGGGGATGCATGCCCCACGCCGACCTCCCGAAGAGATCGCACTTGTTCCTCGACCCGCCGATCCCCCGATTCCTCGCTCGTTAGCCCCGATGAGTCGTCCAGCGCCAGCAGCCACCAGGGCGCTCTCCATCCTCGACTTCCTCGCCACCCGGCCGACCGAGCTGTTCACGCTTTCGGAGATAGCCCAGCACCTCGACCTCAACCTCGCCTCCGCGCATGCCGTTCTCAATGTCATGGTCGACGCCGGCTACCTGGAGCGACACCCCTCCCACAAGACCTATCGCCTCGGCCCTTCGGTGATCGCCGTCGGTAACGCCGCCCTCGTGGGCCACCCGGTGATCCAGGTAGCGCGGGCCGAGATGGACCAGCTTGCCGGTGAGCTCGATCTGGAGTGCCTCGCCGCCGCGCCGATCGGCGACGAGCTGGTCATTGTCGCCCGGGCTGGGACGCCCCGGTGGAACAGTCCCCTCGTGCACGTCGGGCAACGTCTTCCTCTCGTTCCCCCTCTCGGTGTCATGTTCGTGGCCTGGTCAGGTGACGACAGGATCCAGCAATGGCTCTCCCGGGCACGTCCTTTCGAAAGCAGGGGCCACGCCACCCGGTACCGGGCGATTCTCGAATCGGCCCGGGTCCTCGGCTACTCGGTCGGCTTCCATGTCGACGGCCGGCAGGTCGCAGTCGCGCCCGTTCCCGGAGATCCGACCGCGCTCGATCTCGACCCGACCCAGCGCTATCCCGTGACGTACATCGCCGCATCGGTCTTCGACCAGCACCGCCGCGTCGCCCTCGTGATCAACCTCGACGGTTTCCCCGAACCGCTGTCCCCCGAGGAGATCCGGGCACTCGGCCGGCGACTCCGCGACACCGCGGCGGCGATCACCCAGCGGGCGCACGGCAGTTCGCCGTCAGCCAATGCCGACCTGAACTCTTGACTCGGACCCGTGCAGGTGGGTAGAGTTTTGTTATTCTGAAAAATGTTTTGTGGGGGCATCCATGACGACGGCGGCTCGATTCGACGTGCGCCCGATGGCTGGCAACATCGGAGCCGAGATCCGCGGCCTCGATGTGAGCGATGTCGACGATCGGACAATTGCCGAGCTCCGCCAGGTCTGGCTCGACCACCTCATCGTGGTGGTGGTGGGCCAGAACCACATCGACGAGAGCGGACTGGCGGCATTCGCCTCACGTTTCGGGGACCTGTACCAGCACCCCTTCATCGAGACCGCGACCTCGGTCCATCCCCTCAACATCCCCGCAGGCGGCTACTGGCACTCTGACGTGACCTTCGCCGAGGTGCCGCCGCTCGGTACCATGCTGCACGCCGTGGAGGTCCCTCCTCGGGGAGGCGACACCCTCTGGTCCAACATGTACCTCGCCTACGAGGCGTTGTCGGCGCCGGTCCGCCAGTTCCTCGACGGCCTTCGCGCCGTCCACGACTTCGACCACTTCTTCCGCTATCCCATGGGCGATTCCCTCGAGACCGACCAGTTCATCTTGGACAAGAAGCGGGAGAAACCGCTCCCCACGCATCCCGTGGTTCGTACTCACCCTGAGACCGGCCGGAAGGCACTCTTCGTGAACGAGTCGTTCACGACCCGTATCGAAGGACTGAGCAAGGCCGAAAGCGACGCCCTCTTGACGCTCCTCTTCCGCCACTCCGTTCAACCAGAGTTCACATGCCGACACCGGTGGTCCGTGGGCGACATCTGCTTCTGGGACAACCGCTGCACAATGCACTACCCGATCGACGACTGGGGTGGCTCGCTCGATCAGGGCGACACCTCGCTCCGCAAGATGAACCGGGTCACGATCCGGGGGGATCGACCGGTTTGAAATCCGGGCTGCAGGCGTGCTGAGACGAGCGGAGAGGCGCCGAGGCACGGTCGCCGACGACAGGGGGACCACCGTGACCGTTCACTATGCTGGCGAGCATTTTACGTGTAGTGGCAAGCCGAGCGGCAGGCATAGAGCGCTGCGCCTTGCACGGCTGGCGACGGCGATGATCATCGGGGCCAATTTCGTGTGGGCCATCGGCTCGAGCGTCGCCGCAGCCAGCAGTCGGAGGACGGCCGCCTCCACCTCCGCCGGCATGCTCATGATCGCAACCTCCCTGACGACGATCTCCAGGGTCACGTTCGATCCGACCCTGGCCATCGCTCAAGCGGAGAACATTCCGTGGGAGCTCGCCATTTACGACACGCTGCTCCATCGCTCTCCCAAAACCGGTGCGTTCATGCCTGGACTGGCAACCCGGGTTACGATCGTGAATCCCACCACGATCGCGATCACACTTCGAAGAGGCGTCAGATTCTCCGACGGGACGCCCCTCGACGCCAGCGCCGTACGGTTCGGACTCCTACGGAACAAGAACGCGTCGCAACATGGCCAGTTCGACTCTTCCCTTCAGCAAATTGCCAGTATCGACGTGACGGGGCAGGACACACTCACAATCAACCTCGCCAGTCCAGTGGCCGGCCAGCTCTACGACCAGTTCTATCTCCCGTCGACCTATCTTGTTTCGCCCTCGGCGGCCCAGAAGCCGGGAGCGAATCTGGCGACGGCACCAGTCGGAGCAGGTCCCTACGAGCTGCAGAGCTATGTTCCTGACCAGAGCATCACTCTGGTCAGGAACCCTGATTACTGGGACGCCAAGGCCATCAAGCTCCGAGCCATCGAGTTCATAAACGTGCCGACGGCAACGCAGCAGGTAAACGCCCTCGAAGGCGGGACCGTGAACCTCACGCAGCTCTCCAATTTCTCGTCCGTTTCCGCCCTTCGGGGAAGATACCCCGTGGTCCAGGTGAGGACGCCGAACGCCCCCCTTTGGTCAAACGTCTGCAAGTCCGCATCGCCCTTGAGCGACGTCCGGGTACGCCAAGCGCTCAATTACGCCATCGACCGCCCGCTCATCGTGAAGACGATCCAGGCCGGCATCGGATCGCCCGAGTGGAACCTCTGGCCGTCTGGAACGCCCTACTTCGACAAGAGCCTCGTGAACGTCTACAACTACGATCCGAAGAAGGCGAAGGCACTCCTGGCCGCTGCAGGCTTTCCGAACGGATTCGACACGACCATGTTGGTCATCCCGGGGAGCGCGCTCGCTGCTGAGGTCGACCAGGTCTTGCAGCAGGAATGGCAGGCGATCGGCGTTCATCTCACGCTGACGCCGGCACTGAGCTTCGCCGATCTCTACGTGAAGCATCTCGCACCGTTGGGCGTCGTGTCTGGCTCTGCCGTCGGCTCCTTTGGTCCAGTGAGCGGGTTCGCCCCGGGGACCATCAGTGACCTCTGCAATTATGCCGACCCCACGATCGACGCCCTGTACGCCCAGGCGAAGGCCGTGAGCCCGGCGAGCCCCAAGGGCGTCGCACTGCTTCGCCAGATGCAGCACCAGATCATCCGTCAGGCGCTCGGCATCTTCATTTCGACCCTTCCGGCTGTCTTCGCCCACTCTTCTTCGGTCAGAGCGCTCACCATGAACCCGTACTACGACATCGCGCCGATTCCGGACTACTGGTCGGGAATCGTGAGTTCCTCGGCGTAGCCCGGCAGTCGCTGGACGCGTAACGAGGAGCCGTCGGTCGGTCATCCAGGGTGCCATGGCCTTCGACTGATGTCGGCGCACTGAAGACTGACCCGTGATCCGAGCGGACGTCCCCCGCGTCGACGGCGTGGTTGTCGCAGCTCGTCGAGGACGCTACCCAGCACCGCCATCGCACTCCTTGCAGTCGTGTAGCTCGACAGGTCGATGTCCAATCGGGTGACGGCCTAGGGTCCCTGTAAATCGAGCCGGCCTGAGCTTCCATGTGCGGTGAGTTCGCTGCTCAACCAAACAAGGAGGCCCAGGCCAATGAGGAGAGTACCGCCGTCCGTGGTTGT
>Ga0070738_10003246_pt1 | contig 21874 bp, 15 predicted proteins | sample Coa_R2_2_FD_66446 | JGI IMG/M metagenome (GOLD analysis project Ga0070738, IMG submission 66446) | Surface soil microbial communities from Centralia Pennsylvania, which are recovering from an underground coalmine fire - Coalmine... | ecosystem: Environmental > Terrestrial > Soil > Unclassified ... | reverse complement strand
GTTTCACTCATGGGTCGGTTGAGGGGACGATCTCCTTCCCAGTCATAATCTGATAAATCAATGACGACACTACGCATCGATGTATACAGATTATCTTTTGACCCTAACGCATCGGTTCTCTGCCAAAGAGTATTGGTATTTCCCCGAGCATAAGGATCAATGAGTACTTTATTCTTATTAAATCGGTGTCCACTTGCATGTACATCCTGAGGACCATCAACCCGATAAGCATAGTAAGCGCCAGGTCTTAAACCTCTTATATAAACATGCCAGTAGTGGAAAGTTTTGTTTATTCTTGGGTCTAACTTGATAACTTCTACAGGCTCTAGGGCATCATCTTTATCAAACAGCAACAATTCAACAGATGTTGCATGCTCAGAAAAAATTGAGAAGTTGACTCCATCATTGTCTGGCTTAGCACCCAAAGGATGTGCACATCCCAGTTCTAATTGATACTTAGTTGTTGCTAATTCAACCTGATTTGCAGCTATAGTTAAAGTCATTTTGCCTTTTCTATCCTTACGGGATTTTATCGGTTGTCTATTCCAGTTTTACCAATATTTAAGGCTTTACAAAGTGCTTGGTATTTATGTTTAATGGGTTTAAATTTTTCTAGTTACAATTCTGGAATTCTAAGAACTAGATTTCTTCACCTCTGTATTGTGAATGCTGGAATAAGCAATTTGAATCCGTTTCTAATACCACAGTTATTTACTTCACAATGGAATCATACAAGAGCATGTAATATGAATGCTTTAGATACACTTCCTCATTAGTGATTGATAGGTGAGAGGCATTAATCCAATCTAGTCACTTGAATGATATTAATGTGACTTGTATTTATTAAGCTTAAAGAGTATAAAACGCTGTCGTAAGGGTTGAATTTTCGGAATAAGTTTGTATTCTTTAGGGAAATATTAATTTAATTATGTATTGAATAACAATTATTGACAACCTGTGATATGAGTTAATTCTTACAAGATTTTAAGCAAAATTACATTATTACATTAATCTGAAGTAATAAGAGAAGTCGGAAATTAGAAATCAGTATTAATTCTTTCCATCTAGTTGGCAATTCGGGGGTTTAATGCCCCACTGTCTATCCGCTATCTTCACTCTATCGCAATCCTATTTGAGTGACAAATTGCTCAGTGCCAGAAACCCGGTTTCGTAAAGAAACCGAGTTTCTGCGTGTTTGCGAATGATTTAGGATTGCTAGAGTTGGTATTTAAATTCCCAACTAGGGAGCATTCTGACAAACATACTCCGAATTCTTGTTTGAAAAACTTTTAAGTAATTAAGAAGAAGAAAATGACACAAATATAGACCGAAAAAATACTAACTAATTCCTAAATTTTAACCCTTGTAGTCATATTGTGTACTCCCTAAACTTAAGGAAAATCCAGCACGCAATTCATGTGTACTGATGAAATGCCTCCAAAAGCAGAAGTTAGTTTGATTTGATTCTACAGATTCTACATAACTAACAACAAGTACATGCATCAAGTAGTTACATGGTTGCCATTATTGATCCAGCAAGTAAAGAGATAATTATGCACCCAATAAGGTAACAAAAGCAGATATAACTACGGTTTCTACCGTTACACATAGTGCTTTTGCCAACTAAATGAAAGGAGAGATTTATGGACTTACAAAATAAAGTTGCCATCATTACTGGGGCTAGTGGTGGTATAGGTGAAGCTGTTGCCAAAGAGCTAGATGCAGCTGGCATGAGTCTAGTGCTCACAGCGCGATCGCTAGACAAACTTGAACACCTTGCATCGAATCTACGAGATGCCAAAATTATCGCTGGTGAAATTACAGATCCTGAATTACCACAGAAATTAGTAGATTTTGCCATCCAAACATTTGGCGACCTCAACGTAGTCTTCAACAATGCAGGTATGATGACTGTAGGTCCAATTGAAAGTATTGATATCGAAGCAATCTGCCAAATGGTTCGAATCAATGTAGAATCAGCCTACAGGATGGCCTATACTGCACTAAAATACTTTAAAAAATCTGGCAACGGCTTTTTAATTAACACTTCAAGTATTGCTGGTCTGAAAACGGTACCACAAATCGGTGCCTATTGTGGTACTAAATTTGCTATTGAGGCATTTACTGATTCGCTACGCTTAGAACTTGCTGGAACCGATATTCGTGTAGCAAGCATTGCCCCAGGTACTGTAGATACGGGCTTGTACGATCACTGGAGTGAGGAAAACAAAAAGTTCATCTATTCTGGTGGTGTACTACAATCGCCAGACATTGCCCGTTGCGTTCGTTTCATTTTAGAGCAACCAGGTAACGTCCTCATACCAAGACTTTTGGTAGTTCCTGCTGCTGAGCCAGTGTAACACCAATCCAAATCTCATCTCTCCATCTCTTTTAGACAACCAAATTAACTTTCAATAATTTAAAGGAAAGCTAACCATGGTAACAACTCCAGATAGAGCTACTGACTTCCCTAAAGTTAGAAAACTCTGGTCGGATGTAGATGTCACAAATTTTGGAGCTTACTATGAGGCTCTACAAGTGCGTCTGCTTGATTACATTTGGAATGATGAATCTCTTAAGCAAGAGATACTGACTAACCCAAAAGTTGTGTTTGAAAGGGAAGCCGGAATTACATTCCCTGCAGATGTAGAAGTTCAGGTTTTAGAAGAACCAGAAAACACCTTCTACTTTGTAGTTCCTGCAACTCCACCAGTAGAGGAACATTGGTATCGATATGAACAATTTGCAGGTTGGTGGCAAATTATTGATACCTTCTGGTATTTCTACTACCGACTTGGTGGTTCTACCAAGGCTAGAGCTTATAGGGAATGTTTCCAAGCATTATGGATTGTTCGCTCTTGGACAAATGAAACCTTCCGTAAGCAACTCCTCGACAATCCAAGATCCATATTTGAAGGAGAAATGGGAATACCTTTTCCTGCTGAGTTGAAGATTCAGTCATTAGAGGAAACTCCAAATCGCATCTACTTTATACTTCCTAAAAGCCCCCTCTTAGAAAAACTTGATGAAACTGCAACTGTAGGCGAGTGGTGGAAAGCATCTCATGGTTTGTGGTGGTGGTATACTTCACTGCGATTCAGACAACCAGCAACAAAAGCAGTAACAGGAGTGGTTGGATAACTGAAGATAGCTAGGGCACTGATTTATTCATTGCAGAAACCGGATTTTTGATTTGTGAGCATTAAATTTTCATCTTCACAATTAAAAAAATCCGGTTTTTCTACCTCAGATTCTAATACAGCAAAAGTCCGAGTTTTTTGCAAATAATCTTTCTATTAAAGAAAGAATTTACATACTTAATTGCTTTGAACAATATCATGATACCTAAGACCTTTAAGCGTCGCCACTTTCTGCAAAGTGCTGCCTTGTTTTCTGCTGGTTTAGCAGCTTCATTTGCTTCTCCTCGTCGGACTCGTGCTAGTGATGATTATATAGAAGCCATTGTTATTGGTAGTGGCTATGGTGGTGCTATTGCTTCTTTACGTTTGGGACAGGCTGGGATCGATACATTAATCCTAGAGAGAGGTAGGCGTTGGCCCATCACACCTGAACAAAATACTTTTGCTACTTTTGATGCTCCTGATGGTAGAGCAGCCTGGCTAAGTAATCAAAGTTTATTTGGTGATTCTATAGATGTCTATCCAGGAGTTTTTGAAGTTCTAAAAGAACAAGGAATTATTGTTGTTAATGGTGCTGGTTTTGGAGGGGGCTCATTAGTCAACAATGCTATTATTTACAAACCCAAACGTGAAATATTTTACAGAGTTTTCACTCGTTCTATTGCTGACTATGATGAATTGGATTCGGTTTATTATCCTCGAGTCCAGGCAATGCTAAATTCATCACCAATTCCACAAGATATTTTAGCAACTTCTTACTATGGCAAAACTCGATTGTTCATGGATAATGCAGCCAAGACGGGATTTTCCAGTTTTCTATTGGATCTAGCTGTGGATTGGGATATAGTTCGTCAAGAAATCAATGGTACGAAAAGACCTTCTGTGATTGCTGGTAACGCTTGGTGGGGTATTAATAGTGGAGCAAAAAATAGCGTAGATCACAACTATCTCGCACAAGCAGAAAGTACTGGTCATGTGAATGTCCTCACTCTACATATAGTTACTGATATTGCAGAGATTCCAGGAGAAGAAAAGTATCGAGTTTTCTGTAATCAAATTAATGAATCAGGACAAGTTATCGCTAAAAAAACCTTTACTTGCCGCTATTTATTCTTAGCTGCAGGTTCTTTAGGTACTTCTAAACTTTTAGTTAAGGCTAAAGCAAAAGGCACGTTATCTAAATTAAATAACTACGTTGGCAAAACCTGGGGAACCAATGGAGATAATATTACGACCAGAACAGGCTTAGGAACTGTGACTGGTAATGGTGGAACTGCAGGTGCTGCTATTGAGTTACTTGATGGACCGACTCCTATAGTTGTAGAGAGCCTAGAAATCGGGAATACGGCTGACGGTGTACAATCGTGTCTCGGGTTAGGTATTCCTCGTCCAGCTGGCAAATTCCAGTACGATCCTTCTACAGATACTGTCAACTTACACTGGCCAACAGTGGCGGATAAGGCGATCGTGAAGAGAACAGAGAGCCTTTTCTCTACTCTTGATAAGGGTCTAAATATGACTGGGGCACAACCTGAGCATCAAACTGAAGAAGGTATGATATCTACAACTAGTGCCTCATCCCAAAATAATGCTGCTGCTATTTCTGGCCATCCTTTGGGAGGATGTGTTATTGGACAAGCTAGTGACAAGTATGGACGGATATATGGCTACAACAGACTTTACGTTGTTGATGGCGCTATGATTCCAGGCTCTGCTGCTTGTGCCAATCCTTGTTTTACAATTTCAGCCTTAGCAGAACGCAATATGGACACAATTATCCCAGAAGATATTCACAGTTAGCTATCATCTGTATGAATGTAGCTTGAGTAAGTTAGTTAAACGCTATCACTTAGAAGACTGATTCAGTATTCAAGATAGGGGTTGAGTGTAAACATCTAAAAATCTGTCAGCCTCTCGAACAAGTTCTCAAATAAAAAACGGGAGTTTGTTGTAAAAGTAAACATTTTGGGCGTTTTTCTATTGAAAATATCGGTTCAAAATTCTTTAACTTGACATGAAACTGGCAGATTTTTTCCTTTTAAAAATAGTTTTAAAAGATGAGGCTACAAATTTACGCAAAATCCTCAAATGTTCATATAGATATTTTTACCTATATAAATAAAGCCTCAACAGAGGTAGCAAAATATCAAAAATAATACAAATCTTTTGCTTTTAATCAATTCTTACAATATTACCAAAAAAAATGCTCCTTATTTCCAAAAAATTCACCATTGTAAATATATTCCACATTCCCTAGATTAACAAATCGGTAGATCACTAGAGAGTTGATTCAATAGCAATATGCAAAACAACCTTGGGTATGTCTTTAGAAGACTTGTATTATGTGTTGAATCGACTAATGTCAATCTCTCAAGAGGAAATAAAAAAAATGGTCGAAAGACGACGCTTGATCGTTGGCATTAGTGGTGCAACAGGAATAGTTTACGGCATTAGGTTATTGCAAATGTTGAAAAAAACCGATGTTGAGAGTCATCTGGTTGTTTCCAAGGCAAGTTACAAAACACTTACCTTTGAGACAGATATGACTGCTGAGGAATTGCGAAGCCTAGCTGATGTGACATATCCAACTTGCGATATTGGGGCGGCAATCTCTAGTGGCTCATTCAAAACAATGGGAATGGTTATTGCACCTTGTTCCATTAGAACGATGTCAGAAATTGCTAGTGGTGTCACTAGCAATTTGCTAACCCGTGCTGCTGACGTGGTGCTTAAAGAACGTCGCCGTCTTGTACTGATGGTACGTGAAACACCACTACATGTAGGGCATCTTAAGAGCATGCTGGCAGTTACGGAGAATGGAGGAATCATTGCACCACCTGTGCCAGCTTTTTATATTTGTCCAGAAACGTTGGACGATATCATCAATCACACAGTTGGTAGAGTGCTCGATCTGTTCGACACTGAGGTGGGAAGCATTAAGCGCTGGGGCGAAGACATAAATGGCCACGTGTTAAAGCAAGATCAAAAAAAGGTTGCAAGTCAATGATGAGGCATTTAAAGAGTCTTAGAGAGTATATTGATGCTCTAAAAGAAATCGGCGAGATTCAAGAGATTAACAAAGAAGTGGACTGGAACCTTGAGATTGGCGCAATTATCCGCCGTTCTTATGATCTTAAAGCCCCAGCACCATTGTTCAACAGCATCAAAGAGATTGAAAAGGGCTTTCGGGTCCTTGGTGCGCCAGCTGGTGTGAGCCGTCAACCAGGGCTTTACCTATGTCGCGTTGCCTTGTCACTCGGCCTAAGTCCATATGCGACAGGTCAAGAAATCATTGAGGCTTTAGCGCAAGCCCATAAAAAAACCCCCATTCCACCGAAGTTAGTGAAAAGTGGTCCTTGCAAAGAAAATGTCCTGCTTGGTGACCAAGTAGACTTACTACGTTTACCAGCGCCACTTATTCATGGTTGGGATGGTGGACGTTATCTAAACACATTTGGCATGATTGTCGCACAGACACCTGACCGAAAGTGGACTAACTGGTCTATCGCCCGAATCATGGTTCTAGACAAGAACCGAATGACCGGAATTGTTTCTCCAAAGCAACACCTTGGACAAATCCATGCTATGTGGAAGGCGTTGAATAAGCCAATGCCTTTTGCACTTGCACTTGGTTGTGAACCAGTGATTCCTTTTGTCTCAGGTATGCCAATTCCTGCCTACATGAACGAATCAGATTTCATTGGGGCTTATTTGGGTGAGCCTATTGAGGTTGTTCAGTGTGAAACTGTAGATTTACATGTTCCTGCAACAGCCGAGATTATTGTTGAAGGTACACTTTCTGACACCGAGACAGCGCCAGAAGGGCCTATGGGTGAATATGATGGGTATTCTTGGCCTGGGATGAGTACAAACAAGCCAGTTTATAATGTCTCCGCAATCACCTATCGCAACAATCCAATTTTGCCAGTTGTTGCTGCAGGGGAACCAGTAGAGGAAGACCATACCGCTTTTGGGTTACCGCACGCAGCTCAAGCGTTGCATGAATTGCGCGAACACAATCTTCCTGTGACAACTTCTTATATGCCTTTGGAAAGTGCTTGCCATTGGCTAGTGCTTGGGATGGATAAAGATTGGCGGAAAAAAACAAATTTCAACTCTCAAGACTTAATTCAAACTATTGGTAAAATTCTGTTCAAATCCCATGTTGGATTTGGCATTCCTAAAGTTTTAGTGATGGAAGACGATGTCGATCCCACTAATACCTCAGAGGTCGTGTGGGCTTTTGCTACTCGTTGTCATCCGGCGACTGGTGAAATACATTTCCCCATGGAAGATATGGTTCCACTTCCAGTCTTTCTGCGCATACAGGAAAAGAAAGGATTAATGAGCACTAAAGCAATATACAACTGTCTAAGCCAGGATGAATGGTCATCTGAGCAAAGGCCTGTACGAGCATCTTTTCAAGGCTTGTGGCCTAAAGAGATTCAAGAACGAGTGTTAAATAATTGGAACACCTACGGCTACAATTAACGACTTTCTCTTCTTTGTCATTTGCATAATTGCTTAGACATAGAATTGTCAGTAGGATTTGCAAGGAGAAATTTATGGGAACAACTTATAGTTCAGAGCAACAAGTAACGACTGATGCAGTTTTAGCTGCTAGTCTGAAAGAGCAACAAGAAAAAGGGCCAGACCAGCGACAAATGCATACAAAAAGTCATGGTTTGGTATGGGGAGAGTTCATAGTTGAGAATAATCTTCCTGAAACCTTAAATGTAGGTGTTTTTGCAAGACCTCAAAAATATCCTATTTGGGTTCGCTTTTCCAATGCTTCACCACCTGAAAAACGAGGGAAGCTAAAGTCTGATCAAGAACCTGATGTTCGTGCTGTAGCCATTAAACTTATGGAAGTCGAAGGCACGAAAGTTCTGGATGATGAAGAAAACACTCAAGATTTCATTCTCATCAATCATCCCGTTTTCTTTGTCCGAGATGCTCAGGGTTATATTGACCTTGCTCAAGCAGGGAGTGGACAAGCAACTCCAGAAGTATTGCAATCATTGCAACCTACATTTGCCCTACTTCAAGAAATGACGATGAAGAACGTTGCTAATCCCCTTCTCATTCAGTACTGGAGTACAACACCTTATAAATTAGGCTCTCATGCTATTAAGTTCTCTATTAAACCCCAGCAAGCAGATGCAGGTGATGAACAAAAATCTAATTTAGACAACTACTTACGCGAAGCCGTAGTTAAGTTTCTAACAGATGAAGGAAAGGAAACCGCCTTTGATTTCCTAGTTCAGCTTTACGTGAATGAGGAAGAAACCCCAATAGAAGACCCAATGAAAGAATGGAAGGAGAGTAGCTCACCTTTTATTAAGGTAGCAACTATTAGAATTCCTAGTCAGAAATTTGATTTTGAGGAACGCAAGCGATTGGATGAGAGTTTATCATTCTCACCATGGCATACTTTGTCTGAGCATGAGCCACTAGGCAGCATGAATTTAGCTCGTAAAAAAATTTACCAAGAACTTGCAAAGTATCGACGTGAGCATATTCAAAAGCGCTTGAGAGAACCTCAACCTTATACTTTTATCCAGGATGAACCACAATAAATAGCAATTTTTGATTGCAGAATTTAAAGGATGAAGGATGAAATAAATAATTTACTGTCAGGGGCAAATTTTGGGAGCATCCCGATTTGGTAGATTTATTTTGTAGTGCGTTCGCAAAGCGTGTGCTTTGCACTCACATCTTGCTTGCTAGATATATCACGCGAGCGAGGCACTCGCACTACTTATTCAAAAATGAGATGTTCCCCAAATTTTAAATTTTTTTTAATCGTTATCCTTCATCTTCATCTTTTTTAGGATTCATGGAATAAGAGCTTGATTTTGTTAATTGTCTATTATTTGTGTCTTTAGGTTTTAGAGTGACTATTACTTATTCTCAAATACTGGTAAAGAGACAAATAAAAAGACTATTACTTTAATTTACAAAACTTATATTTTGCATTTTTCAAAACCAAACTTAAATAAACACTTTTTAAGGATAAATTAGAATTTTTAGTTTAAGTGATAGAATGTTCCGCTTTTTAAAATAAGTAAAAATATAAAATAATCCTCTTTTTTGTTGTATTTGAGCGTTTTCAAAACTCTCATGGCAGAGTTTTTTACGTGAGATGAAATATCTAATAACTGATACTGATGTTGATGAGGATAAACCACGAAAATGCAAGATAACAGAGATGTAGCCCGTACGATCACTCCACGCTCTTTAAAGCGCAGGATGGCGTTTTACAAGAGGTTTTCTCGCAGGAAATTTATAACTTATGTTGCTGGAACCGTTGCTTTGCTGACCAGTTTGACAGCAAGGCGGTCTTTCGGTCAACAGGAGTCATCGGGGTCTTCTATTTCCTTAAGTCCATCAGATCCTGTTGAGTACATTGTGGTTGGTTCCGGCGCTGGTGGCGGTCCTTTAGCTGTCAATCTCGCGAAGGCTGGACATAAGGTGGTTTTGATTGAGGCTGGTGAAGATAAAGGTGACGATCTTGTTTCAGTACCAGCTTTTAACCCGCTTGTCGTCGAGGATGATGAGGTGAAATGGGACTACTTTGTTCGGCACTACGCTGATGACGAGCGTCAGCGTCGTGATAGCAAATATGTTCCTGAACAAGACGGGATATTGTATCCACGGGCAGGTACACTCGGTGGATGTACAGTTCACAGTGCTTTAATCACGGTCTATCCCAACAACTCTGACTGGGAAGGCATTGCTCAAATTACTGGTGATTCCAGTTGGTCTGCTGAGAATATGCGGAAATACTTTGAGCGGCTTGAACAGTGTCACTATGTGCAGCGACCTGGTTCTTCTGATGACAATCCAACGCGCCACGGATTTGATGGTTGGCTATCAACAGAGATTCCTGATCGCAACATGTTCATTCAAGACAACAAGCTCCGAACTATTCTGATCTCAGCAGCTAAGGCAGCGGGTGTAGATGAGAGTATTCTTGACAGTTTTTTAAAAGGTGAACTTGATCCAAACGATTGGCGAAAAGATGCAGGAAATCTTGAAGGTCTTTACAACATTCCACTATCAACTCTCAACGGTCAACGGCGGAGTCCGCGAAACTTGATTAGGGAAACAGCCGCCGCACTTCCCAACAATCTCATTGTTAAAACTAGTACTTTAGTAACGCGGGTACTATTTAAGGGTACGACAGCAATTGGCATCGAGTATCTTGAGGGTGCCCATCTTTACCGTGCCGATCCGAAGGCTAGCACTAGTGGACCAGAACCTGGACCAAGAAAGACGATGTTAGCTTCTCGTGAAGTCATATTATCAGCAGGCACCTTTAACAGCCCACAACTTTTGAAACTCTCTGGTATTGGTCCAGCAAATGAACTACGCAAGCACGGCATTAGACCGATTGTTCATCTACCAGGAGTTGGAGAAAATCTACAAGATCGCTACGAGATTGGTGTAGTGACTCAGTTGGATTCAAATTTCACATTTTTTCAAAGTTGCAGACCCGATCAGCAGTCATCAGACCCATGCTTCATCCAGTGGCAGCAGGGTCAGGGAATTTATACTAGTAACACCACTGTCATCAGCCACATTCGAAAGTCTGATGAGGCTCGTCCTGTACCTGACCTCTTCATCTTTATGGCGTCAGCGCCATTCCGTGGTTATTATCCTGGTTTTTCCATACCAGTCACCCAAATATCAAACCAATTTACTTGGGCAATTCTTAAGGCTCATACACGTAACAATGCAGGAAGCGTGCAGCTTCGCTCAGCCGATCCACGAGATACACCTATTATTAATTTCCATTATTTTACAGAAGGCAACGACGAGGCAGGGGAAGATCTTGCATCGGTTGTTAATGGTGTAGAATTCGTGCGTCGCATGAACGAGCAACTTGGGGACGTCTCACAAGGTGAGGTCATTCCAGGTCCGACAGTTCAATCACGGGATGATATCGCTCGCTATGTAGCAAACGAAGCATGGGGTCATCATGCCTCTTGTAGTAACAAGATGGGTCCTCGACACGACCCCATGGCTGTGGTTGACAGTGAGTTCCGTGTTCATGGCACACGCAATCTCCGCGTCGTAGATGCATCAGTCTTCCCTCGTATCCCAGGCTACTTTGTTCTATCGGCGATTTATATGATTAGCGAAAAAGCAAGTGATGTCATTTTAGCTAGCGCGCGCAAGAGCCATACCACTTCTTGAAAATTCTCACGCTTTGTAAGCAAGGATTAGCGATCGCCTCATCGTTAACACAGTTTGGCTGATGTTCGATCTCCCCAAGCCTCTTTTCACAGTGGGTTGGGGGGATTTTCTTTTTGTCTGAATGATATTTGCTACTAACACTCAAGTGTATCAATGTAATTTGATTACTCCTGATATATTGTGTCATTCAGACACGCTCATTGTGTGTGGCAAAGATACTGTAGAAGTAGGACACCTTGAAATTTTTGATTATGAAAACACTTGTATCTTACTACCCACAAATAAAAGAAAAGCTGAAAGCGCAACTAGAAGCTGTGGAGACAACTGAGGAAGTTGTCAAGATACTACAAGAGGAGATTAGCAAGCTTGCCGATCTTAATAGCGACTATATTAGAGAACTAACTCCACCACAGGCACGCCTTGCCACAATCTTATTAAGAGTATTTAATCAATACACTAGTATTTTGATCTTGGTCAAACTGCAAAATTCAACCTCAAGCTCTTCAGTACAATCGACTCAGATTGCTAACTCACAATTGGAAACTGGGATGAGCTTGACAGACTCTGCTGCAAATGCTCTATCACCTTTTACGAAAATTTTGCATATAGAAAAAAATCTGCAAGCCTTAAAATCACCTGATTATTACAGGCAAGTGTTGCTACAGCAAGTGCAACAAAATTATCATTTGATTAGCACTGTACTTGCTGGTGGTCTGTCAGGATTGTTAGCTGGGGGTTATTTATGGGGGTTTGTAGGCGCGATCACAGGAGGAGTCATTGGAACGATAATTCTGCCAAAGAAGTTACCCGAAAGTACAGATATTGCTTCCCTGCCAGAGCCTGACAAAAACGAGATTAAAATAGGTATAGATATTGATAGACTACTAAACTATCTCTATCAAGCTTTTCAATCGATTGACATTACTGTTGCTGCTTATGGGGAAAGAGGAGAGAAAGCACCATTACCTAGCTTGGAAAATAATCTAGACTTGTTGGAGTACCTGCAAGAATTGATGGCGGATGCGCTGGATGAAAAAACCCAACTTCCAACTGCTGTGCGTAGACGCATTGAACAGGCTGCAACAATTTTGAGACATTACGGCATACAAGCACGAATTTATCAACCTAGTGAGGAGCAGGCGCAAGAAAGGAAAACCTTGCCAATGTTCTACTTTGAGCCGAGCCTTGATCCAGAAATTACAGATTACATTACCCTAAAGCACGCTTTTGTGAAAGATGACCAGATACTCTTGCCAGGTTATGTCATTGAACCAACATCTTCTGGTGATAGCAAATAGTTTGTGAGAAAAGAAAAATTAGCAGGCTTTATTTCCTCCTACTTACTGAGTGGCTTTCATTATTAACAATAGAAAAAATATCAATAATGCAATGCATGATTATCACAATATCAAAATCATTGGATTTGATTTAGGACATGGGGAAACTTCCCTAACCTGGGTACGAGCAGACTATCAAGAAACGACTCCTCAAAGCTTACTTATTAATAATAGGAAAAGTCAAATCACAGCTATTGCCCATCACCCTAAAAAGGGAATTCTTATTGGGGAGATGGCATATCAAATGTCTGATGTCACCATATTTGAAATCGCCTTTAAAAGCAGACATTTTAATGAATTGTCTTCCAAGGAAATTATTCAAGAATTTAGTAAAGCTATTTACCAACATTTAATTGATACCAACCAAATTCAATTGAAAGATCAAAACTTATTTTTTATAGGTTGTCCTTCAGGATGGTGGCAAGAAGAAATCGAGAGTTATAGACAACTCCTATGTGAAAATTGTTTACCAAATGCAATTGTGGTAAAAGAATCGCGCGCTGCTTTGATGCATGCAAAAGAAAGCGGTATTTTCACTATAGATGAGTTACAAAAGTCTGTACTTGTCATCGATATTGGGTCATCTACCACTGATTTCACTCTTGTCAAAGGTATGTCTGATATCCCAGTAGATTTTGGACATGATTTGGGTGCATCTCTCATTGATAAAGAAATTCTCAAGAAAACTCTTGAATATCATAGGCAATATAGAGAGGGAAAAGAAGAAACTTTACGATTAGGAGATTTTCTCAGGGATGAGGAAATTTGGCAACTAGAAGATATTTTACAGTTAGAAAGAATTTTTGAACAAAACCCGTGGTACAAAAATCGCTGTGAGCTTCGATGCCGTAGAGCAAAAGAAGAGTATTTTAATTATCAAGACTCTTATGAAGACAGCATTGTTAATATTGGTAGTGAAGATATTCAAAGAAAATTTAAGTTTTTGCCTCTAGTCAATGGCAAAATTATGAATGCAATTCTTAGCCAACCTCTGTCAGAGCTTGGTAACAAAAGTTGGCGTGATGCTTTTAGTGAGCAGTTGCAGGCGGTCAAACACAAATTAGATGAGCAAGGCATCGAACCGAGTGCTATTCTTCTCACAGGTGGCGCTTCAAAAATGGGGTTCGTTGTAGAAATATGTCAAAATATCTTTCCTAATTTGCCTTGTAAAAGAGACGGAGAGCCTGAGTTTTCCATTGCTAGAGGACTGGCACGTTGGGGACGGGTTTATACACGCACAGCTTGGTTTATGGAAGAAATTAGTCAATTTCTTGACCAAGAACTGACAAATATTGTGGGAAAACACATACCCACCTTGTTAGAGAAATTAGCTGAAGAACTAGCAAATGGTTTGGTAGATGAGGTCATTAAGTCACAAGTACAATCCTGGCGGAATCGTGAAATCATTACGCTTTCCGATCTGGAGATGAAAATAGCACAGAAAGCCAAAGCTTGGCTAACAGGAAGTGATGCCAATTATAAAATGACGATGTGTCTAGTTGAGTGGTTGTTAAAAATTCAGAACGAAGTCCAGGAAAAAACAGATTCAATCTGTAATAAGTATGGTTTACCAATTGGCACCTTTGACAGCAAAACATTGGAGCTAGGGGATCATACAGGCAATATTCCCACATCCATATCACTGGCTGATTTTACTGGACTTTCTATCTTTGTGGGACACCTTGTTGGCTTAATTGTAGGAGTTGTTCTCGCAGGATTATTCCATATCCTAGTCTTTGCTGGAATAATTGCACCTATTGTTGGGGTAGTGGTTTACTTTATGGGTGAATCCCTAGTGAAAGATACAGACATACCGGGTTGGATACGCAAATTCGTTCCCAATCAGAAAATTGATGAATTAGCGTATCAGAAAAAACCGGAGCTGCAGCAAAAAATCCAAGAGACTCTCATCAAGGACCCAACAATAGCTATCAAACTGGCAAAAGCCATCAATGAGTGGCTTACAGAAACGATACAAGAGCAAGCAGACAAGGCCAGATTACTGATTGCATAAGTATGAACATAAAGATCAAATAATTTCGCCATTGCCCCTGGTGCTCCCCTGCTCGACATTGTTACTCCACTAGACCATGCTTAATTGCAAAGCGCACCAATTCTGCTCGGTTGCTAGTAGCAGTTTTTCTTAATAAACTACTAACATATTTTTCAACTGTTCGAGGGCTTAGGTGCAGCTGCTGACCCATGTCAGCATTGGATAGACCATGAGTCAAAAGTTCTAGAACTTCCCATTCTCGGGATGTTAAGTCTGAGAGAATTTGAGATTTCTGAGATTCATTGAGATGAGAGCTATTAGCTTCTATCGCTTTTGTAATTGATGGGGTTGCTCCCATATTATCTTGTTGAAAAAAACGATACTCAGATTGAATAATTTGCGATCGCTCTAGGAGATTCCGAATTGCTGCGGCTAACTCTTCAAGTTCAAAGGGTTTTGGTAAGTATAAATCACACCCTGATTGATAACCTAAAATTCTTTCCTGAGTTTTTGTTCGCGCAGTTAATAAAATGACAGGTAACAACCGGAATGCTGGGTACTGACGTACACGACGTACCAGTTCATAGCCGTTCATTCGTGGCATGACAATATCAGTGACCATCAAATCAGGATGATACTCCTCCACCATTGCTAAAGCTTCTTGACCGTCATTAGCAGTAATTACTGAGTAGCCTGACAGATCAAGATAATCGCTAATAGACAAACGAGTGCCCAGGTCGTCATCTACTACAAGGATCTTTAAGGGCATGGACAGTACACCCCTAGCATTTGTTACTAAGAAATTTGCTTCCATGAGCACCATCAGGAGAGCACAAGTAAAAAGAGTGCCCTTATGTTTCATACTATGACAGGATTACCAGATAAGAACTCTCCAGTAATTGCTTTATTAAATAAATATTAAGTCTGTTTAGCACTCATATGATGATTTATGAGAATATCCTTTTTGATTTTCTTGATAACAAGCAGCCTAAGGTTAGCTACTAAGCTGCTCTTTGAGCAAGTGTGAGCGGCGCTGAGGCCGTGAAGGTAATGCCCCTAGATATCTTGTGGGTGAGGCTTCCTGTGTCGCTAATGCGATCGCCGTAAGAGCAATCTACTTTAGGTGGAAACCTGTACTTGGCCTTCTGTGTTCCTGAACTAGTTGGCTCCTCCTGACAACTTCTCTCGTGCAGCGCTATCTTACAGATCTTACAGAGACAAATCAAGAAAGTCATTTTCACAGATCCAACTAAAATCGCTATCGAGTACATTTACAAAACGTTATAAATCTTTACGTATCGTAATTTAAGAGGAAAACGCTCATTTCATCTTGATATGCGGGGTTTGGGTAGCGTAAGAAATTGATTTAGGAACAACTGTGTAAAGAAATGTATTCTGTAGATTTAAATTCTCTCATAAAATTTCCCAAAAAATACCATACAGATTATACAACCCTCTTAATTAAAAAGATTTCTGTTTCTTAATAATAGGCTTACAAAGCAGAATGCACCTTCACCTGTGGTATTAGATGGCTGTTGCTGTAATAATATTTCTGTTGGTAGGTTTTTCAAACTAAAGAGACTATCGGTGGAACTTGCGCAAAGCTAAATCTAACACCATGTCCTCTGCACATCAAATTGTAAGGAGATTTGAGCGACCACATCTATAATTGAATTTGATTTGTTATTCAAAGCACACGCAGGCAATCGATTATGACAGGAAAAGGACAAGGATTTGGCTTTGGCTTAGGAAAAATGAAAGAACTGGCTGAAGCCTTCAAAAAAGCACAGCAAGTACAAGAGGGTGCAAAGCGCCTTCAGGAAGAATTAGAGCAGATGGAGATTCAAGGTGAATCTGGCGGTGGTTTGGTTAAAGTGATTGTCAGTGGTAACCAAGAACCTAAAAGAGTAGAAATTGCCCCAGATGCCCTTCAACAAGGAGCAGAATTGCTTTCTGATCTCGTAACAGTAGCCATGAAAGACGCCTACAACAAGTCCACAACTACAATGCGAGAACGTATGGAAGAATTAACCAGTGGATTAGAACTTCCAGGATTTTAGTCATTCGTCATTCGTCATTAGTCCTTTGTCCTTAGCAAATGACTAGTGCCTGATGACAAATGACAAAAGATGGATATCTATGCCTTATAAACTGCTGTTTGTCTGTTTGGGAAACATTTGTCGGTCGCCTGCGGCCGAAAATATTATGAATCATCTGATTGAGCAGGCAGGTTATAGCAAACAAATTGTTTGTGACTCTGCTGGCACCTCCAGCTATCACATTGGAAGTCCTCCTGACAGACGCATGAGTGCCGCAGCTGCTAAAAAACTACAAATTAAGCTAAAAGGTCAAGCTCGCCAATTTAGAAAGTCTGATTTTCAAGAATTTGATCTGATATTAGCAATGGACCGAGACAACTACGACAACATTCTCTCGGTTGATTCAACAGGAGTATACCACGACAAAGTACGCTTGATGTGTGACTTTTGTTCTAAGTACACTCTTAAGGAAGTTCCAGACCCTTACTATGGTGGTCCAGAAGGCTTCAATCAGGTGATTGATTTACTCGTTGATGCTTGTGATGGTCTACTAAAGCACATTTGTGGATAAGTGTTAGTTGTTAGTTGTTAGTTGTTAGTTGTCATCCTAACTCCTAACTCCTAACTCCTAACTCCTAACTCCTAACTAAAAACTTAAAACTCCCCTATCATCTTGACCTCTGGCTCTAACCAAATTGACCACTGTTCTTGTACTTTCTCTTGGATGTAACGAATAAGTGTGAAAATATCACAAGCACTAGCTCCACCACAGTTGACAATAAAATTTGCATGACGTTGCGCTACTTGTGCTTGACCAATTTGGTGGCCTTTTAACCCAGTTTGTTCAATGAGCCAACCAGCGCTATAAGGTTTGGGATTGCGGAATACACTGCCACAACTTGGCAAGTGATAAGGTTGGGTACTCAACCTATGCTGTTTGTGTTGCTTTGTTGTCGCCAAAACTTGTGCAGGATCTGCTCCTGGTTGGAGTTGGAAAGTTGCTTGAGTGACTATTTGATCACTACCTTGCAGTATTGAAGTGCGATAGCTATAACCTAATTGTTCACGACTTCTAGTTTCTAAAGTCCCATCAGGTAAAAGGACCTGGGCACTTACTAAAATATCTGCGATACAGCTATTGTGTGCCCCTGCATTCATGACAACAGCACCCCCAATAGTTCCAGGAATACCAACAGCCCACTCCAATCCCTGCCACCCCCGTTCTGCAACTTCCCAAGCTAAGCCAGGAATTGGTTCTCCTGCTGCCACAGTCAATAGACCTGTTTTTGGGTCAAATTGGCTATGTCGAAAATGGCGAGTCACGATAACTAAGCCTGATATACCAACATCACTGACTAGTAAGTTAGATCCGGCTCCTAAAATTGTTATTGGTAAATTTTGTGATTTTGCATACTTAACACTTGCTTGTAAAGCTTCCATACTGCGAGGAACAACACACAACTCAGCTGGACCACCAACTCGATAAGATGTATATGCTGATAGTGAAACGTGAGACTTAATAACACAATTGGTACCAGGTAAACTAATTTCCATACCTTGGTTGAAATTAGCTGTGAATTGTTTGTTGGTATCTAGGCCAGAAAGTATGCAGACATTTGCAGATGCCTGAGAGATGGTCATATCTACTAGAATTTTTTGAATTTTGACATTTATACGCCGTAAAAATACGGTAAATTGAATTAGTGGAAAAGTCGGGGAAGAGTGGCTACTGTGTATTTTATGAAAGCCATTCCACTCTGAATCCTTAAGATGTAGCTGTTGCAGGTTGGCGAAGTGTAGCAGTAACCTCAGGAATAACCTGATTTAAGTTTCCTGCTCCTAAAAATAGTGCCAAATCTCCAGGACGCAAAGTCTGCAGCAAGAATTCACACACCTTAGCTAAAGTTGGTTGATAAGTGACTTGAGGGTGGTGCTTAGCAACTTCAGCTGCAAGTTGTTCCCCACTAATTAAACCTAAATTTGGCTCACCTGCACTGTAAATGTCTGTAAGTACAACCAAATCAGCATGACTAAAGGACTGGGAAAATTCATTTAAAAAGGTCAGCGTACGGCTGTAGCGATGAGGTTGGAAGATTGCTACTACTCTTTGCCCTCGTCTTGCTTGAAGGCGCGCTGCCGCAAGAGTAGCACGGATCTCGCTTGGGTGATGTGCGTAGTCATCTATGAAAGTAATGCCATCAACTTCACCACGGAACTCAAAGCGGCGTCTTGCACCTTCAAAGAAGGCAAGACCTTTAGCTATCTCTCCAAATTCCAAGCCCAACAATCGACCAACAGCCACTGCTGCCAGCGCATTACTGAGATTATGCCGACCGAGCAAGCGTAAGTTTAACACACCCAGAGCTTTGCCTCTCTCCCAAACAAGAGCAGTGGTACCATCAGCACGATAGTCAATATTGGTGACAGTGTAGTCAGCTCCAGTATCAGGATACAAACTATAACTTATTTGTGGTTTTAAATGTTCACGTACAGTAGCGCAGTCAATGCTACATATCAAGGTTTTGCAACCTTTGGCAAATGTCTGAAAAATATCAACTACTGCCTCTAATGTTTTGTAGTGATCTGGATGATCCAGTTCTATATTAGTAATAATGCCTATCTCAGGAGTGTGTTTCACTAACGAACCATCTGATTCATCTGCTTCCGCTACCAAATACTGACTGTGACCAAGTCGGGCAGTACCTTCCCAGGCATTCACTTCACCACCCACCAGAATTGTTGGATCAAGACCAGTTTGGAGTAGCATATAGCCAATCATGCTACTAGTGGTCGTCTTACCATGAGTCCCGGCCACTGCAATACTGTGATATCTTGCAATGAGAGCTGCAAGTAAGTCAGAACGGTGGAAGATTGGGCAACCTAATTCCAGCGCGGCTTTGTACTCTAAGTTATTTGTGTTAATTGCGGTTGAACAAATAACTTGCGGCAATTGTGCGTTAATCGCAGTAAGTAATTCTTCTTGAGTGTTTGCAACTACTCCATGAGACTTAGTATCAGGTCTAAAGAATTCAATATTATTTGCTTCTTGTCTACTAAAAATATGAACTCCGATAGATTCCAACCGATGAGTGATGTGATTAAGTCGAATATCTGAACCTGATACTGGCAAGTTAAGTTTTGCCAGCACATATGCCAAAGGTGACATCCCCATTCCACCAATACCAATGAAATGAAATGGTCTACCGTTAAAGTCCACAGAATTTTTCATTTATTACTCCTCTAAGACCACACCACACAATAATTGCAAATAACACGCGTATCATAACAGGAATTTGATTTTTGCCGATACCACCTCTGTATATTATTTATCCCTGATAATGGTTCGATTTTTTGATCTTCCTTGGCTTATTCAGCACGATTTTAACCTAGCTCGCAGGTTTTTTTCTGCTAGAACAGATATTATGTTTATTCTGAAAATTTCTAAAGAATCTGGAAATAAATGACTATGTGTACAAACCATATTTTTGGTTAACTTGCTTACTTGAATTGGGTACAATAGTGAATTAATGTTAAACCTCTTTGAAATAGAGTAAAGCACGAGCAGTGAGTGAATGAGGCAAATAGCAATTTTCGGTGGCACTTTTGACCCAGTTCATTTGGGACACCTAATCGTAGCCGAGACAGCTTTGCATCAAGTCTCACTAGAACAAGTTATTTGGGTACCATCGCTTAATCCTCCTCATAAACAAGCGGCTTTATTTGAACATCGCTTAGCAATGATTCAACACGCGATCGCAGATAACCCAGGATTTCGCCTCGCAGGGGTTGAAGCTAATCGACCTGGAACGTCCTACGCGATTGACACGTTGATCGATTTATCTGCGGTTTATCCACAGACTCAGTGGTACTGGATTGTTGGCTTAGATACTTTCCGTACTTTACCTCGTTGGTATCGTGTGGCTGAATTAGCAAAATTGTGTCATTGGTTGATCGCACCTCGACTCCTAAGTTGTGAGACTAAAGTTGAATCCGAATTCATTTGCACCCAGGTAGAGGAACAGATGAAAGAGCAATATTCTATCATATGTTGGCAGTTGTTACATGTACCTTTAGTAGGAGTTTCATCAAGTTTGATCCGCAACTTATGCCGCGATCGCCACTCAATTCGTTACTTAGTTCCAGAGTCAGTCAGAAATTACATCACCCACCATAATCTGTATGCGGGGTATGAGGGAGGAAAAAGGAAGTGAGGGAAATGCACAAGTCATTAAGCATTGCATCTTCACCAAGACTGAACTTTTTAGGGGGACTTGTAAAGAATTACTTTCTCCACAATCCTTGACTTACTAAACATGAAAGTAATCTTTTTCCCGCACTCCCTCCATTTACCTCTCCCTTATGACCTCCCCCACACCCTCATTTCATAAAAAGTTCTATATATTTTTTTAAGAATTTAACACTTTATAGTCATAAATACTCCCCCTTTGCGATATGATTGGGGTCATCCATAGCATTAGTTTAGGCATAAGTATATAGAGGGCAAGACACTGTGATTAGAGTTGCAATCAACGGTTTCGGGCGCATCGGGCGTAATTTTGCACGCTGCTGGCTAGGTAGACAAAATAGCAAAATTGATCTTGTAGCTATCAATGACACATCAGATCCTAGAACCAACGCTCACCTGCTAAAGTATGACTCGATGCTAGGGACGCTTAGGAATGTTGACATTAGTGCTGATGATAATTCAATTACTGTAAACGGTAAGACCATTAAGTGTGTATCTGATCGCAACCCAGAAAACTTGCCCTGGAAAGACTGGGAAATTGACCTAATTATCGAAGCCACTGGTGTTTTTACTTCTAAAGAGGGAGCGCTCAAGCACGTCAATGCTGGTGCCAAAAAGGTTCTCATTACGGCTCCAGGTAAAAACGATGATGGAACTTTTGTTGTTGGTGTGAATCATCATGATTATGATCACAGCAAACACAACATCATCAGCAATGCTAGCTGTACTACCAACTGCTTGGCTCCCGTTGCTAAGGTATTGCACGAGAGGTTTGGTATTATCAAAGGTACGATGACCACCACTCACAGTTACACTGGTGACCAGCGCTTACTAGACGCTTCTCACCGGGATGTGAGAAGAGCTCGTGCTGCTGCTATAAACATCGTGCCAACATCTACAGGCGCAGCCAAAGCTGT
>Ga0070738_10003244_pt1 | contig 21897 bp, 22 predicted proteins | sample Coa_R2_2_FD_66446 | JGI IMG/M metagenome (GOLD analysis project Ga0070738, IMG submission 66446) | Surface soil microbial communities from Centralia Pennsylvania, which are recovering from an underground coalmine fire - Coalmine... | ecosystem: Environmental > Terrestrial > Soil > Unclassified ... | reverse complement strand
CGTCAGCCCGAACGCGATCGTTTGCAGACAGACCCGGAAGACGCGTTACGAGAGCCGTAAGCATTGGAACGTAACCAGTCAAGAAGACTCACGTGCCGGGAGTCAGAAGGCTCAAAGCGACGGGATCAAGACGACGTTTTGAGCCTGCATCGCTTCCCCCACCTCCTGGTTCCTGTCCGCCCCCCTCACCGGCAAAGCCGCTAGGATGAAGAAAACGCTATCGCGATTCATGCTTGCTGCCATTCATGTCTGAGCCAACGCCCAATTGGGATCCGCCCCAAAACATCAGCCAATTTAGCCAGGAGCTTGACGAGGCCATTCTCGGTTTTGAAGATATTCAGGCAGACCTGAACTATCGTCAGGCTCAGACGGCATTGCGCGATCTCGTTGAAAACCTGGATTTGACGCCCCAGGAACGGCGGGGACTGGAGCCAGAAATCGGTGGCCTGGAATCGCTCCTGGACAAACTCGATCGCCAGGTCGTTCACATTGCGGTCTTTGGCATGGTTGGACGCGGAAAGTCGTCCCTGCTGAATGCGCTTCTGGGGGATCAAGTCTTTGAAACGGGGCCGATTCATGGGGTCACTCGTGCCTCCCAAACGGCAAGCTGGAATATTCAGCGTGAGGCGATCGCGGGTAGCCAGCGTCCGATCTTAAGGGTAGCGCTCCCGAGCGTGGGTGAATCCCATGTCGAGCTGATTGATACTCCCGGCATTGATGAGGTGGATGGCGAAGCGCGGGAGGCACTGGCACGGCAGGTTGCCAAGCAAGCAGACCTGATCTTGTTCCTGGTGGCAGGCGACATGACAAAGGTAGAGTTTCAGGCATTGTCCGAACTGCGGAACGCCAGCAAGCCCATCCTCCTGGTGTTTAACAAGATTGACCAGTATCCCGATGCCGATCGCCTGACCATCTACCACAAAATCCGCGATGAGCGAGTGCGGGAGCTACTTTCACCCGATGAAATTGTGATGGCAGCCGCCTCACCCCTGGTGGCAAAAGCGGTACGTCGTCCCGATGGGCGTGTGGCCGCCCAGTTAAGCACCGGGGAACCCCAAATCGGGGAACTGAAGCTCAAAATTCTGGAGATTCTGTATCGCGAAGGCAAATCGCTGGTGGCGCTCAATACGATGCTGTTTGCCGATGACGTGAACGAGCGGCTGGTCGATCGCAAGATGGTCATCCGCAACCAGAGTGCCGATCGTGTCATCTGGAATGGGGTGATGACAAAATCCGTGGCGATCGCCCTCAACCCCATCATGGTCGTCGATATTCTCAGCAGTGCGGTCATTGATGTGGCGTTGATCCTCACCCTATCCAAGCTGTACGGCATCAACATGACGCAACACGGTGCTGTTAGTCTACTGCAAAAAATTGCTCTGGCGATGGGTGGCGTGACCGCGAGCGAATTGCTGGCAAACCTGGGACTCGGTTCACTCAAGAGCTTGCTGGGCTTAGCCGCGCCTGCAACGGGTGGTGTCTCGCTGGGTGCGTATGTCTCTGTTGCCCTGACGCAAGCTGGAGTGGCCGGGGTTTCGACCTACGCGATCGGGCAAGTCACCAAAGCCTACCTCGCCAATGGAGCATCCTGGGGCGATGATGGCCCCAAAGCGGTCGTCACTCGCATCCTGGCGTCCCTCGACGAGACCTCCATCCTCAACCGCATTAAAGATGAACTCCGCGCCAAACTCGACTTGAATCGACGTAACGTGCATCCTAAAGCTGGATCAGCCAAGCAACATCCAAGTCAGCCTTAGGAGGGAAGCCCATGAAATTCCAACTATTCACGCAAGTTGCCCTAAAAGAAGATATGCCTGCACTGCGTTTGAAGGAAGGAAGCATTGGCACAATTGTAGAATCTTACCCAGTGACAAACGGGCGAGAAAACGGTTACAGCGTCGAAGGTTTGATTCTTCAAGATACGGTTGAAGTCTCTGAATCTCAAATTGAAGCGATCGTCATATCACTGCCACAAACTCAGATAAATTAAAGATCGATCGCGAGCAACAGATGCGAAAATGCATCAAGAGAATGGCTCTTCATGCTTTCTAAAAAATCTTAAGAACAAGCTACAGCGTCATGACCAATTTCGAATGGCGTTTTCCAATTCATCCTCTAACATGTGCTCAACGACATCTGAGGAGCGATCAGCTTTAATGAAAGTTAGGAAATCTAACATGGCTTGCTGCTGATCTTCAGTGAATAGAACAAATTGAGAGCTTGAATAAAGAGCAACTTGAGATCCTGAACGGGTTGAATAAAAGTCAAGATAGTACACAATATCTTTCAAAAGATCAGATCCGTCTGGGGATAGCGCTTTCTCAATGATTTGAGGAAAGTAGTACTGAATTGCTTCTGGAGTAATCAGATGCATTCGACCCTCGCCAAAGACATTTAGATCGACATAACTTAATTGCTCACGATCGCGACCTTGAAGAAAGGTAACAATGCCATCACACTCATCGCAATAATGAGGCGCAACCCTCTCACGAGGGATTGGAACCGACGAGAAAGCTTGGTGAAGTTTCTGAAGAAGAAGTTCTAGTTCCATTTGTCCAGGGTTGCGCCTCGAACTTGAGGGCTCAACGGAAATCGACTCACTAGCTTTTTTCAGCTTTAGTATCGCTGCCTGTCTTAACCTTCCTTTTTATGCTCGACTTCAATCACTGTATGCACATTCCCACGCGGCAAGAAATCGCCTTTGATTTTCACTTCTAACGGATCGCAGGCAGCAACGAAGTCATCCAGAATTTGGTTGACGGATTCTTCGTGGGAGATGTAGCGATCGCGGTAGCTGTTGATATATAGCTTGATTGCCTTCAGTTCGACGACCCGTTGATTGGGCACGTAGGAAAGATAAATCGTCGCAAAGTCGGGATACCCGGAGAAGGGGCACTTGCAGGTAAACTCCGGCAGCGTGATGTGAATGTCATACCGGCGTCCCACGCGGGGATTGGGGAACGTAATGAGAGTCCCTTCAGCGATGTGTCGCTCACCGTATTTCGGTTCAGCGGTTTGCTCCTGGATCTCCAACTCAGAGGTCGAAAATTGCTGCGTTTCGGGGTGGCTCATAGTCATGCGTGAAATTAATTTGCGGATTTTCGCGAACTTCTTGACAAATTTTGAGTCGATCGCGTTAATTGCGGCTATTCTTGAGCGTAGCTTATTGACTCTCGCGATCGACATAGACCTATGACATCTAGAATAAACGCCAAGCAGCCTCTGCGAAAGGCTCAACCCGCTGGCTCTCCTAGAGCGGTTGTGAACCCTCATGCTCCATCGGTACCAATTTCCCTCTATCGGGAAGTGGCCACAGAGCTGAAAGCCACACAGTCCAAAATTGAAGCGCTGACCCAGCAAAACCAGCAGTTGACTCAGCAGAATCAACAGTTACGGGTAGAAATTGAGCGGGTTGTGCAATCGGCACTTCAATTGCGCCAGGTTGCCGACGCTCATACGCCTGTGGCCAATCCCTCCCTTCCATCCACGACTCCGCTGCAGGGATTAGAGCTTCACTTTCAGCAGCCAGCACCGCCCAACGCCCCAGTCCCACTGCCCGATGGGAACAATCCCGACAAGCCAGAGCCTAAACTAGTCAGCAAGCCACTGTTTGTGGAACAAGATTCGAAGCCACGTAACATGCCGACTGAGCGCACAACAGAAATGGGTGGCTGGTGGCTGGCGATCGTCATCTTCCTGATTATCGTGACGGCTTTTGGCACTGGATTTTTGATTGTGCGCCCGTTGCTGCCGTCGCGCTAAACACTGGAAAATCAGCGTTGTACAGCTATCTTCCATGAAATAATTAAGCTAGATTCTGCTCAAGCACCGCGATCGCGCCAGCGAAATTGTATCTCGTTTTACAAAACACTCGCTTTTGACGGTGATAGAAAGTGTCTTGCGAGGCAACTGACCGCATAGTTAGCAACAAGGAGTTTGGGAGTTGAAAAAAGTTGAAGCAATTATTCGTCCGTTTAAGCTCGACGAAGTCAAAATTGCCTTAGTCAATGCTGGCATCGTTGGGATGACCGTCTCTGAAGTCAGAGGGTTTGGCCGACAAAAGGGGCAAACAGAGCGCTACCGGGGTTCTGAATATACCGTCGAGTTTTTGCAAAAGCTCAAGGTCGAAATCGTTGTTGAAGACGATCAGGTTGATACGGTAGTCGAGAAAATTATTGTCGCCGCCCGTACTGGCGAGATCGGCGATGGCAAAATCTTCATCACTCCAGTCGATCAAATCGTTCGCATTCGTACCGGAGAGAAAAATTTAGAGGCCATCTAACCTTTGAATTTACTCTGATGGATGTCGGTGAGCATTGATTACGGCCTCGGCATAAAATTCTAGATGTTTGATTGACTGCGATTCCGACTATGTCTATCATTGCAGCGATCGTCCACTCCCCAGTGGCCAGAGCTGTTTAAGAGTGGTTCAACAGCCGTTGACAAACCTGTGATTTAACTCAAAGAGGTGCTCCTACCGATCCCAGCGAGTACCTCTTTATTATTTAGTCGCCCCATTCCTCTGCCTGATGCACTTCCGCTTGCATCAACGATTGTCGTAAGGACGACCAGTCCATTTGTATGGCCGGAAGGTTCTGTACCAGCATCCCTCGATCGAGATGGAGCACTCGATCGCAAAATTGGGCTGCCAACTCTAGCTGGTGGTTTGCCATTAAAACCGCTGTACCCTGCGTCTGCGCGAGATCCGTGATTGCCCGCAAAACAAGCTCGCTCCGGCCAACATCCAGGGCCGCCGTTGGTTCATCCAGCAGCAGCACGCTTGGTTCTGTCGCCAGGGCACGCGCGATCGCCACGACCTGACGTTGCCCGACCGAAAGCTGTAGTTCTGTCCGGTTTAACCACTCGGAGGGGATCCGTAAGCGATCGCTCCAGTCCTGCACCCGCTGTTGAATTACGCGTTGCGCCAATTTCCTTAGCACCAGCGGATATTCCAATGCTTGCTGCACAGTCATCCCCAGCAGTTTAGATTCCTGTAACACGAGCACGACCTGTTGACGCAATTGTGTCGTTGGCCATTGATTGAGCGCTACATCATTGAGATAAATGACGCCGCTCGTTGGTTCGCTTAACCGATTCAGCAACCGCAGCAGCGATGTTTTACCAGCACCCGACGCACCCACAACCGCAACGCGATCGCCTGGACGGACTTCAAATGAAATGTGCTTCAGCAGGTAATTAGCGTTGGTCGGTGTCTGACTGAAACCAGCCTTGCCAGATGTCAATACTCTGGGTGTAAGACTCACTTGCTCAACGCGGATCCGGGCAGCAGAAGATACTTGCAACGTGTTCTAGACTCAAATGCTCTTTTCCAGTCTACAGGGTCAACTCTTTTCGTTTCGCTATGACGCAGAATGATTGTTAAACGGCCGTTTGCCCCAACGCTGTCCAAATCGTCCAGGCGTCGATCGCCAGCAGCAGCATCGTGCATCCCAGCAAAATGAAATACATCCACGGTTGTGATAATGGGCGAACATCCGTCATATCAAGGGCTGTCTCTGCCTGTACGCGCTGTACCATCCGGTTAAACCCAGCGACCCGCATGGGTAAAAGATGAGCCTGCCCAGATGTGCTCAAAAAATAATAAACAATCCCGCCCTGTCCGGTAGAGCGCGGCTTGAGCGCCGTCACCTCAGACCACAACAGCGACCAGCCACGGCGAAAGAACCGGGGTACCCAGCCCGGATAGGTCACTTGAATGCCCTCACCATCAAGAACGACTCGTTCACTCAATGCCGCCGTTAAGAGCAGTGCGCCAACGCCAATGCCTACCCACAACCACTGCGATGGCACCGTCACAGCGGCCAACTCCGCTAAAAACGGCAGCGGTAGGGTCAACGCTATGTACAGGAGCAGTAGGGTCAATCGAATCAGCGGTGAAATCTTGAAGACAGAAACAGTTGCGCTCCTGGACGAAACGGGCGATCGCTCCTCACTCACGGCGGGAGAAACGTCGGCTCCAGGTTGGGATAGACGATTAGATTCCACAATCACCTCGACTCTGCATTTCTTCTTCAATCTACAGCCCTTTTTACCGGAAACACCAGTCAAACCCGCCTCATCCAGTTTGTCCTCAAGCAGCAGGCCAACAGACAGAGGCTTCCCACGCAAGTGAGGCTACAACGGCTGAGCGTCTCGGTTGTCCTTGTATGAACTGAGCATCTCAGTACATCAGCACCAAAAATTACACAGTCTCAAGCAACCAACGATCATCGCTCAAAGCAGAGCCAAGGCAATTTGCATCGCAAGCGGTATCATTGCACAGAAAAATCTCGGTAGATCTTCTAGCCCCTTCAGACTCAAAAACAGATCTGCCAATTGACAACACGATGCTTATAAGAGAAAACACAGTTTTTGCGATTCAAAAAATAACGTTCTAATACTTGCTCATTCCAGTCATCGTTACTGAATTTAGAGAAGCTACCCTGTATCAATTAATCATTTAATTTCAGCCGCCAGCAGATTTATCATCATCAAATATCTCAGACCCAAAAGGCTTTCGTCCCAAAGCGATTCCTTGACTTACTTCTTTAAGGACTGATAAAACGTAACCTCAAGCCTTTGACTGGCAAGACATTTGCTGGTCAATCGAAACGATTAAAATCTGAATCAGTTCAGAACTACTCGGATTCTCCGTACGCTCAAGCGAATATTGTTAGTTTGTACACATGCTGGCAAAAATCGTTACATTTTCGGTCGATCGATCTAGCGATCAAGCCTGAAGACTCCCAGAGCGCTGGCTTCTCAGGTGTCCTCTCAAGGCCTGCAAACGGCTAACGGAACGTATGCAAGACGGACTTCTCAAGTCTGCTTTAAGGAATAAGCATTTCCCTCACAGAATTTTCATAAAACTCTGGTCTCATTGGCTTAAATAGATGCTATCTATTAGCATAGAGCGTATTTAGAGAGACCAAATAACTGTTACCGCAAAACTATTGCCATAAAAGTCAAAAAGTAAACTTAAAGATATTACTCCTCTTGAAGCATTCACCTTTTTGATTTCAGCTATTTAGCGGATATTAGTCAATTTGTGGGAATGTTAGGTTTGCAATGTAGTGAAGGTTTCTCCAAGACTGGTTCGTCAAGCTGTCTAAAACATCTGACAAAAGTTGGTTGAGCGTAACCTAAAATTTTCTTCACAGCGCAAAGAGTCATCTCAAAAATGAAACACGATTTAGAGTATCAGCAGCCCACAGATCTTGAGGTGGGTGTTTACGAATGCGAAATTCACCTTAAGTTTAGGTTGATTGAAGAAAAGGATGCCCTAAACGATCGCGATAAGCTCTTGGAACTGTTAATTGATGCTTTTACCTGTGGCACGGATGAATATCTGGAACCACTCCAAATTGAAGTGGCAGCCCAGGAAATCCCCGAAACTCAAGCATCGCCCCAAATGCGGCGACGGCTAATTCGTCTACGGAACTCTAAAGACCTTGCTAGCTAGTCAGATCGACGGTGGCTGAGCTGAGTGACTGGGCTGATCGGCAAAAACATTCAATTAAATCGTCATACCATCTTGACAACCGCGCCAGCATTCTTTATCTTAATAAAGGCTTGATGAATACGCCCCCATCGTCTAGAGGCCTAGGACACCTCCCTTTCACGGAGGCGACGGGGATTCGAATTCCCCTGGGGGTATTTAAATTGAGCAAAGGCGGCAGGATATACTATTATGCCGCCTTTGCATCAGGACGTTGGGTATTAGGAAGTTTAGGTTGCTCGCCCGTAACGCACCACAGTTGAGTAGTTTTGTGCCGCAGCAAAGGTAACTGGGGACGGGCGACTGCGGCATTGCCCCTGTGGGGGTACTCTTTTGAGTACACCTGTAGCCTGCATGATTTTGGGTCAGGAGGCCGCGATCGCGACCTCTTTGTCTGCTAGCCCTTCACGCAGATGACCTGTTTCAGCGTTGCAACGACTTCGACCAGATCAGACTGATTGGCCATTACCTGATCGATCGACTTGTAGGCCGCCGGAATTTCATCAATAACGCCTGCATCCTTACGGCACTCCACACCCTGAGTTTGCTGAATCAGATCATCCAGCGTGTAGTGGAGCTTGGCTTTATTGCGGGACATGGCACGACCGGCACCGTGTGAGCAGGAGCAATAGCTTTCGGCATTGCCCTTGCCTTTCACAATGAACGACTTTGCCCCCATCGAGCCAGGAATGATGCCGTAATCCGTCTCCCGTGCGCGCACCGCACCTTTACGGGTCACATACACATCCTCGCCGTAGTGGGTTTCTTTCTCGGCGTAGTTGTGGTGGCAGTTCACCGACAGCAACGGCTTCGTCGGCTTGCCACCTGCCAGATGGGCCTCAACTACTCGCTGAAAACGCGCCATCATCACCTCACGGTTCATACGGGCATAGGCCTGTGCCCACTGCAAATCATGCCAGTAAGCATCAAACTCGGCTGTGCCTGCCACAAAGTAGGCGAGGTCTGGGTCTGGCAAGCGATCGCCCGCCAGTTTGGCCAGGTTCTTACCCGTATTGATGTGGTTCTGCGCCAGCATATTGCCGATGTTGCGCGACCCGGAGTGCAGCATGAGCCAGACCTGATGTTCTGAATCCAGGCACACTTCGATAAAGTGATTACCACCACCGAGCGAACCCATTTGCCGCATGGCTTTGCCCTCCAGATGCTTGACACCGGAGTGCAAGTCCTTAAAGACACGCCAGCCTTGCCAGTTGAGTACGGTCTTATCGGCGTCTTTGTTTTCATTAAAGCCAACCGGAATCGCCGCTTCAATATCCTGCCGGATCTTTTTCAATTTGCCATCCAGTTGGTCAGCCGTAAACGAGGTTTTAATCGCACACATACCGCAGCCAATATCAACCCCAACCGCTGCAGGAAGGATGGCGTCTTTAGTAGCAACCACAGACCCCACCAATGCCCCTTTACCCAAATGGACATCCGGCATCAGCGCGACATGCTTGAAGACGAACGGAAGAGAAGCGACGTTTTTCGCCATTTTAGTTTCGTCGGCACCCAAGTCGTGGTTCGCCCAGGAAAGTACGGGCTTTGGGGCCGAAAGCTTCAACGTTGCGTAAGGCACGATCGCCACCTCCATCAAAAATTGAGTGTTCACAGCTGAGCCATGACGGAGCACTCACAGCAGACAGAATTCCAGGAACTCCATATTACACATACTACACAAATACTACATGCCCGTCAACTGGTAGTGATGCTGACGCTGACCACTGCTCAAGCAAGCACCAGTTGATCCAGCAATGTTCGCTGCCACAACTCATCCAGTAGGGGTTTAGCAGGTCAACGCTGTCATCCTTCTCGTCAAAAATGGGCACTCAACGATTTGCGTTGAATGCCCATTTTGGCATCGTCTAATAATCGCGTTAGTCAAAACGCTAAGGACACAACCAGCAACGGGCATAGACAAACTGCGCCAGCGTTCTGACTTGCTGCTCCACACGATGGATGGCAACCGCTATAAAAGGTTATTTAGACGCATTCAGGGGCGTTGTGTTAGCGACGGTGCTCACCCCATCGGTCATTTTGGCTCCGTGTAAATAAGTATGACTGAGGTTGGTACCGCTCAAATCTGTGTTGCTCAGATCCGCATTTTTCAGATTCGCTCGCGTTAAATTAGTCTCCGCTAGATTTGCCCCAACCAGGATGGCATCGGTCAAATTGGCGTGGCTCAAATTTGTGCGCGTCAGATTGGCTTTGGTCAGATTGGCACCGCTCAGGTTGGCACCGCTTAGATTCAGATTTCTCAAGTTGGCGGCCATCAGGTTCAGGTTTCTAAAATCCCTTTGTCCTGCTGTATAGCGGCTCATGAGTTCTTTCGTATTCATGGGAGGTTTTTGATTGAAGGGTGACATAGCAGATCACTTAATGCGTCGGGCGTAAACGATAGGTCAGGACAAATACTGCTCCGTCTGGAACGAAGTCGGTTTCAATGCGATTTTGGTGCTTGAGATGTTGCAGAGCCTGAACTAAAAGTGGGTAGCTTGTGCCCGTAAGGTCAAAAAGCTGTCCGCGATTTTTGTCACCCTGTTGGAGAGCCGTTAGGATCGCCTGCTCAAGAGGTTCCGTTGACCGTTCAGTGGTCATTAGCGAAACCTCCGCTTACCCTGTTTGTGCTTGGCCAGCTCTTTGCGTTTGCGTTTTTCAATTGGTGTCTCGAAATGCCTGTGTTTCCGCATATCTGGGAAAATTCCAGCTTTCGACACAGCGCGCTTAAACCGACGTAGCGCTGATTCAATGCCTTCACTTTCGCCAGGAATTATTTGAGCCATCCTATCTCCTCGGGTATGAATACGGCTGAACGAGGGTTACGCCGTCCGAAACGATTAACAAAAAAAGGCAGACTCCTCGCCTGCCTCAAGACTTTAGAGTAAAATTGCGCCGCTCAACTTAATAACGCCGAGACGAACGGTTGTTGTTAGACCAGCTTCCTTTGGATGATCCACCTTCTTCGCGGGGTCTGGCTTTGTTGACTTTCAAATCTCGCCCCATCCACTCAGCACCGTCAAGGGCCTCGATCGCGGCTGTTTCCTCAGCTTCTGTAGACATCTCTACGAACGCAAATCCCCGCAAGCGACCAGTTTCTCGGTCTGTCGGCAGTTGAATGCGCTTGACCTCACCATATTCCGCAAACGCTTGACTGAGATCATCTTGTGTGACCTCATACGACAAATTACCAACATATATCGACATGAAAGAATCTCCAGAATCAAAGATGTAGAGAGTTAGATTCGGAGAAACGCTTGTGGAACGAATTACACAGCCGAAAATAATCACTTACCAGCAACACTAACACAAGATTTCCTCAAGGGGGCGCTGTTTGCCGAAAGCTTGTCTTTTTGTAACTGCCCTACTAGAGGCTATTTGCTACGTTGAGTCTAGAGTCCAATGCTAAAAGGGACACTCTGAACCAGCGATGCACCTAGACGAGCAATGTACTTGGTCATCCAGTTCAACCTTGCTTGATCGGAGTATTGCGGCGGTTATCCTCTGATCGCATGTGAGCGTAACCCGCTGGATTCACCGTCTGCGATGGCTCAACCTTATGCCAGACCACGATCGCTGGCGCAGTTACAGAACGTCTGACACAGCAGCCCAGGCGTTTCGAATAACCGCCAGGTTCGGCTAAATTATTGCTTGCCCGCATCATAAATTGATACGTGGAGACGCACTGTTATACTGAAGATCCGATAGGCGAGGTGCAGCGACCTGATTAAACCTTGGCGGTCAGGCAGCAGAATCACCTCCTGCGCTTGAGGCACGATGCTTATGAGCACAGCGTATTGGACATTGGGTGAGATTTGCTCATGAGATTTGCGCACTGGGTTCAGCATGGAAGCGCAAAGTTTTTGATGAATTTGATGCTGCTATTGTTAGGCTGGTGACTGGCGATCAACAGTAGAAATGCTTGGCAATCAAGCAATCCGTTAGCGGATTAACTGTCAGACAACTACCGAGGAAACCCTGAGCACTCTCAATCGGATCAACGATTTGTCAGGGAATCGATCGCTGGGTGCGATCGCAATCTTTTCTCTCTCGCCAATATCAAGCAGTTTTTCGGCATTTGTAATTAGGAGTGCATTCTTGACTATCCTGCTGCATCCAACGGCGACCATTCATCCTGAGGCTGAACTACACCCAACGGTTAAGGTGGGAGCAAACGCGGTTATTGGAGCCAAGGTGAAAGTTGGGCCTGAGACAATTATTGGGCCAAATGTTGTCTTAGATGGTTGGACTGAGATTGGCGCACACAATCACATCTTTCCGGGAGCATCGATTGGTGCCGAACCCCAGGGTGCAGCCTATGGGGGGGCGAATAGCCTGGTGAAAATTGGCGACTATAATCAAATTCGAGAATACGTCACGATTAATCGGGCAAAAGCCGTGGACACCGTGACCCACATTGGCGATCGCACCCTTTTGATGGCCTATGTCCATGTCGCGCATGGTTGTGTCATCGAGAACCAGGTAGTCATTGCAAATACGGTGATGTTGGGCGAGCATGTGCACGTTGAGGCGCGTGCATTTATTAGTGGCATTGGTGAAATTCAGCCGTTTGTACGGGTTGGGCAGTTGGTGATGGTGGGATTTATGCACCAGATCACGCGCGATATTCCCCCTTACATGCTTGTGGAGGGACAACCCGCACGTGTGCGATCGCTCAACCGTGTGGGACTACAGCGGGCAGGGTTAGCCACAGAAAACCGGGGTCAGGTGATCCAGACGTTGCGAACGGCATTCCGCTTGCTCTATCGTTCAGGATTCTCGCTTGATCAGGCGCTAGAGAAATTGGACTCATTGCCCCATAATGAGCACTTGACCCACCTCAGCCAGTTTTTGCAGCACTCTCAGCGCGAAGGACGGCGTGGACTGACTCCTGGCAAAAGGTTGGGCGGTAGTGACCCTGGATAATGGGAATTGGCCATCGATGCCAGCGATCGCGATCAGCAGAGAGATGCCACTATCTATCGTGTAGCCACGTCGGGTGAAATCACTGACCCAGCCTGCTTATGGCCGCCGCTGGCTGTGTTCTCACAGCGTTCTGACCAACGCGATCGCTTCGCTCAGCCGCTGAAGCCGTTAGCTTATGGTCTGGTTGCATCGCGCTACTGGCGAAATCACCTCAAAATGCGCCTCAAAATGCCACCTCAGAATGCAATATCATGCCATCCCTGAGAGCAGTTCATACAGGGTCGCCAGTGCCGCATTGTCTAACTCACCCTTGCCTAGCGCGAGCAGCGAATCCATCATGCTGGTGACTTGCGCCGAGCCAAACAGCGGCAGGTTTAACTCGCGTCCGGTTTGCAGGACGATATTCATATCTTTGCGGTGCAGATTGAGTTTAAACCCTGGTTGAAAATTGCCGTCCAGGATGCGCTGACCGTGGACTTCGAGCACGCGGCTTTGGGCAAATCCACCAAGTAATGCCTCACGCACTCGAGCGACATCGACACCTGATTTTTTTGCCAGCGTAAGCGCTTCAGCAACCGCCTGTACGGTCAGCGCTACGACGATCTGGTTGCAGGCTTTGGTGACCTGTCCGGCTCCTGCTTCCCCGATGTAGACAATATTTTTACCCATCGCCTGCAAGATTGGTAAGGTTCGCTGGAAGGCTGGTTCATCACCGCCCACCATGATGGATAGCGTTCCCTGCTGCGCCCCAATATCGCCACCCGAAACGGGAGCATCAAGGGCGTCCACGCCCTTCTCCTTGAGTGCGGCGTAGACTTTACGGGCTGTCGCCGGAGCGATCGTAGACATGTCCACGTACAACAGTCCCGGTTTAGCCCCCTCGATGATGCCATTGCTACCCAGTGCGATCGCGTCCACATCCGGCGAGTCAGACACACAGCTAATGACCACATCCACTTGCTGGGCGATCGCTTTGGGCGACGCTGCGATCGCGGCTCCATCGGCTGCGAGTTCATCCATCGCCGATCGACTGCGGTTGTAAACGACCAATGGGTAGCCAGCCTTGAGCAAATTCCGTGCCATCGGTTTGCCCATAATGCCGAGTCCGATAAAGCCAATGCGTTCCATAAGGGAGGGGGGAGGGGGGGAAGTTTTGAGCTGACGGCTATTAGCTATCAGCTATTTTCAGGTGCTGACGCCTGACTGCCTGTTGACTTATCGCCAGTGCTTTTACTGACCAATGCCTGCCAAGCGCTGATAAACGATCGCCAGAGCACTGGCATCCCCCACGTTACCGGGAAATAAGACAACGGGCAAATCGGGAAACTGAGGATGTTCAGACGGTGTCCGCACCATTGAAACACCTGCCAGAACTTGACCCAGCAATCGCGCGGTTCTGAGTGCCAGTCCTTTGCTGAGCGTGTCGTTGGAGGTGATGCCGCCTTTGCTGATGAGAAAGCCGATGTCGCTGGGCAAATGGCGAATGACATCCATCAGTAGGGCAGAAACGGCTGCACCAAAGTCTAGGCGGGTTTGCGTGTCGTCAAAGGTGAGTTCTTGACGACTGGTGTAAATGACGGGCGTGTTGCCTGCCACGTGGGCCGCGTTGATTGTTTGGACGGCTTCGGTGAGGAGGGTCGATCGCGCTCCGTCCCCGTTCTCCAGCAACCGCGCCACCGCTAGCTCAACACCGACAATTCCCGGTTGGGCCAAAAGCTGCTCGAGTTGTTCCGTGGTCTTTTTGACGTGGGAGCCGACGACGATCGCGCCCGGTTTTCCGCTCCGGACGTACTGAGCCATCGCTTCTGGGGCGATCGGCTGCGGTGGTAAGGCGGCCAGTGCCGTGAGCAAGCTTGCCGCACTGCGAAAGAGAAAGCGCTTACCCCGCGATGCGGCAGCAAGCACATCGGTCGCAAACTGGTTTAGATCCGCCTGCGTCACGGCGTCTACGACACCACACTGGTTGTCGTGGAGTTGCAGCAGGCGATCGCGCACACCAGCCCGGATATCTGCCAGCAAAAAGCGTTCTACCTGAGCCGCTGAAATCTCGCCCGCCGTTTTTTCTTCCACGTAGTCAGGCAGGTAGCTGTGATGGTAACCAAAGACTGAATCGCGAGCAAACTCGGTTTTGTGTACGGGCGTGTCTACTCCGTTGACGTTGAGGTAGTGAATGCTATCGCGCGTGGTGCGTCCCCCTTCAAAAAAGGCGGGCGTGAGGAAGTGAGCATCGAAGGGGCCGAGTTCTGCCGCAATCACATCGGTTTCGATCGGGTAGTGACCGCGTAGCGTAGAGTCCGATCGACTCACGACCAAAAAATCATGGATCCGCTCAAGGTCGATCGCGGTCTTCAGGTTGTGGCAAACTTCTCGCGTCACGGCAGCAGCTTTTTCTGGCGTCAACGCCCGTGTATTCGTCAGCACAAAGAAGATGGGGGCAGCATCGGCCAGTCCCAGTCGGAGCGTTTCCACATCCCACTGCATTAGCAACAGACAACTGTGAACCGTCTGCGACCCGGTTGGATCGTCGTCCAGGACAATAATTTTGGGGGTTGTGGTCATGAGTAGCCGTAGCGGAGTTTTCTGTTAGCTCATTATCACGCGAGATGGGTGAAGGGAATAGGGTATGGAGTGTAGGGTGTAGGGAAAGGATGAGGGATGGGGGAATGAATCAGACGATCGGCGTTTGGGTTCTGGGTGATCAACTGTGGGCAGGGCAGGCGGCGTTGCAAAGCGGGATCGATAGCACGCAAGCCACTCCCGTGATCTTTATTGAATCAATACAGCATGCGCTGGAGCGCCCCTACCATCTACAAAAGCTGGTGCTGGTGTGGTCAGCTATGCGCCACTTTGCGGCAGAACTGCGGCAGGCAGGCTGGTCGGTCACGTATGAGCAAGCGGATGATTTCTTAACGCCGCTGAAAGCGTGGATTGAGGCGCATCAGATCACGGAACTGCGGGTAATGGCACCGGACGATCGCCCCTTTGCCCGTCTCATCGACTCTCTCCAACTTCCCTGCACAGTCATCCTTGTCCCCAACAACCGCTTCATCTGGAGTAAAGCTGATTTCAAGCAGTGGGCCAGCGCACGCAAACGCCTGCTTATGGAAGACTTCTATCGCGAAGGCCGTCGTCGTTTCAACGTCCTGATGGAAGGGAACCAGCCCGTCGGTGGACGCTGGAACTTTGATGAAGAAAACCGCCAACCGCCAAAGGGCAAACTCACAACTCCCGAAGCGCTGTGGTTTGAGCCAGACGACATCACGCAATCTGTCATTGATTGGGTGCAGCAGAGCGAGCACTTCAAGACCAGTCAACAGTACTGGTCGGTCGAACCTTTCCGCTGGGCAGTGACGCGGCAGCAAGCACTTCAGGTGCTGGAGTTCTTTATCAACACGCGGTTGTCCGCCTTTGGCCCTTACCAGGATGCCATGGTGACGGGCGAATTGACGATGTGGCACGCAATGCTTTCGCCTTACCTCAATATTGGCCTCCTTCACCCGCTAGAGGTTGTGGAGCAGGCCGAGCAGGCTTATTACGAAAACCAGGGTGCCTGGAGCCTCAGCAGCATTGAGGGCTTTATTCGGCAGGTAATGGGCTGGCGGGAATACATGCATGGCGTCTATCACTTTGTTAGCGAGGACTACCCGGAGCGCAACTGGTTTAACCACACGCAGCCCTTACCCGACTTCTACTGGACGGGTGACACCCGGATGAACTGCCTCCACCACATCCTGGCGCAGGTCAAAGAAATTGGTTACGCTCACCACATCCAGCGATTGATGGTGCTCAACAACTTTGCGCTGATTGCCGGGATCTCACCGCAGGCGATCGAAGACTGGTTCCATGCCGCCTTTATTGACGGGTACGACTGGGTCATGCAAACCAATGTCATCGGGATGGGGCAGTTTGCCGATGGTGGACTCCTGGCATCCAAGCCTTACGCCGCATCGGCAAACTATATCAACAAAATGAGCAATTACTGTCGCGGCTGCACCTACAACCCCAAAGCCCGCACCGGCGAAAACGCCTGCCCCTTCAACGTCTTCTACTGGGACTTTCTCGATCGCCACCGCACCAAACTCGCCTCCCAGGGACGCATGAGCTTCATCCTCAAAAATCTTGACAAAATGGCACCCACAGAGTTGGAAGACATTCGGCAGGCAGCGATCCGGTGGCATGAAGAGGAAGGGCAGCAGAGAAGGGCTTGAGTTTTGAGTCAATTCTGATCCCTGACTCCCCATTCTCTACTCCCCACTCCCCATTCCCTACTCCCTACTCCCCACTCCCCATTCTCCACTCCCACTCCCCTAGTCCTCCGGCTGCTCATGTTCCACAACAAACACGTTGGAGTACAGGTTTGCCACAATTTGCTTGCCCTGTTGAGTGAGTGACAGGTAGTAGAGCGCATCTTTGATATAGGGAAAAACGCCGTGCCAGTAAAACTTGGGGTAGTTTTTGCGGAGGTCGCCGGGGTGGCGGTAGCCCAGCGCTTTGTTGACGCCTGTTTCTTCAAACTCATAGAACAGGGCACCAATTTTCTTGAGATAGCGGGGATCGCTGAGTTGCCCAATGAGGTCAGAGGCACGGATCAGTCCGGGATAGTTGATCGTGTCCTGGTGGTCTTCAGCCGCAGGGACAGGAAACCGCGTCAGTTCAATATTGCGCTTGACGATTTCTGCATCAATGAGCTTATGACCACCAAAGCGCTCATCAATAAACAGCTTGGCGCGATCGACATGGTAAGGCGTCAACCCGGCGTCTGACGAACCCGGCGGCAGATTGACCATCCCGCCATCCTTACCCGTCGCGTAGATGCCGTCCCGATCCTGACGGCAGACCCCTTTCACATAGCCGATGTCGTGGCAGACAAGCGAGATGATGAAGTGGAGCCAGTCTTCACAGGAGACACCACCCATGCGAATGTGCCTGCCGCGCAAAATTTCTTGTCCCACCAGGGTCACGAGAATGGAGTGCTCCACGTTGTGATAGAGCGCATCGCTGTTAGCAATGTTCTCCATCGCCATGGAACCGACCCAGCCAATAATGTCTTCATAGTCAGACTTCCACCCTCCATACGTACGGCGGTAGCCTTCCTTGAGTTGGTTCACAAAGTCTTCGATGAGAAGTTCGGTAGCGTTGAACATGCGGCGACTCGCTTGAGCTAAATGCGGTGAAGAAGATTGAGGCAGACGCGAGGAACTCTAGAAACCCTTATACAAGATTGCAGAGTGGATGCTGAAGATTCCGCTAACTTTACTGGTTTCTTTTTGCCATGTACAGCAATCTCATGTATAGCAATCTCACGCCTGCTCGCGCTGCGATCGATCAATACATTCGTGAAAGACGGCGATCGAACGCGCAGTAGCAACAAAAATTGACAGTTGGACAAGTGGCACGTTGGCGATTGGTAATGATCCCTGTAACTTCTAACCTGAAAGTAATGCAGCGACCGGACAACGGTACAGAATTGGCTGCACTCCTGTGAATGTGACCGAGTATTTGGGGAAAGTTTGCACATGGACTCATATCTGCCTGTATCCTGGTCAACAGTTAAGGCAATGATCCCTCAGGCGTCGGTGTCAGCAAAAGATTTGTCAAACCACGACCTGGTTCTACGTTGTCAGACTGGTCACCGCCCCGATAAAGTGGCATTCGCTGAATTGGTGCGGCGCTACCAGCCCCACGTCGAAAAGGTTCTCTATCATCTCGCTCCCGATTGGCAAGATCGGGCCGATTTGGTGCAGGAAGTCTGGATCCGGGTTTATCGCAACATCCGTCGCTTAAACGAGCCAGAGAAGTTTCAAGGCTGGCTGAGCCGGATTGCGACGAACTTATTTTACGACGAGCTACGGAAGCGCAAGCGCACGGCCCCACCCCTCTCCCTGGATGCGCCCTTGACATTTAGTGATGGCGAGATGGACTGGGAGATTGCGGCTGAGACGCCCGAACCGGGTGAAGAACTGAGTCGTCAGGAGTTTTACGGGCAGCTCAAGGCCGCGATCGCTGATCTGCCCGAAGTCTTCCGCACGACGATCGTGCTCCGTGAAATTGACGGCATGAGCTATGAAGAAATTGCCGAATTAACCCACGCTTCGCTCGGCACCGTCAAGTCACGCATTGCTCGCGCGCGTCAGCGTCTCCAATTTCAATTGCAGCCCTACCTGGATGCGTAAACACGATTGCGGGTGAGGCGGCCAACGCTATACAAGGCAGCGAAAAACCGCCACCATTAAGCCATAGCCAACGCACACAAGCAGCAGACCAATCAGGTTAACGCGTGCGGTCGAAAGGGGTGGTTTTAGCCAAAAGTTGAGCAGCCACGACACAAACGGCATGACTGCCCATGTCAGTAGAGAGCAACTAACTAAATTGCTGATAAACATCTGGTACGGCAATGCCCACGATGCCATCAGGCGCAGTTGGGAAAACACCAGCGTTTCGATCATTACTGTTGGATAGAGGCCAAATAAAACGGCCAGGTTTTGTTTCCAGGCGGGCGGATTGGAGCGCTTTGCTTCCGTGTTCGATCGCCCGATGAACCAGCTTTCCAGTCCCGTGAGTCCTCTACCAATGTGATAGCGATAGGAGCCAAATCGCCGTTTGCCGATGCTGATTAAATAATGGCGGGTATCGGAATCCAGCCATTGACTCAAGTGTGCAGGCGTATCGAAATGGACCACAATATACCATTTGGACTGTGCTCCTTTAACAGGCGGAAACACGTCCGTTCGAAGATAGCCTTCAAATTGACGCACCCCTGATTGAATATCGGATTGCCATTGCCGAAACTGAGTTTCTTGATCGCCCGATATGCCGTCATATTCAATCACAATACTGCTGGCATCGGGTATGAGGTCGGATTGCTGAGGCATGGACGAACTCGGCGATGAGGTCAAAAGACAGTCGGTGGAACGCTCTGGTAACCGCTATATCGGCACAAACATCAGGATTTTCATAGGCTACCAGGTTTGAGCGTTGAGTGTACTGATCCAGTCGATCGCGCTCAATCAAGGCCGTTAACTGGTTGCAGTTAACCCTCAAACGCTTTTTGCATAATGGTGAGTGGCGAATTTTTGAGTAATCCAGCCTGCACAAATTTTGTGTAAATCCCCGCTTCGATCGCGAGCAATTCTTTCTGGTGCTGCTGGATGCTAAAGGCCTGTAGCTGAGGGTGCTGCTCCTGCATGTATTGGATGTCAGTGGCCAGTTGCTCTAGCTGTTGCTGGGCAAATTCGAGCTGCGATTTTTGCAAGGCAGGGCTAATGATTAGCTGGCCACTGGATGCTGTCAGGTAAGCCGATATGTGACGGAGCGCATCGCGACGGGCGATGAGTTCCAGATACGCTTGCTGGAGTGATTGATCATCCAGCAAATTCAGGCTTTCCAGGAGCAGTTTTACCGTCAACCCCTGGACTAAGAGGGTAAACCACACAACGCCGAATGAATTGGCGATAATCTCTTCACGTCCCAACACCACGATTGGAATACTCAACGCCAGCGAGATCGAGACAGAACCGCGCAACCCTGACCACCACAAAACCGTTTGCTCCCGCCAGGGGATAGCGGTGTTTGCAACCCAGTTCGTCAACGCGCTGAAACCGTACACCGCCACGGCTCGCGAGACCACCACTGCCGCGATCGCAACGCTGGTAGTGCCAATGTTTTGCACCAGGTTGGGCAGATGGATCTGATCACCCAGCAGCAAAAACAAAATGGAATTGACAAAGAAGACCGCAAATTCCCAAAACTCAATCATGGTTGATCGCTTCACGGGGAGCGTCCCCGTCTGGGCGCTAAAGTTGCCAATCACTAAGCCCGCTGTCACCACTCCAATCACCCCTGACCCGCCCAGTTCTTCGACCAGCAAATAGGTGCCGTACGCAGTGACCAGCGTGAGCGACTGTTCTACCCATGACAATTCGTAGCGCTGGGTGAGAAAGGCAACACAAATACCGATCAGACCGCCAATTCCCAGACCAATTCCCGTAACAACAACAAAGCGCAAAATGGTCGTCGAAAGTTGAAACGGTTGTGGATCGATCGCCAGCTCTACCAGAACGCCAAACGCGACCACGGATGCACCATCGTTCAACAAACTTTCGCCTTCCAGTAGGGTGGTCAGCCGTGCTCCTGCGCCAACGTCGCGAAACAACCCGATCACTGCAGCGGAATCAGTTGCCGATAGGCAAGCCCCCACAAGCAGGCTTGTCATCCAGGGAATGTGGGCGAATTCATGAAGCGCCCAGCCCACAGCCACGATCGACAGCACCACACCACCAATGGCATAGAGACTGCTCGGCAGTAATTCCTCCTTTAGCTCTGACCACCGCATGTTCCACGCCGCTTCAAACAGCAGCGGTGGCAAAAACACCATCAAAATCATGCCCGGCGATAGATCCAGCAGCCGCACATCAACGAGCGCCAACCCCAGGCCCACAATCACCAGCAGGAGGGTATACGGCACCTGTCGCAGCCGGGGAAAAATTTTGGGTAAACCAGCAGCACTCAGAGCGACCAGCAGGATAAATAGAAACTGCTTCAAGTCTTTCTCGATCGCAACGTCGGTAGCACTGGTCAGAAAACTCATGGAGCACACTTAGTCACAGCAGGATGTCCTATCCTGATTGATTTCCTGGAGCAGAAACCGTGCTTCGTAATACTAAGTGCCGATTCTCGTCGGTCTTGCGTGTGAAAGACGTGATACCGTCGGCTGCACTTTGGAAGCCCCATTGCTACACTGACGATGACGACTCATGGCTGACTATCTATGCCTCGCTTCCTGCACGTATCAGACATCCATCTAGGCTTTGATCGCTACGACAGCAAAGAACGAACGCTTGATTTTTATTGGGCCTTTCGGGATGCATTAGAGCGGTACGCGATCGCCGCACAGGTGGATTTCGTGGTCATTGCTGGCGATTTATTCGAGCATCGTCACATTCAGCCCAACATTCTGAACCAGGCACAGCTTTGCCTGCAAGCATTAAAAGCCGCTGGCATTCCAGTACTGGCGATCGAGGGCAACCACGACAATACGCCCTACGGCACCAAAACAAGCTGGTTGCGCTATTTGTCTGACTGGGAACTCCTGCTGCTGCTGGAACCCAATCCCCCCAATACCGACCGTGCCATTTACGAACCGTGGGATTGGGAGACTAAACGCGGTGGGTACATTGACCTGGAGTGTGGTGTCAGGGTCGTCGGGTCGTCCTGGTACGGGGCATCTGCACCCACGGCGATCGCGACGCTGGCCGCTGGAATCAAAGCGTTACCAGCCGCTCCAGCTCATACGGTGATGCTGTTCCATCATGGTCTGGATGGACAAATTGCTCGTTATCAGGGAGCGCTACGCTATAACGACCTGCTGCCGCTCAAAGAGGCTGGTGTCGACTACCTGGCGCTGGGGCATATCCACAAGCAGTACACGCTAGAGGGCTGGATCTTCAACCCTGGGTCTGTCGAGGCAAACAGCATTG
>Ga0070738_10003243_pt1 | contig 21897 bp, 13 predicted proteins | sample Coa_R2_2_FD_66446 | JGI IMG/M metagenome (GOLD analysis project Ga0070738, IMG submission 66446) | Surface soil microbial communities from Centralia Pennsylvania, which are recovering from an underground coalmine fire - Coalmine... | ecosystem: Environmental > Terrestrial > Soil > Unclassified ... | reverse complement strand
ATCTGTGCTGCTCCTATTTTAGTCGTAGCCTCTGTTGCAATCATCTTGCTCGATGGCCGGCCTGTTTTCTTCTCCCAGCGCCGAATTGGTCTTAATGGCAAGAGCTTTCGATTTTGGAAATTCAGAAGTATGCGGAAAGACTCTGATGAGATCCTTCAATGGCATCTATCGAGAGATTCCGACGCATTAAAAGAGTGGAATATGTATCTCAGGCTTGATAAAGATCCGAGACATCTTCCAGTGATCGGAAGAGCACTGAGAAAAACCAGCATCGATGAGTTGCCCCAATTGTGGAATGTGTTACGAGGCGAGATGTCGCTTATTGGCCCACGGCCATTACCGATCGATCAGGTTTCTCAATTGACTGCACGAGCGCAAGCGGAACGAACGAGTGTGAAGCCAGGCCTAACAGGTCTCTGGCAGGTAGTGGGCAGGGGGGATACCACAATACCGACTCTCGAACGGTTAGATCGCCTTTACATTTGTAACCGCTCTTGGAAGCTGGATAGCTGGATCTTGTTCAAAACGATACCTAGTGTTTTGAGTGGTAAAGGCGCGTATTAATTACGCCTCGACAAGCTCTGCAGGTCGTTCAGCTTTTACTTTTTCCCAATGGTGGCACGCCGAGAAATGCCCGGGCTCGTGCTCGATAAGAGCAGGCTCCTGCTTGTAGCATACTTCTGTGGCCCATGGGCAACGGGTATTAAAATTACAGCCAACGGGGAAGTTGGTTGGCGCGGGAACGGTGCCTTCGATCGTCATCAGGCGGTCGGACTCTGCATTCAGCTTCGGAATCGAGCCGAGTAAGCCGACGGTGTACGGATGGATCGGGTTGTGAAATATCTCGTCCACTTTCGAATATTCCACGATGTGCGAAGCATACATAACGGCAACATTATCAGCCGTTTCCGCAATGACACCAAGATCGTGCGTGATCAGGATCACTCCCATTCCCAACTCTTCCTGCAAGCGATTGATCAGTTCGAGAATTTGCGCTTGCACGGTTACGTCGAGAGCGGTCGTCGGCTCATCGGCAATAAGAATCTGTGGATTGCACGAAAGCGCGATCGCGATCATTACGCGCTGGCGCATGCCACCTGAAAGCTGATGGGGATATTCGCCATAGCGCTGCTCTGGAGCGGGAATTCCGACGAGGCGCAGCATTTCAATGGCCTTCTCCTTGGCTTCGGCCTTCGACACCTTTTGGTGTAGTAAAATGGATTCTTCTATCTGATTGCCAACAGTAAAGACTGGGTTGAGCGATGTCATCGGCTCCTGGAAGATCATCGAGATCGCGTTGCCGCGTATCTTCCGCATTTCCTCTTCGGATAGCTTAAGAAGATCCTTGCCTTCAAAGAGTACCTCGCCACCGACCGTCTTTCCGGGCGGATCAGGAATGAGCCGCATGATTGAAAGGGCGGTCACCGACTTACCGCACCCCGATTCGCCAACAACGCCCAGCGTCTCCCGGCGATCGACCGTATAGCTTACGTCATCGACCGATTTGGCGACGCCATCATCCGTGAAAAAGTAGGTTTTGAGATTTTTAACTTCGAGTAATGCCATAATACAGGGGAGCCCGCACTAAATTAGTGAGGGCTCAACGGAAGTCTGCGCTTTTTAACTCCTTTTGAATAAACTTACCACTTCGCCAGCTTTTCCATCGCTGCCTTGATCTTTGCGGGGCTGGGTAGAATGGCATCCTCCAGTACTTTGGCAAAGCCTACCGGGGTGAAGGCGGAACCGACACGCATTACGGGAGCGTCCAGTGCCCGGAAAGCATGCTCACTAATAAGAGATGCCACTTCACCGCCAAAGCCTCCGGTCACCTTGTCCTCATGGACCACCAGGGCTTTACCGGTTTTCTCCACGGATTTCAGGATCGCATTGAGGTCAAGCGGGTAGATAGAACGAAGATCGAGCACATCGCACTGAAATCCTTGCTCTTTAGCGAGTTCTTCCGCCGCCTGAAGCGAATAATGAGTTGTCGTGCCGTAAGTAATGATCGAAAGGTCTTTACCTTCCCGGCGTAAGCGGGCCTTTCCAAAGGGGATAAGGACATTATCTCCCAAAGGCTCAGCTTTGGCCATTGGATGGTAATAGAGGTATTTGGGCTCGAGATACACCGTTATGCCACGCGTTCTCATAGCCGAGCGCAGCAGGCCCTGAGCATCATCCGCAAAGCAGGGTTGCACAACTCGGACGCCCGGAATCGTAGCGAATGTGCCTTCGAGGTTCTGAGAATGGTAAAGACCACCGCCAATATATCCGCCAGAGGCAATTCGAATTACAACGTTCGGCGTGAACTGCCCCCGAGTACGCCAGTATTCATGGGACATTTCGATGAACGACTCCATCGCCGGCCAGAAGTAATCGGCAAACTCCGCACCTTCGACGCACACCCAGATATGCTCCTGATCGACACGGCAGAAGCCATCGGCAGAACCAAGAATAAAGTCCTCAGCTATTGGCCCATTGAATACGCGCTCGTTGCCGAACTCCTGAAGCATGCCTTTGGTCACGTTAAAGACGCCGCCTTTATTCTTGGAGGCTACGTCTTCACCCCAGAGGAAGGTATTCGGATTGAGGCGAAATTCCTCTTTAAGCGTCTGATTAATGCCTTCGATGAACTGCATTCCTTCCTCTTTGCCCTTCGGAAGGGTATAAGGATAATACTTTAAATCGATATCATCAGGCTGGGTCGTGTATGGCTCTTTCGAAACCACACGATCAGATGGAAGCACAAAATCCAGAACCGTCGTCGGATCGGCAGGAGGAGCAAGCTCAGCTTTGTCCGCAGATTCGCGGAACAGCTTCTCATTCGTTGCATGGATCTCATGCAATTCATCCTTCGTGGCAACATTGTTAAGAACCAGCCAATCGTGGAAGCGAACGAGCGGATCGCGCAGTTTCACGGCTTCGAGTTCTTCTGGTGAGCGATACAACTCATGGCGATCCGAGTTTGAGTGTGAACCAATGCGAACGCAATCCGCATGGACCATCGCCGCGCCACGGCCAGATAAGCACCATTCGTACGCTTCCTGCATAGCCCGATAACTATCGAGCACATCGGTGCCATCGCAGTAAGTAATGAGCAGATTGTTAAAACCGCGGAAATTATCCGCTACCCGTACATTCGCCGACTGTTCGATGACAGGTACGCTAATACCGTATTTATTATTCTGTACTACAAAGATCGCAGGTACTTTTTCGCGCGTCGCACCATTAACGGCTTCGTAGAAAAATCCTTCGCTCGTTCCGGACTCACCTCCAGAAAAGATCGATACGGCACCGAGCTTATAATACTTGATCGCCCGCGCGCAGCCAGCGGTATGCTGGGCATGATTGTTTGTAAGCGAAGAATGAGTTTCGATGTTCATCGACATCTTCGCGAAGTGATTGGACATATGGCGTCCACCACCAGCGACATCAGTGTCTTTTGAAAGACCGTTTAAAACGATCTCTTCAACGGTAAGACCCGCCGCAAGGCAGGTCATAAGATCGCGATAGTAAGGGAAGAGGTAATCCTTCTTCGCCCGAAAGCTGACACCGATCGCGAGCTGGATTCCTTCATGTCCCGCACAGGGGGCATGGTAACTCCAACCCATTGCCTTCTTCAGATAATTTGCGGCAGCCGTGTCTGTAATGCGACCGAGATCCATAAGACGATACCATTCGAGGAGCCTCTGCTTATCCACTCCAGCTTGATCGAATGTACCCTTAAAGCTGCGCGCACCGTCCGCAAATGGACCGCGCAATTCAGCGCCGTTTGGAATTCGCTTTAACGACACCGGTGCGATCTGAGGTGCAACGGCTTCCGCAAGCTGTCCGATCTCGGCAGCGGTATCCGTCGAAGGCACATCGGTCGCTCCATCCGTGCCCAGCTTTGGTGCATTTGCATCCGCTGCGGGCTTTCCGGAAAGCTCATCACCGGTCTTTTTCATGTGCCCGTTACCGTTGGACGAGCCATTGCCATTGGTCGCCACAGCGCCAGCTACCTTGCCTGGTTGTTCGGCTATTGCCGTCTCCTGATTGATCTTCTCCTTATTCTTGCTCAACTTTGCCATTCCCTGAAAAAACAAACGTGAAGGTGACCAGGCGCCCGTGATCCGATGTAGGGGGAGCGATACCGACGTGCGACTCGGCCGACTGTCCGCGTGAACACCTGGCTGGACGGTTTAGTGGCAAAATCGTCTGAAAGGCACAAATTTCAAGCTTCTGACTTTTATTCGTATATTTGTAAAAGCTCGAGTTGTGGTCGCCTTTTAAGGAGAAGCATCATACAACAAGTCGCGAGTTGACCGTTCTCACTCGCACATAAGCGTTAGTGCAAAATATTACGATTTTGATCCTTCAGGACCGTTCCATCGGTCTTGAAGCATTGCAGCCGGACTTGCGCCGGGACCAACTTTTTACCTTCTTCGCTCATGCCACGAGCGAGGAAGAATTGCGCTCGTACCTTGACAAGAATACTCCGGATGTTATCATTCTGGTGCGAGAGTATTTTCCTCTCAACTTCGAAAGTATTCAAAAACAGCTTCTTCAGCGAGGGTTACATATACCGATCATCGTCATGGCGTCATCCTCGAAAAGCGAGGAAGCAATGAATTACCTTCGACAAGGCGCCGCTGACTTTCTTCTAACCACAGAGCTTCATCGCGTTGCTCCGACCCTTTATAAGCTGCTTTCCACCAGTCGCAATGGTCATGAGAAGCCCGCCGTTCGCTCGCCTGAACCTCGTATCGAGGAATTGATGGACGTTGTAACGGAGATCGATGTATCGGGCTCTATTCTATATGAGAGTCCTTCCATTAAGCCTATCCTCGGTTACGAAACGGATGAGCTGATCGGTAGAAATGCTTTTAGTCTCGTTCACCCGCTCGACCTGCCGAAGATCATGCCCATTTTTATGGTAGCGCTGGCGACACCAGGAGTACCACATTCTGCACGCTTCCGCTTTAAACATCGCGATGGAAAGTGGCGGACGCTGGAAACGGTCGGTAAAACGATGGCCACTCCCGAGGGAGGCAGGCGAATTGTGCTTACCTCGCGCGATATCACTAATCGCGACCGAACCATCGCGCTGGGCAATGCGGAATCGAGATTCATGGGTGTCGTTGAAGGGCTCGGCGAGGGCATACTCATCACCGATCTGAGCGATAAAATATTCTATGCTAATCGTAGAATGGGAGAGCTTATCGGTAGAGATATTGCCGAATTACTTGGCAAAGTCGGCTACAAAGAATTATTCGAAGATGCGGATTGGGGGGGCTTTATCCAGGATAAACAAATATGGATGTCCGGAGAGCGAGTGGTCAAAGAGTATGCGATAAAGCAAATGAGCGGCTCGCTTCTACCAACACAGGTAACTATTTCGGCTTATCGATCAATGGAAGGGCAGATCGCTGGTATGTTGGCGGCATTCACCGATGTTAGCCATATTCGCCAGGCAGAAGCTGACCTTCAACGTGCGTTCCATCAATTACGAGAGGCGAAAGAACGGGCCGAAGAGATGAGTAGGCTCAAGACCTCGTTCCTTGCAAATATCTCGCACGAGATCCGCACCCCTATGACCGCAATGCTCGGATTCTCCCAGATGCTCTCGGAGCGTCTTTCAAACTCGGAACTCGCAACCTATGCCGATTCCATCCATAATTCGGGTGTACGGCTTCTCGGTACGTTAAATGGTATACTCGAATTTGCGAGGATCGAGTCGAACCGCGTGCAATTGGTCCCCACAAAGATCGACATCAAAAGAGAGATCGATAATATTTGTGCTCTCTTACGAAAAGAAGTTAGCAGCAAGGGACTCTCTCTTAGAGTAGAAGTACCGTATGACCAAAGCATTACTGTTGACGCCTATTATTTCGCTCGCATCATGTCCAACCTGATCGAGAACGCGGTAAAGTTTACTGTAAAAGGGGGGGTCGTAATATCGTCTAAATTTTCTGATGAAACGGTCACGATCGAAGTAAAGGATACGGGAATAGGGATATCGCCAGAGTTTCTCCCTCATGTTTTCGATGAGTTTCAGCAGGAATCAACTGGTCTTGCTCGAGCCCATGAAGGAGCAGGATTGGGACTTACTATCTCCAAGCGACTCACCGAACTAATGGGCGGCTCGCTGACCGTTCAAAGCGTGGTCGGGGAGGGAAGCGTGTTTACGGTGCAGATGCCACGGTAATCACTCGAACAACTTCGTATCTGGACCTGCCGCGATAGCTGGCTGGGAAGCAGCCTCTGATGCGCGATCTACAAGTGATGGAGATAATTGTTTTGTAGCCTTCGCACCCAAATCTCGTAATTGCTCGGATTGACGAACAAGATTTCCAGGGCCAGTAGAAAGCTTCTTCATCGCCTCATCGTAACTCGACTTTGCGTCACTCATTTTTTTGCCGGCTGTAAGCAAGTCATCCACAAAGCCGACGAACTTGTCGTACATTTTTCCGGCCCTATCCGCAATCTCAAGAGCATTTCGAGTCTGTCGCTCCTGCTTCCATATCGATGAGATCGTTCGTAGTGTTGCCAGTAATGTCGACGGGCTCACGATCACTATCTTGCGATCCCATGCGTAGGCGAAAAGATCACCATCCGCTTGCAGAGCAAGACCAAAGGAAGGCTCGATCGGCATAAATAGAAGCGTAAAGTCAGGCGCGTCCAGATCGGGGATGGAGGGATACTTCTTGTCGCTCAACTCCTTTATGTGTCGCCTAACAGAAGCAATATGTTCCTGTATCGCCAGTGAGCGCTCTTCTTCCGACTGAGCTCCAACTACACGGTCGTATGCGACAAGCGATACCTTCGAGTCGATAATAATGTGCTTCTTATCCGGCAGGAATACAACGATATCTGGCTGCAGGCGCCTGCCGTCCTCATCCTGTAAAGCCACCTGTATTTGATACTCAGATCCTTTTCGAAGGCCAGAGAACTCGAGAATCTTCTCACAAATGAGTTCACCCCAATTGCCTTGTTTCTTCGTATCACCTTTCAGGGCAAGTGCAAGGTTAGAAGCTTCCTTGCTGATCTGCTGGTTCAACTCGACAAGGTTTTTGATCTCTCCGCGCAGGGTGTTACGTTCAGCCGCTTCCGTGCGGTAGACTTCCTCTACCTTTCTTTCAAACTCCTGCAGCTTTGTTTGGAGCGGTGAGACCAACTCCTGAATCGCCTGCTGTCTTTTTTGTAAATCACCCTTTGCCGATTCCTGATACTTTCCTAAATTCTCTTCTGCTAATCGGAGAAAAGAGTGATTACTTGCAGCCAAAACTTTCTGGCTTATGGCTTCAAATTGATTGGCAAGCGCCTCACGTGCTTCTTGAAGCTTTTCGAAATTTTCTAATTCTGCTTTAAGCTCGGCCTTAAGGCGTTCGATCTCGGCGCTAAGATTCTGGTTCGTCCGTTGAGCCGCTTCGAGAGTTCGTTCTCGATTCTTTATTGTATCTTCGAGCTTTTGTATAGCCTCAGCACGTTCTTCCGCCTGGGCGCTCAGTCTGCCGCGATCTCCCTCTAATACCCGAACTGCCTCCGTCAACAGTTTATTGCGTTCTGCTTCTTCTATGGCGCGATCTCGTTCGGATTGTATCTCCTGTTGAAATTGCGACGTGAGGGCCCGGACACGTCCGCTCTGAAATATATAGGCGATGATAAAGCCAAGGATAAGCCCGATCGCTGGGAGCACATAAAGAAGGGAATCCATAGTACGGAGTGCGTTTGAGCATACAATCGCTCAAGCGTCCTAAATGACTCCTTAATAACAAAAGGAAGTTATTACAGCGACTTCGCAAAAGCCAATATCTTTTTCACTGTCGTTAAACTCGGCGCTTCCGCATAATAGCGGAGGAGTGGTTCGGTACCGGATGCACGCAGCATGAACCACGCTCCTCGATCGAGGGTATATTTATATCCATCCAGTTTGCTGACGTTTTGAACTTTAAGACCAGCAATTTCCTCGAATCCTCGTTCTGCCTTAGCCAGCACTTCTTTTTTCTTCTCGTCTGTCGTGTGGAAATCATATCGATCGTATTTATGGGGACCAAACTCTTTCTCGAGTTCTGCAACGAGCTTTCCTAACGGCTTCTTATGATGTGCACAGATCTCCGTAAGCAGAAGACCATTAAACAGTCCGTCGCGCTCTGGAATATGGATCGACGGTATGCCGATTCCGCCCGATTCTTCGCCGCCAATAAGCACTCCAACTTCGAGCATGTACTTAGTAATGTACTTAAAGCCGACTGGAGTCCGGTGAAGCTCTAAACCATACTTCGCACACATCTTATCGACCATCGAGGTGACTGATTGACTAATGACGACCAGCCCTTTTTCTTTACGTACTTCAACCAAATACTTTAGAAGCAGACACAGTATCATCTGCGAACTAAAAAACTCGCCTTTTTCATCGATAGCACCAATGCGGTCGGCATCGCCATCGGTTACCAAGCCGATATCGTATTTCTGCTTTACGATAAACTGCGAAAGCTCTTTCGTATTCTGAGCGAGCGGCTCGGGTGGTGTCCCGCCGAATCCAGGATTCCAAACATCGTGAAGAATGGCTGCTTCAGGAAGGAGATGCTCGAGATTTCCGAAACCGGCCCCGTACATCGGATCGTACGCGAGCTTAATTTTTGACCGCTTGATCCGATTTAGGTTTACCAGCCTTGCAAGTTCTTTGATGTAGATGGTCTTGGCATCGACTTCCTGAATCTTTCCACTTTTCACGAAGTCAGAAAAGGAAGGAATGCGATTTTCTTCATAATCCCGCGACGTCCGTTTCCGATTCTCTTCGCTATTGGTATCCCGCTCTATTTCGGCAATAACCTCGGGAAGAGCAGAGCCGCCATATTCTCCTTTGATCTTGAAGCCATTGTATTTCGCAGGATTATGTGATGCGGTGATCATCACACCGCCGGCCAGCTTTTTCTTTACGATCGCAAGGGAAGTGGCTGGAGTCGAAACGATCGTCTTTGCAATGAATACTTTAAGCCCTTCGGAAGCTAAGACCCGAGCAGTAAGTTCAGCGAACTCTCGACTGAGAAACCGTGCATCATATCCAACAATAACACCGGCGTCTACTTTGGGGTGAGTCTTGAAATAAAGTGCAGTTCCGCGAGCTACACGATGGACATTCTCAAATGTATAATTTTCTGCGATGACATCTCGCCACCCATCGGTTCCAAAGGTGATTTGCATGGTTACGGTAATTAGATCGAGGCTGCAACAGAAGCACGGAATGCCGATACGCCTGCGTACTGACATTTCCCAGCTAACTCTTCTTCTATCCTCAAAAGCTGATTATACTTGGCGATCCGGTCTGTGCGCGAGGCCGAACCGGTCTTGATCTGACCTGCATTGGTAGCAACAGCAAGGTCAGCGATCGTCGTATCTTCCGTTTCTCCTGAACGATGACTAATAACTGTGCCGTAGTTCGCGCTTCGCGCCATTGAAATAGCATCGAATGTTTCGCTGATCGTACCGATCTGATTGACCTTGATCAGAATAGCATTCGCAATACCTTCTTTTATACCACGAGCTAGAAATTCAATGTTAGTCACAAAGAGATCGTCACCCACTAGCTGTACGCGGTCACCGATAGCATCGGTTAGCATTTTCCAGCCTTCCCAGTCATTCTCGGCCATTCCATCTTCGATCGACACAATGGGGTAATCCTTTACCAGTGTTTCATACTCTCTCACCATATCTTCTCGCGAAAGAGTAGTGCCCGGTGCAGACTTATATAGCTCGTATTCCCCGTTTCGCCACATCTCGCTGGATGCGCAATCCAGGCCGAGGAACACGTCGGTACCCGGTTTATAATTGGCTTGCTCGATCGCCTGCACGATCAGATCGAGCGTCTCTTTATTCGATCGAAGGTTTGGGGCGAAACCGCCTTCATCGCCAACATTGGTATTAAAGCTTCGTTTTTTAAGAACAGATTTTAAAGAATGAAAGACCTCAGCCCCCATTCGCAGGGCTTCGCGAAAGCTGGAAGCGTTCGCCGGCAGAATCATAAATTCTTGAAAATCGAGCGAGTTATCAGCATGCACGCCGCCATTAATGATGTTCATCATTGGCGTTGGAAGGACGAACGGCTGCGGGGTGTTTTCAAGCGAGGCAAGATAACGATAGAGCGGCTGCTTCTTCGATTGTGCCACCGCCTTTGCAACGGCCATCGAAACACCGAGAATTGCGTTCGCACCGAGTTTGCCTTTGTTCGGGGTTCCATCGAGAGCTATGAGCGCTTCATCGAGCTTTCGCTGATTAAAGGCGTCAGCACCTTTAACAGCCGAGCGAATCGTGCTATTGACATTCTCGACCGCCTTCAATACTCCTTTGCCGAGATATCGCTTTTTATCACCATCCCGAAGTTCGACCGCTTCATGCTCGCCGGTGGAGGCACCGCTTGGTACCGCGGCGCGACCAAAGGAGCCATCGTCTAACGTGCAGTCAACTTCTACGGTAGGGTTGCCTCGGGAGTCAAGGATCTCTCTGGCGTGAAGATCGAGAATATTTGCCATGATGAGGAAAAATGGTTGAGTTTGCTCTCGTGAATTGGTGCAAATTTACGGAATGGGGAGGGGGATGTTCCGGGGCGTACTAAAACAAAAAGCGGCTGGCATTCTACCAGCCGCCTGACCGTTCCGCACTTACAATTGAACATTAGAGTTGTCAGGTTCAGGAAGTGTCATTCGTTTAAGCTATAAGGCCCTGCCGCAAAAGCGGCGTGTCCCTTTTATGTCTCATTTTATTAAGCTATGAAAACACAAAAAGTCCTTGCAGTCCTGCTTGTTATCATCGGTCTATACGGCTGTAAAAGCAATTCGACCAGCCCCAGCTCAGGTGGCCAACCGCTGGTCGCTGCCAATCCGGGGAGTGTCTTCCATCTCCAGGTGACTACGACCGATACCAATGGCATGGCAATGGGCAGCACTATTCATCAAACGGATTCTATCGTTGCAAAGGGAATTACCTTTATGGGTAAATCCAATGTAGTTAAGATCTGGTCCTATGACGACCAAGGCAATAGCGGCTATGGCTATTATTCGCTACTCGATAATGGTGACCTCGACTTTTATTTAGGTGATCTTCGGCCAGGTATGGTGGCCCAATGGATGGAATGGCCATTCGGAACCGGAAGTCCACTGACAACTACGATCGAAGACACTTCGATCATGGGTATCGAGCATGTTTCGGAAAGTGCCACTTATTCTCGCGGTGGTACCTCAACGATGACAGTGCAGGGAAACTCCTTAACTCTTAACGAAGTGGTCGGTATTTACACCGTCACTCAGTCTATTTCTATTCAGGGAGTTTCACAATCTAACAGCAGTACGTTGCCGCCATTCCATTATTATTGGTCACCAACGATCGGCTTCCTTGCTAAGTCGCAGGTAGCGACAACTGATATGTTTGGCCAGCCGATGATTGAAACACAAATTCTAACCAGTTACACGTTACAATAAGAGCTTCTTAAAAAACGTTTTTAAATTAAAAGGCCTGGAACATTCCAGGCCTTTTGTATTAGCTCTTAGCCAATAACCGGTTCGGGAGGCGCTTCTTTTACGCCTTCCTTTATTGCCTTTTCACCGGAATGGAGGCGAATGAGGTTCAACGCGCTACCAGCTTGGAACCACGAAATATGCTCCATATTCATCGTGTGCTTAAGTGGGATGATGTCCGCCGAACCATCGGAATGTCTTACTTCCATATTGATCGTACGCACCGGATCGAGTTCATGCAAATACTCGAGCGATACCACGTCGCCTTCGCGAATCTTATCGTAATCGTTTGGATCAATAAAGGTAAGAGGAAGTATACCTTGCTTCTTCAGATTTGACTCGTGAATACGGGCGAAACTGCGGGCGATAACGGCAAGGCATCCCAAATACCGTGGTGACATGGCAGCATGCTCGCGGCTGGAGCCTTCACCGTAATTCTCATCGCCAACAATTACCCATCGTTTCCCGCGCTTCTTATAATCGCGCGCGACCTGGGGAATGGAGACGTTCTTCTCATGTGTGAAGACATTCGTCGTCGTTCCTACTTCACCGCTCCATGCATTGACTGCACCCGTTAGCATATTATCCGATATTTTATCGAGATGACCGCGATAACGAAGCCAGGCACCAGCAGGGGAGATGTGGTCGGTAGTTGTCTTGCCTTTCGTCTTTACGAGAACCGGCATTTCCGAAGTGGACTGAGCAACCATCGGTTGGAACGGTTCGAGAATCTGTAAACGCTCACTGCCCGCGGGTACCGATACTTTGACGGCAACCGCATCGTCGGCAGGGGGCACATATCCAATACGTCGCCCGATATAGCCATTCTTCGGAAGTGGATCAACCTTGGGGGGCGCCTGCAACCGGAATTTGGTACCATCTTCTGCCTCAAGCTCATCTTGCAATGGATTGATCGAAAGGTCTCCAGCTAATGCATATGCTACTACCACTTCGGGACTCGCTACAAATGCGAGCGTCGCCGGATTCGCATCGTTGCGGCCAGGAAAGTTACGATTGTAGCTATCGATGATCGTATTGCGTTCACCCTTCTTAATATCATCACGTTTCCACTGACCGATACAGGGTCCACACGCATTCGCCATCACTTCACCACCAATGGAGGCAAGTGCCTTTAACTGACCATCGCGATCGGCTGTTTGGCGAACTGCTGCAGAGCCCGGATTAATAAGAAGAGATGATTTTGCCTTTGCACCATATTTTGCGGCTTGTTCTGCCACCAGCGCTGCGCGGCTCATGTCTTCATAGCTCGAATTGGTGCAACTACCGACGAGCGTGACTGAAATTTTCTTCGGATAATCATTTGCATCGGCATCCGAGGCAAGCTTTGATACGGGACGCGCGAGGTCGGGAGTGAAGGGGCCATTGATGAGCGGTTCGAGCTTCGAAAGATCTATCTCGATGATCTCATCATAGTATTGCTCGGGATTCTGTTCGACTTCCGGATCAGCCACCAATAAGTGCATATTAGCTTTTGCGATCTCGGCGATCTCCTTACGATCGGTAGCATTCAAATAGCGAATGCCATTCTCATCGAAGGGGAAGACAGATGTTGTTGCACCGATCTCCGCTCCCATATTCGTTACGGTCGCTTTGCCGGTAGTGGAAAGCGTTTTGCAGCCCGGTCCGAAGTATTCGATAATACGGTTGGTGCCTCCTTTTACAGTAAGCTTATCGGCGACATGAAGAATAATGTCTTTTGGTGCAGCCCATCCATTCAATTCACCGGTCAGCTTTACACCGACGAGTTTGGGATTTAATACCTCCCATGCAAAGCCAGCCATAGCGTCGACCGTATCAGCACCGCCTACGCCGATCGCAAGCATGGAAAGGCCACCCATGTTCGGTGTATGTGAATCGCTGCCAATAATAAGACCACCCGGAAATGCATAATTCTCGAGCACGACTTGGTGAATAATACCCGAGCCAGGTCCCCAGAATCCAATTCCGTATTTCGAACAGGCACTCTTCAAAAAATTATAGACCTCCGTGTTAGAATCGAGCGCTTTGTCAAGATCGCTGCTTGCACCTTGATAGGCTTGGATAAGGTGATCGCAATGAACGCTCGAGGGGATAGCCACTTGTTCTTTTTGTGCTTGCATGAACTGAAGAATAGCCATCTGAGCAGTAGCATCTTGCATGATCACGCGATCGACGCAAAGGCGCAGAAAACTTTTTCCGCGATCAAGATCCTGAACAAGGGGATCATCGAGATGACCGTAGAGGATCTTTTCGGCAAGCGTGAGAGGACGCTTGAGTTTTTCGCGGATAACCACTAATTTTTTCTCGGTCCGCTCATAAATATTCCTGACGAGTTGAGGAGTTGTTTCCACGAACATTGCCCGTTTGCTCGATCGGATCGTGGCCATATCAACGGCCGTCGGTTCGACTTGAAATGGTTCGTGCACTATTGGTAAACTAACTGCTTCAAGGTTTTTGGTATCTGCCATTTCTTCAAAGAAATTCTATTTCTATCTATACAAAATTACAGTCAACTTTTGGGATAACTGCCGCTCGAATACCTCTTCTACGTGGAGAACCACCAGTTGTTGCCAAAGGAAACTGCTTTGAACCCGTCGCAGACCCGCTCGATTCCTCGTCATTAAGCGAGTTTGGCATCCTTTCGGAATGCGTGACGGCATTATTAATCCTCCTTCAGCGAAGAAGGGAATCACACACTAAACAAAGAAACAACCCTTATGAATCTTGTAACAGCTTTAAGAAAGGGATGCTTTGCCATCATCATGCTCCTGTTGAGCATGCCCTTTGTCGGGCGTTCTTACGCTGCGACATCATTTAGTATCGTGCCCAACTCGAGTGAACTCAATTTCAATACTCGAGCAGGGGTTGCTGATACCCAGTCCATTACCATCAATAACTTGACGTCTTATCCGCTAACATTGTATACGACTGTTACGGGAAGTGGCAGCTCAATGTTCAATGCTGGTACTACACCAGTAATTATCGCGGGAAATGGATCGACAACCGCTAAGATCGTCTATTCTCCTATGGTCGCCGGTACGAACAATGCGACCCTGACCATTTACTCGTTAGCAGGGGACAGTGCTACGATCGCATTAATGGGTCATGCGACCTCCAATACGTCCTCCAGCTTCAGCTTGACGCCATCGAGCGGGCAACTGGTCTTCAATACCCATACGGGGACTGCCGCCGTTGATACATTATCCATTCGCAACCTGACATCGAACCCGCTTTCGTTTACGGTAACTTCCAGCGGAAGTCCGCTTTTTACGCTGGGTTCGAACTCACTAAACGTCGGTGCAAATGGGACAGGCAATATTGTAGTAACTTATCTACCAGTGCTTCCAGGTACCAACAACGGTACGCTCATGGTTCGCGCTTCGAATGGAGATACCGCCTCCGTATCACTTACGGGTCATGCGGTACTTCCGAATTCAAATGCCATCAATGTTGCTGGAGAGGTTGATTTTTCGGCGCAAGCGGGACAATCTGAATGCTTGCCGATCTCAATTGGTAACATGAGCGCAGGCGGCGTCTCGATCTCGAACGTCATGATCAAAGGAGATTCAACAGCTTTTTCCGCTGCTAATAATGGCAGTTTCCAGATCAATTCGCTGGGTTCAGGAACCGTTACTGTTTGCTTTAACCCGAGCGTCAATACACATGACGAGACACATGCTACCTTGAGTTTCAATTATGCCAGTCTACTCGATTCGACCATTCATGGTGTTGAGAATGTGCAGTTAGAAGGCAAAGTAGAAGAAAGGGAGAATGAAGGTGATTCGCTGTTCTTCTTAACTACGCAAAATCTCGAATTCAACAACGTCCTTGTTGGAACAACACAATGTGAGGCCGTTCGGATTTCGAATCCCACTGGTACGACGGTCGTGATCGATAGCAGCAGTATCAATGGAATAGGGTCATCGTTCTTTACGGTGTCCGGCGCTAACAACTTAACGGTAGGAGCGCACTCGACACAATACATCAATGTATGCTTTGCTCCCACAAGTGCTGTTAATTCCTCTAACAACCAGAATACAACGATCACACTCTATGATTCGAGCGCGTTAGGTCGTGGTACTCTTATGATCCATGTCGAAGCTAACGCAATAGACTCCGCGAACAATAATGGTGAACTGACCAATTGCCTCATGGTCCGCCACGAGCATGGAGTGTTAGGACCGATCATTTCCGGTGGTACCGATACGAGTGCGATCTTTATTACGAACCGCACGAATAGCAACCTTACGATCAATAGTGCAACGGTAAGTGGCACGAATAGCAATGCATTTACGGTCACAAGCCAATTCCCGATGACGTTATCCGCTGGACAGCAAGGACAGCTTATGGTTGCCTTTAATCCAACCAGCATTACTGGCGCACCGAGTTATGGCGCGACCATTACGCTGAATACATCCGGAGGCAATATGACATGTGGACCAATTACGATCCATGTCGAAGGTGTCGCCGTACCAGGATTCCGTGGCGATCATGACACATCCGATATCGACCTTGGCACGGGGTTAACCGGCAATGGCACGACGGTCATTGGAATTACAAAGCCAACAACGACCGCCTGTGTTATCGATACGCTGTCTTTTATGAACACCACGTCGAATTCCATTACGGTCGGCCAGATCGTTATTCCATCGAGTCAGAACTTCACGCTGCTCGGTACAAGCATGAATTTGCCGGCGACGGTTAATGCTGGTGGTACACTTACAGCAATGGTGCAATTCTGCTCGCAGGATCCGCCAGGCACTGTAACGACGAGCCCACTTTTTGTAAGCACCAATCAATCGATTCAGCCACAAACCTTCCAATTGCAGGCGATCGCCGCAGCACCGTTGGCGGTATCGAATGACAACGAGCCTTCACCGATCAACTTTGCCGTCATGCCAAATCCAAGCTCCGGTGAAGTGCGGATCGAAGTCGATAATGCACGTTCCGTTACAACGCAAATTTACGATCTGCTCGGTAATCTCATTAAGTCTGAGAATGGCTCTCAGGTCGTGGTCTGGAACGGGGAAGACGGTTCTGGTAATCAAGTATCAAACGGCGTTTACATTGTGCGCGTAAGCGGCAGTGATGCGCAAGGACAGTCCTTTAAGGCATCCAAACAAATTCTAATTCAGAGATAAAAAAATCTCTCGAATTCAGAGATAAAAAATCTCTCGGTAGCTAAAGCAAGGCCCCGCTTATTGCGGGGCTTTTCTATTTCTAGTAGGGAATAGAATATTAAGAATAGGCGGTTCTGTGTTTAGAGTCCCATTCTAATATTATTCCCATGGAAGATATGAACCGGCCTATCCCGCAAGTGACATTACCGAATTTTGACAAAATGTGGAATTATGGCGATCCTGCCGAGACTGAGCAGCGGTTTCGCGCGATATTACCACGAGCTGAGGTTTCGCACGACGTTGAATATTTAGCACAACTTCTAACTCAGATCGCTCGATGCGAAGGATTGCAGGGCAAATTTCAAGCGAGCCATTCTACTTTAGATACGGTCGAAAAATTAATGTCTCTCAATAATTTAAGGCTTGCTAAAGTGCGGTATTTGCTCGAGCGCGGACGTGCCTTTAATTCAAGTGGTAAACCAGAAGCTGCTAAGCCATTATTCTTAAGCGCCTATGAACTGGCGGACCATCTAGGAGAAGCTCGCTATGCGATCGATGCAGTCCATATGGTGGCGATTGCTGAACCAGATCCTAAAGATCAGGTCGAATGGAACCTCAAAGGTATCGCAATGTGCGAGGCTGACCCGACGCAAAAGGGATGGCTCCATGCTTTGCTAAACAATATCGGCGAAAGCTATCTTGCGATCAAAGACTATTCTCGGGCATACCAAAGCTTCCATAGACTCGCCCAACTTCAGAAAGAAAGCCAAGGTAAAGCCGATAAGTATACGGTTAAGGATGAGGCGAAAGCCTTAAGACTCGGAGGAGACGCCGAGAAGTCGTTAGAGCTTATAGAACCGATCCTTAAAAGCCTGTTGGACGAAGGCCAGGATGACGGATATATTCGACAGGAATACGCTGAGGCCTTATATGCCGTTGGTAGAGTAAACGAAGCGAAGCCACATTTTTCAAAGGCCTTCGAATTATTATCGATCGATAGCTGGGCCGCTCAGAACGACGTAGAAGGCATCGAGAGAGCAAAGCGCCTAAGCGAATAGATCAGAACAGCCAATTACGGTGGATATCTAAAATGTCCATAAGATACATTATGTAAAGTCACGAACGCCGAAGTCTATGTGGAAAAGCCTGGTTATGCTTCCCTGTTAAAGCCTGTGAGTACCTTCGGGAGTTATGGTTTTGCTTCCCGGATCACATTGAGGGACCGCATATTCTTTTCGGCGAACTCAAAGATCTCTCCGACGTCGGTCTGCTCGTTAAGCCAGTTCACATATTCCTGCACACTTTGCTGAACTGACCCCATTGGCTGCCAGCCAAGCGCTCGAAGCTTCGAAATATCCGAACAAGAATTCCTGGTATCTCCAAATCTAAAAACTCCCGGAATGTTTGGCTCAAGATGATCGCAGCCAGAGATCTTCGCCACGATCCGGTCGAACTCTCTGACCGAATAAGCTTTCCCGCCCCCGACATTGAACTGTTCACCGATCATCGCCTCATTATCAAGAGCCATTAAGTTCGCCTTTACGACGTCCTGGTAATTTACAAAGTCACGGTGCATTTCACCGTCCTCATAGATCGTGGGAGCCTTTTTGAAGTAATAATGAAGAGCAAATATTCGGCAGGCGCCAGAATAGGCATTGTAAAATGATTGGCGGGGACCTTGGACGATCGAGTATCTTAAGGCCACGCTCGGAATGTCATAACGACGGCCAAATGATAAAGTCATCTGCTCCTGGGACTGCTTGGAGAGCGCATATTGATTTTCTGGATGGGAAAAGCTCTCAGGCGTCCACTGCCACTCGGCATCTCGTCCGCACTGTGGGCATTTCATGCTCCAATCACCCCGCTCCAGTTGATCAACTGGTCTGGCTGAAGGGCCTATAAGTCCGTGCTCCTCACATTTGTATAGACCTTCGCCATTTACCGCCTGAGAGCTAGCCACCACAACTCGGCGGATCGGCAACTTATTCGCTACAATGAGCTCATATAGGAGCGCCGTACCGACCGAATTGACACTGAAGAACGTGCTGAAATCTGGCAGATAGTCTTGATACGCGGCCAAATGGACAACGGCATTGACACCCTGAAGCGCATCGAGAAAGACTTTGGCATCACGTACATCGCCGACTATAAGCCTCGCTTTTGGATTAAGATAGGGCGGTATCCCCTTTAAATGAACAGGCTTAGAGAGATTATCTAAGATCACCACCTCATCACCACGTTCAATAAGGGCATCTGCTGTGTGTGAGCCTATAAATCCAGCACCACCGGTGATTAAAACCTTCATTCGAAATTGACTTGTGAGAACAAGAACCCTAAAACGGATAGAAGCCGGAATTAGTCGCTTGGAGATGTCGTGACTTTTTCTCCAGCCTTATTGACCCAGCCGGCATGTTTGGCAGGCGAGCCCACCACCAACTCATAGTCCTTTACATCCCGAGTGACTACAGAGCCCGCACCGATCATAGCATACTTCCCTATCGTCACCGGTAGGATCGTTGCATTGGCTCCAATAGAAGCGCCTTCCTGAATTATAGTGCGCTTGGGATGCTGGTGGTACACTTTGCTTCGGGGGCGCAGGTCATTCGTAAATGCTACGTTAGGGCCAATAAAGACCAGATCGCCGACCTCCACACCTTCCCAAACACTGACGCCGTTCTTAATGGTAACATCATTACCTATCTTCACGCCTGTCTCGATGAAGGAATGATCTCCAATGTTGCATCCTGTTCCGACGACCGCCCCCTTCATAACATGAGCAAAAGCCCAGATACGTGTACCAGTGCCAATATTCTCAGATTCGACGAGGGCGTGAGGATGGACAAAAATTTCATATTGCTGCGACATCTGCTACCGGTTTATTTATCTCCTCGGAAATCATCTCCAGCAAGCGAACCACTTCCGCTCCAATTTTTCCACCATTGATTGGCTCTCTGCCTGACTCGATGCAATCCACGAAGTGACGGCATTCAGCCGCTAACGGTTCGTGCCGAGGAAGTGTGGGAATAAAAATATCACCAGGGCGATAGGTAAGCTCGGCAGCTTGCGATTCATCGGCACCAACACGCGTATCGACTCCCTGCGAGTACACTTTAACCTTCTCAGCAGGCTGCATGTCATCGAATACCACCGTCCCTCCTTCGGCGCTGATCTGCATCAGGCGTACCTTATTGGAGGTTACCCAGCTTACGTGAATGTGAGCAGTTACACCACAGGTAAATTCTATAAAGATATGCGTAAGATCCGCAAGCGTCTCCTTAACAAAACTATTGCCCATGACCTGGATCTGCGATACCTCGGTGGATAATCCTGATTGCCACATAAGGTAAATCAGGATAGATAGGTCGTGCGGAGCGAGATCCCAAACGACATCCACTTCAGAAGCAGGCGGCCCAAGATTGATGCGGATAGAGTCAATGTGAAAAAGCTTACCCAAATTCCCACTAGAAATTCGAGAAGCCAACCACTCGACAGCTGGCGAAAATTGGTATACATGGCCCACGGTAAGTACCAGCCCCAGCGAATCGGCGAGATCGCGGAGCTTCAAAGCCTCTTCGTATCTATAGGCGAGAGGTTTTTCGATCATGGCATGCTTCCCAGCCTCCAGCACTCTCCTCCCCACCTCATAATGAGTTGGTACCGGAGTAGCGATCGCAACGGCGTCAATGTCAGGGTCATTCAAAAGATCCTCCATATCGTTGGTCACGCGAATATGGGGATACCGCTTCGTGACAAACTGAAGACGGCCTTGCTTACGATCGGCAACCGCGACTATAGCGGCTCCTTCGGTATCGTTAAATGCGCGCACCAGGTTCGAGCCCCAGTACCCAGCGCCGATAATTCCTATTTTTACCACGCTATGAATTAGCCTCCACCTTTACCTGTAAAAACAACACCGATCGTTCGGAGAACAATCGCAGTATCTAACCATGGCGATACATTGTGAATATAATATAGATCGAGTATCACCATGTCATTGAAACTGACACTGCTCCGCCCGCTCACCTGCCATAAGCCCGTCATCCCGGGACGCACGGCAAAACGCTCTTTATGCCAACTTGCATACTGCTCATACTCGTACGGTAAACACGGCCGAGGACCTACCAGCGACATATCGCCTTTAACCACATTCCAGAGTTGAGGCAATTCGTCGAGAGAATGCTTTCGAAGCCAGCGCCCGATACCGGTAATACGTGGGTCATTCGAAAGCTTAGCTGTAGGCCTCGAGCCAAGACGAATATGCTCGCTGACATGCTCTCGGTGTATCTCATCTGCCTGACCAAGCCGCATGGTTCGAAACTTGAACCAGCGGAATATTTTCCCTTTCTGCCCGACGACCTCAGTATGGAATAACAGCGGTCCGGCACTGCCAATTTTTATAAGGATCGCGATCACCAATAAGAACGGCGATAGTATGATAAGTCCAAAACTTGCGCCCAAGATATCGATAACCCGTTTTAAATAAATACCGTAGAAGCCATGAAGTCCTGGAGATATCGGTGCAGCTGAGACGTTTAGGAATTCGGACACACTCCTCGTCACTCGTTCCTGCACGACCTTGAAATGATCGCTGAGTAAATGGATAGGAACCCCTGTTTCCCGTGCTTCGCTGATAAGGCGTACGACGTCCTCGTAAGGTAGATCGTTTTCGGCGACCACCACCTCGTGAATATTATGAGTGGTGACAAATTCCTTGAGTAGTGGAATCGTATTCATGACGATGGCGCCCGTCGACTCAGAGCTGTAATTCCCATTCTGGTCGACGACTGCGACCACCTCGAATGGTCGCGTCTTTCCACTCATTGATTGAGAGAGTAGCTCCTGAGCTTCAGCGCTTGTACCGACCAGTAAAATACGGCGAACTTCAATACCGGTAATCGTAGGAAGTAAGAGCTTGCGAAATAATACAATCCTAAAGAACGAAAGAAGGACTAAAGAGCAAAAGGTAAAAAGAAATAGATTGATGCGGCTATGCTGTATCCAATCTTGCCGAATAAAAAAGAGTACGGCAATCAGCAGCAACGCATTAATAAGTAATGCCCGCGAAAGATGGGCGAACTGCGTAACACCGGTCGAATAGATCTTTTGCTTATAGAGAAGATGCTGTCGTAAGATCAATACGAGAAGCGGAAATGATGCGTAAAGAATAAGCACACGAAACACATATTCTTCGAGCGAATGGGTTACATCATAGTCATCATACCCGGTAAAATAGTGCAGCAACAGCGTTGCGATGGCGGCCAGTGTCACCGCGACCCAGTCGAGGATCA
>Ga0070738_10003240_pt1 | contig 21920 bp, 23 predicted proteins | sample Coa_R2_2_FD_66446 | JGI IMG/M metagenome (GOLD analysis project Ga0070738, IMG submission 66446) | Surface soil microbial communities from Centralia Pennsylvania, which are recovering from an underground coalmine fire - Coalmine... | ecosystem: Environmental > Terrestrial > Soil > Unclassified ... | reverse complement strand
TGGATTGCCGGCGGCGTGGCTTTTGGATCCGAATTGCTTCATGCCGGCGCGCTCGGCGAAACCAGCTCGTGGGCCCTGTTGTCCGACACGCATTTGGCGGCCAACGCTTCCCTTACCGCCCGTGGCATCAATATGACAGCCAACTTCAAGCAAGCGTCGGCTGAGGTGGTTGGATTGCCAGGGCTCCCAGCGGGTGTGCTGATTACCGGGGACTGCGCCTATAACACTGGCGAGTTGGCGGATTATGCGCACGTTGCCGACCTGCTTCAGCCCATGCGCAGGGCGGGTTTGCCGATTCATCTCGCTCTCGGAAACCACGACAATCGCGATCGCTTTTGGGAATCCTTCAAGGACGAGCGGGCCGCGTCGCGTCCGCTGGCCGATAGACAAGTCGCCCTGATACGCACGCCGCGTTTCAACTGGTTCATCCTGGATTCACTCGAAGCTACTCTTTCCAGCCCGGGCTTGCTTGGACCTGAGCAATTGACCTGGCTCACGAAAGCTTTGGATGAGAATTCGTCAATGCCCGCCCTGGTGGTAATTCACCACAACCCGGGATTGAATGGAGGCAATTTGGGTTTGAAAGATACCCTGCCGTTGTTCGAGGTGATCCGGCCGCGGAAGCAGGTGAAAGCTTACATTTACGGCCACACACACGCCTGGAAGACAGAAACCGACGTCAGCGGCATTCACCTGGTTAACCTTCCTCCAGTGTCCTATGTCTTTCGAGAGGGCTTACCCTCCGGCTGGGTCCTGGCCACTATTGGCGATTCAGGCATGCAGCTGGAGTTGCGCTGCATCGATCACACCCGCAAAGATCACGGACAAAAAGTCGAGCTTCCGTGGCGGACTTGACTGGGAACGGGCGAAAGGAAAAAGCAGCCCTTGAGGGCGGGGTGGGGAGCGGCAGCTGTCGGTAGCAGGGGTAGTGGGGCCGGCCAACGAAAGATCAATGCTTTTTCGCGCTTCGGCGCTCAACGACTCGCGGTGATCAGCCGGAAATTGGTCGATTCGGATTTCATTTTGATGCGCATCGGATCGAGCAGCTTGCGTCCTTCGAAATTACCGGTCGATTCGCTGTGCAGCCAAATGCCCTCGGCCATCCGCACGCGGGTCATGCTGTAGGCCAGCTTGTGCAGGCACCCGACAATTCCGCCGAGAAAATCCACTTCTGCTCCGAGTTGGATATCCGCCCGCGCAATCTCGTATTCGTCGGCGTCAATCCACAAAGTCCCGGAAATGTGGTTCAGGAGTCGATCCATGACCCGATGCTCCGATGGTGGCGGGTTTTTCGGGTCGAACGCGATTACATACGTTGCGCGCCCGTTTACCTGAGACACTTTGAGCAGGTTGTACTCGAAGCGCGCCGCCAATTCCGCGGTCAGGAAATTCTCACGGTTATCTCCACCGGCGGCAGGTTGGCCGAAGAACTGGTGAACGTTGGACTGGGTCTCAGCTTGAAACCTGCGATCGGCTTCCGCGGGCGCCCGGCCATTCACCTCCAGCAGCTTGACGTATGTCGTCCCCGAGCGGAAATACACCTGGAATACGCGCTCTTTGCGTTGCTTGACGCGGCCCTTGCTATCGAGTTCTTCGGTGATGTTGACTTTCTTGTACGTATACCCCGGCCACGACGCGTTGAGCCGGGCGTTGGAAGCTCGTTCGACGGCTTTTTGAATAATGGCGTCGGCCGACGGAGTTGGGCCGGTTTGGGTACTCGAGCGCGCACTCAGCAGCCCCAACCCCAGGCATGCGACGATTCCCCCCAATTTCCACTGCGACACGATCATGCAGTCTATAAGCTAAAGGCGCATCTTCCGGTAGCAAGTTTATTCGGGATTTGTAACAATCGAGCATGCGCCGATCGCACCGCCTTGTCTTCTTTCTGATCGCAGTCTTAGCTCTCGCGACCTTCATTTTTGGGGTGCTCGCGCTCGTCGGTCCTCGCAAATAAAGTTCAGAGCGAGGCGCAACTGGACCGGGGTGCGCCGATTTGCAAGGCTAGCGCGTCTTCAGCGCCCGAGCCGTTGCATCAAACTAAAGGCCGGCTTCGATGCCGACGGCTTCCTCAAGTCGTCGGATTCCTTTTTGTTCCACCAACTCCAATAGGCCGGCTCCGATCTCTCTGGCCACGCCGGGGCCTTCGTAGACCAGTCCTGTGTACACTTGAATAAGCGAGGCCCCCGCTGCGATCTTTTCCCAGGCATCGGCCGCCGTAAAGATTCCGCCGACACCAATGATCGGCAACTGGCCGCGGGTCTGTCGAAACATGTGTCGAATCACCTCCGTGCTGCGTTGCCTGAGGGGCCGCCCGCTGAGGCCTCCAGACTCGGCGTATACTTTTTGCACCGTGGACAAGTTGGTCTCGGGTCTGCCGACGGTTGTGTTTGTTGCAACGATTCCGTCCAGGTGCCTTTCCTGCGCCAACTGAAGGATTTCGTCCAATGCCTCGAATGACAGGTCGGGAGCAACTTTGACCAGGACTGCCTTTCGGTTTGTTTGAGGCACGGTGCCGCCAGTGTCCTTGGACTGGACCTCGGCTTTTGAACGGGCTTCAAGGACCGCATCCAAAATCCCATTCAACGCCTCTTTGTCCTGGAGTTTGCGCAGGTTAGGTGTGTTTGGAGAGCTGACATTGATGACAAAGAAATCGATGTGGGGCAGAAGCACGCGCAACGACCGCGCATAATCTTCGGGCGCTTCCTCGAGCGGTACGATCTTCGATTTGCCGACGTTCATGCCCACCGGGTGTGATGGCCAGTGACCCAGCCGGCGCCAGCGCGCGAGGGTTTCAGCGACCCTCTCCGCGCCGGGATTGTTGAAGCCCATCCGGTTTACGATGGCTCCTTCCGGTATAGCACGGAATACGCGGGGCAGGGGGTTGCCCGGCTGCGGGTGCCATGTGACCGCACCCAGTTCAGTAAAGCCGAACCCGAGTGACTCCCATGCGGGAAGCGCTTCGGCGCTTTTATCCATGCCGGCGGCCAAACCGATCGGGTTGGGGAAAGTCATCCCGGCGAAGCGAACGGGTAAGCTGGGTGCTCCGTACCAGGATTGGAGCGCATCACGAGCCCACTCTCTTCTGCTCGCCCAGGACAGCGCCCGCATGGTGCGGTTGTGAATCGTCTCGGCGTCCTGAGCAAAGAGGGCCGGTCGAAGCAGGTTGCGGTACAACCAACTCATGCGTGCGAGTTGGACATGCGCTCTGCACCTCGGCTGCTAATCGGTTGAGGCAGGGCCGGCCACGGCTGCTTCAGGCAGCGGGATTTGTGTATCGAGGGCAACACGGGCCGCTCTACCTGGCTTCTTTGGCGACCATGGGAGCGGCGTACTTGAGCGCCTGTTCATCGTGGGAAGGGTAAGCTTTTCCGTTGACCGCGCCGTTGACCTTGTTGGTGGCCGCTTCGAGGATCTTTCGATAGCTGGCCAGGGCGAGCAAAGGCCAACTATTCCGATACATGTCGTATTTTAGATAGAAGACTTTGGGAAACCCTGTGCCGGTCGTTTCATGTTCAGTCCAGGATCCATCCGGGTTTTGCTTTTCGATCAGGTATTGGATGCCTCTCTGAATGCTGGGGCGCGACGGATCATCAAACGCGCAAAGGCCCATTATTGCCCAGGCCGTTTGTGAAGCGGTGCTGGGACCCTGACCCTTGAAAACCGGGTCGTCGTACGTGTTGCACCGCTCGCCCCAGCCGCCGTCTTCGTGTTGAACGCTCTCGAGCCAATCGCGGGCTTTAATCAGCCACGGTTGGGTCATATCGAGATGTAACGCGCGCAGGCCGCGTAAGACCTGCCACGTCCCGTAAATGTAATTCACGCCCCAGCGGCCGTACCAGGAACCGTCTTCCTCCTGGCGCTCCTGCACATAGCGGAGCGCCTTTTGTACCTGGGGATGCTGCACACTGTAACCTTCGTACCCGAGCAGCTCCAAAATTCTGGCTGTGATATCGGCGCACTCGGGATCGAGCATCGCGTTATGATCCGCGAAGGGCACTTTTTCGAGCACGCCCTTGGTGCAATCCTTGTCAAAAGCGGCCCAACCGCCATCCCGGCATTGGAAGGTCATCATCCACTTGAGGCCGCGTTGAAAACATTCGTCCCGTTTCCGTGGGTTGTCGGTCGGCACTTTCCTCAACGCCAGCAACACCATCGCGGTGTCGTCCACGTCCGGGTTCCATTTGTTTTCAAACTCGAAAACCCAGCCGCTGGGCTCGACCTTGGCAGGGTTCTTGTACTGCCAGTCTCCCCGGAACCGAATCTCCTTTGCCATGAGCCATTCGGTGGCGCGTTTGAGGACCGGGTCATCGCTCGACACGCCGGATTCGTGAAGGCAGATGGCAACAATGGCGGTGTCCCACACCGGCGAAAAGCACGGCTCGATCCGAACGCTGTCCTTGGTTTCGTGTTCGAGTTCTCGCAACTTTTTCTCCGCGCGAACGACCTGCGGATGGTTATCCGGGTATCCCAACGCTTTGAGCGCGATCAGCGAATTGAGCATCGCGGGGAAAATCGCGGCAAGGCCGTCGGTTCCCTCGAATCGTTCAAGCATCCACTGCTCGGCTTTCTTGAGGGCGCGCTTGCGAAAAGGATGGATATTGTTCTCGGCAAACCATTCGGCAAATTTATGCAGTCGATCCAGCCACAGAAAGAAATTGCGCCAGGTAATGCGCTCGGGGTCAGGGGCCAAGGCCAGGTCGCGCTGATGAATGCCCTCGGGGTAAAGCTCGTTCAGGTTGATCTGCAGCGTCCGGGTGGGCTTGAAGTGATTGATGATCGCCAGCGGCACCAGCATCGACCGGCTCCAGGAACTCATCTCGTTGAAGTTCACGTAGAACCATTCTCCAATGAGGATCACCTCGCACGGGATCGTCGGCACATAATCCCACGGGAATAAACCAAGCAACGCCAGGTACAGCTTGGAAAAGGTGTTCATCCGCGGAACGCCGCCCAGGTTTAGCGCCACTTCCCGGGCGCGGAGCATCCGAGGGTCGGTGACAGGAACACCGGCCAGCTTCAAGGCGAGGTAGCACTTGACCGTTGCGTTGACCTCCGCCGGGCCGCCGTAATAGATGTTCCACCCGCCGTCCAGCAGTTGCATCGAAAAGATGTGATTGACCGCTTTTCGTTGCCAGCCGGGGTCCACCTTCCCGTTCCAATGATGATACGCAATCTTGTCGGCTACCAGCGTGGCGTCGACCATGAGTTCGCCAACCCAGTAGCCCTCCGGCCGCTGCTCACTGAACAAAAAGGATTGGGACCGCTTGATGGCGGTGTCCAGCAGACTCTGGGAAGGAGCGGGTGGGACGGTTCGACGTGGCGTGTCCCCTAAAGCGCTCCCACGCGGTGATGTGAGATCCACAAGTGCTAATTTGGGAGTCAAAAGCGGCACTGTAAAGCGATTATTCACCTGCTTTGCTCCTTGAACTTTAAGGCTTCGGCTTTACCTTCTGCACCCCATGCTTGTTGAATTCACCAAGATGAACGGCGCGGGAAACGATTTCGTGCTTGTCGATGACCGGGCGCGACGATTCGATTTTCGCCGCGAGCATGTTGTTCGGATTTGTGACCGCCACCGCGGCGTCGGGGCCGACGGCTTGATTGTCCTGGTGCCCTCGACGTCGTCAAAAGCGGATTGGGCATGGCAGTTTTTTAACAGCGATGGCAGCACCGGCGAGATGTGCGGCAACGGGGCCCGGTGTTTTGCGAGGTTTGTCCAGAAGCTGACCGGCCTTGACCGGGACCTGAGTTTTGAAACCATTGCCGGGATCATTACGGCTCGCTTCCGAGGCGAACTTGTCACCGTCAATCTTACGGCGCCTGAGGACCTGAAGTTAAATCAGAAACTGCCCCTGCGCGACGGGCCACAACTGTTGCATTCCGTGAACACGGGGGTTCCTCACGCTGTGTTGTTTGTGCCGGATGCCGACAAGGCCATGGTGGCGCAGCTTGGACCCGAGATTCGGCGCCATTCTCATTTTGCGCCCAAGGGCACAAACGTTAATTTCGTCCAGGTTCTTGGTACGAATCATATTCGCGTCCGAACCTTCGAACGCGGCGTTGAAGGCGAGACTCTGGCCTGCGGCACAGGAGTAACTGCCTCGGCTTTGATATCCGCCAAAGTGCACCATTTCAAACCACCGGTTCGGGTGCAGGTGCAAGGCGGCGACCAACTCGAAGTCAATTTCCGCGAGGCCGGCGAGGGCTTTCAGGACGTTCAATTAACCGGGCCCGCCGACTTCGTTTTTAATGGCAAAATCAAGATTTGAACTCTAAATAGGCGAGTTCGGGCCGGTCGCGATCTTTCTGGCCAATCGCGCCACCGTTCGGCACTTTTCCACAGGGCACCATGTTTACTGGAACTTACACGGCAATCGTCACTCCCTTCGCTAACGGCAAAGTCGATGAAGTCCGCCTCAAGAACCTTATCGAGCGGCAAATTCGTGGCGGCGTCGACGGGATTGTTCCTGTGGGCACGACGGGCGAATCGCCGACGGTCTCCTACGAGGAACATATTCAGATCATCACATCCTCGGTCGAGTTCGCCAAACGCCGCGTCAAAGTCATTGCGGGCACCGGCGCCAATTCGACACATGAGGCAGTCTACTTGACCCAGGAGGCTGAAAAGGCCGGAGCGGACGCCTCGCTCCAGGTTGCGCCTTACTACAACAAACCCACCCAGGAGGGTTTGTTTCAACACTTCCGGGAGATCGCGCGCGAGACTCGGCTGCCGATCCTGCTCTACAGCATTCCGGGCCGCTGCGGGATTGAAATCGGGGTCGACACGGTGAAGCGCCTGGCCAAAGAGTGTCCCAATGTTGTCGGGATCAAGGAAGCGGGCGGCAACCCGGACCGGGTCAGCCAGTTGCGGGCCGCTCTGGGACCGCGTTTCGCAATCCTCAGCGGTGATGACAGCCTGACGCTCTCGTTCATGGCTGTCGGAGCCAATGGTGTGGTCAGCGTTGCCTCCAATATTCTGCCCCAACAAATCAGCCGCATGGTTCGATTGTTTGCGGCCGGAAACGCCAAAGCCGCGTTGAAAATTCACCAACGCTATTTTCCCCTGTTCAAGGACCTGTTCATCGAGGCAAACCCGATTCCAATCAAGGCTGCCATGGCCATGCTGGGACAAGTGCAGGAGGAATACCGGCTTCCAATGGTTCCCCTGGGCGACGGCAACCGGCGGGTGCTCGCCGCGACGCTAAAGAGTTGCGGGCTTTTGAAGTAAGGACAGTGGTTCGATGCGCCCCGGTTCTGGGTCGGGCGCTTGGGCACCGAGTTATGACTAAAGTTACCATTATTGGTTCGAAGGGCAGGATGGGGAAGGCACTTGTCGCCTGTATCGGGCAGCATCCCGGTCTGCAGTTGGCAGGGCAGGTTGACCAGGGCGAGGAGTTGTCCGCCAGCATTATCAAGGCTGACGTGGTCATTGATTTCAGCTCCCACACCGCCACGCCCGAAATCGCGGCGCTGTGCGGACGCCACGGCAAGCCTGCCGTAATAGGCACCACCGGGCACTCGAATGAAGACCGATCGCGCATTACGGCAGTCGCGTCGCAGATCCCAATGGTGCTCAGCTCCAATTTCTCGACCGGCGTGAACACGTTGTTCTGGTTAGCGGGCAAAGCGGCCGAAATCCTGGGGCCGTCCTTTGATCTCGAAATCCTCGAGATGCATCACCGTCACAAGCGGGATGCGCCGAGCGGCACTGCGCGGACACTCGCGGAAATCCTTGCCCGGGTTCGGAATCAGCAATTGGAACAGGTGGTTCGCCATGGTCGCGAGGGAATTGTTGGGGAGCGCACGAGCGCCGAGATTGGCATGCACTCCATCCGGGGGGGAGATGTGGTGGGAGATCACACCGTCATTTTTGCGGGCGCGGGTGAACGAGTCGAATTGACTCACAAAGCGTCGAGCCGGGAGACATTTGCCAATGGCGCTCTTCGTGCCGCAGAATGGGTTGCGAGACAAAAGCCCGGCCTGTACGACATGCAGGACGTCCTGGGGCTCAAATGACGCTTGAGTAATTTCCGCGCGAGCGCCTTTGTCGCTCTGGGCTCCAACCTGGGCGATTCTCGATCCATCCTCATGAGAGCGATGGCTCAGCTGGAAACGCTTTCGGGCGCGCCGCTTGTAAAATCATCGCTCTGGCAGACCGCCCCAATCGATTGCCCGCCCGGTTCGCCTCCATTCGTTAATGCGGTTGTCGCGATAACACCGCGACGGGGCGAAACCCCTGAATCGTTGCTTGAGCAGCTTCAAGATCTTGAGCGTAAGTTTGGCCGCCAACGCAAAGGCGTTCAGAATGAGCCACGGCCATTGGATTTGGACCTGATTTTTTTTGGCGATGAGTTAAGAGGGACCGCGACGTTGATCCTGCCTCATCCAAGAGCGCACCAGCGCGCGTTCGTTCTGCGGCCCTTGAGCGAGATTGCACCTTCCCTGGTGTTGCCCGGGCAGGATCTTACGGTGCGGCAGTTGTTGGAGCGGTTGCCCGAAGACCCAACGATGCGGCGCCTGCTTTAGGCTCGCGGACGAACACCGCCAAGCGGTGACTGGAACTTAACTAGGCCGCGACAGCATCCCTCTGGGCGGGCGTGGCTTCGCGCTTGACCGGTGGATGGAAAAAGAGAACCAGGCATGCGGCGGCAAGAATTGCGGCGAACATCGGGACCATGAAGAGGGTGCGGAAGTCCGTTACACCATCGCGGGTGAATACTTGTTGCATGAGGTAGGGACAAACCGAGTTGGCCACCAGGGCGCCGATTCCGAGCACCATCACGTTGAAAAGTCCCTGCGCGCTGGCGCGCACGTCCTTGGGGAAGTATTCATCGGCAAAAATATAGACAGTGGCAAAAAAGAAGGCGTAGCAGATCCCATGAATTAATTGGATCACGATGACCGGCAGGGCGTGCGGGAAGAATGCGTAAATGGCGAATCGGGCCGCGTGGCCCAGAATTCCGATGGTCATGGTGGTTCGCCAGCCCAGTCGTTTCAACGTGGCGCCCAGGATAAACATGGTCAGCATCTCGGCAATTTGGCCCAGGCTCATTACCGGCATGATCCATTTGCCGGCAATCCTCACGCCGTGCGCCTCTGGCTTGGCTCCGAGAAAGCTGCCGGTCCAATTGAAATAGCTATAGAGAACGAAAGCGTCGATGAACGTGACCAGCCAAAGCACCAATACGAACGGCTGGCGCAGCAGTTTGACCGCTTCCAGCCAGGCGAACCGATCGGCGCCTTTCTCGACTTTTTTAGGCGGCGTGTGCGGCAGCGTCAGGCTGTAGGCCGCCAGAATCAGAGATGCGATTCCGGCCACAATATACGTCCAGCGGGTTCTGCGCAGCAGTGCTTCACCGGTTAACCCTGAACCCAGCACTGTTCCGATCCACTCAAGGGGCCCGGCCGGATGGCTTGCATTGACTTTGTCCCAATCCACCAGGATGAACGTGAATGGCCACGCCGCGAGAATCCACCCAATCGTGCCGCCCACGCGGATCAACCCGAACTCCTTTTGCGGGTCTTTGATGTTTGCGAAAGCGATCGAATTGGCGATTGAATTGGTTGGAACGTAGAGCAGGCAATGAACCAGCATTAGGCCAAAGAACGGCCAGAACTTTGTCGTAAAGGCCAGCGACAGGATAGCCACTCCGCCCACCAGGTGGCTGAAGCTAAGGTAACGTTCCGCCGAAAAATGCCGGTCCGCGAACTGGTTGCTGAAGAACATGCCGACCACGGCGGCCACGGGAAACGCATTGAGAATTAATGCCTGTTCGGAGAAAAGGAACCAGAGTCCGTGCGGAACGATACCCACCAGCTCTTTTGGCGGAGTCGAAGCCGAGAAGCCAAGGCTTGGCAAATACCCGTAAATCAAAGGCAACCAACAACCCCAGATGAAAAACTCCAGGATCATCATCAGGAAAAGACGAAAGCGAATGGAAGCATTCATAGGCTGCTTGACTCAAGGTAGGGCAGGGGACGTGCCGAAGGCAAGGTATTGATAGCAGGTTATCGAAAATTGGTGTTGAGGTTTTGGGCGGCGCCGTACCCAGTTCACATTTGCTGGCACCCGTCCGGTTGCGACCTGATTTTTTTGGGCATTACCGGGCGTCTCCGCTGCGCTGCGACGGCCGGCTACCTGCTTTGAACCCTTCGGGTTCATTTTCGGATGCGTCTCCAGATCGATTTGTCCCTCCTCGCCGGATCCCGAACCCGCAGGGTTCGCAGCGAGTAGCCGTGGGTCTGGCGACCTGGTCGCCAGACCCACGGAACCTCCCCAAACATTATTGCATCCCGCCAGGGATGCCAGCATGCACGGCAAAATCCCGGTTGCGGGTGATGATTGAAATTCTTCTTCGAGAAGCTTCGGTGGCGTTTCCGGCCGAGGTTCTGAGCGTGATAAGACAAATCATTTCGCCTTGAAATCTGCGCAACCGAGGGGGCATGCTGACGGCAACTGGAACTGGGAATGAACGCTTCTGTGAAGACAGGACCGGGAGGCTTTCCAACTTCGATCAACGAACTGGCCCCACATCCCGCGCCCGGTGGGTGGCCCTTGCCCCTCAAAAGATGCAAAAGAAGAAGCTGAAACTTCACGGGTCGACAATAGACGACTGGCGGCTTAAAGTTCGCTGCAAAGGACTGTAATGAGCATGCTAAACACTTGCTGCCCAATCTGCGGTTACCGCTTTGACGGGGCCCTGATTTCACCGTGTCTCGGAATAGTCAGAAAAGCGGTGAAGTGTTCCGGCTGCGGCGCGGACGTCATTCTGTCGCGGCGTGCATGGCGGATGACTATTGGCGGGTTGATGTTCGCCATTACCTTATTGGCCGTGAGTGACATCATTAGTTCCAAGAATTCGAGAGGACCAGAGGAGCTATACTGTCTGGCATTTGCTGTACTCGCGTTCTGCGTTAGCGTTGTGGGTTTTCTTTCCCTTCATTTTGAAAAGGTGCGGCCAGCGGACCAGCACCCGCAACCAGCTCCGCAATGACGTCTTGTTTCATGCTGAACGGCTCTCGCGCGGAGTGGCTGAGGTGCGTTCGATGAAGACCGTCAATCGAGCGAAAGTTGGTCGTAGCCGATTAGCCTTCAGCACAGTCGAATTGCTTATGGCAGGCGGTCTCCTGTTCTTTGTTGGGTCTGGCTGTATGGCCGCACCGACTGATGATTTATACACAGTCCAAGGGGTTGCGACTTACGATACATTGGGGCATGGCGCCCATCTCGCGTCCAGTTTCACGCTTGCGGTCAGCAACCGATGGTGGGCCTTGGAAACAATCGCGATCCCGCCATCCGAGCCAAAGAACATGGGGACTCAGGTATGTGACGGGATTACATATGCGAAATTCTGGTCGCTGCCCACAACCCCGCGTCGCTCCGAGAATGAGAGCATCGTGGTGATGGACCACACCGGAATGCCGGACGCGCATGACCCGGTTGCTCCTGTGATCTGGGTTGCCTACGCGGGACAGTTCTACTTTCCGCCTGGTACTAATGGGCTGTTGCGCCCGTTCTGGCAACCGTCGCGGATGGTGCAGACAAACGCGTTTGTTGCCGCGACTTGGAACCTGCTTGCGCCGGGGAGTCCGAACCCGCGCTCCGTTGAATTCTATTATGATTCCGCGGCATGGGATCGGGCTTTTCAGGGAATTCCGCCGGTCAACTCCGCAGCGTCTGATCTCGGTGGATTGCCGCACGCAGCCACGTTCCAAACTTTCGGTAGAACTAACGTTGATGGCCGGACCTTTCCCCTTGAATGTGTCTTGGAACTGGGTTTGAGCCCAAGTATTAAGGTCGAAATAACGAAGGTCGTGGTGCGCCCTCGGTTGGAGCAGAGACTCTTTGACACCGTCTGCCCTGGCATTTCGGTCGTTAAGGATCTACGCAAAGGGGGCGAGCGTTCGCATTCTCGTGGGCGTCGTGTTTCGAATGCTTCGGCGTCGAGGCTGTTAAATGAAGGCAAAGATGAATTCGGTCATTAAAGAGTGTAGTGTTGGCTTGCCATCCTTTTGATGCGCCCGACAATGCCATGCACATGGACTCCTCAATGACGTTAAGATTTCAAATCGCGGATCGCCGGATCGGTGCCAGTAATGGCGATCGTTCGACAAATTAGCCCGGTATGTCCTCGGATCTTCCAGAATCAGATTGGCGTTGCTTCAAGGAAGTTCACTCGAAGGCTTTGGAGCGGTACTGCTGCCGCATTCTTGAAGAAGTAGCGGTTGCGACTCGAGGCAGCGAGGGCACTGCACACGAGCGCTATTTGAAGATTTTCAGTTTGATAAACGAGCACAACGAGCAGATGGCAAAAGCGTTCGATGATTTTCGTCGCTCCACCGCCGTCATGCAGTTGGCGATTATGCGAAGGATGGAACTGCTCACCGCATCAGAATTAGGTCAGTTTTCTGAGCAGACGCGGATTCGTGTTGAGGATATTGCATCGTTGTGAAGTCGAACGATTTTCTGGAGAGGAACTGCCTGTCGCTTCTCGTCCTGGCTCCCTTTTTCCGAGGCCGTCGTTCAGGAAACTGTTAATCATCATGCTCCGCTCACGTGGCAAGCTTATCTGGTTTTTTTCTGGCGGGGTGGCCGTAGCCGTTGCGGCTTCGTGCATTCTCGTCAGGCGTCCGGCTGTCGCTTTGAACGTCATTTCCGTGCAGCGCGTTCCGGGTTCTCCGACCGCACGTTGTGAGATTAGCAATCGCGGCGACAAGCCTATCGAGTTGGCCATACATTCGATTGATCGGACGCCGTTTTACGATAGCTTGGAAAGACCGTTTTTGTCCTGGCGCGGGGTATGGTACTTCGGCGTGCGAAAGGCATTTGCGTGGCGCCCAACCATAGGGAGTATCGAGTGTGGTATCGACGCGAAAGCGAGGAGTCTTGGGCCCGGTGAGACTCTTCCATTCACTGCTACGATCTTCAATTCCAGTCAACCGGTCCGGCTTGCTGTGCGTTATCGGTTAGATGGAGCAGATTTCACCGCATCCTCAAAGACCATAAATCCATGATGCTTAGAAATCCAACCGAAACGGCCCCCGCGATTACGATACAGCGCCACAGCGACGATCAGAACAAATTTGCTCTGGATCTTTCACCCAGTTCGTTATCGTAAAGTCCAATGAGCGCCCAAACAGAGCTCAGTTCCCGATAGCTGCAGAATAGACCGAGGTCGCACTGGTTCCTTGGGATTTGGTTGGGCGGCCCCGCTTCAGCCGGGGCCGCAATAGTGCACAATAGTGGCTCGACTTTGGAACCTGGGGGCGCGATGTTCTACGCCGGGATTGCATGAACTGGCCTTCCATCGTTCTGGCTTCGGCCTCGCCGCGCCGCGCGGAATTGTTGAGGCAACTTGGGGTCCAGTTCAAGGTGGCCGTCAGCAACATTCCCGAAGTCCATCACGAGGAGCTTACGGCATTGGAAGTGGTTCAGATTAACGCCTACCGCAAGGCCCGTTCCGTTGCCAAGAAGTTCCCGGATTCGCTTGTGCTCGGCGCCGACACCCTGGTTTATCTTGATACGCGTTTGTTTGGAAAACCGGCAACTCTCGAAGATGCCTATCAAATGCTCGAACAACTCCAAGGCCGGACCCATTACGTCGTGACCGCGCTGTGCCTGCTGCATCTGCGCGAGCACCGCCAGAGAGTGACCGCCGAGCGCACCTCGGTGACCTTTCGGACCTTGGACAGTTCGGCGATCCGCCGCTACCTCAACCACGTCAATCCACTGGACAAAGCCGGTGGATACGCCATCCAGGAACACGGCGACTTGATCGTTGAAGATCTCTCAGGCTCTTACAGCAACGTCGTTGGGCTGCCTTTGGAGCGGTTGACAGCCGAGTTGAATGCCTGGACCGACCAGGCGGAAGGCAAAACCACCCCTCCGTTGTCCTCCTAAACATCCCGAAGGGATTGCGGCCTCGACACGGCCAAAAAAAGCCGCTGTCGGCGACTCCAACGGGATCGATTTAAAGTTGAGAGACGCCGATTTCCCGCCTGTCAGACAAACAAGGACAAAACAATCGGACCCCGTAGGATAGGACTGTTTTTGGGTTTCGTGAAGACTGCTCCCCGTGAAGCGGCCACCGGATTGGTGGTGGTCGTTTCCACGAGTTGTAAACGCGAAAACGCATAAACCTATTAATCCTATTCTCCCGCCACACTCAGCCGATCCCTGGATGATTTTTCACGGGGGTTTTTATTACTACTCGGAGAGCCGCAATGATCAGCGGATCTTCATCCGGCGCTCGCGCACGATCGCGGGCATCGGGGCAGACCCGGGCGTTTGTGTCTGGTCCGCTCCGCCCACCGGCCGCAACAGCGCCCATGTCTGGGCGCCTGAACTGCACCTGATCGACGGCAAGTGGTTCATTTATTACGCGGCCGACGACGGGGACAATGAGAATCACCGGATGTGGGTTTTGGAATCGGAAGGCTCGGATCCACGCGGCCGCTACCGTTGCCGGGGGCAGTTGGACACCGGGGGCTGGGCTATCGACGGCACCATCCTGACCATCAACGACGGCCGCCGATACTTCTTCTGGTCGGGCTGGCCCGGCAAAGGCAACGGCCAGCAAAATCTCTATGCCGCGCCAATGAAGGATGCCGCAACCATCTGTGGTCCCAGAGTCCTGATCGCGTCCCCCGACCAGCCCTGGGAAAGAGTCGCAATGCCAATCTGCGAAGGGCCCCAGGTCCTCAAACGCAATGGCGACATTTTCATCGTCTATTCGGCCAGCGGCAGCTGGACCACCGATTACTGCCTCGGAATGCTCCACAACAAAACGCAAAACGTTTTGGATCCGAACGCCTGGGTGAAGCACGGCCCGGTCTTTAAGAAAACGGACCAGGTTTGGGGCGTTGGCCATTGCTCTTTCGTAAAGTCGCTCTGCCAAACGGAGGACTGGATTGTGTACCATTCGAAATCCAGCCGCTCTCCGGGCTGGGAGGATCGCGACGTCCACGCCAAACGGTTTCACTGGGCCAGCGACGGTTTCCCCGATTTCGGATCGCCGGTTCCCCGAACCAATCGCCCTGTCCGGCCTGTCGCGGTGCCTGAATTCGCGGCGCTCGTGCCTGCCTGAACCTTGCTTACTCAAACCACCTGTCACATGCCCGTTCGAACCACTGAATCCTCTCCCAAGGCTTCATTTGCCGCGCTGCTCACTGCTTCGTTTTTCGTCTGCGCTTTAGCATTGGGCGCCGCCGACAACCAGCCCAGAGGCAGTCATTGCGAGCCCGCTCCCGAAACCGCGGTGCATGTCAAAACCGTGCACGACGGCGGGGTTACCCGCTTCTTCGTCGAGAATGACGAATACTGCGAAGTGACGATGACCTTCGAAATGGGGCTGGTGAACATGAAGGGCAGCACCACTTTTCCTTACACGGCCACCTTTGCCCCGCGCCAAACCTCTGAAGCATTCGAGGTGTCCCCCGTCCAGCCGGACTCCAAATGGGAATACAGCTACACGAATTACTTTAAGCTCGGCAGCAATTGCGCCCGCCACGACGACTCGTTCGTGTACCAACTGCCCTATGCCCCTGGAAACAAATTCAAAGTCACCCAGGGTTACAACGGCAAATTCAGCCACACCGGATCAAACCAATACGCCATCGATTGGGATATGCCTGAGGGCACCCTCGTTCATGCCGCCCGCGGCGGCGTCGTGGTCAGAGTCAAAGACGATTCCGACAAGGGCGGACCGACGATGGAATTTGATCACTACAACAACTATATCCTCATCCGACACGAGGACGGGACCCTGGCCCATTACTGTCACTTGCAGAAAAACGGTTGCCTGGTGAAGGTGGGTCAAGTTGTCGCCATGGGCGACGTCATCGCACATTCGGGAAATACCGGCTTTTCAAGCGGTCCTCACCTGCACTTTTGCGTGTTCCGGACCCAAGACGGCCGTGCCCGTGTGAGCATCCCCGTCAAGTTCCGGACCAACCAGGAGAAGGCCATTACGCTGACCAGCGGCCATTCTTACAGAGCTTCGGAAACCCAAAGCGCCAGCGTTCGCCCGAGCTCGAAACCGACATAAGCCCTGCAGCTGCCCTGCGCCTCGCCGCTCAGTCGGGCACTCTTTCTGCCGCGATTGACCGTGCACAACTCCCTGACACACAGGTGCAAACTCTGCACTTCGCGGCACCAGCCTGCCGTCATTGAGTCGTCCGAATCTCCCGGGTTAGTTTGTTTTCAACTGAGTGCCAGCAACTTGCGACGGGGCGCCCCGGCGTTGGTATGCATCTAGCATATAAATTCGTATGACGGACGTTATTACCGACCTTCTGAAGCTCCAGGCCTTCGACTTCGACGAAACTACTGACCTCACTGAGGCTCAACGCGATCAATTGCGTAATTCCATTCCGCAGCCCATTCTGGCTCATTACGACCGGCTCGTGGCTCGCGGAAAAAAGGGTGTTGCGGTCATCCGCAACCAGGTTTGCACCGGCTGCCATATGCGGCTGCCTATTGGGACGATCAATACCCTGATGCAGAATCAGGACATTCAGCTGTGCGACACATGCGGGCGTTATTTGTATCTTGCGCCCGAGCCCGCGCCTGCTGCCGAGGCGGCCCCTAGCCCGGAAGCCAAGCCGGCGCGCAAACCGCGCAAGCGCAAGCTTCCAGCCGCAGCCGCAGTTTAACCAGGGGCTCGCTCTCTTCCCCCAAGCGTGATGCCCGTGGATTTGACAGTTGTTCCCGCAGGACAATTGACCTTGGCTCGTTATACGAGCAAGGGCCTTATTGTTCCGCGGCTTCGCGAGCGTGATGCGGCGGGTGTTATCAGCGAGCTGAGCCAGGCCCTTCAACATGAAGGATGTGTACCGGATGTGCTGCCGTTTTATCACACGGCGCTCAATCACGAGTTGATGACCAGCTCAGCTCATCCCTGCGGCCTGGCGTTGCCGCATGGCCGGCTGAGTGGCGTCAAAGAACTTCGCTTCGCCTTTGGGCGCACCTGTGAACCGGTGGTCTGGGGTCCGAAGGGTTCATCGCCTGTTCAACTGGTCTTTTTGCTCGCAGTGCCTGCGACTGACGCCGCCTGCTACCTTCATCTGCTGGCCAGCCTTGCCCGGCTGGCCCAGCAGCCCAATACCCTGGAAGCTTTGCGCTCCGCTTCCGACTCACAATCCGTGCTGTCCATCCTGGAAAACATCCGGATTCGCGACTGACCGGACCCGCCCCAACTATCTCAAGGCCAGCGTTTCGTCCACTGCCGGCCTGCGCGGCAGGAGCGAAAGAACCGCGGTTGCGGCGCGTTTGGACGCTCCCGGCGGGCCCAGCGATGCGACTATTTTCGCCAGGTCCTGTTTAATGGCCGCGCGCCTTGGCTCGTCCTTTAGCAACTCAATAGCCGCGTTTGCGACGTTATCTGCTGTGGCAGCGTCCTGAATAAATTCAGGAAACAATTCGCGCCCGGCCAGCAGGTTGGGCATGGCGCCGTACTGGACCTTCACGATGCGCTTTGCGATTTGCCACGTGAGGAAAGAGGTTCGATAGAGCGCCACGACCGGAACCCCGAAATAGGCGCACTCGAGGGTAACTGTGCCCGTCGACGCCAAAGCCAGGTCCGCCTCCAGCAAAGCCTGAACCATGTTCCCGACCTGCAATTGAAGATTTGGCGGGAGGCTAAAGTCGCGCGCCATGTTCAGCAGCCGTTCACTCGGCAGCACCATCGAGGCGCGGAGATCGGGAAAGATCGCACGGATTTGGGCCAGCGCCCCGATCAACACGGGAACGTGACGTGAGAGTTCGCCCGGCCGGCTGCCTGGCAGCAAGAGCAGGGTTGGAAATCCCGGCGCTCCCGTTGACCTGCTGCGGACCGGCGCCGGGGGGGGTCCATGGCGGTCGATCATCGGATGGCCCACAAATTCTACGCGCATTTGCGGAACGCGACTCGCATACCATTGCTTTTCGAAAGGAAAGATGCTCAACAGCAGATCCAGGTCCTCCGCCATCGAATAAGCTCGGCCTTCGCGCGAAGCCCACACTTGAGGAGAGACGTATTGCACGATTCGAGGGTTCCAATCGTGAAACCAATCGCGTCGAGAACGCACGTAGCTCCTGACCGCGTGAGCAAATCTCCGGTTAAACCCTGAGAAATCGACGCAAACGATCACGTCGGGCTGTCGCTCCCGCGCCAGGTGGAACAGCTCCTTGAAAAGCCGCCTGAACTTCGCGTAATTTCTGAGAACCTCCGAAATGCCAATAACCGAATGGGCGGTCATATCGAAGGCCAGTTCCACGCCCGCCTCCGCCATGCGCGTGCCGCCTGCCCCAAAAAACCTGGGCGCAAGGCTCGATTGCAGCGGTTGATAATTCCATGTGGCCGGCACGCGCACCTGGCCCAATTCAGCTCGAATGGCTTCGACCAGCTCGGCGGCCAGGATGTCGCCGCTGGGCTCCCCGGCAACGATCATGAAATCTGTCGTTTTCACAGGTTTGTCGAGCGGGAGGCCTTAGATCTTCAGCCCGTCTTCCCGGATCTGACGCGTGATTTCAAAGGCCAGGTCGAGCGCCTTTTTTGCGGATTCACCGCTCACGTCGGGCGATTTGTGCGCTTGAACACAATCGATGAAGTGCGCCAGCTCGAGCTTGAGCGGTTCCTCTTTGGTGATCGGCACCGGCTCGCGCACGATGCGTTTGCCCGCGAATTCGCTTACAATCGTTGAATCCTTTGCGCGAAGCAGTTTCTTGAGCAAAGAACTTTCCTCCTCGCCATCGCGGGCCACCCGGTAAATGAAACCCTCCTGGGCCCGGTAATCCAGGGAGATGTAGCTGGTCATCGCGCCGCCACTGAAAACCCTGATTTTGCGCATGCGCTCAGGGCTGATCCGGCTGACGGTCAGATTCGCAACGCAGCCGCTGGCAAAACGCACCCGCGCGTTGGCAATATCCTCGGACTTGCTCAAGACGGGAATGCCCACCGCATCGACGCTCGTTACCGGCGAATTTACGAAAGCGAGCACCACGTCCAGGTCGTGGATCATCAGGTCGAGCACAACCCCGATATCGAGGCTGCGCGCCGGGTAGGGCGAAAGTCTGTGAGTCTCGATAAAACGCGGCAAGGTCGCCACGCTTTGAAGGTATTTGAAAACAGGATTGAACCGCTCGACGTGACCGACTTGCAGAACACACCGGTTTTCCCGCGCCAGCCTCACCAATTCCGCCGCGCTATGCGCGTCGTCTGTCATCGGCTTTTCCACCAGCACGTGCTTGCTTTGTTCCAGCAACTGCCGGGTCAAATCGAAATGTGTGCTCGTCGGGGTCACCACGCTCAACGCTTCGCTGTGGGCGGCCGCTTCTTCGAGATTGGCGAACGCGCGAACCTGGTGGCGTTCGGCGACGCGGCGCGAAGTTTCAGCAGACGCATCGCAGACCCCTGTGAATTCCACTACACCGGCCGCCGCCAGTTCGCTGTAGATTCGAGCGTGCTCCTTTCCCAGGGCGCCTGTGCCTATGACCGCGACTTTGATTTTGCTGGTAACGATCTCTGGAGTGTTCTCCGTCATGGTCGATAGTCCGAGTCTGCCACTTCCGCCTGACCCCTGACAATCACGCATTCGTTTGCCGGTTCATGACGATCGCGAGCTTTTTGGTGCGTGTTTTGAAGGCAATGCTGCGAGCAGCGCCAAAACTTTGGGCTTTCAACTTTCGCGCCGCGGTCAATAAATTACCCGCGTGCCGATTTTTGGATATGTCCTGACCGCATTTGCGGCCTATTTGATGGGCTCAATTCCAACCGGTTTTTTGGTGGGAAAAGCTAAAGGGATCGACATCCGCAAAATCGGCAGCGGCAATATCGGCGCGACCAATGTGTTTCGCTACTTTGGAACTGTCGCCGGTTTGCTGGTGCTCCTGGCCGACGCGCTCAAGGGGCTCCTTGCAGTCGTTTTGGCGCCCCGTCTGAGTTGGCTGGTGTTTGGCGTGCCTGGCGACCCTTTGGTTCGTGAATGGCTGGAGCTGATTGCCGGATTCACAGCCATTCTTGGTCATAACTACACCTGCTGGCTCCGGTTCAAAGGCGGGAAAGGCATCGCCACCTCTGCCGGTGTTTTGATTGCGCTGGTTCCGTACGCGCTGCTGATTATTTTTGGCATCTGGATTGTTGTATTCGGCTTGACCCGTTTTGTTTCGCTGGGTTCCATCTGCGCTTCAGCGGCGTTGCCTTTCGCAACCTGGATTACTGGCGGAAGCCTCACTTTCATTGTCATTACCGGAATCATGGCCGCTCTGGCGATTTACAAACACAAAGCCAATATTCAACGGCTGCTGAACGGAACCGAGAACCGGATCGCCTTCAAAAGCCGTGTCCCGGCCTCGCAACCACCTGACAGCACGGCATGAAGATCACCGTTTTAGGGGCGGGAGCCTGGGGCACGGCGCTGGCCCGGTTGCTCCAGCAAGCGCACAACGAGGTGACACTTTGGGGACATCACTCGGAGTGGGTTGAGGAAATCCGGCGCACGCGACGCAACGAGCGGTTTCTGCCTGGAATCCAGCTGCCGCCCGAGCTAAAGCTCGAATCGGACCTCCTCGGCGCGGTCCAGGGCTGCGAGGTCATCATCGTGGCGGTGCCTTCACAGCCGTTTCGCGAGGTTACCTCAAAACTGACTGGGTTCAATGGAACCGTGGTGAGTGTGACCAAGGGCATCGAATACGACACCGGCTTGACCATGTGCGGCGTCCTGGCCCAAACAATTCCCGGAGCCTCACGCGCGGCGCTTTCGGGCCCGAGTTTTGCCATCGAGGTGGCTCGCGACATACCTACCGCGATTGTTGCCGCCGCCCCCGATCCCGCCACGGCCGCCTTGGTCCAGACGTTGTTCAGCCGCCCGACTTTCCGCGTTTACAGCAGCTCCGATGTTCTGGGAGTTGAGCTGGGAGGCGCCCTTAAAAACGTCATCGCCATCGCCGCCGGCGTGGGCGACGGGCTCGGCTTCGGTGACAATTCCAAGGCCGCCATGGTCACGCGCGCCATTGTGGAGATAAAGCGTTTGGGAGTGGCCTGCGGCGCGCAAGCCGAGACCTTCACCGGCCTGAGCGGGCTGGGCGACCTCATGGTAACCTGCTTTTCCAAGCACAGCCGAAACCGCGGGTTCGGGGAGCGCGCCGGCCGCGGTGAGCTCCCGGCCGACATTGCGGCCAGCACGGTTGCCGTCGCTGAGGGTTATCCGACAGCCCGCTCGGCTTATCGGCTCGCGCGCCGGCATGCCGTGAGCACGCCGCTCATCGACGAAGTTTACGCAATGCTCTACGAAGGCAAAGATGTGGCGCGGGCAGTTCGCGACCTCATGTCGCGGGATTTGAAAGCCGAAGACTGATTAATTTTCCATCGCCTCGCGGATGAGCCGAAGAAAATCCGCGTATTCCTCAACAGCCCTGAACTGCGGGAACCGTTCTTTCACGTTGGCGGGCGCGTGAAAAAGAAAACCGACGTGCGCTTCACCCAGCATCGCAGTGTCATTGAACGAGTCGCCTCCGGCAATCACGTGGTAGTTTAGCAACTTGAACGCGGCGACGGCGCGTTGCTTTTGCTCCGGCACGCGCAGCTTGTAATCAACGATTCGGTCCGACTCGACGACGAGCCGGTGACACAACAGGGTAGGCCAGGCTAGTTGGCGCAGCAGCGGCGCCGCAAATTGTTCGAAGGTGTCGGAAAGAATCAGGACCTGGACCTCCGCCCGCAACTGGTCCAGGAATCCCTTTGCTCCAGGCAGCGGGCGCAGGCCGCCGATCACTTGCTGGATATCGGATAACTTCAGGCCGTGTTCGTCGAGAATCTTCAGTCGGCCTTTCATCAGCTTGTCGTAGTCGGGTTCGTCCCGCGTTGTTCGACGCAGGGCGGGAATGCCCGTTTTGTCAGCCACCGCTATCCATATTTCAGGCGTGAGCACCCCTTCCATGTCCA
>Ga0070738_10003239_pt1 | contig 21922 bp, 26 predicted proteins | sample Coa_R2_2_FD_66446 | JGI IMG/M metagenome (GOLD analysis project Ga0070738, IMG submission 66446) | Surface soil microbial communities from Centralia Pennsylvania, which are recovering from an underground coalmine fire - Coalmine... | ecosystem: Environmental > Terrestrial > Soil > Unclassified ... | reverse complement strand
GCCATGTGCAAATCGGCCGACACGGAGATGGCGGCAAATACGATTTGAGTAAACCATCCGGAATCAATCATTTTGCCAGTGCCTCCACAGCGTAAAATCCCCTTTGTTTGACTTGGGGAGCCAAATTTTTTTCCGCAACGATTCCCACCCGCCCGTTAACGCCTCTCTCCGTCCCCAACTCCGCAACTGGCCGTGTTTTCGCGACTTCCACGTCTCTGGTTTGCGCCGCCTGTCCGGCTTCTGCTGCTCATGTTGGTGTCCCTGATTGGCGCTCGCCTCACCGGATCTCGGGCCGCTGGGTCCGTCGCGGCTCTCATTTGCGCCGCCAACACCAATGCCGTGATGGCTGTCGCTTGGGCCTCCGCTTACAACCAGGTTCTGTGCGGCGTTCTTGTGCTGGCGGCCTTCTACTTGCGCCTGCGCTGGACCGAACTGGAGGCTCTGGGCCGCGGATATAGCCGCTGGCGCGCCGCAGAGTGGACCTTTTACCTGCTTGGTTTCGGCGCTCTGGAACTGGCCACCGCTTATCCCGCGCTTGCTGCGCTCCACGCGGCTCTTGCGGACAAACGACGGCTGCGGGGAACGCTGCTGCTCGCGGTACCGGCGGTAGCTTTTGTGGCGGTTCACTACTACCTTATACCTAAGGTCCCATCGCCGATCTACGAGCCCCACTTTGACCGGCGGCTCGCCTCGGCACTCGCGGGCTACCTGACCTGGACAATTGAACCGGGGAGCGCCGCGGTGCGGTCGCGCTCCGCGCTCTATCGGGGCCCGGCAGCGGTTGCTGGAATCCTCGCCGGGCTTTCGCTCGTCGGCTTCGCAATCCATGTGGCGATAGTCCAGACCCTGTATGGCACCGCGTGAAGGCCGAAGGCATTGAAAAACACGAGGAAGAACAGCCGCTCGCTCAAAACGCGAACCGTCCCCTGTGCGTAAGGCGTAAACATGGCGTCGGCGAGGCTCCGTCCACCTCGCACACCTGAGGCGAAGCCCAGCCACGCAAAGTCGTCGTTCTGAAACCAGATCGCCGGGACCCGCCAGTAGATCAGAAGACCAAGCAGGGGAGCCAGCAAGAGCCACGCTGCCGGCCGCAATGACACCGCCTGCTGAGACTTCTCGTGGTGCGGGCCAAGTGAGGGAGCGCGAGGCGCTCCCTCGGCCCTATGGGCTGCCTTCCCCAAACTGCCGTCGGTGGTCACGCTAGCTGCACGAGTTGTAGTTCGTCGGGTATGTCACGTTCGTCGAATTCGGAGCCGTGATATTCCCCGCTCCGTTTCCGTACATACATACACCCGTGCCGTTCCGGATCGCCCCGTTCTGGCCGTAGACGCCGTTGTCGCAAAAGAAGTGATTCGTGCCATAGATCTCGAAGCTGTCCGACGGCAAAATCGCCGCCGTGGAGCACCCGTTTATGTACTGCCCATTGTCCTGCGGGGCCCCATAGACCAAATTTGCACCAAATAAACGTGCTGGCTGCCCGGGCCGGTCTGGTCGGGCGGGGAGGTATAGAGTTGGCCGCCCGGAACGTTGTCTGGCTCCTCGCATCGGTTCCAATATACGAAGTTGCCATAGATCCACTGGCCGTACGCGTTGGGGCCGCTTCCGATACCCGCGGTGCCGGACCAGTTAACGGAATTGTAGAGGGCCTGATCGCCCGAGCCTTGCAGGGCTAGTCCGGTCGAGCGGGCTGCCTGGCTGCTTGAACCGTATGCGAAGGTGGAATACTTGATAACTGAATTTGGCCCGTCGATAACCGCGGCGGTGCCGGGGGCGTTCATGAAGTTAACGTTCTGAACTGTGACAGTTCCCGCGCCGCCGCCCACCCCTACTAACAGATCCCAGTACGACGCGTTCGGGCCGAGACAGTTCATCCCAGGGGCGCCATATCGGTTTCCGTCGAAATTCAAGTACTGAATTATCGCGTTGACTCCTGTGGTGGTGAGCTGCGTGAAGGTGTTGACGAACGCGTATTCGGCGCCGCTGCCGGCCGGGATTCAGGTGCAGGCGAAAGTCTATGCGGCGACCGTCGAGCTGTGGCACGAGGGCCGCTGCATCGCCCGACACGAGCGTGGTTACGGGCGTCAACAGCAGATTCTGGAACTGGAGCATTATCTCGACGTGCTGCATCGCAAGCCGGGAGCGATGGCCGGATCGAAGCTGCTGGAGCAGAGACGGCAGTCCGGTCAATGGCCGGAGAGCTTCGACCGCATCTGGCAAGCGCTGATGGGGCGGCACGGCAAGCAGAACGGGACGCGCGAGATGATCGAACTACTGAAGCTCGCGCCGCAGTGCGGCCAGGCGCGGCTGCAGGAGGCCATCGAAGCGGACTGGCGGGACACTGCTACGACGCTGCGGCGGTCCGGCGCTTGCTGCATGCCGACGAACTGCGGCATTCGCGCTGCGAAGCGGTGGATGTCGGCGCGCTGGAGCGTTACGCCCGTCCGCTGCCGGCGATGAACGATTACGATCAACTGCTCGCGGGAGTGGTGCGATGAGCAAACAGATCGCGGAGTTGCAGGAGGCCACGATCCACGCGCACTGCAAGGTGCTGCGCATGCCCATGATCGCATCGCAGTTCGCCACTGTCGCCGAGCAGGCGATTCGCGAGAAGAAGAGCCACGTCGGGTATCTGGAAGCGCTGCTGGCGGCCGAGATCGAAGAGCGCGAGCGTAACACGATGGAGCGGCGCATTCGCGAAGCGCATCTGCCGCCGATGAAAACGCTGGAGGAGTTCGACTTCACGCAATCGCCCAACGTCACCGCAGCCAAGATGCGCGACCTGGCAGAGGGCGGTTACATCGAACGGGCAGAGCCGGTGTTGTTCATCGGCGAATGCGGAACCGGCAAAACGCATCTGTTGACCAGCTTGTGCGTGGCGGCGTGCCGGCAGAAGCGCCGCGTTCGTTTCACCACCGCGGCCGGACTCGTCAATGAGCTGGTCGAGGCCAAGCATCGGTTGCAGCTCCGCAGAGTTCTAGTGCGGCGGAGCCGCTATGATCTGATCGCTATCGATGAGGTTGGTTATGTGCCGTTAGCGGAAGTCGGCGCAGAGTTTCTGTTCCAGGTGGTGGCCGAGCGAGCCGAAAAAGCTGCGGTGATTTTGACGACGAACCTGCCATTTTCCGAGTGGACGCAGGCGATTCCCAACGCTCGGTTGTGCAAGGCGCTGCTGGATCGCGTCACCGACCGCGCGCATAATGGGCCAAAATAAAATGCCGAAGTGGGCCAAGGATAGTTGCCAAACGCGTTGCGATCTTTCGAAACATCAAACCAGTTTCCTTTAAGGCTTAGGCTAAGTGCGGGGCAAGTTTTGTCGAGGAGCGCCGCCGCGACGCAGGTTGATTATCGGCTCGGTCAAATACAGTTGCGAATCAACCCGGCGGCCTTCGGCAATTGCCTATGGCGCAGGGCAGAATCGTTGCCATCCGCCCGTCAGCGCGCGTTGCCCTCACAAGGCGCGTACCTTTCTACAATTTGGGCAACTGGGCCCGGAATTTTCCCGCAAATACTTCGGCGAACAATTTGATTGTTTCCGCGTGAAGCAGGCCGTTATCGGCCAGAACGTGGGGCGAGCGCAGGTGGAAAGGCCCGCCATGCATATCGGTCACAACGCCTCCGGCTTCGCGCACCAGCAGCGCTCCCGCGGCCATATCCCAAGGCTTCAGCGAAAACTCCCAAAACAGATCCAGGCGGCCGCAGGCGACGTAAGCAAAATCAAGCGCGGCGGCGCCGGCGCGGCGCACCCCATGGGAAACCATCGCGAGCTGATAGTAGAAATGCACGTTTACGTCTTTATGACGATTGCGCGAGGGGAAGCCCGTGCCAGCCAGAGATTCCTCCAGGCGCGCCGTCTTGGAGACGCGAATCCTGCGGAAGTTGAGATAAGCCCCGGCGCCGGATTCCGCGGTGAATACTTCGTTCCGCATTGGATCGACGATAACGCCAGCGATCAGTTCTCCGGCTTTCTCGAGGCCGATCGACACATTGAAGACGGGAAAGCCGTGGGCGAAGTTGGTGGTGCCGTCGAGCGGATCGACGTGCCAGCGATATTCGGAAGTGCCGGCCGCTTCGCCACCCTCCTCGGCGGCGATGGAATGCGTGGGGTACCGGCTGCGGAGTCTTTCCACGATCAGCCGCTCGCTGGCGCGATCGGTTTCCGTCACCAGATCGTGCTCTCCCTTCAGCTCGAAAGTCTTTCCTTGGCCGCGCCGCTCGCCAGCGAGCCCAGCGCCGGCATGCTCAGAGCTGGGCTCCGTTGCGCGGGCCAAATCTTCGCGAGCCCGGCGGTCCAGGGAATCCGCGATTAGCGCAGCCGCTTCGCGAGCGATTTCGACCGCTGTCTCCAGAAAGGAACCCACGCGCAGTTAACTCAGCTCGTAGAGATATTTGATGTCGTGTTTGAACAAAAACAGGTTCGGCTCGCCTTGCCGCGTCAATCGAATGAAGTTGACGTCGTAGAATTCCACGGTTCCCTCCACTTCCTGGTTGTCGCTCAGGCGAACGCGCACGCGGGTCTGGTTCTCCGCGAGTTGGCGAAGGTATTTCGTTTCTTCAAAGGTCTGTTCAGGCGCTTTGGTTTTGCTGGTCGCCAAGGTCAGGGAATCGATGTCCCATAATAGCCGGTACGCGAGGAGGGGCGCAAATTGGGGCGCAGCACTTCAATGTGAACGGGATGAAAACGGGGAGGGTTCTCGGGCAGATTGCGTGGATAATATGCAATCAAATATTGGGTGCGAAGGTCGCGCAGGATTTCGGTGAAGGCTTGATCGAGCAGGGCCCCGATGCTGGGCTGGAAGACCCGTCCGCCGGTGGACTCGGCCAGAGTAGCGAGAGCGTGCTCGCCGCCGAGGTTCCGTCCCGCATCGTTGGTGATGGGCACCACCAGAATAGGGTAAATGACGGCATCCGCTAAATGCGCCCCCTCCAGGGCCTCGGAATATCTGGTTCGGCTGGTAGTGTCGCCGCCGTCGGTGACGATGACGATTACGTGGCGGCCATCCCGGCGGCTCAACTCGCGGGAAGACAGGGCGATCGCGTCGTAAAGCGAGGTGCCGCCGTTGGGTCTCAGAATTTTCAAGTTCTCTACGAGGCGCGCGGGCTGGCGGGTGAAATTCTGGAGCAGGGTGACGTCATAGTTAAACGAATACAGCGCGGCGGCGTCTTGGGGATTGCCTTCGGCCACCAGAGCTTTGAAAAATTTTTCGAGCGATGTGATCTCATAGGGCAGATCTTTGCGCGTCGAGCCGCTGGCGTCCATCAGGACAGCGATGGAGAGCGGCATCTCCGTTTGGCGCTCGAAGATGGCGATGGTTTGGGGAACTCCGCAATCTTCGACTCTGAAGTCTTTGGCGTCGAGCGACCCGACGAGGGCGCCTAGGGCGTCTTTGACGGTCACCAAGAGCCGCACCAGAGTTGTATTCACTTTGTAGTTGGGCGCAGGCTGCTGTTGAGCCGCCAGCGGCAACGCGGCCGCAAGGATTCCCAGGAACTTCATGATCGAGCTTTAAGAACGGCGTCGTCCCATTCCCCGTCCACCCATACTTCACCGTCGGCGAAATATTCTTTCTTCCAGACCGGGACCAGGCGTTTGAGCCGGTTAATGCCTTCGAGCGCGGCTTCAAACGCCGGCCTTCGGTGCGGCGCCGTCACCACGACGGCGACGCTGGTTTCGCCGATTTCGATGCGACCTAGACGATGCACCATCGCGATGCGCCCAATGGGAAAGGCGCGGGCGATCTCGCCGCCGATTTGCGCCATGATCTTTACAGCCATCGGCTCGTAACATTCGTAGTCGAGATAGCGGGTTGGACGGCCCTTGGTGTTATTCCGCGCCACGCCCTCAAAATTCACAAATGCGCCGTCTTCGCCGCATAGCAAGCGCCTCGCGAGCGCGCCGCCGTCGATGGGATCGCGCGTCAAAGCAAAGAAATTGCCTGTGGCCGGGTCGGCGATTTCATGCGTGTAGCTGCCCTGGCGCGGAGCCGAGCCCCCACTGACGGGAGGCAGGAAAGCCACTTCGTCTCCATCCTTGAGCGCCGCCGAGAGCGGGGAAAACTCCCGATTCAGCGCCAGCACGATGCTGGCGGCCATCTCTTTGAGGCGTGGATAGCGTCGCGCGTAGAGGTCGAAAACCGAGTTCAGGAGCGCGTCTGAGGGAACCTCCACCGAATCTTCGCGCACGCCCGCGACATCGCGCAAAGCGCCGAAGAAAAGGACGCGGATACGGATGGGGGCCCGCACGATGCCATACTAACAGACTGTTCTGAAAGCATTTAGGTTTCGATTGATGCGCGCTACGGGCACACCGCAAAGGTGATGGCGAGGTTCTCGAACTGCAAGTATGGTTTAGGCATGGCGCAGCCGCGGTCGGAGAAGTAGTCGCGCCAGACGTTGGATTCGTTGAGGCTGACCCAATCCCAGTACGGTACTATACCAGGCTGCAGCGGTTAGTCTCGCAGAAAAGATTGGCTATAACAGAGAAAGTTTCGAAACACGTTTCAAGCATTTTCTGGGATTCAAAATAATCGAAAAAAATGCCTTGACGCTGGTTTTTTTTTAGGGTAGGATTTTTACGGTTGTTCCCGGCCGTACGAGGGGAGATTGGGTGAGACTGCGAAACTTGCTCAAGAACTTGCTGTACGCCGTAGGTTGCTTGTTTCTCTTCGCGCCCAAGCTGACCCAGACTGCAAACGCGCAGACCTGTTCGGGATGCGGCTTGACGGCGGGCCCACCCTACTACGAGGTCGACTGGTACCCGGAGCTTCCTTGCATCTGCTACTACTACGCAAGGAACTACTACTACTGCGGCGAATACGACTATACGTGGTCGGATCCGCTCGGATGCAACTGCATCTACTGAATGCGGGAAGGAGGGCCGTTGCGAATAATACGTATCGTTGCGTTTGGCTATTTGCTGGCTGCGGCCACCGTTCGCTCTCAGGCCCCGAGCGTCCCGGGAGGAACGGCCTTTTGGGGCGCGCGATCGAAATACGCAGACGCAACTGCAAATTCATCCACGATCCGCACCGCAAGGAATGCCTTATTCGATGGGTTCTCGGGTGAGGCTCCGCTGTCGGAAAGCAGCCCACCTCAGTTGATGACCTATCCGCTGAGTCATAGTCACGGCCAATTGCTGCCGCACTCGCTCACACAAGCGATCATCACCGGAAACGTTACCCACTCCGCCTCATACCTCTCGAACGACCGAACGGCAATCTACTCCGAGTTTCAGGTGAGCGTCGGATCCGTGGTCTACAACAACTCGACCGCCCAACTTGCTACCGGGACTTCCGTGGATGTGCTCCGCGGCGGCGGCGTGATTCTGATGCCGTCGGGAAAGGTTTTGCTCCGAGGCTGCCAACAGGAGTCGCTGCCGGGACCTAGGCGGAGCTTCTTGCTGTTGCTAGCCTATTCTCCGAGGGCGAGTGCATTTACACTGACAACGGGGTTTGAACTGAGCGGCAGCCACGTGTATGCGCTTGACTCGATCATGGCTGTAAACAAGCGTCTTACCCTTCAGGACATGGGCCAAGCGCCGGCTCAGTTCACCCAAGCCGTGCAGAACTTGTTTTTGGCGCAGTCCGCTTATTAGTCGAGCATGCGGAACCACAGGATAAACGGAGCGGCAATGAGTGATGCAGGCCGCACAGCCGTTGCGAAAGGAATTGACGTTGCTCTGGCGGGGATGCACAAGCTCATTAAATTGCAAGTGTCAGCAGGCGAACGGCTCAAGGCGCAGCGGGTCAAGCTGTCCTACCACACGCGGCCGGAGGACATTATTATAGCCAGCTACCCGAAATCCGGCACCACCTGGGTGCAAATGATCCTGTTGCAACTGTTGACGGACGGCTCTATGGATGGGATATCGCACCTGAACACTTTCGCCCCTTACCTAGAAGACGCGCTGCGGGCCGGGTGGAGGACCAGGCAAACCGGCGGGCGCATCATTAAGACGCACGCGAGCTACCGGGATGTCCCGAAGGGATGCGGGCATTATATCTACGCGTTGCGAGACGGGCGGGACGTGATCGTCTCGTACTTTCACCACCATCGGCGGAATGGCTACGTCAAGGCGTTTCCGGAGTTCTTTGAACAGTTTATGAAAGGATCCGTGGCATTTGGGAACTGGTTCGATCACGTGGCACGATGGCGCGAGAATAGCCGCGACCTTAGCATCTTGTACGTCGCTTTCGAAAAGATGACAGCAGATTTGGAGCCGGTGGTGAGGGAAATCGCCGCATTCTGCGATATTCCGATCCGGGAGGCTGATATGCCACGAATACTTCGCAACTGCTCTTTCGATTTTATGCGCGCGAATGAAGCCAAACTGGACATTCGCAGTCACTGGCGCGTGCAGATCCCTCCGGAAGATGACCATTTTATCCGGAAGGGGCGAAATGGACAGTGGGTTGAGTGCTTCGACCAGGCGATGCTGGGCGCCTTCGACGCGCGGCTCGGCCGGTCGCCCGGACTGCGATACGCTGTGCGGGAACCGGCGCTCGCGCGAGGGGATCTAACAGGAGGTGACCGATGAACGAGAAGCCGCGATCATCAGGGATCTTGCTGCTCGCTGCGGTTTGCGGAACATTCTGCACCGCGCAGCAGGTCACGACGGTGGAACCGTCTAAGGTTATCGACGTGCGGGCGCTCGTGCGTGCCCGGACCCTAAGGCAGGATTTCGAATTCGCCGGCTTGGCACAAAGCAACGGCAGGTGGGCTGTTGTGGTCGATTTCAAGACGACCAAGACAAGTATCATCGTGACGGGGTCTGAGCGCGAGTCTCCCGCCTTTTCGGACTACATAGATGGGCTTGCTGATCGGGTTGCGATGGATCCGTCTGGCCGGATCTACTTGCGCATGTTCCCGACTCCCGGTTTCACGGAGTTCGAGATCAGGGACAGCGGCCTGCGTGAGGGCCGCCGGCAGAAATTGAAGACTGCCGCGCGGCCTGAGCCCGTGTCATCCTCGGCAGGCGTCTTCTGGATTGAGGGAAATATCGGCAAGGAACTGTTCCGAGTCTCTCCAGGGTCCCGCATTCACGCCGGCTCTTTGGAAAGGAACCTGGCCCAGCGGGCGGAATCCGAACTCGCGCCCAATGTGCCCCCTCTGCCGGAGTCTCGTACCGTTCTCGCCCTAGAGAACGGAACTGACGCGCCGCGCTGGATCGAGGTGAAGCACGTCGCCGAAGAGGTCGCGACGTTTGAGAACAACGGCAGGCCACTCACTAGAAACAAGCTAGAGCTTGATCCGGCGTACACTGCGGCAGGGTTCCCGGTCCCGCAGCGGAACCCGCAAGATGGGACGATGCTGTTCCGGTGGGCAGCCGCTTCCCGCTCGGGCGACCTGTATCTCTGCTTGACCAGCGTTCCGGTGGGCAGGCCGCGACCTATAGCCATAACCGATCCCTTGACTGGGCGATTGCGAAAGATCTTGTCGCTCGTTATGCCAACTTCACCTGAGCGGGTGGACCAGTACAACCCGCAGGGGTTTATGTATCCGACTTTGGACGCTTTGGACGACCGGCTCGTTGTCATGGACGCTGGAATCGGCATCTTAGGCGTTTACGCAGTCAATTGAGGAGAGGAGCTACGGGATGAGGATTCGTTTTCTTGGTGTTGCATTCGCGTTGATTCTGATAGGGGTACTCTCTGTCCCTATCGGCAGCGCGCAGTCGTGTCCCGGCAACTGCGTGTCCGCTTGCGCGTATGGATGCGCCGGGACGGGATTCTGTAGCCAAGGCATGAATGGCGCCTACTTCGACAACTACTGTCCTCCGTTTGACACCTTCGAACCCGGCAAGTTCAGTTGCTCCGAGGGCAGTAGCTGCGCCGCATCCGGCCTGCCGCTGGAGAATTGCGGCTGCAGCGCCGAGACTGCTACGTTTGTGGGACTTTGCCAAGGCGTGGAGTATAGCAGGGCGCACGTTTCCTGCTGCCAGCTTGCGACGTAGCTGCGGATCCTCCAAGACAGCCGAAAACCCCGGGCGCAACCACTATGAAGAAGCTTATCGTGTTGACGGCCGTCTTCCTTGCGGCCAGTCTCGGATGCGGGCGCCGTTCCGCCGACGCGGATCGCATCGTCATGACCGTCGGGGCGAGAAGGTCACAAAGGCGCATTTCGAGCGGATCGTCAGTACCCTGTCGGAACAGGGTCAGGAGCAAGCTAAGACACCCGAGGGCCGCCGGCAGATAGCCGAGCGTTTGGCCCAGCTTGTAGTCCTGGCGGGGGAGGCGCGTGCACGCGGGATTAATCGTACCGCGGAAGTCGAGACACGCATCGAAATCCAGACCGACCAGGCGCTGGGCAATGCACTGTTGACGGCCTTGACCAAGCCCACAGAGACTGCGTTGCGCGGGTACTACGAGGAGCACAAGCAGGACTTCGAGCAAGTGCGCCTCCGACAGATCCTGGTTCGATTCCATGGCTCGCCGGCCCCGATCCGGCCAGGGCACCGAGACCTCTCCGAAAAGGAAGCACTTCAAGAGGCCCGGAGGGATCGGGACAGGATTGTCTCCGGGGAGCCCTTCGATGGTGTTGCGGCTGCGGTAAGCGACGAGCCTTTCTTCGGGGCCAGGGGCGGAGATCTCGGCATGCTCGGACGGGGCGCCCTTGTGCCAGAGCTCGAAGGGGCTGCATTCTCGCTGCGTGTGGGGCAGGTCAGCGAGCCAGTTCGTAGCACTCTCGGCTACCATCAGATTCTGATTGAAGCCCGTGCCACGAAGCCATTTGAGGCAGTCCGGCCAGATATTGAGAAAGACCTCGGCGCCAAGGTTGCCCAGCGGGCAGTGGAGGAGTTGAAGCGCAAGGCCGGGATAACGTTCGTCGGCCCGGCGCGGCTCACTTCGAGCCTTGGCACACCGCAAAGGTGATGGCGAGGTTTTCGAACTGCAAGTACGGCTTAGGCATCGCGCAGCCGCGGTCGGAGAAGTAATCGCGCCAGACGTTGGATTCGTCCAGGCCGACCCAATCCCAATGGGTGGGACGGATGGTGTACAAAAGCCAGACGCGGCCGGAGTAACGGAGGGGGACCATTCGGTCAAGATCGGCTATGACCGCCGGACGACTGGAGATGCCAGAACGGGCAATTTTGCCGCGCGGACAGCAGGGCCAGCCGGTGTCACCGTAACGGACCGGTGGCGAGGTCCAGTTATACATGGCTGCATAGAAACGGAAGCTTTCGCCGACGGATGGATGGACAATCAGGAGGTCGCCCGGCGCGACGGTCCTTTGAAGGAAGCGAACGGCGCCGTCGACGTCTTCTTTGGGCCGGCCGGTATGCGAGCGGAGCTCGGTGCGGATTCCGAACATGAGGGCAACGGCGACCGCGAGCCAGGCGGCGGCGTCAGCGCGGCTGCTGAGAGCCCATGAGGCAAGATCTTCCAGGGCCATGACGGCCACAAGAAGAAAACAGGGGAACAGGAACAGGCGCGTTCGATAGCTCATGGGATACCAGCCAAACGCGCCCGCAATGGCCAGGAGGATGCAGGGCAGGACGCAAACGATCTGAGTCCATGCGCGACAAGATAAATTTCCATGGCTTCGCGCAACGCTTACAAGCGTGATCACGATTATCGCGACAAGCGCGGAAATTACGCCGCGGCTCAGGCCGCTTTCCGGCTCGGAGGCCCAATAGGCGCGTAATTGGTAACCAAGATTCGGCCGGACGAAAACGGCGTACAAAATAGCGAGCACGAAACCGGCGATCCCGGTCAATAGGAGGGCGCGGCGCGGACTGGCGCAGCCAATCGCCAAAATGATTCCGGGCAAAAGGAAAACCGAGGCGTAGGAGAATGGCAAGGCCACGGCGATAATTGCGGCCAGACGGTGGAATCGCGCGCGCTCCGGCTTTTTAAGATAAGAAACGACGGCCAACAAGATGCATGTTGTCGCGGCGACTTCGCCGCTATATTGTTTCGCTGAATGAGAGTACTCGATTTCGGCTGTGTAGAACACCAACAGAGCGCACGTCAAAGCCGCCAAGCCGGGCGTGAGAATGCGTCGGGCGACGGTAAACATCGCCGCGGTTGCGGCGAGCGTCATTAGTAAAGGCACAAGGCGCAGCGAGGCGTTCGAGAGGCCCAGGAGATGAATGGCGGCTCGCGAAGCCACAAGGAACATCGGCGGACTGCTTTGGAGCCATTCCGGGTAATAGAACATCTGCCCGAAGGTTGGCGCGGCAATCGAATTGGCGACCCAGGCTTCGTCAAGCCAAAGACTGCGCTGAATGCCGGCCAAGCCAAGCGCAAATGCGGCCAAAAGGAACGCTGCTGTTTGGAGTCGCATATTCCAGAATAGGGTCTTACATCAGCTATAATCCGATCTGGGAGGAGAATGAGCAAAGAAGATAATATTGAAGTCACTGGCACCGTTGTTGAAAAATTCCCAAGCGGCTTGTTCAGCGTGCAGCTCGACCAGGACCGCACCGTATTGGCCCATTTGGCCGGCAAGCTCCGCCGCAATCGAATCCGCGTTTTGGCGGGCGATCGCGTTACGTTGGAACTTTCCCCCTACGATCTGACCAAGGGCCGGATCACCTACCGCCACAAATAAACGATTGCCGCGCGTTCTGTTGATTTTCGGAACCCGGCCAGAAGCCATCAAGCTGGCGCCCGTGGTGCGCCGCTTGCGGGAATGGCCGGAGCGATTTGAAACGCGCATCGCCGCCACAGCGCAACATCGGGAGATGCTGGATCAGGTTTTGGAGGCTTTCTCCATACAGCCGGATTACGATCTGGATCTGATGCGGCCGGGACAGAGCCTATTCGATTCCACTTCGCGAATCCTTTCCGCGCTGGAAGATGTGCTACGATTCGAGCAACCAGACTGCGTACTGGTGCAGGGCGATACAACGACAGCATTTGCGGGGGCCTTGGCGGCGTTTTATCGAAATGTTCCCGTGGGGCACGTTGAGGCCGGACTTCGCACCGGCGATCGCCGGCAGCCGTTTCCGGAAGAAATGAACCGGGTGCTTGTGGCGCGGCTGGCTTCGCTTCATTTCGCGCCCACGGCGAAGGGTGCGGGCAATCTCAAACGCGAGGGAGTGAATCCGGAGGACATTTTCGTGACCGGCAACACCGGCATTGACTCCGTGTTAGAGATTCGGGATGCGCTGGCGGCGGGCAAGACTCGCTGCCCTACATACAACGCCTCTCCTTTGGATTCAAGCAAGAAGCTGATTCTGGTGACGGCGCACCGCCGGGAGAGCTTTGGCGAAGGATTTGAGAGCATCTGCCGCGCGCTGGCGAGGCTGGCGGCGCGAAGCGATGCGGAAATCGTTTATCCGGTGCATCCTAATCCTAATGTGCGGGACACCGTGAACCGGCTGCTGCGAAACGTACCTCACATTCATATCATCGATCCCCTGCCCTACATCCCGTTCGTGGATTTGATGCGGAAGGCGCATGTTCTGCTGACCGATTCCGGCGGAATTCAGGAGGAGGGTCCGTCGCTGGGCAAACCGGTGCTGGTCATGCGGGAAAAGACGGAGCGTCCGGAGGCCGTGGCGGTGGGAACGGCGCGGCTGGTGGGCGTGTCGGAAGAGAGGATTGTTGCCGAGACCGCATTCCTGCTGGATAACCCGGAGGAATATGAACGCCGCTCGCGCTTGCATAATCCTTATGGCGACGGACGTGCGGCGGAGCGAATTCGGGCAATCCTGAATTGCCGGTTCGCTTCCCGCACCGCAAAAAGCGACGCGGCTTCAATCAGTTAGCTTTTGGCGCGGCAGGCTGGGCCTGAGGAGATTTCGATAATCGGGTCCGAGAGGAGACCCTATTGCCCGGCCCACCCATCCCCATTCGCCCGCCACGCCGGCCGGCGACTTTGAATCTTTTGCAGGAACTGGCAAGCCGTGTGGTTGGTCAGACTCACGCGATGGAACAGATTGTGCCCTACGTGCAAATGCATCGCGCGGGGCTCGCGCCAGAAGGACGTCCCGCGGGCGTGTTTCTGTTGCTCGGACCGACCGGTACAGGAAAGACGCGAACCGTGGAGGCACTGGCGGAAGTCTTGCATGGCAGCGACAAATCGCTTCTCCGGGTCGATTGCGGCGAGTTCCAGATGGAGCACGAGGTGGCCAAGTTGGTGGGCGCGCCCCCCGGCTACCTGGGCCATCGCGAAACGCAGCCCATGCTGACGCAGCAGAAGCTGGCGGCGGCGGCCAGCGAAAACTGCAACCTTTCGCTGGTGCTGTTTGATGAAATCGAGAAGGCCGCTCCGAGTATGACGCGATTGCTGCTCGGCGTGCTGGACAAGGCGGCGCTGCGGTTGGGCGACAATACGACCGTGAATTTCGAGCGCACGCTCATTTTCCTGACCAGCAATCTGGGCGCGGCGGCAATGCGCAAGCAGATTAACCCGGATTTCGGCTTTGAAGGAATGGTGGCGGCCGAGCGCGGCGCGAGCGCGGCCAAGATTCAGAACATCGGAATGAACGAGGTTCGGCGCAAATTCTCGCCGGAATTCGTGAACCGCATTGACGTGGTGATCGCTTACCAGCCGCTGGCGCGGGAATCTCTTATGGCGATCTTGGGGCAACAGCTCACCGCGCTGGAGCGGCACATTCGAAACCGGCTGGAGGAGCGCGCTTTCGAGCTGGACGTCGCCGCAGAGGCGCGCGCGTGGTTACTGCGCAAAGGGACCAGTTCCGAATATGGGGCGCGCGAGCTGAAGCGCACCATTCTCCGCCATTTGACTCAGCCCCTGGCGGCGATGGTGGAGAGCGGAAAAATCGCACCCGGGTCGGCGGTGAAAGTGGATGTGGCCAAGGGCGGAGAGTCGCTCCGGTTGACTCCCGAGGCCGGTTGATGCGGCTCAGTTGGCGGTAGCGGCGGAGACCGGGCTCCGCTGCCGCCGAACGCCTAAAGCGAACCCGCTGAGGCCCAAAAGTTCTCCGGCGCCAAAGATCAGCCAAGGGAAGCCTCGCGGCATGCCGCCAGCAATCCAGTGACGCCAGTCCCACATAAAGGCGACGAGCAGCGCAACCGCTCCACCCAGCAACAATGCCCACGCCGTTTTGGGCGCTGTTTGCGGATCGCGCGCCAAGGTAATCGCGCCGCCCACCGCCAGCGACGCTGCGACGATGATCGGAGCGGCGACGGGAGCGGCCCAGGGGACTGGAAGCAAGAAGAGCAGGTCCCACGTGCCCAGGGAGGGCGGCCAGCGGATCATCGCCCATAGCCAAAAATAAAACGACAAGTCCCAAACGCCAAAGACCAACGCGAACGCCGCCGCCCAGGTTCGGAGATTGCGGCTGGCCGCGCCCCCAGCCGCGGCGGCGAGCATCAGGAGCGTGCCGGCTTCGCGCCCCAGTTCGATGTACATGAGCCGCTGGGTCTCTCCCAATTGCGCCGGGTCGAAGAGAGGGAGGGGGTCGCCGATCGGCAGGCCGAGATGCGCCCGGAACGGTTGAGCAATGGTGCGTAGATACACTACCACCGCCGCTTCCACCTGTCCGAAGGCGAAACCAAACAGGGTAAGGCTGAGGAGGGTCCTTTTTAGACCGGTTTTAGCGCCGGCCGCCGCCAACTCCGCCGCCACCGCGCGCCGCCATTCCGCCCCCAACGCCGCCCGAAGCGATGCCTGAAGAAATAGTGCTTCGGTCCCCTCCCGAGCCAAACGAGGGATTGCCGCCAGATCCGCTTTCAGAAGGCGGAGTCGCCCGAGCCGGGGCGAGGGCTGCGATGCCGGCATTGCCGTTATTGGTTGGCGGAGCCACTCGCCCTACCGTCGGATGGGCGTAGCCGCCGCCTCCGTAAAGCCAGGGATAGTAAAGATACCCAACCGTAGCCGGACTATAGAAGTCCCAGCCGAATGGGCTGTATGCGTAGCCAACTCCAGGGAGGAAAGTGTACATTCCAAACCACGGGTTCCAGGCCCAGTTCCCGTAGCTGGATAAGAGTCCATTTTGGCCCGCGGTCCGGGCGGAGGAGATATTTGCGGTCGAGACATACTCGGCGCGCCGGCTAGCCCAGCGGTAGAAAGGATCGGTGATTTTGGGGTCGAAATTGGAGGCTACCAAATTATCGCCAAAAACCACTTGTTTGCCCTTCCTAGCGGTCAAGTTCTGCTCGCCCAGGGCGACATGCGCTTCCCCGTCATAGACGCGCAATCGGGCGAAGTTCTCGTCAAAACGATAAAGTCCCTGCTTGACCAGTGAAACCGTACCGCCTTTGAAATGTACAGCGATCGCGTTGTCTTTTAGAAGTTCATCGACTTCCAGCATGGCCGAACCCGAGGCGGCTTCAATGGCTGTGTCGGAGAGCCGATTAGACAGCATCTTGAACGAGCTATTCTCGGCCAAGCGCAGAAAGACGCCGGGCGTCAGCAACACCTCGGCGCGGCCTTCCTGGGTGGAAAGGGTCTCGTCATTGTTGACTTGGGGAAATTGGCCGAATTTGGTGTCGATGGCCTTGCCCTCTATAAAGACTTGGCCTTCGACGTGATTTACCATGCCGGAGCGGGCTGAGATCGCATTTTGCCCCCAGGCGGATACGGCAGCGAACAAGATGAACGCGAGCGGAAGTCTCCTAAGCACTGGGCAGACCCTCCTCCAGATTCAATTCTGCGCCTTTTTTGGCTGGCGCGTCAAGCGCGGAGCTAGCGCTCGAAGCGCTCGCCGGCGTTCACGAAATAGATGAGTCCACCCGAAGGCTGGTTTCCGCCGGTTAGCTACGCCTTAAGATCGCAACTCGGAGGCAATTTCCAGAGCGGCCTTGCGGGCTTCGTCCACGGCCCCGATCTCGAAGCTGATGGCGCCCACGCGGGGGTGCCCTCCTCCGCCGTATCGCTCGCAAATGGAAGCCAGGTTAAAAGTGACTGGCTTGCGAGCCCAAGGATTCGATCCCACTGAAACTTTGGTGCGGAAGCTGGAAGTGCTTACCGAGACGGTGTAGACCGAGTCTGGAAAAAGGTAGTACGGGATAAATTTGTTATAGCCTTCAAGATCGTGGCCAATGAGATCGAAATAAATGACTCCGTCTTTGCACTGGGCCTGCCTGCGAATGATGTCGACGGACCGCAGATGGCGTTGGTAAAGAGGCTGGTAGATTTCCAGAATCTCGGGATCGGAGGCGATTTCCTCGAGCTTTTTGGCGCGCATCATGCGAATGATCTTTTGAACGGTTTCCGAGCCGCGGGTGCCTTCGATTACGAGAGTTAGGCGCATGGCGGGCTTACCCAGGTTAACGGCTTCTTCGGCGCTGGCATATTGAGCGCCGTCAACGATGTCGGCCCACTCCACGAGTTCAGCCAGATCGGGCGCTTCGAAACCGAATCGCTGGCGGGCGATGGTGGCGATGTACATGGTGCAGGAGCGAAAACTGGGATCGTACATCTTGCGGCCGGTGGCGTCGTGGCGGAAGTGCTCGGCGTCTTCCGGCGTTAGGAACGCGCTTTGGTGGTGGTCGAACCACCAGGTAAGGCGCGGATCAGTAGAGTATTTAAAATCCACGATGGCGTTCACGTCGCCGTCGAACAGACTGGGCTCGAACAACTGAGAGGCCTTATGAGCCAGTCCCGTATATTCGAACAGTGCGTCGGGGTGAAACTTTGCTTCCAGAAAACGGCTGAAAAAGGCCGCGGAGGCCGCGCCGTCGAAACAGTGATCGTGATATAGAATTCTCACCCGCATGCCGGAAAAATTCAATGGTGGAAAACTTGTTAGTGTCTCGCAAAAGGGGCGCTCGCGCAAGTGGCCCGCCCGCGGCGTAAGATTCTATTGTGCGATAGCGCCGTTCGATTTGCTGCGCCTGTAACGGCGCGCGCCGGCGATAGCCAACCGGCGCATCCACGGCTCCGGGAGGGAGCTCATGGCAGCGGCCATCGCCCGGTAACGCCAACTGGGAATCACGATTACCCGCCCTCGATCCCAGGCGCGAAGCGATTGTTGAACCACATAATCCGGCGTGAGCCACAGCGCGGAGGGCACCTGGGAGCGATCCATGCCCAAAGCGTCGTGAAATTCCGACAGCGTAAATCCCGGACACAGCGCTTGCACGCGCACGGGCGAATTCCGAGCCGCCAGTTCCATGGCCAGTCCCTTGGTGAAGGAGTTCATCCAGGCTTTGGTGGCGCCGTAGCCGGCGCTGCCGGGCGAGGATCCAAAAGCCGCGACCGAAGACACGTTGATTACGCCCGTGCCCACCTGCGCCTTCGGGAGCAGATTTTCAAGCGCGGCGTGGGTAAGGCTCAGGGCGGCGAGTATGTGCAACTGATGCATTCTCTCTTGCCCTGCCAAATCCGTCTCGAAGAAATAGCCCATGGTCCCGAAGCCGGCGTTGTTGACGAGGAGCCCCAAGTTTGGCGCCGAGCGGATGGCGTCGGCTACGCGGTTGCGATCGGTTTCCCGCGTCAAGTCGGCAGGCATGACCTGGCCGCGGACGCCGTTTAAAGCGGCGACTTCCTCAGCCAGCGAGCGGAGCCGGTCCTCACGCCTGGCCACCAGCATGAGATCAAAACCCCGGGCGCCGAGCTTTCGCGCAAATTCGGCGCCGATCCCGCTGGAGGCGCCGGTGACGACGGCAAGCATTTTACGAATCTCCCTGTTGATCCAGGCGATTCCCACGCGCAGCCCATTCCGCGCCCGCCAAGACAAGCATAGACGTCAAAAAACCAAGGAAAATCAGCGTTACTGAATACCGGAACACGCCGTATTCTCTCGCAATCCTGTCTTCCAAGCCTGGCCAGATCAGGATGTTGACGTACTTAAGCAGCTCCAGAAACAAACCGACTCCAATGGCAGCGGGAATCACGCGGCGCAGCGGGGGCTTTCCGTTGGGCAGAAAGCGATACACCAGAATCAGAATGACCACCGCCAGCGGAACGGCCGCCAGCTTCAGGAAAAAGGTTTCGATCAAGGCTTGCACCCGGCTGGCCGCCATCGATTCATGATGCAGCGCCGTGATTCCGAAAGAGAGCAGCGCCAGGCTGCCGCAGGCGAAAATCAGCGCCAAGCTGACAAGCTGGTTGCGAAGGTAGCTGCGATTCTTACGGATTCCCCAGACATGATTCAACGCCACTTCCAGAGGTTCAAAAATTCCATTGGCCGTGAACAGCAAAAGAAAGATGGAGGCGATTTGAAGCGGGCGTCCCTGCGGGAGATTGTTGTGGGCGCCGCTGTGCAGAAATTGACTCAGCGCACCGGGGAAGTAATCGCGGAAGATGAAGTCGATGGCGGCGAGCGTGGTTTTTTGATCGAAGAAAACGCGCGAGACCGATATGGCGACGATCAGAAACGGAAAGAACGAAAGCAGCATGTTGGCCGCAATGGAGAAAGCATAAACGTGCACCTCGGTCTGCATCCAATAGCGGAGTGTCGGAGCGAGCGACCGGAAAAGACGCGCCGCCAGCGAGAACGGAGCAACGCGTATCGCGGTTTCTTGCTGGATTGGGAACAACAACTAATTTCCAGTTTAGACGAGAACGGTAAAGGCGCCTTCGGTTCGCTGGACAGGACGATACAGCGTATCGCGCTCCACTGGCTGGCGACCCGCTTCGCGAATCAAACGGGTTAGCTCCCCCCGGCGCAGGCTTTGGCTGGTGGTAGCGCCGGCGTCGTGATAAATGCGCTCCTCCACCAGGGTGCCGTCGATATCGTCCGCGCCAAAACGCTGAGCGATTTGCGCGATTTTCGGCGTCATCATCACCCAGTACGCCTTGATGTGCGGAATATTGTCCAGCAGCAGGCGGGAAACGGCAATCTCACGTATATCCGCGAATCCCGTGGTTTTGGGAATGTGATGCAGGGGAGTGTTGTCGGGATGGAATGCCAGCGGAATATAAGCCACCAGCCCGGCGGTTTCGTCCTGAAGCTCGCGGAGCCGCAGAAGATGATCTACGCGGTCCTCTTCGGTCTCGATATGGCCGTAGAGCATGGTGCAGTTGGAGTAGAGACCGAGCTGATGTGCGATACGCGCGATCTCGATCCATTGGGTGCCCGTGATCTTGTGGTCGCAGATGATGCGCCGCACGCGTTCGTTGAAAATCTCCGCCCCGCCGCCCGGCAGGGAATCCATTCCCGCTTCTTTCAACCTGATCAGCACTTCGCGCGGACTCAGCTTGGAGCGTTGTGCGAGATAACCGATCTCGACCATGGTGAACGCCTTCAGGTGCACCTGCGGAAATCGCTCCTTCAATCCGCGCAACATCTGGCAGTACCAATCCAGGGTTAATTCCGGATGGAGGCCGCCCACGATGTGGAATTCCGTCACAGCTTCGCTCCACCCGGCTCCGGCTCGCTCCCAAACCTGCTCCAACGACATGGTGTAAGCTTTGGGATCTTTGGCTTTTTTCCCGAACGCACAAAGCTTGCAGCTCGCCACGCACACGTCGGTGGGATTGATATGGCGATTGACGTTGAAAAAGGTGCTGTGACCGTGCAGCCGCTCGCGGACCAGATTCGCCATCCAACCGACTGCAAGCAGGTCGGCGGAGCGGTACAGCGCGAGGCCGTCATCAAAGCTCAGCCGCTCGCCCGCTTCCACCTTGGAGCGGATCGGCTCCAGGCGCGGATCTTCAAAAACAGGATTCATTTGTAGAGGAAAATGTCGACCGTCCAACACACAAAGAATATCATGCTGACGTAGCCGTTCATCGTGAAGAAGGCGGCGTCGATGCGGGATAAATCATTGGCCCGCACTAGCCTGTGCTCCCTGGCGAGCAGGCCGGCCACCGCGGCTACGCCCACCCAAGCCGGCCACCTCATCGCGAACGATTGCGCTAGAATCACTAAACATAAGAGCATCCCAAAGTGCAGAACGCGCGCAATCCAGAGCGCTCGCGGGATGCCGAAGGTTTTGGGAATGCTGAACAAGCCGGCGGCTACATCAAACGCGTAATCCTGGCACGCGTAGATGACGTCGAAGCCGGCGGTCCAGAAGGTTACGGCCGCGGTCAACCAAAGGATACGGACATCGAGCGAGCCGCGCATGGCGATCCAGGCCGCCGGGGGCGCCATGCCCAGCGAGAAGCCGAGCACCAGATGCGACAGCGCGGTGAAACGTTTGGTAAAGGAATAGAATAAGAGCACAGCGAGCGCGATCGGGGCGAGCGTGAAGCAGAGCGGATTCAGGGCGCGCGCGGCGAGGAGAAACACAGCGATCCAAAGCCCGACGAAAGCCCATGCGAAACGGCTTGAGACCAGGCCGGCGGGCAAATGCCGCATTCGGGTGCGCGGATTTTCCGCATCGAGATCGGCGTCCAGGATGCGATTGAAAGCCATGGCCGAGGATCGCGCCGCCACCATCGCTACAACGATCCACGCGATCCTGGCGGCAAAACCTTCGCGCAAAAATCCCATGTCGCGCCAGGCCAGCAGGGCTCCGGTAAGCGCGAAGGGCAACGCGAACACGGAATGCTCGAACTTGATCATTTCGAGCGTCAGCCGGACGCGCCTGAAAAACGAAGTCAACACGCCATTGTAAACTCGCCTATGATTCAAAAGAGGTGACTCCAATGAACTGACTTGTTGATGGCCTAGCGGCATTCTTCGCGGGAATTGGCGGGGATTTTGACGATCGCCGGCCGGGCCTCAGTCATGTCGGAATCTGGCCGGAGAATCTGAGCAAGACTGTGGCGGCTCTGCGCGCGTGGGGTGAAGGCGGACGACCCACGCACGGGCTCGACCCTGACGAGCATCACCAACGTTACCGATCCCGCGTGCGGGGGCGGCTTCATGTAGAAAGCGATGATATCAGCGGCTTTCGTCTCGAACTTCGGATCGTTGCGGGTCATGTGCCGGTCCAGCCGGTGTGGTTTCAGTCGCGCCTGCTGCCAGATCCGCTGGACGGTCGATTTGCTCAGCCCCGCGGTTGCCGCCCTTTTGCGGCAACTCCCGTGCATGCTGCCATCTTCCGGGCGCTGCGTTGACTTACGAAGCACCCTGGCCTGTGCAGCCGGTGTCCCTGCTCGCGGTGTGCTTCCCTTA
>Ga0070738_10003238_pt1 | contig 21924 bp, 22 predicted proteins | sample Coa_R2_2_FD_66446 | JGI IMG/M metagenome (GOLD analysis project Ga0070738, IMG submission 66446) | Surface soil microbial communities from Centralia Pennsylvania, which are recovering from an underground coalmine fire - Coalmine... | ecosystem: Environmental > Terrestrial > Soil > Unclassified ... | reverse complement strand
GCGGGCATTTGCGAAGAGCGAGGCCAAGGATGCGCGGGGCCGCGGCGGCGAGGGCGTCCAAGGCTCGAACGGCGCACGCCTCGGCCGACACGCGGACGCGCTCCACCAACTCGACGGCCTGGGCGACCGGGAGCCTTTGGCCCTCGCTGTGATGGGGGAGCTTCGGCAAGCCCTCGTCGACGAGTTCCACGCGGCGGCGGTCGAGGAGCGCGCCATCGCGGGCGACCGTCACCAGGACGGCCCAACCGCCATGATCGGACACGCCGACGATGCCATCCTTGTTCGACACGACGCCAGACCGGTGCTTTCAGAATATCCCGCGGCGGACGGTAAAATAAAGCTTCAAACCCATGAAGCGTTTGTTTGCGTTCCTGCTGGGGGTCATTTTCGTGTTGAACTCCTGCGGCCGGTCCACGCCCCCCACCGTGGCGGCCACGGTGAATGGACGCGCCATTACGTATGCGGAGCTGGACAAGCAATACGAATCGCAATTTGGCGCGCTGAACGAACGGCCGCGCGACGATCAGGTGACGTTCCAGCGGCTGGAGGTATTGCGCACGCTGATCGACAACGAGATTATGTTGCAGCGGGCGGAAAAAATGGGACTTCTGGCGGTCGATTCGGACGTGGATGCGAAATTCACTGAGATGAAATCGCCCTTTACCCAGGAGGAATTTCAAAAACAGCTTGCCTCCCGCAAAACCACCGCCGAGGAGTTCAAGGCGCAGCTTCGCCGGGACCTGACGGTGCAGAAGCTTTTCAACAAAGAAATCACGTCGCAAATCAGCATCAGCGACAACGACATTACCGAGTTTTACAACGCCAACCGCAGCATGTTCAATCTGGCCGAGCCGCAAATTCACATGGCGCAGATCCTGGTGACGCCGAATGCCGATCCGAACGTGCATAATTTAAAGAACGACAAGGCGCAAAACGACGAGCAGGCGCGCAAGAAGATCGACAGCCTTTATCAGCGCATCCAGCAAGGCGAGGATTTCGCGATGCTGGCGAGAAACTTTTCGGAAGACGCAAATTCGGCCCAGAATGGCGGCGATTTGGGCTTCATTCCGGAGTCGGCGCTGGATAAGGCGAACGCCGAGCTGCGCAAGACGATTTTGGCGCTGCAACCCGGCCAATCCACCAAACCGCTGCGCACCGAGGAAGGCTACCGGATTCTGAAGGTCATCAGCAAAGAGCCGGCGGGACAGCGGACTCTGAGCGATCCGAACGTGCAGCAAAACATTCGCGAAACTCTGCTGAACCGCAAGGACCAATTGCTGCGGGCGGCTTATTACGAAGTGGCGCGGAACGAAGCGAAAGTAGTGAATTATTTCGCGATGAGCGTTATGGGAGAAAAAAAATAGAGGGCTTTAATATAACTGTTCCGGGCGGTGGCTCTGGTCCGGGATTGTTGCTGAACAGCTCAGATGTTCAGATGCAGACATACGGCGCCCAGGGGTTGAGCTATTTCGCAAATGGCGTCGGGATCCAAGTACATACCGCACTCCCGACACAGATCAGCACATCGGCTATGCCCCCGGCCAAGTAAGCTCGTTTATACAGTACTGGCAGGGGTGGTGGACACAACACCCGGAGCTTCATCCGTGATGCTTGGAACACAGCGTTCGGCGATGCCATAAAAGCGGCCATCGGCGGCAGGGCGTCCATCGAGAAATTCGCAACGTTCGCGTGAACTGTTGATTTGGGTTAATTTAATTCCAGACGGAAATTGACGTCGACGGCGGGGGCCGAATGGGTGAGGGCGCCTACGGAGATGAAATCGGCGCCGGTTTCGGCGTAAGCGCGGGCCGTTTCGAGCGTGACGCCGCCGGAGATTTCCACCTTGGCCCTTCCCGCGATGTGTTGGACCCATTGGGCGGCTTGGGAAGGACTGAGGTTGTCCAGCAGCAGATGGGTCGCGCCCCAATCGAGGGCTTGGTCGAGTTCCTCCCGGGTCCGGACCTCGATCTCGACGGGCAGGCCGGCGTGCTGGGTCCGGTCGAGGGCGGCGCGGACGCCGCCGGCCGCGCGAATATGGTTGTTTTTGATGAGGATTGCGTCGTGCAGTCCCATGCGATGATTGGTTCCGCCGCCCGCGGCCACCGCCATTTTCTCCAGCAGCCTTAGTCCAGGGGTGGTTTTGCGCGTATCGAGAATGCGGCAGCGGGTATGTTTGACGGCGGCGACAAAGGCGCTGGTAAGCGTGGCGACTCCGCTGAGCCTCTGGACGAAGTTCAGGGCGGTGCGTTCGCCGGTGAGGAGAACGCGCGCCGGGCCGCCGACCACGGCGATTTCGGCGCCCGGCTCGAGGCAATCGCCCGATTGACGTTTGAGCTCGATATCGCACGATCCCGGCGCGAGTTCTTCAAAGATCAACGGAATCAGCTCGACGCCGGCCAAGGTCAGGGTTTGGCGGGCGAACATGCGGCCTACGGCGCTCAACCGCGCGGGGATGCAAAGCTCGGTGGTGATATCGCCGGAGCCGATATCCTCCAGGAGCGCGCGGCGCACCAGCTCCACGGTCTGTTGGGGAAGCAATCAGAGCAGTCCTTGGCAAATAAGCAGAAGATTCATGACAAAGCCCCATGGGAGAGCCGCGGCTTGGAGAGAAGAAGGAGACGGAGGGCGGCCTCGATGGGAATCACAGTTTCATCTTATCGCCCACCGGGCGGGGCCGGGAGGTAAATCTGCATCCACTGATCCCCTTTCCGCCAGGTTTTGACGGGCACGAAGCCGATGGCTTCACGGATGGCTTCGGGCGGAGCCTGGGGCTCGTAATCGTAGTAGGAGCGGAGGAATCCGCGCAGAGGCGCGATGTCCAGCAGGCTCCCTTTGACGGGCCGCTTGTTGGTGAACATGACAAGCACGTCGAAATTGGCGCGACCCATCCCCACGATTTCATCCACATGCAGGCCGGGCGCCTTGATGGCCTTGAGGGGGCGGGCGACGTAGCCCATTTCCGGGTATTGGAGATTATCGCTCAGCGGCCAGGCGGTGAGGATGCGGGCGGAGGGGTGGCGGGTTTCAAGAAAAGCCGCCGCCTGCTGCTGAAGGCGGACAAAGTCGGCCATGTCCAGGTTATCCTCGTAGGGCCAGGGGAAGGGCGTGCTCCAAAACCAGCCGGCGACGAGAAAGGCGAGCAGACAGGCATGCGAGGCCCACTGCCAGCGAAGAGGATAGGCAGAAGCGGCGACGGCCATGGCGGCGTAGAGCACGGGCAAGACCGGGACCAGATAGCGCTCCAGTTCCGCGCCGCCGAAGACGGTGACGATTACAAGCTGGGCGGCCGCGGTGAGAAGAGCGAGGCTCCATTGGCTGTCCCGCAGCAGACGCCAGCCGGCCGCAATGGCGATGGTCCCGATGAAGTGGCCGTCGGCGACGAACAGGAACCAAACGCGGGCGAGAATGGCAAAGCCAATATGGCGCAAATCGAGCGCCGAGGCCACGTTGTAGCGCGCGAATTCCGCGTTGCCGAGCCATCGGCCGGTTGCGTGATGGAGGGTCAAAAGCCAGAAAGCCAGGGCCAAGGCGGGGGCCAGGAAATAGAGCGCTTGGCGGCGCTTGCCTTGCTTGAACCACAGCCAAGCGGCAAAGACGGCGGGGGTGGTGAGGGCGGTTTCCTTGGTGAGAACCAGGGCGAGGCAGGCCGCGGCGCAGAGAAGATAGCGCTGGCGCAGGAACAATAGCAAGGCCAGCAGCGTGAGGGTCATGGCCGGCATATCGAGGAGCGCCATCATCGATTGGGTGTAAAAGACGGGAGAGGCGATCAAAAACAGGGAGGCGACCAGCGCGGGCGTTCGCGCGCCATGAGCGAGCCGCAACACAAGCAGAAAGCATAAGGCCACGCCCAAAGCCGCGATGGCGAGCATGGTCAAGCGCGTGGCGAGGATGGAAAAGCCGAAGATCCGCCAGACCAGGGCGAGAATCGCCATCACTCCGGGCGGATGCACGTTGGGCAGCGTACGCAGGGGCACCCAGCGGCCGCGCTGAAGGATGTCGAGCGCGGCGGGAATAAACTGCCCCACTTCATCCCAGTGAAATGGGAGCTTGAAATAGGGGAAATGGACGCCAATCAGCAGGGCCGCCAAAGCCATGAGCAGGGGCGCCGAGTTGGGCTTGCCGGCGCGGGAGGCATCGGGGGGCACGGCGAAAAAGGCTACTGAATGATCTTGCCGGCCTGCTGCGCCTGCGGCTCGAGCTTAATTTCGCCGAAGGTCGCCTCATACTGCGTCACATTTTGATTGAGGACGTTGGCCAGGGCCTTGGCTTGTTGCGGGCTGAGAAACACGCCCTGGTAATTGGCAATGGAGACGCTGTCGGGGGCCGTCTGATTGATGGTGCCGAACAGGAGAAAGAAGTCCCACAGGCTGACGCGGACTTGCACGCTATTGGCATAGGCTTCGCGATAGTCGGCGGTCGTGGAAAGCTGGATTTTGGTTGGAGGCTGTTGGTGGGGTGTCATGATTGTCGTGTATTTTCAAAGGCGCCAGGCGCAGCCGGGCGCGGCTCGGGAACGCTATGCAACGGCTCGCCGCAACCGGCAAGCTCAAGAGCTTTCAATAGAAAGGCGTAGTGGAACGCCTTTTCCTTGAGATATTCGTAACGGCCGGACGCTCCGAAGTGGCCGCTGCCCATATCCGTTTTTAGCAGCAGAAGATTTGCGTCCGTCTTGAGCTTGCGCAACTTGGCCGCCCACTTTGCGGGCTCCCAGTAGGAGACTCGCGGATCGTTGAGGCCGGCCGTGATCAAAACGGCGGGATAGGGCTGGGCCCGTACATTCTCATAGGGCGCATAAGACTTGATGTAATCGTAATAGGTCTTGTCGCTGGGATCTCCCCACTCTTCATATTCGCCGACGGTAAGAGGCAAAGAAGGGTCGAGCATGGTATTCAGAGCGTCCACGAAAGGGACTCCGGCAAGGGCGGCCGCAAACAGGCCGGGCCGCATATTCATCACCGCTCCGATCAGCAGGCCGCCGGCGCTGCGCCCCTCGATGGCGAGGCAGGCGGGGGTGGTATAGCCCTGAGCGATCAGAAATTCGGCGCAGGCGAGGAAGTCGGTGAAGGTATTTTTCTTTTTGAGCAAGCGGCCGTCTTCATGCCAAAGTTTGCCTAAATCGCCGCCTCCGCGGACGTGCGCCAGGGCGAAAACAACTCCGCGATCGAGCAAGCTCAGCCGGTCGGAGCTGAAAACAGGCTCCATGCTGAGTCCGTAAGCTCCATAGCCGTACAGTAGCAAGGGGGCGGCGCCGCGCTGGCGGGCGTCCTTGCGGTAAACGAGAGAAATGGGAACCGGAACGCCGTCGGCGGCGGGGGCGTATACACGCTCGGATTGATAGCGGGAGGGATCGTAGCCGCCGAGCACCTCCTGGCGCTTCTTCAGTTCGAGCTGGCGGGTTTGCATATCGTAATCGAAGACCGAATTGGGAGTGACCAGCGAGGAATAGGTGAAGCGCAACAGGCGGGTGGAGAACTCGGCGTTGCCGGAAAGGGCTGCGCTGTAGACCGGATCTGGAAATTCAACGTAGTGAACTTGCTTGCCGGAAGCGTGGAGGATACGGAACCTGGTCAGGCCCAACTCGCGTTCTTCGACCACCAAGTAATCCTCAAATGCGAGGGCGGACTCCAAGGTAACGGAGGGCCTGCCGGGGAGGACCTCTTTCCAATTGGCTTTGGAGGGATCGGAAACGGGCGCCTCCACCAGGCGGAAGGTGGGAGCTCCATCATTGGTGCGAATGAAAAAAGAACCGCCGCGATGGGTGAGATCGTATTCGACCTGAGGAACGCGCGGGAGCGCCACGCGGAACTGGCCGAGTGGATCGTCGGCGCGGAGCCATCGCACCTCGCTGGTGAGCGAACTGGCGGAGGCGATCAGAATGAAGGCGCGGCTGGAAGTTTTGGAGAGTTCCAACTCGAAGCGTTTATCGGTTTCGTGATAGACGAGCGTATCGGAAGCCGCGCCGAGCCTGTGGCGGAAGACCTGAAAAGGACGCTTGGCCTGGTCCAAAACGGTATAAAAGAATGTCGCGCTGTCATTGGACCATTCCAGCGAATAGGAGGTGTTGGGAATCTCGTCGGCTAACAGGGCGCCGGTTTCCAGGTTCTTGACGCGCAAAGTATAGATTTCGGCGCCGTCGAAATCCACCGAATAGGCCAGCAGGCGGTGATCGGGGCTGGGAGCGAACACGCCGATGTGGAAATATTTCTGGCCCTGAGCCAGAACGTTGCAGTCGAGCAAGATCTGTTCGCCCGCGTCGAGCGACGCTCGCTTGCGGCAATAGATGGGATACTGCTTGCCCTGTTCGGTGCGGGTGTAATAGAAGTACGCGTCGCGGCGGACGGGCACGGTGGAATCGGTTTGTCGAATGCGGCCGAGCATTTCGGCGTAAAGGCGGGCTTGCAGGGGCTCGGTATCGCGCATGACGGCCTCCGTATAGGCGTTTTCGGCGTTGAGATAGGCGATGGTATCGGGATGGCTCCGATCGCGGAGCCAGGCGTAATCGTCCTGGCGAATATCCCCGTGCAGGGCGATGGCGGTGGGCACGGTCTTGGCCACGGGCGGAAGAAGGGGCGTGGGCGGGGGAGCTGTGATGGTGGCGGACATGCGCGCTGTTTCTAGAAACTCAGGGCGCCATGGACCACGCGCGGCCGAGGGGCGTTTCCCCGGATGGAGCGAGGGCCGCGCCGGCCTTGCGCCGCTTTTTATTCTAGCGGTTAGAATGATAACGGCTTATGCGATTGGCGGGAAAACGCCCGGCGCGGGTGGCGTTGAGTTTACTGCTGGCGGCGGTTTGGCTATTGGGGGGCGGGCCGGGATTTCGTTCGCCGCGGCAGCTTGAAGAGCACTACCAGAAGCATGGGACGGAGTTCGGACACATCAGCCGGGCCGAATATTTGCGTCTGGCCCAGGATCTGCGCGACGCTCCGGCGGGAGGGCCCATTTTGGAGGCGGTCAAGGCGGGAGGGGTGGTTACGCGATTCGACCGCCGAAATGGCTATTTCGGCGCCTACAACGCGGACGGCACCATTCGGACATTCTTCATACCCAACGATGGGGAGCGGTACTTTCACCGACAGGCTGGGCGGCCGTGACGGCGGAGGAGATCGCGAACTACTTGCGGGACAATGGCTATCCCGAACACATCGTTCGGGGCGGCAAGGACGGCCTGCTGCGGCGCTGGCGCGAGTTCGTGGAGCAGGTGGAGCGGGGCTATTGTTTTGGCTTGGAGGATTACCGCAACGATTTGGATATTCGGGCCATTTTGCGGCTGGCGGGCGCCGACGACGAGCCGGAAGTAGCGTCGCTGGACCAACGGCTGAAGCGCATGCTGACCGCCACCACTACTCGCGTGTGGGAGAGCGCGCCGGGCGATCCGTTCTGGGACTTCGGATATCCGGTAAATGCGGGGGAGGAATTGATTGAAGGGCTACGCGAGGCGGGGATTGCGTGATTGCGGCTTGGGCGGGGGCCAGACGGGTTTGGCGGGCGAGAGTGCGAACATTCTTTTCCGAGTACGGAAGGAACTACCGTTTGGAGTGGGGGGCGGGGCCGGTCTGCAATAGCTCCGCGACATTGCCGCCGACTTCGCTCATAAATTCGTCGAGGCTGGCCGGTTTGGCGATGACGCGGCGGGCGCCCAGCTCTAAGGCCTTCTTGGATTCGCCGGGCGGCAAGAAAGAGGTGAGAATGGCCTTGGGAACGCAAGCCACACGGGGATTCTGGGCCGCGGCTTCCAGAATCTCGGCGCCGTGGCCGGCCGGGAGGTTGTAGTCCAACAGAATCAAGTCGGGAACGGGCGATTCGCCCTGTCCGCACTTGCGAACGGCGTCAATCGCGTCGGCGGCGGTGGCGTAGTTGTCTATTTTGAAAGGGATGTTTTGGCGGCGGATGGCTTCTTCGATGAGCCAGACATCGGCCGCATTGTCTTCCGCTAAAAAAATTCGTACGCTTTTCATGGGTCGATCCGCCTTTTCCGCTTGCACGCGGGTCGCCGGAGGCCGCAAGGAGCGGGTTTGGATCGCGCTGGAGCGTCCAATTTTAGAGGCGAGGCCCGGAGGAGCCGACGGGGATTCGACGCAGGCATTGGATGCTAAGCTAGAATAAATTCGAGTGTCCCTCTGGCGGACAAGCCGAGGCTTGTCCCGCGCCCAGGCAAATGTTTGACAACTTAAGCGACAAACTCCAGCGGGTGTTCAAAAATCTCCGCGGAGAAGGAAAACTCACGGCTGAAAACATGGAGGGGGCGCTGCGGGAGATCCGCGTGGCGCTGCTGGAAGCCGACGTGCATTTCCGGGTCGCCAAGCAGTTCATCGAAGGGGTGAAGGAAAAGGCCATGGGCCAGGAGGTGCTTACGGCCCTTTCTCCCACGCAGCAGGTGGTCAAGATCGTCCGGGACGAGATGGTCAAGATGCTGGGCCAGCATCCGGCGCGGCTTCGGACCGCCAACGAGCCGCCGAGCGTGTTTTTGATGGTCGGGCTGCAAGGCTCCGGCAAAACGACCTCGACGGCGAAACTGGCGCGATGGCTGTCGAAGAACGGGCATTCTCCGCTGATGGTTTCGGCAGACGTCTACCGGCCGGCGGCGCGGAAGCAATTGAGCGTGCTGGCGCGGGATTTGAAGCTGCCGGCGTACGAAGGAGCGGAGGAAGAGACGCAACCGCGGGAGCTGGCGCGCGGCGCCCGCAGGGAGGCGGCGCAAACCGGACGAGACGTGGTGCTGGTGGACACGGCCGGGCGCCTGCACATCGACGACGAACTGATGGCCGAGCTGGCGGAACTCAAACAACTGCTCAATCCCACCGAGATTTTGTTTGTGGCCGATGCGATGACGGGGCAGGACGCGGTGAAATCCGCCGAGGAGTTTCACAAGCGGCTGGGGATTACGGGCGTGATCCTGACCAAGATGGACGGCGACGCCCGGGGCGGCGCGGCGCTGTCGATCCGGGCCATCACGGGCCAGCCGCTTAAGTTTGTGGGAGTGGGCGAGAAGCCGGACGCGCTGGAGCCGTTTTATCCCGATCGCGTCGCGCAGCGCATTTTGGGCATGGGCGACATGCTGAGCCTGATCGATAAGGTTCAGGAGAACATCGACGAGAAGCAGGCCGAGGAGATGCAGCGCAAGCTGCTGGAGGACGAATTCACGCTGGCCGACTTCCGCGACCAGATGAGGCAGTTGCGGAAGCTGGGGCCTCTGGAATCGCTTTTGGGAATGATGCCGCAGCTAGGGCCCTTGAAGGATTTGAAGAACGTCAAGGTGGACGAGAAGGAGATTACGCGGCTGGTGGCGATCGTCGATTCGATGACCGAGAAGGAGCGCGCCAACCACCTGATTATCAATGGCGCGCGGCGGCGCCGCATCGCCAAAGGCAGCGGAACGTCGGTGCAGGAGGTGAACAATCTGCTGAAGCAGTACGCCCAGGCGCGCAAGATGATGAAGAGCATCACGGGAGGCGGAGGGTTTTTAGGGAAGCGACTGGCGAAATTCAAGCTGCCGATGGGGCTGGGGTAGCGTTTGCGCCGCATTGAGGAAGGAAGGGAACTAGGAAATGCTGATGATACGTTTGGCGCGGTTTGGGGCGAAAAAAAAGCCCGCTTACCGAGTCGTGGTGATCGAAAAGGAGCGCGCTCGGGATAGCCGGGCGGTGGAAGTAGTGGGAACTTACAACCCCGTGGCCAAGCCCGCGGCGGTGAGGTTGAATCACGAACGCATCGCTCACTGGCTGAAGCATGGAGCGCGTCCGTCCGAAACGGTGGAGCGGTTGCTCAAATCTCATCCGGCGCCGGCGGCTTAAGCGCACAGCCTGCGCGCGGCGGAGTGGGCGTAAGAGGAAGACGCAGGCAGCCCGCCTGAATGCATGCATGATAGAATCGATCCAACAGGAGGGTGAAACGGGTGAAAGAACTGGTAAGCGAAATCGCCAAAGCTCTAGTGGATATTCCCGAAGAAGTCGCGGTTCGCGAAGTCGAGGGCGAGCAGACCACAGTTCTGGAATTGCGCGTGGCGCCGAGCGATTTGGGGAAAGTGATCGGCAAACAGGGCCGCACGGCCCGCTCGATTCGCACGTTGCTGGGCGCGGCGGGGATGAAGTTGCACCGGCGCTTCACGTTGGAGATCCTAGAGTAAATCTAGAAGGCCGCTGGGTGGCCGTCGGGCGGTTAATCCGCGCGCGGGGAAACCGGGGCGAACTGATCGCGGAGATTTACAGTTCCCAGCCGGGCCGGGCCGAGAGACTGGGGCAAGTGCGCCTAGAGAAGGGTTCGCTCAGCCGGATGGCGCGGGTCGAGCGGGTCTGGCGCCACCAGGGGCGGCCGGTGCTGAAATTCGAAGGCATCGATTCGATTTCTGGGGCCGAGGTTTGGGAAAACGCCGACATTTTTGCCGGCGAAAGCGAGATGGCTCGTCCTGGAGACGGCGAGTACTGGCACGCGGATTTGCTAGGTTGCAGGGTGTTTTGCGAGGATACCGATCGCGTGATTGGCGTGGTAGCCGGGATAGAAGACTACGGCGCGCCGCCTCTACTTAAGTTGGATTGCGGCGATGGGCGCGAGATATTGGCGCCGTTTGCGCGCTCCATTTGCCGCGAGATCGATCCGGCCAACAAGTCGATCCGGGCGTGGCTGCCCGAGGGACTGGACGAGCTATAAGTGAAGTTTCACATTGTCACCATCTTCCCCGATTTTTTCCGGGGGCCTTTCGACTACGGAGTGGTCCAGAAGGCCCGGCAAAGCGGGCGGATCGCGATTGAAGTTCACGATTTGCGAGCATGGACGCACGACCGGCACCGCACCGTGGACGACCGGCCGTTCGGCGGGGGCGAAGGAATGCTGCTCAAGCCCGAGCCGCTGTTTGAAGCGGTGGAGGCGATCTGGCCGGAGCGCGCAGGCCGAATGGAGCGCACAGGGCAGCCCGGGGGGAGCGCGGGAGCCCGCGAACCGGGTAAGCTAGTGGTGTTACTCTCGGCTCAGGGCCGCAAGTTCGATCAGCGCCTGGCGCGCGAGTTGGCAGAGGCGGCGGAACTGCTTTTGATCTGCGGCCGCTATGAGGGAGTGGACGAACGCGTAGCCGGACATCTGGCCGACCAGGAGATCGCGGTGGGCGATTTCGTGCTGAGCGGAGGAGAATTGGCCGCGGCCATGGTGGTGGATGTGGTGGCGCGGCTCAAAGAGGGAGTTTTGGGGAACCAGGATTCGGCGTTATTCGAATCCTTTGGCCCCGAGGGTTTACTGGATTGCCCGCAGTATACGCGCCCGGCTGAATTCCGGGGCATGCGCGTTCCGGAGGTGCTGCTTGGCGGCAACCATGAGCGGATCCGGCAGTGGCGGCGCGAAGCGGCGCTGGAGAAGACGGCGCGGCTGCGGCCGGATTTGCTGCAGGTACGAGAATCGAGGAATACATGAATCACGCTGCTTTAGCAAAAGTGCTGGCGAAGAACCAGCGGACTCACCCGGAGTTCCGTCCGGGAGACACGGTCCGTGTGCACGTCAAGATTAAGGAAGGGGACAAGGAACGGCTCCAGGCGTTTGAGGGCACGGTGATTGCGCGCCACAACTGCGGAATGGGAGAGACCGTTACGGTGCGCAAGGTCAGTTTCGGGCAGGGAGTCGAGCGCATCTTTCCGGTGCACGCCCCGGTGGTGGATCATATCGACGTGGTTCGCACGGGCCGCGTTCGCCGAGCCAAGCTTTATTACCTGCGTGGATTGAAGGGCAAGGCGGCGCGGCTGCGGGAGCGCGAGTAACAAACCGCAAGGCGCGCGAATCTCCTAAGAATCTCTCACAGGCGGCGCGCTTTGGCGAGAATTCCAGGCTTTTCGATGCCCACCAGCCGCCAGGAACGAGCCCTGCGCCGAGCCGGATTTCGCGCCGTCGCCGGCGTGGATGAAGCCGGCCGGGGATCGCTGTTCGGACCGGTTTTCGCCGCCGCCGTGGTGCTCGATCCGGAGCGCCTCATTCGGGGCCTGGACGACAGCAAGGCGCTGGAGGCGGATCGCCGGGAAACGCTGGCCGCGCGCATCCGCGAGCGAGCGCGCGCCTGGGCGGTGGCCGGAGCCGACGTTTTCGAGATCGACCGGTTGAATATTCTTCAGGCGTCGCGGCTGGCGATGCGGCGCGCGGTCGAGCGGCTTGAGCCTCCCTGCGACTGTCTGCTGGTGGATGCCATTTCCATTGAAACAGAGCTGCCGCAAACCGCGCTGATTCACGGCGACGCCCGATGTTTTTCTATCGCCGCCGCCTCCATTTTGGCGAAAGTCGCCCGCGACCACGCGCTCCAAGCCTGGCACGAAGTTTTCCCTCAGTACGGCTTGGCGGAGAATAAGGGCTACTCCACTCCGGGCCATCTGGCCGCCTTGAAAAGATTCGGTCCGACGTGGTTGCACCGGTTCAGCTTTGAGCCGGTCCGGGTTAGCGGCGAGCGCCAAGTCTGGACCGGATATCCGCTTAGGGCAGGGGCGCTGTTTGCATGTCTCTGATGCCCGAACCTACGGTCACGGAAGGCGCCGGCCTTAGTAGGAGACCGCCCAAACAGAGGCCGTTTTTGAGCGTTGTCTTTGTGCTGTTTTCGCTAGGGGTCGGCCTGTTTTTAGTCGTCTTCCCTTGGTGCGATTGGTGGAATCTCAATTACCTTCAAGATCTTATCCCGATTCTCCGCAACGTCTGGGACGAGCCGTCCTTCCGCGGCGCGTTCAGCGGCCTTGGGCTGGTAAACGTGTACATCGCCTGCGTACGAACGTTTCATTTGCTGAGCGGCCGGTCGTAGGTACTAGTACAAATCTTACCAAGTTCTAGGCAAAATCCTAGGTGCATCCAACAAGTTTCCCTAGTAGCATTAGGGTGTTCCCTTTAGCGCAACGAATTTCCGTACTAAAGGGGACAAATGAACCTTTAGGAGGAAAGATGAGTAAGTTCCGTTTTTCAATGCTGCTTGGGGCAGCATTGACGATAGTTTCTGTAGCGCCCCTTGGTGCTGCGACCATTCATAATCCGAATCATGGCTCTACTCATGTTGTCGCCACGCCCCCGCCCGATGATAACGATCTTGTCCCGAAGATGCCCGCTACACCCCCTCCCGACGACAACGATTAGTCTCTCCCCGCACGCTGTTCCAGTGGGGACCGCTGGAGCAGATAAGAAGTGAGCCGCTCCGTTTACGATTTCCTCGGAGTCGTGGACGGGGCGGTAGTGTTTTTGGCCCTTGGTTTACTTCTGATGGGTCCCCGCCGGAAGTTCTGGGCCGTGGGTGTTCAGGCCGGATGGACAGTTTTGGGGACATTCGGCATGACCCTGTTCGATCTATACCGAACGTCTGCCCAACGCCCGCTCTACAGTCACCTCTACTGGACAGACGAAATCATACATGACCTGCTGCTTTTCGTCGTAGTGATTGCGCTCGCGCATCAGGCCGCGCCCCCAGGCCCGCTGCGCCGAAAGATTGACCGCCTGCTTATGGTAGCTGCAATCGGGGTGGTGGCTCTCCTGTTCTTCGTGTTTCACCTGCGCTTCACACCCTGGCCCACATCAAAGTCGTTTAACAGCATGGCGGAAACCTTAAATTTTGGCGCGGCGATCATGAACGTAGCGCTCTGGGGAGCCCTGGTCGCCTCGCGCGACCGCGACCCACAGCTCTTGAAGGTGAGCGCCGGCCTGGGCATTCGCGTCTCCGGCATGGCGATGTTTTACGGTGTGCGCCACCTATTTCCCCCAGGCGATTCGCCCTTTATACCGAATGTGCTTCTGATCCTCGTGCAGCTCGCCGGTTCGGCGGTGTTATGCTTAGCCTTTTGGCCAGATGCAACTCGCCGGGAGAGGCCCAAGATGGCAGTGAACACGCAGTAGCCTTGTGGTGACATCGCTTTTGCAGAACGTCCGATTTGGCCTCCGCATGTTGAGGCGCGCTCCCGGGATTGCCGTTTCCATCATCGCGATCCTGGCGCTAGGCATTGGAGTAAATTCGGCCATTTTCGGAGTGCTGGACGGTCTGGTGCTGCGTCCGGTGTCTTACCCGCGGCCGAGCGAGCTGGTTTTTTTATGGAGCTACGACCCGCTGGGGGTTCGGGGCACGACGGCGCCGGCCAACTTCGTGGATTGGCGCGCTCAAGCGAAAACTCTCACCGGCCTTGCCGCCTGGGTTCCGGTCTCCGTCACCGTCACCGGCCTCGACCGTCCGCGGCAAGTGGGCGGCGCGGTGGTCACGGCGAATTTCTTCGAGACCCTAGGAGTGAAACCGGTGCTGGGCCGGACATTCCTGCCCGGGGAAGACGGTCTGAGCCCGGCTTCAGAGATCAATTTGCGGGAGACAAATGCGGGGGGAGTGGCGCATGTCGCCGTGATCAGCTACCGCTACTGGCAGGAGGAATTGGGCGCGGATCCTAACGTACTGGGACGCACCCTGTTGCTGGATCTTCAACCCTACATCGTCGTCGGCGTCATGCCGCCGGGCTTTCAATTCTGGTGGCGGCCGGACGATATCTGGGCCCCGGTCCACATGGATGTGCACAACCGCGATTTCGGGCTTCTCACGGTGATCGCGCGGCGCAAGGCGCCTCTTGCTCGCGTTGCGGCTGAAATGTCGGTCATCGGACACAACTTGGCCGAAACGTATCCCGAAAGCAATCGCGGCTGGACCGTTGGAGTGGAAGACTTTGGCGATCGTCTTCTGAACCGCACTTTCCGGGACCGGCTGTGGCTGCTTTCCGGCGCGGTGGCTCTGCTTCTGCTGATCGCCTGCGCCAACGTCGCGTGCTTGCTGCTGGTGCGCTCAGCCGCGCGCGAGCGCGAAATGGCGGTGCGGCTGGCCCTGGGCGCAGCGGGCTCCCGGATCGCAGCGCAGCTTCTCACCGAAACCGCTCTGCTTTCCGCGGTGGGCGGAGCGCTGGGGCTGCTTTTGGCGTGGGCGCTGATCGGGGTGGCTCCAAAAATCGTTCCACCGGACGTCATCCCCGGGCCCATCGCGCTGAACGGAACGGTGGCCGGATTCACGTTGGGGGTTGCGGCGATTACCTGCCTGCTGTGCGGCCTGGCGCCGGCGCTCTCCTCGGCCCGCTCCAGCGTGCAAGCGGCATTAAGGGAATCGAGCCGCGGCTCCACGGCCGGACGAGGCCGCCAACGGTTCCGCCAAATCATGGTGGCGATGGAGACCGCGATCGCCCTCATTTTGCTGACCGGCGGCGGAAGGATGGCGGAGGGCCTCGCCAATCTGACGCGCGCCGATACCGGCTTCGATCCGAACAACGTTCTGGCGCTACGCCTGTTCTTACCGCTGGTCAAGTACGACGCCGCGGGTGCGGTGAGCTTCACGCGCAGGGCGATAGAGCGTTTGGGGGCCTTGCCGGGGGTTAGAAGCGTGGGGGCGGGCACCGCCAGACCTCTGCTCGATAACCAGGATTTGTCCTTCGACGCGGAGGGCGCTCCGCCGCGCGACGGCCGGCAGGGTCCGAATACGCCGTATGCGGCCGTCAGCCCGGATTATTTCCGCGCCGCCGGCATTCCGCTCAAACGCGGCCGCTACTTCACCGACGCGGACGACCAGAGCGCCGGCGGCGTGGTCATTGTGGACGAGCAGTTGGCGGCGCGCTATCTGCCGCCGGGCGATCCCATCGGCCGGCGGCTTCGGCTGAGAAAGCCCCTGCTGGGGCGCAATAGCTATGGCAGTCCCGAATGGCTTCGAATTGTTGGGGTGGTCGGCAACATCCGGCTGACGGCGCGATCTCTGGAGGTAAGGCCGATGCTTTACGTGCCGTACGCGCAAGGCGATTGGTCCACGGAAGTCTGGTTTCTGGTGCGGGCGGACCGAAATCCCAGCGCGCTTGTTCCGGCCATCCGCAGCGAGCTGATGCGGCTGGATCCCGACCAGCCGGTGGAGCAGATTTCAACCCTAAGCCAGACGATCGCCAACCAGCTTGCCCAGCCGCGGTTTCAAACGGGGCTGATGGCGTGCTTCGCCGCACTGGCGCTGCTTCTGGCGGCCATCGGAGTTTACGGCGTAAACGCTTACGCGGTAACGCAGCGCCGGTCCGAGATCGGCTTGCGGATGGCCCTGGGAGCGACGCCCAACACGGTGTTGCGCGAAGTGGCCGCGCATGGAATGGGGCCAGCCGCGGCCGGCCTGGGGGTGGGATTGGCAGGCTCGGTGTCGGTCTCTTCCGCGCTGAAGAGCGTGCTGGTGGGAGCGAGCAGCGCGGGCATTTTTTCCTATTTCGCGCCGGCGTTGCTGCTGGCGGTGGTTAGCGGCGCGGCCTGCTATTTTCCGGCGCGAAAAGCAACCCGGGTGGACCCGGCCATCGCGTTAAGAGCGGAGTAGGGCCATTTCAGCTCGCCTGGCCGCGTGAGATGGCCTCGGCGGCTTGCGCGCCTTCCGCATTGGCTTTCCGCGTCAAATAGCCCGTAAACTCTCCGCAGCTCCAGCTGACGGTCAACGCCGCCGTAAGAGGGAAGGCCCGGAGAAAGGCTTTGAAGGTGCGCCGCTTTTTCCAGGCCATAACGGTCATGCGCGCCAGCATGAGGGCGGGCAGGGCCGGAGCGAACGCCAGCCAGAACAGGCGTTTGGAAGCAGGCGCAAGCCCCGCGCGGGTGGCGGCGTAGGACCGGCCCCAAACGAATCGTTCTTGCAGAGCCGAGGCCACGGTCAAGCCTTGCCGGCGCTGAAACACGCGCACGGCTGGATCGAGCGCGACGCGCTCGCCGCGCCGCCGCAGCGCGGAGTTCACCGACGACTCGTGAAATACCTCCGCCCAGACCGACGAGACGCTTTCCAGCGCCGCGCGCTTATAGGAGACGTTGGCGTCGCTGGCGATGGGCGAATCGCCCTTGGGAAAGGGCGGCTGATAGCGCAAGAAGTCGCAAAAAAACACGGCCCAATTGAGCGGCCTGTCGATTCCGTTCTCGATGGCGCCGCCGATGGCGGCCGCTTCGCCGCGATGGCTTTCGACAATTTGCGCGGCCCAATCCTCGGCCGCGATTCCGTGATCTTCAATCAGCGCGACGATGGCGCCGCGCGCCTCGGCGAGGCCTCGCGCCCGAAGCTCGTCGTGATGCTCGCGGCTGCCGCTTGCGCCGGCATACAGCCGCAGATTTCGCGCTTCGATGAATCTTGCCTCGGGATACCGCTCGCGCAGGGGCGCAATGCCGGCCGTGGAGGGCAGATACGGAACCAGGATCTCCATCGGCGGAGCGTTTTTCTGCACGACCAGGGCCGCCAGGCACGCCTCCAGATGATCGGCGTTGGGCGGTCCAATGGTATCGCTCACCACCGCCGCCACTACGGACAAAACCGGGCGCTCCATCATTCCACCTTGGCGAGAGCGTCGCCCGGGCCGGCGAGATATCCGATCGTCTCTCCAAACACGTACACGAACAAAGCGGGAATCATCAACGGCAGCGCCTTTACAAACTTATCCCAGCGGCAATTTCTCTCCCGAACCCGCTTGGCCATGCGAACCAGAAGCAGAAGCGGAACCAGGGGAGAAGCCAGCACGTAGAGCAGCTTGCGCGCGCGGGACAAATCCCGCGACCGGCGGCCGGCGAACGCGCGGCTGAACAAATACCTCTGTCCCAGATAATAAGCGTAGTTAAACGGGCCGCGGTGATGGACTTTCATGTCGGGAGCGGGGCGGAACTTTACGCCCTCGGCGATGAGTTGCGGATGCAGCCCGGCTTCCCAATATCCACCCGTCAGCAGCTCGCGGTGGCTCAGGAGCAGTTGCCGCGAATAGGCGATGTTGGCGCTGCCCAAATCGCGCCATTCGCCGGCGCGCCAGGGCGGCAGATAGTTGTTGTATTCGATAAAGTAGACCACCCAATCGCGGAGCCGGGCGTAGGCGTGATCGGCCACCGGGCCTCCCACGACTCCATACTCGCCTCCGGCGTATGCTTCGACGGCGCGGTCGAGCCAATCGGGAGCCGCCAGGCAGTGTTCCTCGATGATGGCGACCAGCTCGCCGGCGGCCTGTTCGACGCCGCGGCGGCGCAGGCCGGGGACCGTCTCCCGCTCCGGGCGATGCAGCACGCGCACCCAGGGAAATTTGCGCGCGATCCTTTCGGCGTACCAGGCGCCGCCGCAGGCGGCGACGATTACTTCCGCGCCGCACCTTTTCGCCTGCCCTTGGATCGACTCCAGGCAATCGTCGATGAAGGGCGGCCCGACAATGGAAGCGATCACCACGGAAACGGGCACGGACGGCATGGCGCTAACGGCCCTCCTCGATCATCGCGCGCACGGCCTCCACGATCAGTCCGGGCTGGAAAAGCTGGACGGAATGCCCGCTGAATTCGGCGACGACCTGCTTGCCGTGCCGCGACAGAAGGGCCAGCTTCGCCTGGCGCGCCCGATGGAGACCGCCGTTTTCAAGCCGGCCCGCCGTGATTACCGTTAACGGCAGATAGTCCGGGAATGTTGCGCCGCGGAGCTCGCGCTCGGTCAGGGGAAGGGATTCGAATTCATTTCGCTCGGCGGTTAACTGACGCAAGGGAGAGGCAATCAAAAACCGGCGCTGGTAAGGGGCCGGGGCATTTTTCAACGGGGCGGGCAACGCTTTCTCTCCTTTGTACAAACGGACGAGCCGCTCGGAGCCGAGCGGCGGCAACAGGGAAATTAAGCCACGAACGCCGAAAGTGAATCGCGGAACTGGGTCCGGCTCATGTCCATCTTCCTCCTGCAACGGATCGACCATCACGATGCCGCGCAGCGAATGCGGAAAGCGATCCGCATACATGCGCGCGATATAGGCTCCGAAGGAATGCGCGATCAGCAAATAGGGGCCGGGGACGCGGGCTTGCGTCAACAGCCGGCGCAGTTCGGCGGCGATGCGGAGAGCGGTGCGCGGGGTGGGGCCGGAATCGCTCCAGCCATAGCCCGCCCGGTCGTAGACGCACACCTCGCCTTGCGCGGCCAGATTCGAAATCACGGGGAGCCAGGTCACCCAGTCCGAACCCATGCCGGGCTCCAGCACCACGACCGGATTGCCGCTTCCCATGCAATAGATATGGAGACGATGGCCGTCCACATCCACTAAGCGTCCCGGCGGCGGATAACGGGACTCCAGGCGGGCGGACGCCAGGCCAATGGCTGCACGCGCGCCCACCAGCAAAACGAAAGGCGCCGCGGCCAGGCCGCAGACCAGCCACAACCATGACGCATTGCGGAGCATCTAGAGCCCACCTCGCCACGCCGCCATTCCAAGCCACAGGGCCAGCGATAGCAGCGAAACCGCGACGCCGGCGTGGAATCCAGGCGTGCGGAAGCGCATCTCGACGACCGATTCTCCGGCCCCCACGGGCACGGCCATACCGACCCAGTTGGCCCGGTAGATGCGCGCCGGCCGCCCGTTGACGGCGGCGGTCCAGCCGGGATAGTAGTTGTTGGCGATCACCAGCAGGGCCGGCCGATTGGAGAACACCTGAAAACTCATCGAGTCATATCGCGGCGCAAGGCGCTCGATTTTGCCGTCAACCGAAGAAGGGCCTCGATCCAACCCGGGGAGGGTTTCAAAACCTTCTGGGGCGATGAGGGCGGTCCGCCGGTAGTCCAAGGGATGCGCGGCGATTTCCCGCACGATCGAGTCGTCGGCGACAGCGGGCTCGCGGGCCACATTTCCAACCAAATATTCGCCTCCGCGGAAGCCTGGCATCCTCCATGCCGCCATGCCTCCGGATTCGCCGACCTTCTCCCAACCGGGGAAGGCAAGCTTGACGGGGGCCACCAGGTATTTGGCTCCCAGAAAATCGAGAAACCCGGCAAATTCGGGCGCTTTCTCCGGGTGCTCCCGCAGGGCCGCGGTTAAGCCTTGCAGCACTCGTTCAAACCGGCGCAGTTCGAGCGACCCGTGATATTTGACGCTGTCCAATCCCCATAACGGCGGCGCCGAACCGACCAAACCATCCTGCTCGCGGAACCGGGCGGGATCGTAGTCAGGGGGGAGGAACAGAGAAAGAACCCGGAAGCGACCGGGATCTTGCGCGAGCAGCCCGGCCAGGCCGTCTTTGCGCAATCCGCGCGCGATCGAATCCAGGGGCGCATAATCGGCATAGTTTCGAAAGTAGGCGAGGTCGGCCGCTAGCAGGACGTTGAGCACGGCCAGCAGCGCCAACGGCTGGCGGACAACGCCCAGTAGAAATAGAGCCCATGCGGCGCCCGCCAGCAGCACAACGCACCCCAGCACTTGGCGATGCATGGTGGGCCGCGTCACCCACAGCCCCGCGGCCAGAACGGAAACGAGCAAAGCGAGCGGCAAAAACGGGAGCAGCCTTTGGCGAGGAGCCATTTTGCCATTTTGATCGAGCGCGCGGTTCAGACCGATGGCTCCCCAGGCCGCAAAGCAAAAGCTTGTCCAAAATTGATACCGGTTTGGAAACCGGAAACCGTTGAAAAAGGGCAAATGCCACAGGAGCCCGAACAATGGCGTGGCTCGCCCCAGGGCCATCGCCCCGGCAAAGACCGCGCTGATCGCCAACGCCCACGCGGGCGGCCCGGCGCGGCGAATTCCCCATAAAGCGAACGCCGCCGCCACCGCGATCAGCGCGCCATCATAAAATCCGGAAATTGCAAGCACCGGATGCCGAAGATCATAGGCGTAAGGAAAGAAGGCGTGCGGAAAATCGGACAGCTTGCTGTAATTATAGGCAGTGGCGTATTCCAGAGAAAGGCCTCCCGCCCGCACGGACTCCTTTACATGGCGCAGCATCGGAATGATCTGGACGGCCCCCATGCCTAATCCGAGGCTTGTGGCCGCCGTCCAGCCGAGCAGCATCCGCAGGGCGAAACGAGCCTGTGGCCGGTCCATGAGAACGCGCAGGATCAGATAGACCCATGCAGCCAGCAGAGAAATCACAGAATAAACGGGATTGCCGGCAAGGTATTGGAGCGAGAGCAACGGCGGCGCGAGCCAAAAAACCTTCTTAAGCCGGCGTTCGCGGAACGACAATTCAGCCAGCCACATCAGCCAGGGAAACAGGCACGCCGCGCGCAGCAATCCCATGTCGCGCAACTCGATTACGAAGTGGCTTCCGAACATGAAGCCCAGCGCTCCGGCCGAGGCCGCCAGCGGATGAAGCCGGATGGCCCGCAAGAATAAATAGGTTCCGAGCCCAACCAAGGCGAAATACAGGGCGATCTCGGTCATGAACGAAGCCGGGGCGGGGAGCAAGGCCGCCAACAGGAGCCGGATGGGACTGTAGTGGGCCTCGCCCTCGGCAATCACGGGAATCCCCAGGCCCACATTGGGCCACCATTGCGGGATGACGCCGCTGCGGAGGGCTCGGGTGAGGAACTCGGCGTGGGGGTAATACTCGTTGCCGTTGTCGTTAAACAGAAACAGCTCGCCGCGAAACAGCGGAACCAGCCCGAACCAGAGCCCCAGGGCCGCGATGGCCGCGGGAGCAAGCCAGGCGAGCGGAGCAGGCCATCGCTCTCGCCAGCCGGCCGTAACGGGCGCAATCGACTGCGCGGCTCCGCTCACTGGATGTAACCCAACGACTTGAGCCTTTCGCCGCTGATCCTGTCGAGGTTGTGAGGCGCGATCAGGCGGGGCATGGCGGCGATCCAGGTTTCCAAGCCGCGCCGCAGCTTGATGGCCTGAGGATCGTCGGGGTTGTAGAGATTGCGCCGCTCGGCGGGATCAGCGGCCAAATCGTACATTTCGGGCGGGCCGGCCGTCCACAGGATCAGCTTCATGGATCCGGAAAAGATCGCCCGGCGAAGTCCGCCAAATCTCGGATTGCCCGCGCCCGTTAAAACGTTGCGCGTGCCTTGGGAAAACACGATGGCGCCGGATTCGGGCGCGGGCTTCAGCAGGCTTCGGCCCTGGACCTCCGGGCCGGGCTTCAATTGAAGCGAGTCCAGAATGGTGGGCAAAATGTCGACCTGGCTGACGAGGTCGTCCGACCGGGCGGCGGCGCGCTGGCCGGGGTACTTGATCGCCAGCGGGACGTGGA
>Ga0070738_10003236_pt1 | contig 21944 bp, 18 predicted proteins | sample Coa_R2_2_FD_66446 | JGI IMG/M metagenome (GOLD analysis project Ga0070738, IMG submission 66446) | Surface soil microbial communities from Centralia Pennsylvania, which are recovering from an underground coalmine fire - Coalmine... | ecosystem: Environmental > Terrestrial > Soil > Unclassified ... | reverse complement strand
GCCTCGAACTTGAGGCCCTGCTCGCGCTGGCTGTTGGCGAGAAGCTTGCCGGTGCGGCCGAAGAACTGATCGGAGGCGGGCGCGAGCGCCGCCTCCAGTCCGGCCATCGCAAAAATCTTCCGCGCGCGATTCATCCACGTCTCGCGCCAGGCGGCCACCTGATCGGGCGCGCCGATGCGCACCAGCTCGCGCTGATGAAACATCTGCAAGCGCGCCGGATCGGCGGAGGGTTCGTGGCGAAACACGTAGCAGCCGCCCAGATCGAGTGTCACGCCCTCGGGCGGCAGCGGGCCGCGAGCGGCGATCGCCGGATAGCTGGGGTAGCAGGCGGCGGGCGCCAGCGCCACGCCGGTCGCCGAAAGAAGACTGGTCCAGTCGCCGCCGTTTTTGGCGCGCTCGGCCAGCTTGAGCGCCGCCGGCTCGCCGCCCTCGAAGCTGAAGACCACGCCGCAAAGATGAGGGAAAGAATTTAAATAGCCGGCCTGTTCCAGCGTGCGCCGCGGGATCAGCGGAGGAAAGCGCGGAGTCTCCGGACGGTCCGCGGCGTGAATGCGCGTCACCAGCGCGTCGAAGCGCGCGCGAACGTCCTCGAACACCATGCCGCGTCCGTACAGGCCGGGCTCGCCGGTGGGCAAAAAGTGACCGTGCAAGATCAGATCGTCGAGAAACCGCGATTCGGTGCTGAGCGGCGCGGCCGTGGTCATTTTCCCTCCCGATGAACAAGCAGCAGAGACGCGTTGGTGGAATAAAGACGGTCATTGGCGATCATCAGCGCCGCCGAATGGGCGTCGCGCAGATTGCGGCCGATGGAAAACGGCCCATCGTTTTTGTAGCCGGAGACGCCGCAGACGCGAAGCGCGCCCAGGCACGCTTCCACCGCGGCTTCCGAAGCGGAAATTTTCAGATTGTTGATGCGCACCGCGAAGCCCACCGTCGACAGCGCGGCCCGGTCGCCGCGGGCGGTGAGCTCGACGTATTCATCCAGCGCCGATTCGACCATCGCGCGGAACTGCGCCATGTGAACCGACAGCTCGGAAAGGCGAAGCGCGGAGGGCGGAGTGGTTCCCGGCGTCTGGCGCGCCTGCTTGCGCACGAAATTCTGCGCGCGATCGAAAGCGTCGCTGGATAATCCAAGCCAGACATGGGACCACAGGATGTGCGAAAACGGCACCATCGTTTCCGCCGAAATCGTGGCGAACGGCGCGGGCAGGATGTGATCCGGCGCGAACGTTGCTTCGAGCTCGAAGCCCGGGCTGCACGTTCCGCGCATGCCCAGCGTGTCCCATTGATCGGTCTGCTTCATCTTCATTTCCGAGATGTGCGTCAGGACCAGAACCTGATCGCCGGGCTCGGAATCGGGGGCGCGGCGCACGGTGGTCAGCAGATCGTCGGCGCTGGCGCCGTAGGAAATTGTCGTCGCCTTCTTTTCGAAACGCAAAAACGGCTCCGCGCCCGGCGCCGGATGGATTGCGGCGATGCTGCGGCGGATGTCGCCTCCCGTACCCAGCTCGGAAGTGGCGGAAGCGATCAGACGCTGTTCGCGGACCAGCCGTTTCAGATAATCGGCGAACCACGGCGATTGCACCGCGTGGCGCGTGATGCAGCCGATCTGAATCTGGTGCATGGCGAAGATCATTCCGGTGGACGCGCAGCGGCGGGAAAGCTCGAAGACGGCGCGCGCCGCCTCGTCCAGAGACGCTCCGGCTCCGCCCAATTCGCGCGGAACCAGCCAGCTCATCGCGCCGGCGGCGCGCAGCGCCTCGATGGCCTCGGACGGAAAGCGGCCGTTGCGATCGACGTCGGCGGCATGCTCTCCGGCGAGCGTCAACGCCTGTTGGAAGGAGGGATGATCCAGCAGCTCCGGCCTGATCGGTTTAAGTTTGGGGATCATGCATCGGCTCTTTGTATGGCCTCGATTGCGCTCGCGATCGATTCAATGTTGCTGAAAACATCACGGCTCAACATTGCGTCGGGAAACTCGATCCCGAACTGCGCCTCCACCGCGATCATCAGGACCACGCTGCTTTGCGACGACATGCCGGCGCGATAAAGATCGGTGGAGTCCTCGATCTTGTCGAGCGGCAGGTTCAAGCCGGCATGATCCTTCACGATTTTCCGAAGTTGGTCTCGGATGTCCTCTGCGGTGGAACAGGACTGCACACTGATGGTATTCACGTTTCTGCTCCCGGCAAATAATGCCCAAAGATCCCCTTCATTCAGCGATACATAAGCGCCCATATCCGTAGACGCGGTACTCAGGGGAGCAAATCGAACGCCAAATCGCTTCGCGGGGAACGGCGCCTGGCGGGAAGCCAGAGGCTAACGTTGCTTACTTAAGACGAACGCGAAAAAGGCCGGTTCTGGTGGTCACAAACAGCGTTTGGAGATCCGCGCCGCCGAAGGCGAGATTGGTGGGTCTGTCCGGCATGGGAATCTCCGCGAGGCGTTCGCCTTGCGGGCTATACACGTAGATTTGCCTGGCGGCGACATAAACGTTTCCCTTGTCGTCGGTGCGAAGGCCGCCGGGAACGCCGCTGATTTTATTGGTGAAAATGCGCGGGTTCGACGCTGCGCCGGCGTGATCCAGATCCCAGGCGCGGATCAGGCGCGCGTCGGAATCGGCCACGTAGAGAATCCGGCCGTTGGGGGAAAGCGCGATGCCGTTGGGCCGCGTTTGCAACTTCGCGACCGCTTCCAGCTCACCCCGCGGATTTTCATGAAACACACCGTAAAAATCGAGCTCGCGATTGTCCTGCTGGTTGCCGAAGGCGGGATCGGTGAAGTACACCTGGCCGTCATGGCGAACCGCCACATCGTTGGGAGCATTCAGCCGCCTGGACTCGTAGCGCGCGGCGAGCACCTCGGTTTTTCCGTTTTTCGCCGTGCGGGTCAGCCGCCGTTCGCGAAATTCGCAGGTGTAAAGGCGTCCTTGCGCGTCGAAGGCGTTGCCGATGGGTCCGCCGGCGACGCGGGCAAATTCGGCGACAGGCGCGCCCGGCGTGAATTTATAGATTTTGTTCTCCACCGTGTCGCTAAACAGAAGAAATCCCTCGGTCGACCACGCCGGACCTTCGGCGTAGCGCAGATGATCGGCGACTTGCTCGATGCGCAGCTTATCGAAATTCTGCGCGCCGGCGAAAGCGGCGATGAGAATGAGCACCGGGATCTGGCGGCGAAAAGGCATCGTTAGAACATCAGGGTAATGCAAACGCGACCACGGAATCGCCCATTTTGTTGCCGGCTTTGCCGTGCCCGCCGGCGCAGATGACGACATATTGCCTGCCGCCGATCGCGTAGCTCATCGGAATTGATTGCGCCGACGCCGGAAGATTCGCGCTCCACACCTCCCGCCCGGAGTCGATATCGTAAGCGCGCAATTTTTCCTCGGGGATGGTCGCGGCGATGAAGATCAGGCCGCCCGCGGTCGCCATCGGACCGCCCAGCGAAAGCGCGCCGGGAATCGATTTGCCTCCGCCGATCGGAGTCTCGCCGAGCGGGACGCGCCACCTGATCTTTCCGCTCGACAAATCGACGGCGATCAGCTCGCCCCACGGCGGCGGATTGCAAGGCAGGCCGCTCGGAGTGCGAAGATGATCGCGAATCACGCCGAAGGGCGCGCCTTGCTGGCGGCCGTATTCGGATTCGAAGCGATTATCGTGAATTTCCTTGAGCGCGGTTTGCGTTTGCTCGCGCGGAATTAACTTGACAATGGTCGACAAGCGATTGGAGGCCACCACCGCCCATCCGCGCGAGGGATCGTAGGCGCCGCTGCCCCAATTCACGCCGCCGATGTTGCCTGGAAAAATAATCGTGCCTTCGAGGCTCGGCGGGGTGAAAATGCCCTTCGATTCGTAACCGGCCAGGCGCGAGCGGCACCAGGCGCGATCCTCGGGCGTGATCCCCCAGGCGTCGGCGGCCGAAAATTGCGTGGCCGCGAGCGTGTCGTATTCCGGAAACGGCTGCGTGGGCGACGCCTCCTCGCCGGGCACGCGCGATTTGGGGACCGGACGCTCCTCGATCGGCAGCAGGGACTTGCCCGTTTCGCGATCGAGGACGAAGAAATGCCCGGTTTTAGAGAAAACAGCGACGGCGGAAATTGTTTCGCCGCCGCGATGAAAATCGACGAGAGTGGGCTGCGAAGCGACGTCGTAATCCCACAGGTTGTGATGGACGGTTTGGAAACTCCAGACGACTTTTCCCGTGGAGACGCGAATCGCCACCACGGAATCGGCATAGCCGTTGTTGCCGGGACGCAAGCCGCCGTAAAAATCGGGACTCGCGCTGCCGGTGGGAATGAACACCAGATCGCGCGCGGGATCGGCGGACATGGGCGCCCAGGCGTTCGCCGCGCCGGTTTTGAGACCCGCCGGCAGCGGATCGAAGGTCCACAGCAATTTTCCGTTGCGGGCATCGAAGGCGCGGACAATTCCGCGCTCCGCCGCGGCGTAATTATTGTCTCCGATGGAGGAGCCCACGATGACGCTATGGCCGACGATTGCCGGCGGGGATGTGACCTGGTAATTGTGCCAGTCTGCTTCGTCAAAATGAGCGACGGCTTTGGTGAGATCGATTTCGCCAAACTCAGGAGCGAGTTTTCCAGTCGCGGCATCAATGGCGATCAATCGGGCATCGATGGTTCCGATGAAGATGCGGCGGCGATGCGTCGCCGGATCGAGCCAGGCGGCGACGCCGCGCGAACTCACTTCGGAATAATTCTGCTGGCGATTGACCTTGGGATCGAACCTCCAGCGCTCCTTGCCGCTGCTCGGATCAAGCGCGATGACCACATCATAGGGAGTGCTCAGGTAGAGCGCGCCATCGATCAGAATCGGGGTTGCTTCAAACGCCGCTTTTTCGTTGTTGTGCGTTGGCGGATGGAGCGCGCCGGTGTGATATTCCCAGACCGGCTTCAGCCGGTTCACGTTCTCGCGCGTGATCTGGCGCAGCGGCGAGTAGCGCGTTCCGCCGGGATCGCGGCCATAGGACGGCCAGGAATCGTCCGGCGCCTGCGCGAAGGAGATTCCGGCGATCAGCGCAAGGAGGAGAAAGAGCACTCCTCGATTTTAGCGCCGGTTATCGCCAATGACCTTCGTGGAAGCGGTAGCGGCCATGATACGGCTCCCAATAGGGCTGCACCCAAACGGCGCGGGCGCGAGGCGGGCGCACCCACCGGCCGGGGACCCATACATAGGCGTTGCCGCGCCAGCCCCAATATCCATTGATCCATACGAATCCGGGGCCGGGCGCGACGCCGTAGGCTTCGACGCGAACCGGCGGCGGCGGGGTGGTGGCGTAGAAAACGGCTCCGCCGCAGCCCACGGTGGTAATGGCAACGAAGGCCACGGTCAGAAAAAGACGCTTCATAATTCGTCCTCCTGACAGATAAGAAGCGGCGAAGACGCGGAACGTTGCCGGCTTCACCGGGAGTTAATGTGTAGCGGATTTCATTTACGCGACGGCCTGCGCGGTGGTGCGGATGGGAATCCCGTGGCGGGCGAGAACGGCCTCGACGTCCAGTTTGCTCAGCCGGGAAGCGTCGTAATCGACGGTAATCCTGTCGAGCGACGGCGCGACCTGCACGCGCGCGATCCCGTAGGTGGAATGCACGTTGGCGATATTGGTGAGATCGTCATCGTTGAGCGGGCGCAGAAGATGGTAATGCAGCGTCACTTTAGTCATGGGAGAAAATCAGGATAGCAATGAGCGTGACGAAATGTCCCGGATGCGGGCTCGAGCTGCCGGATCGCGGCAGGGCGGAGCGGATGAATGCCTCGCAAGCCTGTTGGGAGCTATATGGCGAGTTGGCCGCTTACACGCTGGCGCGCGGCCGCGATTTTCTTCATCAGTACGGCGTCGACGCCTATCAGGCGCAGCACGCCTTGCCCGGCGCGAGCGGGATCACGATCGCGTTTTCGCTCCTCGGACTGTACCTGGCGATGGAGCGCGGCTCGACCGGCTTGCAGGTGCAGCGGGCGCACATGGCGCTGGCGCGGGAGAAGATCGAAACACCGCGGTTCGATCCGCCGCGGGAAGCGGCCCGGCTCACGGTTCGCGATGTGTTGAATGCGGAGCCGGGCGATGCGCGGGACGCCGCGCTGAAAGAATGGTGCGCGGCGGTGTGGGAATCCTGGCGGCACGCTCAGGCCTGGACTCGCCATTTTTGCGAGGAGCGGCTGGCCGGCTCATTTTCGCGGCGAGTCCGAAGCCGCTGAGAATTTCCATAGAATCTGGCGCAGCATCCCGAGCCAGACCTCGGCGTCGTGGGCGTTGAGGTCCATGCGCCGGATCAGGCGGCGGAGCTTGAGCCGCGTGGACTCCTGGCGGTGAACGTAGCCGGCCTGATCGAGCGCCTGCGCGAGCAGCTCGGTGAGGCGATCGAGGTCGGCGGCGCGCGCGGCGCGCCTGGCTTCGGGCGTGGCTTTGGCGGCGGCCGGATTGCGAATCAGCTCGTACAGGCATACGGCGACGGATTGGCCTAGATTCATGGAGCCGTGCTCCTCGCGCGTGGGAATGCGCAGCAGCCAATGGCAATGCGACATGTCCGCATTCGACAAACCAAATTTCTCCGAGCCGAACAGCAGCGCGGCGGGTCCTGCGTGTTTTTTGATCAGCCTTCCGCCGAGTTCGAGCCGCCGCAGCGGATGCTCCAGCGCGCGGCGGCCCCTGGAAGTGGTGCCGACGATCAGGCTGCAATCGGCGACGGCTTCGGCAAGGGTTGGAAATTCGCGCGCGTTTTCCAGAATTTTTTGGGATTTTACCGCCGATCTGGCCTCGCGAAACGCGACTTCATAAGGATTGACCAGGCGCAGATCGGTGAATCCGAAATTGCTCATCGCGCGCGCGGCGGCGCCGATGTTTAAAGGATTTCGCGGGGCGACGAGGACGACGCAAAGTGAGTTCACCGATGTAATTAAGAATACATTTCCGCGTCCGCGGCGGGACGGCCGGCGCGTCAGGGAGGATCAGGGCACGATATAATCCGACACATGCGAGTTTCGAACGCGGCCGCCCTGATTCTGCTGGCCCTGCCCCTGTTCGCCGAGACCAAAGTTTTCACGAACTTCACGCTGATCGACGGGACGGGGAAACCGGCGGCTCCGGGAGTTTCGATGATCGTGGTGGAGGGAAAAATTCAGGCGGTGGGCCCCGCGGCTCGGATCAAAGCGCCGGCTGGCGCCGAGACCATCGACTGCTCCGGCAAATTCGTGATGCCGGGGATCATCAACTCGCACGGGCATGTCGGAGCGACGCTCGATATGGAGCAGGGGCCGAAGTTCTACACCAAGGAAAACGTCGAAAAGCAGCTCGGCGTTTACGCATCATACGGCGTGACCACGGTGATGAGCCTGGGCACGGATATGGATCCGGTGTTCGAGGTGCGCGCGGAGGAGCGGGCGACCGGACGGCCGAAATTCGCGCGCGTTTATACGGCGGGGCGCGGATTCACGCTGAAGGGCGGCAATCCGCCGGATCAGGGGATGCGATACGCGGTGGCCAGCCCGGAGGAGGTGGCGCCGATCATTGAAAAGCTGGCGCGGCAAAAAGTCGACATGGTGAAGATCTGGGTAGATGATAATTTCGGGCGGGGGAAGAAGGTTCCGCCGGAGATTTCGAGCGTCATCATTTCCGAGGCGAAGAAACGCGGGCTGCGCACGGCGGTCCATATTGTCGATTATCAGGACGCCCGGAACGTGATCGATGAAGGCGCGTACGCGCTGGCGCATAGCGTGCGCGATCGCGAGGTGGATCAGGCGCTGATCGACGATATCAAGAAGCACAACGCGTGGCAGATCGCGACGCTGACGCGCGAGCTTTCGACTTACGTGTTCGCGGAGTCGCCGGCGTTTTTGAGCGATCCGTTTCTGACGCGAAGCGTATCGCCGGTGGTGCTGCAGACGGTGAAGAGCGAAAAATACAGGTCGGCGATGCGATCGAGCCGCGATTTCGCGCGCAATCACGAGCTTCTGACGATGGCGGAGAAAAATTTGAAGCGCGAATCGGAGGCGGGAGTGAAGATCGCGATGGGCACCGATAGCGGTCCGCCGGCGCGGTTTCAGGGATTTTTCGAGCACCTGGAGATGGAGTTAATGGTGGAATCGGGGCTGACGCCGATGCAGGTGATTGTCGATTCGACCAGGAACGGTGCGGAGTTTCTGGGCGCGAAGGATCTGGGGACGCTGGAGCGCGGAAAGTGGGCGGATTTGATCGTGCTCGACAAAAATCCGCTGGAAGATATTAAGAATACACGTACGATTCAGGCGGTTTATATCGCCGGAAATAAAGTGAATTAAGCTTCGCGGGAAGCCTGGCGGTTTTGCCGCGAAACAAAGGAGCGATTTCGATGAGATTCGAAAAGCTGTTAATGACAAGCGCGATTGCCGCGGCGGTCGCGCTGGCGCAGGGCCGGGGACCGCAGCAACAGCAGCGTCCGCCGGCGGCGGGCGAGCCGGGTCCGGTAAATCAGGTGCGGCGCGGGCCGGCGCCCGAGGAAAGAACTTCGGTGACGCATCACAAGGCGCGCGTCGGCGGGCAGGAAATCAGCTATACGGCGACGGCGGCCAACTACATTATTAAATCGGACGACGGCGAGCCGAAGGCATCGATCTTTTTCGTCGCTTATGTGAAGGACGATGTGCCCGATATCAGCAAGCGTCCGATTGCCTTCGTCTATAACGGCGGGCCGGGGTCGGGTTCGTTGTTCACGCACATGGGGCTGGGTCCGCGGCGCATCGCGCTCACTGACGACGGACACGCGATGGCGGCGCCGTACTCGATCGTGGACAACAACGATTCCTTCCTGGACGCGACGGACCTGGTGTTCATCGACGCGGTGAGCACGGGCTACAGCCGCGCGATGCCGGGCGAGAATCCGACGCAGTTTTACGGGGTGGTGAACGACGCGACGATCTTCTCCGACTTTATTTATCAGTATCTGGTGCGCAACGAGCGGTGGGCGTCGCCGAAGTTTCTGCTGGGGGAAAGCTACGGCACCACGCGGTCGGCGCAGCTTTCGCAGGTGTTGCAGCACCGCCACGAGATTTACCTGAACGGCATCGCGCTGATCTCCTCGGTGGCGTTCGGCAACTGGGGGGCGGACGACCGGACGCGGTTCTTCCTGCCGAGCATGGTTTGCGCGGCCTGGTATCATCACCTGCTGCCGCCGGATCTGCAAAAGCTGCCGATCGAGCAGGTGGCGCAGAAGGCGCGGGAGTTCGCGCACGGCGAGTACGCGCAGGCGCTGGAGAAAGGCGATCAGATTCCGCCGGAGGAATACAAGAAAGTGGTCGCCGATCTGTCGCGCTTTACCGGACTTCCGGCGAAATACATCGAAGAGGCGAATCTGCGGGTGAGCCCGCAGCGCTGGTTCAAGCAGTTGCTGCGCGACAAGCGCGAGACGGTGGGGCGGCTGGACGCCCGGTTCACCGGGCGCGACGTGGACGCGGCGGGCGAGCGCGAGGAATACGATCCGAGCGAGGCATCGTATGAAGGCGCCTACGTGGCGATGTTCCAGGATTACGTGCGCCGCGAGCTGAAGTGGAACACCGACATGTACTACACGGTGACGGCGAACGTGCGTCCGTGGGACAACGGGCAGCCGGGGTCGGTGGCCGAAGCGCTGCGGTCGGCGATGACGCAGGAGAGATATCTAAAGGTTCTGGTAGTGTGCGGGTATTACGATTTCGCCACGCCGTTCAACGGCATCGAGCAGACGGTTTCGCACATGATGCTGGAGCCGGAGATTCGCAAGAACGTGTCGTTTACGTATTACGAAGCCGGGCACATGATGTATATCGACAAGAAGGCGCGGGAGAAGCTGCACAACGATATCGATCATTTCATCGATTCGAGCTATCCGCATGAAGGCATGCCGGCGACGAGCGGCGCAGGCAACCGGTAGCTTTCGTTTTTGGCTGGTGGCTCTGTCCGGGGTTGAACCGGAACGCCCTTTCGGGCACCAGATCCTAAGTCTGGCGCGTCTGCCAATTCCGCCACAGAGCCACTGGATTTCAGGTTAGCAAGAGCGCGGGCAGACGCACCACGGCCGCACGGCGGGATGGTGAAGTTTGGCTGGCGGCGAGCAAAACGCCCGCGGCGCCGGGTTTCTGCTGGTTTTCTTTGGTTTTGGTTTAGTTTTCTTTTAGAGGAGCTCCTCGAGCCAAACAGGTGACGGCTTCGGCGACACGGCCGTTTCTTGACCCGCAACGGCGAGGGGCCGGATCGTGTTCCGGCGGACAGCCATGATCCGCAGACGAATCCGGCGGCCTAGGATGACCGGATGCTGTCGAACCGACTCTCTCATGGCGAGCGTGCGATTTCCTCGGCCACAACGTAGCGCGAAGGCGTGCGGGCAAGGCGCGACCGGAACGGGAAGTTGCGGAGAACAGGAGCGATCGAGCTTGCAGGGCGGGGGTGACCCGCTCCGCAGCCGGCCTGGGGGAAGCCGGGTACGGAGCGCGTTCCGTGGGACGGTCTAGCGGTTGGCGCCGCGGCCGCCGCGGCCCTCGGGCGGCGTGGGGGGAGGCAGCTCCTTGCGCGGCAGTTTTTCCGGCCGCGTCGCTGCGTTGTAGACGAAGACCGCTTCGATGACGGCCATCTGCTCCAGGTCCGCCTGCTGGATGCGGTCGTAGACATCCATGTTGGAGTGATGGGTGCGGGTGTTGTAATCCATGGGGTCCTGGATGAACTGGAAGCCGGGCAGGCCAACGCGGTCGAAGGACTGATGATCGGTGCCGCCGGTGTTGCGGATGGTGATGACGCCGGGGGTGAGGTCCTTGAGCGCGGCAAACCACTGCTCGAAGATGGGCCGCACCATTTCGTTCTGCTGGAGGTAGATGCCGCGAATGCGTCCGGTGCCGTTATCGACGTTGAAGTAAGCGGAGAAGCCGTCGTGCTCGGGGGTGGTTTTCATGGTGGCGGGGTCGGCGAAGTGCTCCTTGACGTAGGCCTGGGATCCGAGCAAGCCTTCCTCTTCCCCGCCCCACAGGGCCATGCGCACGGTGCGATCCATTTTGAGGTTGAGCGATTTGAGGATGCGCATGACTTCCATGGCCACGGTGCTGCCGGCGGCGTTGTCGGTGGCGCCGGTGCCCATGTGCCAGGAGTCGAAGTGCCCGCCGACCATCACCAGCTCATTGGGTTTGGTGGCGCCGGGGATTTCGGCGATGACGTTGAAGGAGTCGGTGTTGCTGGTGTCGAAGACGGTCTTGATATCGAAGCTGAGTTTGACCGGGACGTGATGTTCGACCAGGCGGGCGATGCGGTTGTAGTTTTCGGCGGTGATGGCGACGGAGGGCAGGTTCTGGGTGGGGTCGCCGGTGCGGGGCGAGCCGTTGCTGGCGAAGACGGTGCCGCTTTGGCCGCGTTCGCTGGCGGTGACGGTCATCAGGGCGCCTTCGTCCTTGAAGTAGGTGCGCTGGCGGTCCTGGAACTTCTGGCGCTCCTCGGGGCTCATATTGAAGAGGGGATTGCCGCCGCGTCCTCCGCGGCCGCCGCGTCCGGTGGGGATAATTTCGGGGACCAGGGCCTGGAGTTCCTGCTCATCGTAGCGGTGGCCGAGGGGGGTATCGGGGAAGGGCAGTTCGGGCGGGGCGGCGGTAAAGACGATTTTGCCCTTCAATTTTCCGTGCCATTTATCGAAATCCGAGGGCTGCTGGATTTCGGCGAGGACGACTTCGCCGGTGAGGGGCCCGTTGGTGCTGCCGCTCCAGGCCTGGGGATAGCCGATGAGGGGCATATAGGTAGGCTCGACCATGGCGCCGTCGTAGTGGGTGAACTCCCAACTGGGGATGGCGCCGCCGCGGGCGCCGGCGGTGGACCATTTTTCCAGGTGGACGTTGCTGAGTCCCCATTCTTTGAGCTGGCTGACGGCCCACTCGCCGGCGCGGCGGAACTGGGGAGAGTTGGTGAGGCGTGGGCCGTAGCGGTCGGTGAGGTTGAACATGATGTTCATCACCTGGGAGGCCTCGCGGGCGTTTCCACGGCCGCCGCCTCCGAAGCCGCCGCCTTCGCCGAATTCGGCGATCTTGATTTTATGGATGACGCTGCGGTCGATTTTTTCGGTCTGCTGGGCGAGGGCCAGCGCGGGCAGGAGCAAAAGGAGCGTGGAAGTGGTTCTTCGCATAGTTCTCTATTAAATCATCTTTCGCCGATTCGTTTGGACCGGGTTTAAGGTGCTGGAGTGCGGGGGCGCCGGCGGCGGGACAGCAGCAGGGCCAGGCGGCGAAGAGCCGGATCCGGGAGCCAGCGCAGGGCGAGGACGGTGATTTTATAGCGCAGGCCGGGGATGACGAAGAGGCGGCCGGCTTCCAAGCCGAGCAGGGACTGCTCGGCGACGAAATCGGCGGTGAGCCAGAACGATTCTGGCACGCCGGCGCGGTCCATGCCGAGGACGTCGTGAAATTCCGAGAGCGTGAAGCCGGGGCAGAGGGCCTGGACTTTGACGGGGGATTTTCTGGCGCGCAGCTCCAGGGCGAGCCCCTGGGTGAAGGCGTTGATCCAGGCTTTGGTGGCGCAATAGCTGACGTTTCCGGCGCCGATCATGAAAGCGGCGACCGAGGATACGTTGATGACGGCGCCGGCGCGGCGCTCCGTCATATTCGCCAGTGCGGCGTGGGTCAGGCGGGCGATGGCCAGGACGTGGAGGCGGTGCATCTGCATCTGGCTTTGCACGCTGGCTTCGTGGAAGAAACCCATGGTGCCGAAACCGGCGTTATTGACGAGGAGGCGAAGGCGCGGCGCGTTTTGAACGCACCCGGCGATGCGCTCCAGATCGTCATCGGTGGAGAGATCGGCCGGCATGGCAGAGGCGCCGATGTGATAGGATTCGGCGAGCTCGGCGGCGAGGGCGCGGAGGCGATCCTGGCGGCGGGCGATCAGCAGCAGGTCGTAGCCGCGCTGGGCGAGCTTGCGGGCGAAGGCCGCGCCGATGCCGGCGGAAGCTCCGGTGATGACGGCCAGCGGGCGCTCAGACATGGGCGTTGTCCTTGTCCTGGCGTCCGGGGAGGGATTGGCCGCGGGCGGCCCATTCGGCGCCGGCGAGCACCAGCATGGCGGCGAGGAATCCGAGGAAGATGAGCGCGACGGAGTATTGAAAGACGCGGTATTCGGCTTCCAGTTTGCGCTGGAACCACGGCCACCAAAGCTTATTGAAATATTTCATGACTTCCAGCAGGATGCCGACGGCGGCGGCGGCGGCGACGACGCGGTGCAGCGGCGGACGGCCGTTGGGCAGGAAATAGTAGACCAGGAACAGAACCAGCACGGCCATGGGCAGGGCGGCCATCTTAAAGAACAGCGAGTCGAGCGCGAGGAAGCGTCCGGCCCAGGGGCGATTGAGGGCAGTGAGGGCCATGGAGGCCAGGGCCAGGGTTCCGCAGGCGAAGATGAGGGCCAGGCTGACGAGCTGGTTGCGGAAGAAGCTGCGGTTCTGGCGGATGCCCCAGACGCGGTTGAGGGCGACTTCGAGCGGCTCGAAGATTCCGTTGGCGGTGAACAGCAGCAGGACGATGGAGGCGAGCTCGACGGAGCGGTGAGGCGGGAGGTTTTCGTGCTGGCCCTTGGTATAGAGGAAATTGGTGAAGGAGTCGGGGAAATAGTCGCGCAAGGCGAGCTGGATGGTGGCGATGGTGGTTCGCTCATCGAAGAACAGGCGGGAAAGCGACATCAGGACGATCAGGAAGGGGTAGAACGAGAGCAGCACGTTGGCGGCGACGGAAAAGGCGTAGACGTGGACCTCGGTCTGCATCCAGTAGCGCAAGGTGGGCCCGAGCCAGGAGGCGACACGCCGCATTCCTTAAGGGTAGCCTGGAGTGGAGCGGGGCAATGAAGATCGTTCTGATTTCCACCTACGAGCTGGGGCACGATCCGTTCGGGCTGGCGTCGCCGCGCGCCTGGCTGGAAGAGGAAGGGCACCAGGTGCGCGTGCTGGATCTGGCGGTGGAAGGGATGGAGGAAGGGGCGATCCGCGAGGCGGAGATGATCGCGTTTTATCTGCCGATGCACACGGCGACGCGGCTGGCGGCGCCGGTGATCGGGCGCGTGAAGGGGCTGAATCCGGGCGCGCGGCTGGTGGCCTATGGTTTGTACGCGCCGCTGAATGAAGCGCTGCTGCGGGAGTTGGGGGTGGAGGCGGTGGCGGGCGGCGAATTTGAGTCCTCGCTGGTGAAGCTGGCGCGCGGAGAAGCGGCGGAAAGGATTTGCCTGGACCGGCTGCGCTTCCGGACGCCGGAGCGGAGGGACCGGAGAGGGCGCTACGCGATGCTGGTGAGTGGCGGCGAGAAGAAGCGGGCGGCCTACACCGAGGCTTCGCGCGGCTGCAAACATCTGTGCCGGCACTGCCCGGTCGTACCGGTATATCAGGGGAGATTCCGCGTGGTGGACGCGGAGGTGGTGCTGGCCGATATCCGCCAGCAGGTGGCCGGGGGCGCCGGGCATGTGACGTTCGGCGATCCGGACTTTTTCAACGGTCCGGCTCACGCGATCCGCATCGTGACCGCGCTGCACCGGGAGTTTCCCGGCGTGAGCTACGACGCCACGATCAAGATCGAGCATCTGCTGCGGCACCGCAAGCTGCTGGATACGCTGCGCGAGACCGGATGCGCGTTCGTCACCAGCGCGGCCGAATCGCTGGACGACGAGGTGCTGGCGCGGCTGGAAAAAAATCACACGCGCCGCGATTTTCTGGAAGCCGTGGCGCTGACGCGCGCCGCCGGCCTGACGCTTCAGCCGACGTTCATCGCCTTCACACCGTGGACGACGATCGAAGGCTACCGCGATTTCCTGCGCACCATCGCGGAGTTGGGACTGGTGGAGAACGTGGCCCCGGTGCAGTTGGTTTTGCGGCTGCTGGTGACGCCGGGGTCGAGGTTATTGGAGCTGCCGGATCTGGAGGTGGGGCCGTTCGACGCAAAGTCGCTGGTGTATCCGTGGAAGCATCGCGATGCAGAGGTGGACGCGCTGGGCAGGCGGGCGTTTGAAACGGTGGCGAGGCTCCAGAAGGAGAATCGTTCGCGGGCCGAAATTTTCCGGGAGGTCGCGTCGCTGGTGTCGATGCCGCTGGACAACTTCGATCTGACGCCGCGCGCCGCGGTTCCTTATCTGGATGAGCCCTGGTATTGTTGAGCGGAGCCCAGCGAAGCGCAGGTGGCGCTTGTGTAGGTGGGGAAGGCCGGAGCCGCGCGGGGTGAATCCGCGGCAGGCCCGCGCGGAGCTCCCGGTCTTTGGCCCCGCGCGGACCGGGCGGCGGCGGTTTAAGGGACGCAGCGGCCGAGGATCCACAACAAGGTGGTGCAGGAGGGCGGCGGGGCCGGTGCGGGAACCGGCGTGGGGGGCGCGGTGGGAGCCGGGGTGGAAACCGGGGTGGGCGCCGGCGCGGCGGCGGGTGCGCCGACTGCGGCCTGGATGGCGTTGCCGGCTTGAATGCGAGCCTGTTCGATGGCGTTGGCGTCGCGCGTCCAGTTGGACCAGCTCGCGCCCACCGAATTGGCGATCTGCGTCGCCAGCGCGGGATTCGATTGCTTCAGGATTTGCAGGTATTCATAATCCTCAACGCCGTCGCGAATCCACTTGAGGCGCATGGAGGGAACAACTTGGTTGAGTCCGACGTTGGCGCCGGGATAGACGAGCATGCCTTCGCCGGGATAATTGTTGGAGCTGAACCATCCCTGGTTATTCGGATTCGACCATGGATTAGAGGTGAAATCGTCGACCCGCCAGTAAAGCAAACCGGTCAAGCCGAGGCTCTGGCTGAGGAAACCGGGCTGGATGCGGAAGTTGATGGGATCGAAGTCGATCTCCCATTTGGGCGAGTAGGAGTCCTGCACCAGGGTGTTATAGGACCAGGCCTGATCGCCCTTGGCGAGGGCCTGCTGCACGTTTCCGAGGTTGGCGTCGTATTCGAGCGGCAGCATCACCCAGATGTCCACGGCGCTGCGGCCGGTGCCGGTGCCGTCGTTGAACAGGGCCGGAGTGGGGGCCATGGTGACCAGGTTATTGATTCCGGCGGCGTGCATATTCCGGGCCCAGGCCACGATGGATCCGAAGAGATTGGTGCAGCCGGTGATCTCGTCGGCACTGTAATCGTAGAGGAACAGGCCGGGCTGCTGGGCTGCGGCGGAGGCGCGGAACTGTTCGACCGACGGGGGGGCAGACATATTGCAGTCGCCGGCGCTGGCGCCGCTGAAGGGACCGACGCCGGCGGCGTTGAGACCCATGGCCATGAGCGTTTGCTCATCGGCGGGGCTGACGGTGGCGGGCATCAGGCGATGGCGGATGAGTTCTTCCTGGGAGGCCAAATTTCCGGAGGTCCAGAACAGGAACGCGGATTTGAAGCTGGGGGTGGCCGGCAGGGCGAAATTCCAGACGGTGAGCGAGATGTTGCCGGTGAAGGCGCCCTGGCTGCTGGTGACGGTGAACGTGCCGGAATATTGTCCGGGCGGTGCGCCTTGCGGGACCAGCAGGTCCACCCAAAAGACGCGGTTTTGGCCGGGAGGAACGGTGATGGGCACTCCGCCGGCGGCCTGGTTGTTGAGCGGCGCGCCGGTGGCCGGATCCTTGAAGGGGATGAGGGAATCGGCGTACCAGCCCGCGCCGAGGGGCTGATTGGATCCGCCCCAGTTGGGGCTGCTCTGGTTGACGTAGACATAGCCTTCGACGTAGGGGTTATAGCTGGAGGCGGAAATGATGCCGGGTCCTTGCAGATCGGAGAGTGCGAGGTTGACGTTGGCCAGGCCGCCGGGTCCGCCGTTTACCGCGATCTGAAACGCGGTGTAGGCGTTCTGGGCGGAGTAAAGCTGCGCCTGGGGGGCGTAGCCGGGGGCGTCGAACATGCCGACGCGGCGCAGGCTGGGCACGGTCCACACCGCCGGTCCACTTTGCGCGAACATGGGCAGCGCGCCGGCCAGCAGGAGCAGAGAGCGGAAGATCAGTCCTTTAGGAAACACCTGTGATGCACCTCGTGAATGGAAAAGTCCGCGCGCGCGATGCCCGCCGTCCCGACACACCAATGCCGTGCGAGGCCGAGCCGCGAGATTTTCGAGTTACCGTCCGAACTGAAAAATGATTCGCCGGATCGCCGCGTCCGGGGGTGCTCAGGAACTTCTGAAGAAGGGAACAGCAACCACAACAACTACGGCGAGCAACAGCGGCGCGCGTTTAAGTCACAGGGTCGATGGTAGCGATTCAGGCGGGTACTCTGAATCGGGAAAGGGCCCTAGCCGCCCGCGCTTGTTACCTTAGCGGGCAAGTCACAGATTTGGAGGGAGATGGGATTTGTAACGAGGGTGAGCACCTGAGCCGGATTGCCGTGCGGGGAGCTCCGGCGCGCGAGGCCGGTCCGGAATGACGCATGATGGAACTTAGGGCGGTGATCCAACTCCGGGGAGTTAGTAAGCAGTTTGACGGCAAGCGCCGGGTGACGGCGCTGGAGGGGGTGGATCTTTCGATCGGGCGCGGGGAGATGGTTTCGATCGTGGGGCCATCGGGCTCGGGCAAATCCACCTTGCTGAACCTGATCGGGGGGCTGGACCGCCCCAGCGCGGGCGAGATCGAGATCGACGGGGCGGCGCTGTCGCAGTTGGACGACGACGGCCTGACGCGGGTGCGCCGGGACAAGATCGGATTCATTTTTCAGTTTTTCCATCTGCTGCCGACGCTCACCTGCCTGGAAAACGTCTCGCTTCCGCTGCATCTGCGGGGGTGGCCGCGGAAGAAGACGGAGCAGCGGGCGCGCGAGCTGCTGGATCTGGTGAAGCTGGGCGGGCGGCTGGACCACCTGCCGGACGAGCTCTCCGGGGGTGAGCGGCAGCGGGTGGCGATCGCGCGGGCGCTGAGCGTATTTCCGCCGGTTCTGCTGGCCGACGAGCCGACCGGGAATCTGGACAGCGCCACCGGCGGCGAGATTCTGCGGCTGATCCGGGATCTGCACGAGCGGCTGGGCTCGACGATTCTGATTGTGACGCACGACGCGGCGGTGGCCGGGAGCTGCGCGCGGACGATTCACATCCGCGACGGCCGCATCGTAGAGGATGTGCGCCGGTGATTCTGCTGCGTCTGATCAGTTGGCCGTACGCCCGGAAACATTTGTCGCGGATTTTGTTGACCACCGCCGGGATCATGCTCGGCGTGGGCGTATTTGTGGCGATGCACACGGCCAACCAGAGCGTGCTCGCCGCGTTCCGTTCGACCATCGACCGCATCGCCGGCCGGACGCAGCTTCAGATCTCGGCGGGGGAGCCGGGCTTCGACGAAGAGGTGCTGGAGCGGGTGCAGAACGTGGCGGAGGTGCGGGCGGCGGCGCCGGTGATCGAGGCGGCGGTGTCCACGGACCGGGGCAACCTGCTGATTTTAGGCGTGGACATGCTGGGGGACCGCAATCTGCGCAATTACGACCTGGAGGGCGCCGACGAATCGATCGACGATCCGCTGGTGTTTCTGGCGCAGCCGGATTCGCTGATGGTGACCAAGACGTTCGCGGCGGAGCGCAATCTGACGATCAACAGCCGCATCCCGCTGCGGACCATGGAGGGCGAGCGTGTTTTCGTGGTGCGGGGGATCATGAAGCCGGGCGGGCTGGCCAGCGCCTTCGGCGGCAACATCGCGATTATGGATATTTACGCGGCGCAGAAAGTTTTCGGACGGGGGCGGAAGTTCGACCGGATCGACGTCGCGCTGCGGGAGGGCGTAACGCTGGCTGAAGGGATCGCCAAGCTGCGCGCCGCCCTCGGGCCGGGGTTTCAGATCGAGCCGCCCAGCTCGCGCGGCGAGGAGTTCGAGGCGACCTCGCGGATCTACGAATTAGGCTCCGACATCACCAGCGTGTTCGCGCTGTTCATCGGGATGTTCATCATCTACAACACGTTTGCGACGGCGGTGACGCAGCGGCGCGCGGAGATCGGCATTCTGCGCGCGCTGGGCGCCACGCGCGGGCAGATTGGCGCGCTGTTTTTAGGCGAGAGTGCGATTACCGGCCTGGCCGGAACGCTGGCCGGGTTGGTTTTCGGAGCGCTGACGGCGCGGGCCATGACCGGCTACATCGGAGGGCTGCTTGAAGAAGTTTACGGAGTGGCGCAAAGCGCCGCGAGCATCGAAGTGGCGCCGTGGATCGCCGGCGCAGCGATCGTGATGGGCCTGGCCACCAGCTTGACCGCCGGGCTGATTCCGGCGCGGGCGGCGGCGATGGTGGATCCGGTGAAGGCGCTGCAAAAGGGGAGCTATCTTTCGCCCGGCGAGGGTGAAAATCGAACCAGAAGAAAATGGGCGATGGCGTGCGCGGCGCTCTCGATTCTGGCGCTGATGCTCAACCGCTACACGCCGGTTTTTTACGCGGGATATTTGCTGGCGGTGATGGCCGCGGTGCTGCTGGCGCCGTCGCTTTCGCTTCGGGTTTCGAAATGGCTGCGGCCGGTGTGGAAGCGGATCCGGCCGGTGGAAGGCGCGCTGGCGGCCGACAGCCTGATTCAAAGCCCGCGGCGCAGTTCGGGGACGGTGGCGGCGCTGATGTTGTCGCTGGCGCTGGTGATTTCGCTGGGCGGGCTGGCGCGGTCCAGCTACCGCTCGATTTCCGAATGGATGCGCATCGCTTTAAACCCGGATCTGTTCGTGACGACGGCGGAGAGCGCGACTGCGCGCAGTTTTGTTTTTCCGGCGTCGCTGGCCGGCGGATTGCGGAAGATCGAAGGGGTGGCCGAGGTGCAGCCGATGCGCAGCGTGCGGGTGATGGTGAAGAACGCGCCGGTGATGCTGGTGGCGGCCGATATCGAATCGCTGGCGCGGCGGGCGCGGCTGCCGGCGGTGGCCGGCGATGCGGAGCGGATGTACCGCCGGGCGGCGGCGGGCGAAGGCGTGATTCTGAGCGAAAACTACGCCCGTCTGCACGGCGTGCGATACGGCGAGATGATCGAGATTGCCGCGCCGGAGGGGATACTGCGGCTGCCGGTGGTGGGGGTGGTGCGCGATTTTTCCGATCAACAGGGCAGCATTCTGCTGTCGCGGGAGATGTTCTCCCGCTATTGGCACGACGACGCGGCGAATGTGTTCCGCATTTATCTGAAGCCGGGGGCAAGCGGCGCGGCGGTGCGGCAGAGAATCCTGGCGGCCTACGGCGCGCAGCGGCGGCTGTTCGTATTGACCAACAGCGATCTGCGGAGCTACGTGATCCGCGTGACCGACCAGTGGTTCGGATTGACCTACATCCAGATCGCGGTGGCGGTGCTGGTGGCGGTGCTGGGAATCGTGAACGCGCTGACGGTATCGATCCTCGACCGGCGCCGCGAGATCGGCGTGCTGCGGGCGGCCGGCGGCATGCGCCGCCAGATCCGGCAGACGGTGTGGATGGAAGCGCTCGGCATCGGCGCCATCGGCCTGGTGTTGGGGCTTTCGCTGGGCGCGGCGCAGCTTTATTACACCCTGGAGATCGCGCGGCGGGACCTGATCGGCATCGATATCGGCTACGCGTATCCGTTTCCGGTGGCGCTGGCGCTGGTTCCGGCGATTCTGGGCGCCGCATTTCTGGCGGCGCTGGCGCCGGGAGAAAGCGCGGTGCGGGGATCGCTGGTGGAGGCTTTGGAATATGAATAACCGATGGATGGCGCAACGCCTGGCGATCGCGGCGCTGGTTGCCGCAGTTGCGGCCCGGGCCGAGGATGCGCGGCGGATTGTGGAAGAGGCGCAGAAGCGGGCGCAATCGGCCTCGCAGCGCTACGAGGGGACCTTGCAGGTGATCGGCGCGGAAAACCGCATTGCGACGAAGCGCTGGGTGTTTGAACGGCTCGGCTCGTTTGGGCAGAGCAAGGCTCTGCTCCGCTTCACGGCGCCGCCGGAGGTGAAGGGAGTCGCGCTGCTGATCGTGAATCATCCGGATCGCGCCAGCGACCAATGGATGTGGCGTCCGGCGATCGGACGCGAGCAGCGAATCGCGCTGCAGGACCGCTCCACGCGCTTTTTCGGCACCGATTTCAGCTTCGAGGATCTGGAGGAGCGCGATGTGAACCAGTTCGATTACAAACTGTTGCCCGATGAGGGCGGCCAGTGGAAGATCGAATCACGGCCGCGCAAGCCGTCGCAATATACTTATTCGTATTTGTGGATCGATAAGAGCAATTACACGATCACCAGGGCGGAAATGTACAACAAAGCGGGCCTGGCGCGCGTGATCGATTACCGCGATTTCGAGCAGGTGCGCGGCATCTGGACCGCGCGCACCACCGAAGTGCTCGATGTGAAGCGCAAGAGCCGGACGATCCTCAAATTCGACAAGCTGGAATACGATGTTCCGCTCAAAGAGGATCTGTTCACGGTGGAAGCGCTGCGGCGGGAGTCATGATCCCGCTGCTGGCGTTGTTTTTGGCGCAAAATTTCGAGCAGCGCGGCTTTCTCGAAAACAGCACATTTGTTTATCCGGAGAGCGCGCCGAACGATCCCGCGCAGGTGGTGAACGATACGCTTTTCCGCTGGGAGGTTTCCTATAAAATCGCGCCGTGGTTTCAGTTGAACGGCGCCTTCGATGCCGAGACCGACACGCATCAGGAAGTGGAGCGCGCATTGCGGCTCGATGGGGCGGATCGCGGGATCAAGCGGCCGGCTTTCTCGTTTCGCCGCTACAGCGCGACCTTGCATAAGGGCCGATTTACGGCGGAGCTGGGTCGTCAGTTCATCCGCTGGGGCAAGACGGATATTTTGAACCCGGTGGACCGCTTCGCGCCGAAGGATTATTCCAGGAGCGTGACCGATCCGGACTTTTTGGGAGTGATCGCGGCGCGCGGCGTGGTTGAGTTCGGAAACGACAGCGTGGAGATGGTCTGGCAGCCCTATTTCACGCCGGCGAGGACGCCGCTGCTTGACCAGCGCTGGACGGTGATCCCGGCGGCGGCGCAAGGGATCGCGATCGAGGACCTGGGCGCGCGCTATCCCGGCAGATCGCAGTTCGGGGCGCGCTGGAATCACATCGC
>Ga0070738_10003235_pt1 | contig 21945 bp, 19 predicted proteins | sample Coa_R2_2_FD_66446 | JGI IMG/M metagenome (GOLD analysis project Ga0070738, IMG submission 66446) | Surface soil microbial communities from Centralia Pennsylvania, which are recovering from an underground coalmine fire - Coalmine... | ecosystem: Environmental > Terrestrial > Soil > Unclassified ... | reverse complement strand
TTTGCCCACCGATTGCAGCGTGTTCAGATGTTCCTCCGCCGCGCGATACTGCGCGTCGGCCTGCGCAAAAGCCACGCGCGATTCGTCCACCAGCCGCTGCGCCAGTGCGCCTTGCCTGAACAACTCCTCCCGGCTCTGCAGAACTTTGTTGGCGTTTTCGCGAGCCTGCCGCGCCGACTCCACATCGGTCTGGGCCTTTACCACCGCCTCTGGAACCGTCGCGCCTTGCGTGGAACGAAGATTCGATTCCGCCTGCTCCACTGTGCCCCGGCTCTCGTTAGCGGCATCGATAAGATCGCGGTTTTCCAGCACTGCTACCAGTTGCCCCTGCTTCACGTGATCCCCGCGATTCAGCAGGAACTGTTTGACGGGCGCCGCGATTTTGGGCATCAGGCTGGTTTGATTGATCGGGAAAAGCGCTCCGTCTCCCCGGACGATGCGCTGAATCGTTGCCTGTGTGACCGCCGTTACCTGCACCGGCGCGGGCGTTTCCGCTTCCTTCTCTTGCGGCTTTCCGCAGCCGGCGAGCACGATCAGAGGAACCAGGGCTAATAGAAGCTTTCGCGGCATATTCAGAAGCTTCCAGTCAGCGTTTGCAGATTGCTAAGAGCCAGCTTGTAGCGCACCATACCGTCATCGTACGCATTCCTGGCCTGGGTAAGGGCGGTCTGGGCGTCCACCAGTTCCAGGATCGTCGCCTCGCCGGCCTGGTAGCGCAGCGTATTGAGACGCAGGCTCTCGGAGGCTAGATCAACCGCGCGCCGCAGCAATTCCACCTGCTGCCGCGCTACCTGGGCTTCGTCGTAAAAGCCGCGCAGATTCCGGATGAGCGTGCGCTGTGCCGAGCTAAGCTCGACCGCGGCCTGATCTCGCTTGAGCTCCGCCTGCCGGACTTTGCTGCGGCGGATTCCCCAATCCCAAACCGGAATGGTCAAGGTTGCGTCCATGAAAAAACCGAGCGTTGGCACGGGGCCCAGGTCGAGATACGCGCGGTCGATACTACGCGGCAAAATGGCGTTGGCTTCAAGACCGTACACAAAGTCAGCGCCGAAAGAAGGCAGGTAGGCCTGACGCGCGACACTGATGTCCAAATTAGCCGCGCGCAAGCCCTGCATTGCCGCCGCCAGCGCCGGGTTCTCGCGGCCCGCCATGGTCTCCACGTCGGGAAGCGGCGGTAACGCAGCCGTTAAATCGAGATCGTCGACGATCGAGAAATTCTCGTTGAAGTCGCGGTACAAGAGCACCGCCAGGTCCAAGTGCGCGTTGTCCATGGCGAGCCGGGCATCGTTCAGGGCCTGCTGTTGAGTGTTGAGCTGTAGTTGTGATTTGACGGTATCGCTGTGCGCCACTTCCCCGCCTCGCTCGAGTTGCTGCGTCACATTGAGCGCCCGCTGCGCTTCGTCCACGGCTTGCTGCGCGGTCGCGTATTTGCGCTGGGCTGCGATCAATCCGTAATAAGCTTTGGCGACGGTGGGCGCCAAGCCTCGCCGCGCAATCTCCACTCGGGCTCTCGCGAGCGCTTCGGCCGCCGCCGCGCGTTTCACGCCGGTCTGTGTAAACGTGCCGGCCGAGAGATCTTGATGCATCACCGCCCACTCCCGATACACGTGGACGCCGTCTTGCGTCACATACCGCCCGGTCGGAATTTTTCCGTTGCCCTCCGTGTAGATCATTTCAGAGCGGCCTGAAAAAGATGGGTACAAGCCTTTGCGCGCCTGCAGATAATCCTGTTGCGCGACAGCCGCATCCGTCGTGGCCGCCAGCACCGTGGGATCGTTCTTGCCGGCCAGTCCCAGCGCGTCCTTGAACGTGATCGTGGCCGGCGGCTGTTCGCTCGGTTTTGGCTGTAGAGAAAAGTTGCTGGTCTGCGCGCAGGCGGACGCGATGCTCACAGCCATGAATGCAAAGCGAAAGTGCATGCCGGCTCCTCGTGTAGGCGTTCAGTGCGGCCTTGGGCCCATAGAGAAACGTAGCAGTTGAACCTTAAAATTCGCTTAAGGGCCGCCGGCCGGGGTATTCCCGTATCCTTAAAGACGAGAGCCAGAATTATGCGCATCCTGCTGGTGGAGGACGATCGCGAGATCGCCGAGTACATCGGGCGCGGGCTGGAGGAAGAGGGGAACCGCGTCACGCTGTGCTTTGACGGCGCGGCGGGACTGCGGGCCGCGCAGACCCCGGCCTACGACATTCTCGTGCTGGATGTGATGCTGCCCCTCCTGGACGGTATCGAACTGACACGGCGGCTGCGCGCCGCTAATATCGCGACGCCAATTCTTCTGCTGACCGCCCGCGATGCCGCTCAGGACGTGGTGCGCGGCCTCGATGCGGGCGCCGACGACTACCTCACCAAGCCGTTCTCTTTCGACGTTCTGCTCGCCCGTCTTCGCGCCAGGACGCGCGTAAATCAGAGCGCCGGGCCGGCGAAGCTCGAATATTCCGATCTCACCATCGATCCCGAGTCGCACCAGGCGTGGCGTGGAAAAACCGCCGTAAATCTCACGCGCACCGAGTTTGCAATCGTCGAGCACCTGATGCGCTCGGCCGGACGCGTAGTGCCGCGCGCACGCTTGATCGAGGCCGTCTGGGGCGCCGAGCGCGAGGTCGGGAACAATAACCTGGATGTGTTTATCCGGTTTCTGCGCGTCAAACTCGACGGACCCCACCATCCCAGGCTGATTCATACCGTGCGAGGGCTCGGCTACTGCTTGCGGGAGGAGCCGTGAAGATCACTTCCATCCGCTTCCGCCTCACTGCCTGGTATTTCGCTTGCTCCGCCGTATTTCTTGCGCTGTTCGCATTAGGCGCATGGTTCGCGATGAAGCGCAGCATGCAGGCCGCGGTGGATCACGATCTTCGGCAGCGCATCCTCGACGTCCGGCAATTCACTGCCCAGGAGCTGAAATTCGGACAGGCTGAGCTCTTGGAGGAGTTGCAGGAACATGCTCTTCTCGGTTTGGGAGGCGGGCTGCTGCAGTTATCCGACGGCGAAGGCCGCGTGCTTTTCCGGTCTGGCCGGCTGAAGAACACAAGCCTGGAACTCATCGCGCCCGCGGCAAGCGATAGCAGCATCGTGTCCGCTACCAAGCTCGCGGACGGCCAGCCAGTGCGCATCGCCGCGCAAAATATCGAGGTCGACGGCAGGCGCTTCCTGGTCCAAGTAGCTGAGCCGATGCGCGAGTTCGATGAATCGCTGAATCGTTTCGAAGAGGGCCTGCTGATTCTGGCGCCTTTGTTTCTGCTGCTAGCCAGCGCCGGGGGCTTTTGGATGAGCAGCCGCGCGCTGGCGCCGGTGGACCGGATCACGATGGACGCGCGTGCCATCAGCGTGACCAATCTCTCCAGCCGGCTCAAAATTCCAGCGGCCAAAGATGAATTACAGAGGCTGGCAGAAACCTTGAATGAAATGCTGGCCCGCATCCAGCGCGAGGTAAAGCGCATCGTGCAGTTCACCGCCGACGCTTCGCATGAGTTGCGCGCGCCGCTAACGCTGATTCACACCGCGGCCGAGTTTTCGCTTCGCCGCGACCGCACCCGCGAGGAACTGGTGGACGCGATGCGGAAAATCCTGCGGGAATCCGAGCGCACTTCGCGCCTGATTGACGACCTGCTGTTGCTGGCGCGGGCGGATTCCTATACCCACGAAGTCCCGCTTACCCCCACTGATGTGTCGTCCACCGGCCGTGACGCGGCGGAACTTGCAGCGACCCTCGCGCAGCCTAAAAAAATCCAGGTTTCTGCGGACATCCCCGATGCGGCGTTGATCGTGAACGCCAACGCGCAACTGCTCGAACAGCTCTGGCTCATCCTGCTGGACAATGCGGTCAAGTACACGCCGGATGGCGGGCAGATCCGCTTCTCGATGCAGCCTGTTAACTCCCACATGGAGACCACGGTCAGCGATACCGGAATCGGCATCGCGGCGAATGATCTGCCGCATGTCTATGACCGCTTCTGGCGGGCAGACAAAGTGCGGCCGCGCAACCGCGGCGGCGCGGGACTAGGGTTGTCCATCGCGCGCTGGATCGTGGAGAGCCATCGCGGCGAGATTCAGATCGATTCCGAACCCGGCCGGGGCTCGCAGGTTCGCGTCCGGCTACCGTTGGTGAATTGACGACACGTTGGTTCCGCCCGTGGCGGCCGGTTCGCTGTTTTTATGCCGGTGGAATTCCAGGCCGAATGACGGCTTGTCGCGCGACCCGGTAATCTTCACCGGAAGCTCCGCGCCGGCATCTTTCTTCTTGAAGAACGGATCGGCCGCCTTCAACAGAAAGGATTTGAACCCGGTCGTGGTCTGCGACAGTTTCGCGTCCAGCTTGGCGGTTCCGTGGAAATCCATGCTCTGATCTGCGAGATCGTAGCTGCCCTGCAACGCCACACGCACGCCGGGAACCGTAAACGACAGTTTTTCAAAACTCGCCACGCCGTTGCCCAGTTTAAATTGACCCGCAAAGTCCGAAGCGACGGTATCGTCCGGCGGCGCCTTGGGATCTCCCTGGCCGCGGTGGCTCAACTTATTGACCTTATCTTGGATGTCCGTATTGGAAAAATGAGCAGACTCGGCCGTAAACGCACCCGCGAGTTTCATTTTTTTCGAGATGTCTACATCGCCGGGAGGGATCAGCAGCTTGGCGCGAAAGCTGATTGCGCCCGACATGGTTGGATTGCGCCCCTTAACGCCCAATCGCAACATGTCCTCCAGCCGGCCGTGTTCCACCACGTCCAGCGCGATCGCTTTGCCGTTCCCGCCCATCTTTCCTTTCACAGCGCCGCGGGCAATTACGGAACTGCGGCCGAAATGCGCGCGTACTGGCTGCAAGAGCGTATTGCCGTCCGTGCCATCCACCACCGCGTCGAATTCCGTCGTCAGATGGAAGCGATTGCCGCTTACATCCAGCGCGAAATCGGGCGTGTCTGTGGTGCCATGAACTTGAATGCGCTCCAGTACTCCCTGGTAAGTTCCTTGCGACGACAGCGTGCCGGAAATACCTTTTAGCGAAGAGAGATCGGCCTTTTGAAACGTGTAGGACCCCTCCACTGGAGTAGCGCGCGGCTCCTCGGTTCGCCACGGCCCGAATTTGCCGCTGGTTTCGATCTCGCCGGGAGGCTTGGCGTTGACCAGCCTGGCGCGGAACGGTGTGGCTGACGAAGACCCGGCGTCGTGCAAAACCAGATGGTGGATTTCCCAGACCAGCGGATCTTTGTCGGGATCGTTGGGCAGCGTCTTGAGAACGGCTTGTTCGGAGATTAGCTCGTCGATTACAAATCGGGGCGGGTGCGCGGCTCCCGAAGTTAACGGTTGCCGGCCGCGCTCCGATTTTGGTGGAACCTGGACCTCCAACCCCTCCAGCCGCACCTGGTTAATGTGGCCGGCCAAGAGCGCGAGCAGTCCGGTATGCGCCGAAACGCTGCGAATCGAAATCAACGGTGGCAGGTCGGTCCGCCCACGATAGTGCAAGACCAGCCCCTCTCCCGCCATGTGAAAATGCGGGAACACCACCACCGAAAGACTCTTCATCTCGAGATCGCTGCCGAAGGTTTCCTTCAGAGCTCTAATTGTGCGATCGCGTACGATTGCGGAAAGCGCGCGGTTGCACGCGAATGCGGCGGCGATGGCTGCTGCAAGGACGACAGTGGCTATAGTTGCCGTCCAGATCAGGATCCGGGCTCGGCGTGACGCGGGCATCCGCGCGCATTATTGCAATTGACCAACCAGCGCGAATTGGAACGGTTTCCTTGTGAAAGCATGGAATTTAGACAAAATCCCTGCCGTGCCTTTTGCGTCGCACCTGTCCGCCGGTAATAAGTACTTGCCCGTACGCAGATGCCGCGGAAAACCGTTCACGACACCACGCGAAAACGCGTTCGGCTACTTGTGTTGCGTTTCCCAGTCGTACTGAATCTGCGGATCGTTGTAGGGAATCCGCCCCTCGTCCTGTGGATCGTAGAACCGGTCCGTCACATAGACGAGCAGCGCGGGATCAGTCCCGATTACCTTATACCCGTGTCCAACGCCAGGAGGAACCAGCAATTGCCATGGGCGCAGAGCGCCGAGATATAGCGTGTTCCGAGCGCCGAACGTAGGCGACTGCTTGCGCAGATCCACCAGCGCCACTTGCAGCATCCCGCCCACGGGAACCCAGCAGTCCGTCTGCCGGCGATGAAAATGGAATGCCTTAATGGTGCCAGGATAGCTGAGAGCGGCGGACACTTGTGTGCTCTCCTTGGGAAAATCCTTGGCCAATCCCTGACCCATGCGAAGCACTTCCAGAAAATACCCCCGGTCATCCGGCCAGATTGTAATCGGCTGGGCTCGGACTCCGGCAATCAAATCCTTGGAATCGGGCGCAACAATGACCTTACCGATCCCTTTTTCACAAGTTGGCGTATCCAACTCGAGATTCATCGCCCCCGGCGCGCTCATAGGCTCGTCCCTGACGCCAACTCCGCCGCTTCGGCCTCTTCCGGCGCGCTACGGGCGCGGCTTCGAGCCACCAGATTGCCCGCGCGCAGTAGCGAATCAAAAGTGCCCGCGTCCGTCCACCAACCTTCCAGGTGCGCGTAGGTCATCGTTCCTTCACCGATATATGCGTTGTTGACGTCGGTAATCTCCAGTTCGCCACGGTGCGACGGCACCAGCGTGCGGACCTTGTCGAACACCGTGCCGTCGTACATGTAGATTCCAGTCACCGCGTAATTGGATTTCGGGTTCTTGGGCTTTTCCTCGATCCCTATAATTCGCCCGTCGCGCAGCTCAGCTACGCCAAAGCGTTCGGCATCGGAAACTTCCTTCAGAAGGATCTTAGCGCCGGCCGCTTGCCGCCCAAAGTCCTCCGCTGCTTGCCGGATATTTCCCTCGATAATGTTGTCGCCCAGAATGACGCAGATCTTGTTGCCGTCGGCGAAGTGCTCGGCAAGTGCCAGAGCGTCGGCGATGCCGCCCTCGCCTTCCTGGTAGGTGTAATCGATATGTTTGAGGCCGAATTCGCGGCCATTCGCCAGCAGCCGCAAAAAATCGCCCGAGTTGCGCCCTCCGGTCACGACCAGAATTTCCTTGATCCCCGCCTCCACCAAGGTCTGGATCGGGTAGTAAATCATCGGCTTGTCGTAGATCGGCAGCAGGTGTTTGTTGGTGATTTTGGTCAGCGGAAATAAACGGCTGCCCGTGCCGCCGGCCAGCACGACGCCCTTCAAGCCCGCACCTCGGGGGTAGTAGTTCGCATTATCTCCATGATACATTGGCAGGCCTGAAAATCACCCGGAGACGCATGCTCGGCTGTATGACCGTCATAAAACGGCCGTTTTTTGCGTCCTCTAACTGAGGCTGGAGGGCGAATCGCCATTAGTTGTAACAGCGAGTAACGCGCGAAAAACACTTACGGCGCATGTTAGGTGCAAATGCTCCCCGCATCTAACTTTGCGACATGACATCAACTAAATCCCTCACAGTACTGGTGTGTGGCTTGTTGTTTTGCCGGGCAATGAACGGACAAATTGGTGGCGCTCCTGCCCAGACGCCGACGCCCCGGGCCGAACCGCTTCCCATCTCAGGACGCCAGCAAAGCGGCGCCGTCGTACCTGTGGAGAGCCCCGCCGCTGGCGCCGGCGCTGCTACTTCCGTTAACACGATCAACTCCACGCTTCAGGTTCAGGGCAGCTTCCAAGGCAGCGTGGCAACTGGAACGGTAAGCCCGCAGCCGCTCGCGCTGACCCTTCAAGCTGCGCTACGCCGCGGCATGCAATACAACTTAGGTGCAATCACCACGGGAAATGTGAACCGGCAGGCCCGCGCCCAGAGGCTCGCGGCCATTGCCCAACTGCTGCCGGACATTACCGGGAGTGTCGGGGCGGCCGTGCAGCAGATCAATCTGGCTGCGCAGGGCCTGCGCTTCAACTTGCCCATTGCCGGATTTCACTTTCCCTCCGTGGTCGGGCCTTTTAACTATTTCGATGCAGCCGCGAATTTTAACGAGAGCGTCAGCCTGACCGGAATCCGTAACTGGCAGTCGGCAAGACAGAACGAGCGCTCGGCCGAACTCTCGATGCGCGACGCGCGCGAGCTGGTGGCGCTGGCCGTAGCCGGATCCTATCTTCAGATCCTCGCCTCGGCTGCGCGCATCCAGACCGCGAACGCCCAAATCGATACCGCCCAAGTTGTCTACCGCCAGGCAGTAGACCGGAACCGCAGCGGTTTAAACGCCCGCATCGACGTGAATCGCAGCCTGGTTGAACTACAGATCCAGCAGCAGCGCCTCACCTCTTTGACTAACGAAATGGAAAAACAGAAGCTCACGCTGGCGCGCCTGATCGGTCTTCCGATGGCGCAAGCGTTCACCTTGGCGGACATGATCCCGTTTCGCGAACTTCCTGCGCCCGACGTGAATGCCCTGATCCAGCAGGCGCTCTCCACCCGGCCCGACGTTCAGGCCGCCGGCGCGCAGGTAAGAGCGGCCGAGCTGGCGCGCAGCGCCGCTGTCGCCGAATATTATCCATCGCTGGCTGTTACGGCTGATTATGGCGCCACCGGGGTAAATCCGTCCCGGCAAGCGCACGGCACATTTCTCGTCGCCGGCAGCGTGATCTTCCCGATTTTTCGTTCCGGCCGCATTAGCGCCGATATCGCGCAGGCCGATGTCGCGCTCGCCCAGCGGAGGGCCGAGTACGAAGACACCAAAGGGCAGGCCGAACAGGATGTCCGGACATCCGCGCTCGACCTCGCCGCTGCATCACAGCAGGTACGCGTGGCCGATTCGAATCGCGGACTCGCGGCCGAGACCTTGCGGCAGGCTCAGGACCGCTTCCGCGCCGGTGTAGCCGACACCATCGAGCTGGTGCAGGCCCAAGAGTCGGTCGCGACCGCCGAGCAAGATTACATCAGTGCGCTGTACGCCCTGAATCTCGCCCAGGTCAGCCTGGCGCGAGCCGTCGGGCAGACCGAACAAGGAGTCGTTCGCCTAGTACAAGGACATTAACTTTATGCCGGATGAGCAGGCCATACACCCACCGGATTCAGAAATCGCCGAGCTGCGGGAGCAAGTGCGCCGCCTGCGCGAACAACAGGAGCAGCAGCAGCGGCAGCTCTCCAGTGGGAATGGCCATTCTGATAACCAGCGGCAAAATGAAGGGAAGCCGCCGGACGAAGCAGAAGGACGCCAACCCAAGAAGCGCCATCCCCTTCGGAATGCAATCTTAATTTTCGTTGGCGCCGCGATTCTCATCGTCGCTGTCCTATGGTGGCTGCATTCGCGTAATTACGAAAGCACCGACGACGCCACGGTAGAGGCCCACATCACCGGTCTGGCTGCGCGCGTCACAGGCATCATCACGGCCGCGTATGCGGATCAGAATCAATATGTCAAAGCGGGCCAGGTTCTCGTGGATCTCGACCCGCGCGATTATCAAGCGGAGCTCGAACAGGCCCAGGCGCAGCTCGCTCAAGCACAGAATCAGACCGTGGCCGAGCAGCCCAACGTGCCCGTTACGCAGACCACCACGCAAACCAATATCGCAACCTCGAACACGGAAGTATCCGGCGCGCAGGCCGCGCTGGCCGCCGCGGAGCGCAACTATGACGCTGCCGTGGCCCGCATCCGCGAATCGGAGGCGACCAGCGCTAAGGCCCAAGCCGACGTGGACCGCTACCGGCCGCTCGTCGAGCGTGACGAAGTGCCGCGCGAGCAGTTCGATCAGGTAGTCGCCACTGCGAAGGCGCAAGCCGCCATGGTTGCCGCCAACCGCGAGAGCGCGGAAGCCGCGCGTCGCCAGGTAGATCAAGCCCGCGCGCAAGTCGTTCAAGCGCAGCAGCGGGCTTCGGAAGCCGCCAAGAACGCCCCGCGTCAGATCGCCATGCAGCGTGCGAATCTGGCCAGCCGCGAATCGGCCGTGCAAGCCGCCCGCGCGGCCGTGGATCGCGCGATGCTGAATCTGTCGTATTGCAAAATTACGACGCCGCTCAGTGGCATCATCGCCAAACGTATGGCCGAGGTCGGCCAGGGCGTCACGCCCGGCCAGCAGTTGTTCCTGATCACCGAAAGCGGCGACCTTTGGGTAACTGCGAACTTCCGCGAAACCCAGTTGCGCCGTATGCGTCCCGGCCAGAGCGCGCGCATTCACGTGGACGCGCTCTCAGCCGACTTCGATGGCTACATCGAGAGCATGCCCGCGGCAACCGGATCCGTCATGGGCCTGCTGCCGCCGGAAAACGCGACCGGCAACTTCGTGAAAGTGGTGCAACGGCTGCCGGTCCGGATTCGCTTCAAACCCAACCAGAGCGGCCTCGAGCGGCTGCGCCCCGGCATGTCGGTCGAGCCCAAGGTCGCCGTCGGGTAACCTTCATGCCGGACCCTCAGGAATCGCAGGGGTGGCATCCCGGGCACAACCCCTGGGCCGTCGCGCTCACCGTCACGCTCGCGACATTTATGGAGGTGATGGACACCTCCATCGCCAACGTGGCGCTGCCCCATATCGCCGGCGGACTTTCGGCGGGCGTGGACGAGTCCACCTGGGTTCTCACCAGCTATTTAGTGTCGAACGCCATCGTGCTCCCCATCTCCGCCTGGATGAGCGATCGCTTCGGCCGCAAGCGTTTCTATATGACTTGCGTAGCCTTGTTCACCGCCAGTTCATTCCTGTGCGGCTTGGCGCCCAGCCTTGGGATGCTGATCTTCTTTCGAATCCTGCAAGGGCTTGGGGGCGGCGGACTGGGCCCGAGTGAACAAGCTATCCTGGCCGATACCTTCCCGGCCGCCAAGCGCGGCATGGCCTTCGCGGTCTACGGAATGGCGGTAGTGTTGGCGCCGGCCATCGGACCCACCCTGGGCGGCTGGATCACCGACAATTACTCCTGGCGGTGGATCTTCTACGTCAACGTTCCCATCGGCATCCTGTCGCTGTTCCTCAGCAGCTTCATGGTCCACGATCCGCCGCACATCAAGAAGGCCATGCAAGCCACCAAGAACGCGCCCGTGGACTTTCTCGGTCTCGTTCTCGTGGCCACCGGGCTCGGCGCATTGCAGGTTGTCCTCGACAAGGGCCAGCGGGACGACTGGTTTGCTTCGCGCTTCATCACCAGCTCCGTGCTTCTCTCCGGCTGTGCCCTGGTTGCCTTCGTATTTTGGGAATGGAATAACCGGCACGCCATCGTCAACCTGCGTCTGTTCCAGAATAAGAGCTTCGCCGTCGCCTGCGTGCTCATGGCGATGATCTTCGCTGCGCTGTTCGGAAGCACGGTCCTGCTCCCTGAATTCGTCCAGACCGAGATGGGCTACACGGCCAAGCTGGCCGGAGAAGTCTTGTCGCCCGGCGGTTTCGCCATCATTCTGATTCTTCCAATCGTGGGCCGCCTGGTCACCCGTATCGACGCACGCTATCTGGTGGCGGCAGGGCTGCTGATCAGCGGCCTCGCGCTCTACCACATGACCGATCTGTACCTGGGCGTGAGTTTCCGCACGTTGATCTGGTGGCGCATCTTCCAGGCTTCCGGTATGGCTTTCATCTTTGTGCCCGTGAACACGATCTCCTATACCGACATGAAGCCCGAGCAGAGCAATCAGATTTCGGCCATGGTGAATTTGATGCGGAATATCGGGGGAAGCGTTGGGATTTCGGCCGTCACCACGTTGGTGGCGCGGCGCCAGCAGGTGCATCAGAATTATCTGGCGCAGCACACTTATGAATACAACCCGCGGCTCCAGCAAACGATTGCGCAGATGTCCAATCGGATCGGCGCCCAAAATGGACCCGCCCAGGCTGTGCGCGAATCGTACCAGCTGATCTACGCGACCCTGCAGCGCCAGGCCGCTGTCTTGGCCTATATCGACGCGTTCTGGATCATGGGGACCGTGTGCCTGCTGGCGATTGGAGTTTTGTTCTTCGCCAAGAAGACCAAGCCGGGCCAGGCGGCGATGGGACACTGAGCGCCTCTATACTCAGAGTGTGCTCCGTCGTGCGCTGCGTTCAGCGTGCCCCTACATTCTGCTTTTCCTCGGGTTGTCCGTCGTCTATCACTCTAATCTGCGCCCGATTCCTTCCGGCGATTCGCTTTGCACCTCGCTGCTGCCGCTTTCGATTCTCCTGGATCACTCCGTCTTGCTGGACCGCTTCGGCCCCTGGCTGTTCTCGCATGTTCCCTACACCCGCGAGGTAATCCGTCTCAAAGCGGGACATTATTTCAGCGGATATCCGATCGCCGGCGCAGTTTTTGTGACACCGCTCTATTTGCCGCTCCTTCTCGTGCCGCGCATCCATCAGTGGGATCCGGGCTCGCTGGTCGCGCTGGCGCGCATCCTGGAAAAATTCGCCGCCGCGGCCATCGCCGCTTTTTCCGCTGTCGTGATGCTGGCCCTATTGAGACGAATCACCAGCCGCTACTGGGCCTGGCGCTTGACGCTCGTATACGCGCTGGCGACCGCCACCTGGTCGATCGCCAGCCAGGCGCTCTGGCAGCACACCACAGTGGAACTCGCCGTAACCGGCGCATTCTTTTTTCTGGAATCCTGGTGGCGCACTCGAGCCGGCCATGCTCTCTGGTGGTGCGGCGTTTGCGCCGGCGCCGCCCTGATGATCCGCCCGGGCGAGGTGGTATTGCTGGCCGCGCTCGCCGTCGCTTTGCTCGCCGGTCGCGCGAACCTCGCCGACTATGCGCGGCTCATCGTGCTGCCGCTGCTCGGCGGAGTGCTCGCGCTGGCGTACAATCTGAATTTTTTTGACAATCTCACCGGGACCTACACCTTCGGCATGTGGGCTGGATCGGCCGTCAATGGTGTCATTGGCCTGCTCGTAAGCCCGGGACGCGGCCTGCTGATCTACATGCCCGTCGCGATCTTCGCGCTCGGCGCGTTCACCCCTATGGCTGCGGATGCGCGCCGCAAATTCGCTCCCCTGGTCGCCGCGGGTGTGACATTCGCGGTTCTCCATTTCCTGGTCGTCTCGCGAGTGAATCTCTGGTGGGGCGGCTACTGCTGGGGCCCGCGCTACCTGACGGAGATCCTTCCTGCCCTAGTGATGTTGATGGCCCTTGGGTCCGCCGCGCTGGATCGTTCCTGGATAAAGCGTTCCCTCGCTGTCGTCGCGCTTTATTGCGTTTTCATTCAAGTGCTCGGCGCCTACTTCTACCCCAACGGCCACTGGGACAATACGCCGGTTCCAGTGGATCAAGCCGGCTACCGCGTCTGGAACTGGCGCGACAATCCCATCCACCGGACCTTGACAGCCGGCCCGCTCCCGCAGCCTTACGAAATCGTCGGTGCCGCGCTTACCGGTGGCATCTCCGCCGGATCGCGAAAGATGCACGAGGCCGGAGTCAACCTCTACTGAAACGTCCTTCGCCCCGCGCCGAGCATCCACAGCGCGCAGGACGCCGCCGCGACCTCGGCGAATTAACATGCTGCGGCGGCGCTCCGTTGTGCGCGTTGCAATAGCGGGTGCAGTAACATGAAAAATCAATGTCTGCATCGCTAACCGAAGTGGCGGCCCAAATCCGTCTGCTCTTAATGGATGTCGACGGCGTCCTAACCGATGGCAAACTGTACAACGTTCCGGACCCAAACGGCAATATGGTCGAAACCAAAGGCTTCGACACTCAGGACGGTGTCTCGCTGCAATGGCTGTCCTGGAACGGGATCCAAACCGGCGTAATCAGCGGCCGCGTTTCTCCGGCTACCGAAACCCGTGCGCGCCAGTGCAACATGACCTACATCTATCAGGGGCATTTGGAAAAGATCCCGATCCTCGAGGAGATCCTGAAAACTTCGGGATTCGCCGGGTCACAAGTGGCATATGTCGGCGATGACCTCACCGATGTAGTGGTAATGAATCGCGTCGGCTTGAGCATCGCGACCGCGAACGCGCGCCCGGAGGTGAAGCGCTCGGCTATGCACGTTACCGAGCATCCCGGGGGTAAAGGAGCCGTGCGCGAAGTAGCGGAACTTCTCCTGAAAGCGCAAGGTCATTGGGACGGCCTGCTTAAAAAGTACGAGGTCCGATGAGCGCCGAACGCGTGGGTTTGATGGTGATCGCGCGCTCCGGCACCGGAGTTTTGCATGAGTTGACCGGCGTCATCGCGCGCCACCAGGGCGATATCGCTCTGGTCGAGATCATCGAGCATTTGCCCGAATCGCGCATCTATTTCGAAGTGGATCTGCCGGGCAATGCCGCCTCATTGCAGGCCGGGCTTGAGGAACTGGCCGCCGTGCGCGAGGTGACGGTCGTTAAGACCTTTCAGAAGATCTACGGCAAACGAATCATCATCGTCGGCGGTGGCGCGCAGGTGGGCCAAGTCGCGATCGGCGCGATTTCGGAAGCGGATCGCCACAACATCCGCGGCGAGCACATCTCCGTCGATACCATCCCGCTGGTTGGTGAGCAGCCCTTGGCGGATGCCGTTCGCGCCGTCGCGCGTCTGCCCCGGGCTCGCGCTCTCGTCCTGGCCGGTTCGCTGATGGGAGGCGAGATCGAAAAGGCAGTGCGCGACGTTCGTTGTCAAGGCCTGCTGGTGATCAGCCTCAATATGGCGGGCAGTGTTCCCGACGCGGCAGACCTGGTGGTTACCGATCCGGTGCAGGCGGGCGTGATGGCTGTCATGGCCGTAGCCGATACTGCCAAATTTACAGTAGACCGCTTGAGCCGCCGGGTGTTCTAATCCTGCGGCCGTGGCTCCCGGTGCTCAAAAAGACGCCGCGGATGCGGCGATTAGAATTTTATAAATTTGAATGTAGCGCAAGCGCGCGCCCGGTGGATCGTGAATCGAGATGCTTAACGCCGCCGTCAATACCTGAAGAAATTCATCCACCTCCTCCAGGCGCTTTTGGCACGGCGGGCAGACCAGCAAGTGCTCCTCCACGAACTCGCAGTCTGATTCGGACGAGATCCCCATCGCATAGCGCTCGAGCATCTCATCCCTAGGATGGCTAGCAACAGTGTTCATAACTGAACCTCCTCGGCGGCCGGAACTGGTCACCGAGTGCTTAGCTTCGAGGGACCTTTAGATGGCCGGCGACGATTCTATTCGCCTGAGTGGGCCACGCTACTGGAACTTCTCAAAAAAACTGACCGCAACCCGTTTTTCTGCAGCTTTCGCTGCCCCATTTCGCCGAAACGGGCCTTGGCGCGCGACTTCAACAACCGGAACTGCGTATCCGTCAGACCCATTTCCTCGCAGATCTGTTCCTGGCCCTGTTCCTTTAAGTAGAATCGCGTCAATATGTTCCGGTCGCGCTCCGACATCTCCCGCAGCACCTCCAGCATCAGGGCGATCTTTTCCCGAAAGGCCGCGCTCTGTTCCGGATTCCTCCGCGCATCCGCAACGCGCGAGTTCAGGTCCAGGTTAAGGTGGTCCCGGCGGCGGTGCACCAAGTGGTCGATATGCGCGGCCACCTGCCGCCGAAGCACAGTCCGGATGAATCCCATCAGCCGCTCGGGCTCCCTTAAGTCCCCGCGCCGTATCGCCTTCACCACGATCAAAAAAGTGTCGTGAATCTTGTCCTCGATCTCCTGCCCCCCGAGTTGCCGGCAAAGATAAAAACGAACCCCCTTCGCAAACAGGCGGTACAGTTCTTCCATGCCCGACTCATCGCCGCCGTGGATCCGATCCACCAACTCGGCCCAATCCACCGAACTGGCCACCTCGCCTGATTCAACCGGCTGGCGCTCGCCCGGCCGCTCCTTTTCGGCGTTATGTGCCGGCACGGAACAGCGCTGCTCCACCCGTTTCCTCTGGAGTTGGGTCGTGCTGCGCGCTCGCCTTCCGATAGTTGCAACCATGTCCGATACTCCTTATCCAAAAAATCGTTTGTAGATAATGACAAAGAAGCTTGAGGTCAGCGCGCGCGGCACGGACAGCCCACCGCGGTAGCTCACGCACGGCGGAGCAACACTTCTTTTTCCTGGATTTCCTACAGCGAGGCGATCGGATGGCACGTCGGACAACGCGCCACCAACTGTTACCAACCAGTCAGGCTTGTAGCCCTGGGGAAAGCACTTAGTCCGCCAAACAAATTGGGCCCATATCCGATCCCTTGACCTTCTTCTCGGTGTCCGGCTTAGGCCGGTTCGGGGCGCGCTGCAAAGGCGATGCCAGCTCGCCGGCGCATTGCGCTTTCAGAGGCTTTCACGACGCGATCCAACCATGCCGGAAATCGCTGAAGCGCCCAGCTCCGTTGGCGCCAGTGGGGCCTAGACGTATCGGTGCCCCAACAAGGAATAGCGTATTGGGTGTAAACCCGAACCGAGTGGTGAAAACCCCCGAATTGCCGCTGTGGACCGCCCATGGCAGCAACGCCGCGCCAGCACTTCGAAGATTAGCGCCGTCCTTTATTCAGGCGTATTCCCGTGCGTTGCGGCGTATTCCGGCCCGGTGTACCCGAATTATTAAGGCGTGGGCGCTGCTTTCTGATAAAAATCCGCCATCGATTTGTGCAGATTGTCCAGGCAGCTCTTCCGCGTGTACAGCATGTGCCCGGCTTCGCAATAAGTAAGACCGATGTGGCTGCTCAATGAGGGCTGCAGCCCGATATGGTTCACCGTATATTCCGTGGCGAAGAACGGCGTCGCTAGGTCGTAGTAGCCATTGGCGATAATGACCTTCAGGTTCGGATTCTGCGTCATCGCCTGCCGCATCATCTCGGCCGTATTCAAATACCGGTTCTCGAATCGCGAATAGCTCCAGGGCCGCACTTTATCCGTGAGAGCTTCGTAGGTGAGATCGCTCTCGTATTTCAAATCCTTGCGGACGTATTCATTAAAAACCGCGGTAAACGGCCCCTGCACCGACGCATAACTAGGGTCGTATTCCGGCCGCTCGCCGGCTGAATCCAGGTCCGCACCCTCGATCCGGCTGTCGTAGCGCCCCACCGTCTTGCCTTCCTTGCGCAAAAGTTCCTTGGTAAAGCGCTGGATCGGGATCCGCAAGTTCGACTCCTCGATGTATTCCTCCGATAACCCGGTCAGCCTCGCTAACTGTTTGACCACCTGCGCTCGCTCCTGCGCCGCCAATTTATCGCCCTTCATTAGCGCCACATTGTATTCATTCGCCGCGAACCGGCGCGATTCTCCGACCGCCTTTTCCAAATCAGCCTGCAGATCCTTCGGCAATTTCTTGTGATACCAGGCCGTGGCCGTGTAGCTCGGCAAATACAGCGCATACGGAAGATCGTTGCCCGCGTTGAAAGAAATGGTTTCGAAGTTGAGCACGCTCGAAATCAGCGTTATACCGTTCAAATAGATGCCGTCGTTGTCCAGCAGATATTGCGACAGGGCGGACGCGCGCGTCGTGCCGTAGCTTTCGCCCGCCAGAAATTTCGGCGAATCCCAGCGCTCGGCTCGCACCAGGTAAAGCCGGATGAACGCCGCAACCGACTGCAGATCGCCCTCAAAACTGTGAAACTCGGCAGGATTTACGCCCGGCGCCGGCCGGCTGTACCCCGTCGACACCGGATCGATGAAAACTAAGTCCGTAAATTCGAGCGCCGTGTCGTCGTTGTCCGCCAGGCGATAAGGCGGCGCCGGCTGATCGCCTTCCGCCGTCATTTGCACCCGTTTGGGTCCGAGCGCGCCCATATGCAGCCAGATAGAGGCCGAGCCTGGGCCGCCGTTAAACGAAAACGTAATCGGTCGCTTGGAATGATCCTGCACGTCGCTGCGCATATAAGCCACGTAGAACATGCTCGCCCACGGCTTCCCATCATCTTTCTTCAGCACCAACGTGCCTGCGGTCGCCGTGTAAGGGATCTTTTGTCCCCGGATCGTGATCTCGTGCTCGGTCTTGGATGTAGTTTCCACCGCGGGCGGCGCCGGGAAACGGTCGCTGGCCGGCATGGACGCGCCCGTCTCCGCCTGCGCCGTTTGAGCGCCTCCGCCGCGCCCTCCGCGCCCCGGACCTTGCGCATAAGCTCCGGACATGATCAACAGAGAAGCAGCGAACAGCGGCAGCGAGTGGAGACGCACGGCAACCCTCCCTTTCAAGATCCGATCAGGACTATGTATCCGATCAGGACTATGTTACCTTGACGCCCACGTCTCCGTGGTGTCACCCTCGCATGCTAAACTCACCTCAAAGCTCTCCATGCTGTTGCCCTACGTGCATCGCGTCTCATCGGGCGAGCATCTTTCGCCGGAAGACGCGCGAGCCGCCATGCTGGCCATCCTGGAAGGCGAATCCACCACCGCTCAAATCGCCGCCTTCTTGGTCGCGCTCCGAATGAAAGGCGAACAGCCGCAGGAATTGCTCGGTTTTGCCCGCGCCATGCGCGAAAAGAGCGCTCGTGTCCACCTGGACCTCGATTCGGAGCCGCTGCTCGACACCTGCGGCACCGGCGGTGACGGCAGCGGAACCTTCAACATCTCCACCATTGCGGCGCTGGTAGTCGCCGGCGCCGGCGTCCGAGTCGCCAAACACGGCAACCGTTCTCTAGCGGGCTCCTGCGGCAGCGCCGATTTACTCGAAGAATTCGGCGTTAAGCTTCTGACGTCGCCCGAAACCGCCGCCCGCGCCATCCGGCAAGTGGGAATCGGTTTTATGTTTGCGCCCGCCTTTCATCCCGCTATGAAACACGCGCAACCGGCCCGCACGGAACTCAAGATGCGCACCGTGTTCAATCTGCTCGGCCCGCTGGTCAACCCGGCTCGCCCCACGCACCAGTTGATCGGCGCTCCATCGCTTGAAACTGCCGGCCTGCTCGCGCAGGCATTAAGCCAACTCGGCTCCGAGGGCGCGTTGATCGTCCACGGCTCCGACGGGCTGGATGAAGTAACCACCACCGGCTGCACCGAGGTGTTCGAAGTAGCTCACGGGCGCGTGCGCCGCTTCGCCTGGCAGCCTTCCGACTTCGGTGTAGAGCCTTCGCGCCCTGAGGATCTGGCAGGCGGGAACCTTGCCGAGAACCGCCGCATCGCCGAATCGATTCTGCACGGCGAACGCGGTCCCCGCCGCGATATCGTATTGGTGAACGCCGCAGCCGCTTTGGTCGCCGCTGGCGTGGCTGAGAACCTGGCCCAAGCCATGCGCCGCGCCGCCGAGTCGCTGGATTCCGGCGCGGCCCGCCAAAAGCTCCACGCGCTGGCCCAGGTCAGCGGCCGTTAAGCACGTATTGCGCCAGCTGCTGCATGTCGTCCACCATCAGATCCGGCGGATCCTGCTCGAAAGTCTCCGGCTGAAATCCGTATGTGACCCCGCACGCCATTACTTGCGCGTTGCGCGCCGTACGGACGTCGACGTTGCTGTCGCCCACCATCATGGCGCGCTCTTTTTCAACGCCGCTTTCTTCGAGCAACCTGAGAATTCCCACCGGGTCCGGCTTCTTTTGCTCGAAGCTGTTGCCGCCATAGATGCGGAAAAAGTGCGAACCTAATCCCAGCCCCGCCACCAGCGCCTCGCTGAACCGCACCGGTTTGTTGGTCAGAACCGCCATCCTCGTGCCGGCGTCGTGCATGCGATCCAGCGCCTCGCGCACGCCCGGATAAAGATACGTGTTATCCAGCATGTGCTCGCGATAATAATCCAGAAAATAGCGCAGCGCGGTCTGCACCTCCGCTTCGCTGGCGTCGGGACCCAGCGCCCGCCGCATCAACACCGGCGCGCCGCTGCCCACGTAAGACGCCACCAGATCGGCGGAGATCGGCGCCAGGTCCATGTGCGCGCGCGCCGCGTTTACCGAGTGCACCAGGTCCAGTTTGGAATCGATCAGGGTGCCGTCCAGATCGAAAATCAACAGCCTCATTCCCGCCGCAAGCCCCCAGCCTCGCGTGCGGGATGCCGCTCCGACCATGCCTTCTGCACTTTCTCCTGCGCGTCGCGGAATGAGTCCTTGATATCGTGCGGCGTCATTGCGGCCAACACGCCAGCGACATCGGTGATGTAAGGCAGCAGTTTCGAATCCACCACGGAACGCGGCGGCGGCGAAGGAGCGAACGCCAGCAGCACCGTCGCCATTGCCGCGCAGATGACGAACCCCCGGACCATGCCGAACGCCCCGCCCAGCAGCCGGTCGAACCACGACAGCCCGGCCCACTTTAAAAATTTCGCCAGAATGCGCCCCACGATCGCGCCCAGAATCACGAATCCGAAAAAGATCGCGCAGAACCCGATCAGGTTCGCCATCTGCCGCGAAGACACGTAATCCAGCACGTATGCACCCGCCACCCCGTAGGACCAGAACCCCACGAAAATACCAACCAGCGCGGCGATAAATCCTACACCCACACGCGCGAAACCCGCCGCCAGGCCGGTCAGCACCGAGAGTCCCAGCACCGAAATCAGCACCAGATCGATCCAGTTCATAGTGTTTTCCCCGTCAGCACCCGATAGGCTTCGCGGTATTTTTCTGAAGTTCGCTGGATCACTTCCGGCGGCAGCGCCGGCGCCGGCGGCTGCTTGTTCCAGTGAATCGACTCCAGGTAGTCGCGCACGTACTGTTTATCGAACGACGGCTGCGCGCCGCCCGGCTCATAACTCGCGCGCGGCCAAAAACGCGACGAATCCGGAGTCAGCACCTCGTCCGCCAGTACCAGCTTGTCGCCCAAAAAACCAAACTCGAACTTCGTATCCGCGATGATGATCCCGCGCGTTGCGGCGTAGCTCGCCGCCCGCTGATAAATCGTCAGCGTCAGATCCCGGACGCGCGCCGCCAGTTCCGGACCGATCCGCGCCGCCTCGTCGTCGAACGAAATATTCTCGTCGTGCCCGGATTGCGCCTTGGTCGCGGGCGTGAAGATCGGCGCCGGCAGCGCATCGCTCTCCCGCAATCCGCCGGGCAGCGCAATCCCGCAGATCTTTCCCTCTTTGCGGTAGTCCTTCCAACCCGACCCGGAGATGTAGCCTCGCGCCACACATTCGATCTCGATCATTTTGGCCCGGTGCACCAGCATCGACCGGCCTTCCAATTGATCCCGGAACGCGTGGAATTGCTTCGGATAATCGCCCACATCGGCCGACACAAAGTGATTCGGCACGATGTCGCGCAGTAAGTCGAGCCAGAAAATCGTCAGTGCCGTGAGCACGCGCCCTTTGTCGGGGATCGGCGTCGGCAGGATGTAATCGAACGCCGAGAGGCGGTCGCTTGCGACGATGACTAGAAAGTCGCCGGCCGCATACACATCGCGCACCTTGCCCCGCGCATACCGCTCCACGCCGGGCAGGCTGGTTTCAAAGACGGGAGCCAATATCTAGAGTTAGCATGCCGCCGCCGATTTTGCGAACAGCGCATACTCTCGCCGATAGGCCATTTCATAACCTACAGGTACCGCACCGCGCCCCGCTGTCCGTTCACCGTTTACGACCAATACTCCCAGTGCTTCGTCGCCACCACGTACCCGCACAAGCAAGCATTCGTAATCGCATGCGCTAGAATGCAGTTTCCCAAACTCCGCGTCCGCACCATCCACCAGTTGTAAATGATGCCCGTGATCAAGCCGACGTCCCAGTAAGGCCCGTGCTCGGACGCAAACAAGACCGCTGTAATCGCGAACGCGCCGAACTGATACGTCCCTAGCGGCACTTTCTCGAACTGCGGCGAAATCAGCCAGCGCATCAGCCAGGCCCGCCAGAACAGCTCCTCGATGATCGGGACCAGCACCACCGCGCGAAAGATGCGCGACCACATGACCACCGGATTTTGCAATAAATTCTCCGGCGCAGGGCTGCTCAGTTGCCCCAGAATCGGATTCTGAAACAGCCAATGCTGCCGGTAGCCGGGAATGAGCATGTCCGGCCCAATCCAGATCGCGAACACCGCCACGCCAATAAGCGCCGTCTCGATCTTGTGAGACGCCCGCAGATCGATGACATGCCGCGAGAAGATCCATAAAATCGCGCTCAGGATTACCGCGCGCGCCGGATATTCCACCACCGGATTGAACGCCGTGTATTTCTGCAGCGCTAAAAAAGCCATGAAACTTGCAAACGGAACGACGTAAGGCAGGCTAGGCCAGCGATTCAGAATGTTCTTCTGCAAATGG
>Ga0070738_10003234_pt1 | contig 21948 bp, 19 predicted proteins | sample Coa_R2_2_FD_66446 | JGI IMG/M metagenome (GOLD analysis project Ga0070738, IMG submission 66446) | Surface soil microbial communities from Centralia Pennsylvania, which are recovering from an underground coalmine fire - Coalmine... | ecosystem: Environmental > Terrestrial > Soil > Unclassified ... | reverse complement strand
ACCCAGACAATGCGGTTCCATCTTCGCCCACTGGGCGTCTGTCAGCACCAAACGAACCATCGCTAGCTTGAATCACAATCAAGCTTCCGATGGAATCCTGATTCTCAACAGACCCTAGAAAGGATCCGCACTCCGCTGCCGCTTTTTTGATTCGGCGGAAAGAAAATCCTCGCGCGGCTCGAATGCGTTTTGCTGGGGTTTGCGCGGGAAGATCATGAGCGGCGCTCGAATGCGACGCTTACAACGAAGCCTTTGTGGGCAATGGTTTGCGAAAACGCGCAGGTTTTTCGCCCTCTCGAGGCCTGTCCATTGCCCGTAATAGGGCCACGACCCGTATCGACGTAGACTCCTGGCCGTCCGACTTGCGGACCAGGAGTTCAGCCATGCCTCACAATGCTTTCGTCGACTATCGCCATGCCGAACGGCTGCCGTTCATCCGCGCTGCTGCCGCCGCCAGGTGTCGACCACACCGTTTTCGCGCCGTTTATGATCCGTTTTCGACCGTTTATCGCCTGCCATGACAGCCGGAAAATGCCGTCGTTCCGCGATTTTGGCGCCTCGATGGTCAGGAATCCCGATTGAAAACGGCCATAACGGTCGAAACGGGACTCTAGTAGCTCTTCGGCAGGCCCAGCACGCGTTCGGCGACGTAGCACAGGATCAGCTGCTCGCTGACCGGCGCGATGCGCGCGATCATCACCTCGCGCAGGAAGCGCTCGACGTGGAATTCCTTGGCGTAGCCGTAGCCGCCATGGGTCAGGATCGCCCGCTCGCAGGCGTCGTAGGCGGCGCGCGCGCCGAGGTATTTGGCCGAGTTGGCTTCGGCGCCGCAGTCCTGCTTGTTGTCGTACAGCCAGGCGCCCTTGAAGGCGAGCAGGTTGGCCGCCTCGAGCGCCATCCAGCTCTCGGCCAGCGGATGCTGGATCGCCTGGTTCTTGCCGATCGGCCGGCCGAACACGATGCGCTCCTTGGCGTACTGCGTCGCCTTGGCGAGCGCCGCCTTGCCGATGCCGATCGCCTCGGCGGCGATCAGGATGCGCTCGGGGTTGAGCCCGTGCAGCAGATAGTGGAAGCCCTTGCCTTCCTCGCCGATGCGGTCCTCGAGCGGCACCTTGAGGCCGTCGATGAACACCTGGTTGGTGTCGATCGCCTTGCGGCCCATCTTGTCGATCTCGGTGACCTCGATCTTCGAGCGGTCGAAGTCGGTATAGAAGAGCGACAGCCCGTCGGTCGGCTTCCTGCACTTGTCCTTGGGCGTGGTGCGGGCGATCAGCAGCATCTTGTCGGCGACCGACGCCGTCGTTGTGAAGGTCTTCTTGCCGTGCACGACGTAGCCGTTGCCGTCGCGCTCGGCCTTGGTGTCGAGCATGGTGGTGTTCAGGCCGGCGTCGGGCTCGGTGACGGCGAAGCAGCCCTTCACCTTGCCCTTGATGATGTCGGGGAGGATGCGCTTCTTCTGCTCCTCCGTGCCGAACACCACGATCGGGTTGGGCCCGAACACGTTGAGATGGATCGCCGAGGCGCCCTGCAGGGCCGCCCCCGATTCGGCGACCGTCTGCATCATGATCGCGGCCTCGGTGATGCCGAGCCCGGCGCCGCCATATTCCTCGGGCATGGCGATGCCGAGCCAGCCGGCATCGGCCACGGCGCGGTAGAAGTCCTCCGGGAAGCCGCCTTCCTTGTCCTTCTTCAGCCAGTATTTGTCGTCGAACTGCGCACACAGCTTGCCGACGCTGTCCTTGATCGCGAGCTGATCGTCGGTGAAGGCGAAATCCATTGCAAAGGTACTCCTGTCGCGGTCCCCCTCCCCAACCCTCCCCCTGCGGGGGAGGGAGTTCTCATGACCCTCTCTCGCAGGGGGAGGGCAGGGTGGGGGAAGGCCTCAACGATTGGCGGCGAGCCAGCTCATCATGATGCGGTTGAACTGCTCGGGCCGCTCGACGTTGGGCAGATGCTTGGCATTGGCGATGCCCTCGTAGCGCCCGTTGGGGATCTTGGACGCGATCAGCTTGTTGCGGTCCGGCGGCGTGCCTTCGTCCTGGTCGCCGCAGATCACGAGCGTCGGCACCTTGATGGTGGGGAGCCGCTCGAGATAGTCGAACTTCTGGATCGCCGACATGCAGCCGGCCGAGCCGGCAGGCGTGGTACCGCTGATCGTGTCGCGAATCTCGGTCCAGCGCTGCGGGTTCACCTTCTTGAATTCCGGCGTGAACCAGCGCTCCATCGTGGCGTCGGCAATCGACGCCAGGCCCTTGGTCCGCACCGCCGCCTTGCGCTCCTCCCACGTGCCGGCCGAGCCCGGCGGCGTCGAGGGCTGGGTGTCGCACAGGCAGAGCGACGACAGGTAGCCCGGATTCGCCAGCGCGAAGCCCTGGCCGATCATGCCGCCGATCGAGAGGCCGATGTAATGGATCTTCTTGATGCCCAGCACATCGAGGGCGCCTTTCACGTCGCCGGCGAGCTGGTCCATCGTGTAGTCGCCGTCGACCGGGGCGCTGCCGCCGTGGCCGCGCATGTCGAGCCGCAGCACGCGGTAGCCGGCGCCCAGCAATGGCACCATCTGCTCGACCCACATGCCGCCGTCGGCATTGAGCGAATGGGTGAAGCACACGACCGGCGCATTCTGCGGGCCGGCGAGATCGTAGTAGACTTTGCGTCCGTCCAGAGAAAGAAGCATCAGTCCGGTCTCCTCATCTATCGCGGCACCGTGTCATCCCGAGCGCAGCGAGGGATCTTTCATTGGCGCCGCGCAAGGATCCCTCGCTTCGCTCGGGATGACACGCCGCCATTTGCGACAGTTGCACTACATGGCGCTGATCCCGCCGTCGATCACGACTTCCGAGCCGGTCATGAAGCTCGATTCGTCCGACGCGAGGAACACCAGCGCCCAGCCGACTTCCTCGGGCCGGCCGAGACGGCCGATCGGGACCTGGCGGCCGAGCTTCTGCTGCATCACCTCGTTGCCGAAGCGGTCGCGGTACTTGTCGAGGATCGGCGTGTCGATGAAGGTCGGGTGCACGCTGTTGCAGCGGATGTTGTAGCCCGACTTGGCGCAATGCAGCGCCACCGACTTGCTGAGCAGCCGCACGCCCGCCTTGGCCGAATTGTAGGCCGCCATGTTGGCGCCGGCGATGATGCCCGAGATGGACGAGATGTTGATGATCGAGCCGCCCAGCCGCCCCCCAGTTTGCTTACCGGTGTGCTTCTTGATCTCGGCGACGCCGTGCTTGCAGCCCAGGAACACGCCGTCGAGATCGATCGCGTGCACGCGGCGCCATTCCTCGAGCTTGATCTCCTCGACGGTCTTGCTGAGGCCGATGCCGGCCGAGTTCAGCAACACGTGCAGCGCGCCGAACTTGTCGACCGTTTCCTGGATCGCGGCCTGCCAGTTCTCCTCGCTGGTGACGTCGAGCTTCACGAAGTGGCCGGCCGAGCCCAGCTTGTCGGCCACCGCCTTGCCGCGCTCGACGGCGATGTCGGCCACCACGACGCTCGCGCCTTCCTGCGCCATCAGCGCGGCGGCGTTCGCGCCCAGGCCCGAGGCGCCGCCGGTGATCAGCGCGACCTTGCCCTTCAGCCGATCGGTCATGTCCTTCTATCCTCCGGCGGCCACGATGGGGCGGAGGCCGGCGAACGTCCAGAGGGTGGTTGCCCGGAGGATGGTTGCAGGGCGGAACGCCTGCGTTTTGGGCGCGCCCTACGCGATCAGTTCCTGCTCGCGTTGCATCGGCGCGGGAATGCGCGCCAGCGTCGCCGACTGGAAGTGCGCCAGCACCTCGAGCGCCTTGATGTCGGTGAACTGCACGCGGCGGTCGGCGACGATCAGCATGCGCTCGTTGCGCAGCCGGGTGAGCATGCGGTTGAGATGCGGCACGCTGAGGCCGAGCGTGTCGCTCATCACTTCCTGCGAGATCGGCAGGTCGAACGCCGTCGGATCCGCACGCCCGACGATCCGCAGCCGCCCGTGCAGCTCCAGCAGGAAGTGGGCGAGCCGCTCGATCGGCGTGCGGCGTCCGATATCGACGATGCGCTCCGACGAATGGTTGCCGTGCTCGACCGCCAGCCAGCTCAGCGCCAGCGCGAACTTCGGCCGCCGATAGCAGACGTTGATGAAGGCGTCGAGCGAGCAGACCTCGAGCTTCATGTCGGTCAGCGCGATCACCGAGAAGGCCGCGCGATCGTGGAAACTGCCGGGCAGGCCGACGACGTCGCCCGGGATCAGCACGTCGACGATCTGTCGCTTGCCGTTGCGCAGCACCTTGTAGCGCGCCGCCATGCCCTCCTTGATGAAGCTGAGCTTGGTGTAGGGGTAGCCATCGACCACCAGGTCGCGCCGCTTCTCGATCGTCGCTTCATATTCGATGAGGCGCCGCAGGGTCGCGAGGTCATCCGGCGTGAAGTCGACGAAATGCTTGAGCCGCGTAGTGAAAGGCGTCTCCCAGCGTTCCGCGATTTTTCGGACGGTTCCCGGCATTTCCTCGGCCTCTTGCTGATTTTTATTGATTCTGATCAATATGCCGGGTGAAGGCGACCCCTACGAAAGGCGAACACTGTTCCGCCGTTGGGTCACCAGGGAGGAACAAATGACCGCCAATCGCCGCTCTCGGCGTGATTTTCTGCGTCAAGCCGTCGCAACCGGGGCCGGTGTGGGCGCCCTGTCGACCGGGCTCACCCCCTTCATGGCCATGCCCGTCTGGGCCAAGGACGAGCCGCCGATCGGCACGTGGCCGGCCGGCTCCCAGGGCAGCTCGGTGTTCATCGGCATCTCGGTCCCGCGCACCGGCACCTACGCGGTGCAGGGCGAGGACGAGCTCAAGGGCTACCAGCTCGCCATCGAGCACATCAATTCGGGCCACGACCTGATCAAGAAGATCTCGCCCAAGACCACCAAGGGCGTGCTGGGCAAGGAGCTGAAGTTCGGCGTCGCCGATTCGGCCGCCAAGCCGAACGACGCGGTGCAGGCGCAGCAGCGCTTCATCACCGAGAACAAGGCGGTGATGATCACCGGCGGCACCTCCTCCGCGGTCGCGGTGGCGCTCAACAAGCTCGCGCAGCGCGAGAAGGTCCTGTTCGTCTGTGGCATCTCCGGCTCGAACGACACGACCGGCAAGGACTGCGTGCGCTACGGCTTCCGCCAGAACTTCTTCGGCCAGACCGCTGCGGCGGCGATCGCGCCGGTGCTGGTGAAGCAGTTCGGCAAGAACAAGAAAGTGGCCTACATGACGCCGGACTACACGTACGGCCACACCGTCACCAAGTCGATGCAGGACATGACCAAGGGCGACGGCTGGACGACGGTGACCAACCAGGTCTCGCCGCTCGGCGCGCCCGACTTCTCGTCCTACCTGCTGAACATCGCCAATTCCGGCGCCGATCTGCTGATCAACGTCAACTGGGGCCACGACGCGGTGCTGTCGATCCAGCAGGCCAAGCAGTTCGGCGTGCTCGACAAGATGAAGCTGGTGGTGCCCTACCAGGTGCCGTTCCTCGCGCGCGAGACCGGCGGCCTGATGCAGGGCGTGTACGCCGCCACCGACTACTGGTGGACGATCGAGGACAAGTATCCGCTGGCCAAGATGTTCAACGCGGAGTTCGAGAAGAAGTACAACTACAAGCCGGAATGGGGCGCCGAGAACGCCTATGTGAGCTTCGCCCACTGGGCCCGCATGGTCGAGGAGGCCGGCACCTTCTATCCGCCGACCGTCATCAAGACCTACGAGAAGGGCGAGACCATCCCGTCGCTGGTCGGCGACGTGCACTATCGCCCCGAAGACCACCAGTGCGTCCGTCCGGTGATCATCGTGAAGGGCAAGATGCAGAAGGACATGAAGGGCAAGGAGGACTACTACGACATCGTCGAGATCGTGCCGGGCGAAGGCCTGATGCAGAAGCCGGACGCGTTCGGCTGCAAGCTCGGCGACTACACCTGATCGTCACTGCGAAAGGGATTGGGGAGTCCCCGCGTTGTTCACCTGGGCCAATTTCTTTTCGCAGGTCTTCAACGGCCTGGCGCTGGGGGCGCTGCTCGCGCTCATCAGCTCCGGGCTGACGATCATCTACGGCACGCTCGGCGTGCTGAACCTGGCGCACGGCGCCATGTTCATGATGGGCGGCTATGCCGGCTACGTCGTCTATGACGCGACCGGCTCGTTCACCCTCGCGGTGGCCGGCGGCGCGCTGTTCATGCTGGTGGTCGGCGTGGTGATGGAGCGGCTGGTCATCCGCTACTTCTACCAACGGCCGCACGAGGACCAGCTGCTGGTGACCTTCGGCATCTCGATCGTCATGGTCGAGGTGGTGCGGCTGATCTTCACCAGCCTGTCCAAGACCGTGCCGCCGCCGGCGCTGCTGTCGGGCATCACCTCGCTCGGCATCACCTTCTATCCGACCTACCGCATCGCCGTCGTTGCCATCGTCGCGGTGGCGCTGCTGGCGCTCTACTTCCTCCTCTACCGCACCAAGCTCGGCATGATCGTGCGGGCGGGCATCGAGGATTCGGAGATGGTCGATTCGCTCGGCATCGACGTCTACCGCGTCTTCATGATCGTGTTCGGCATCGGCTCGATGGCGGCGGGCTTCGCCGGCATCGTCAACGCCCCGGTGGTGTCGCTGACCCCCGACGTCGGCGAGGCGATCCTGGTGCAGACCTTCGTCGTGGTCGTGATCGGCGGTGTCGGCTCGTTCCCGGGCGCCGTGCTGGGCGGCCTGATCGCTGGCGAGATCGTCAGCATCACCTCGATGATCAACCCCGCCTATGCCTACGTCATGCTGTTCGCCGCCATGACCCTCGTGCTCGTGCTGCGCCCCTACGGCCTGCTGGGCGCGCGAGGGCGAGAGTGAGGCGGCGCGAATGAATCCCGGTCCGTGATGCCCTCGTCCCGCCGTTACCTCGCCGAGCTGCTGACCGCGCTCGGACTGTTGATCGCGCCCTTCGTGCTGCCCCATCTGGGGCTGGCACCCAACACCGCCAACCGCATCCTGGTCTGGGGGCTGTTCGGCATCGGCTTCGACATCCTGTTCGGCTACACCGGCCTCCTATCGTTCGGCCAGGCTGCCTTTTACGGCACCGGCGGGATGGTCGCGGCCTACCTGCTGACGCGCGCGGGCTTTCCGTCGGTCTGGGGTGCGCTCGCGATCGGCATGGTGTCGGCGGCGGTGGTCGGCTGGCTGGTCGGCCTGATCGCGCTGCGCCGCACCGGCATCTACTTCGCCATGATCACGGTGGCGATCGGCGAGGTGTTCTACTTCGTCGAGTTCAATCCGCTGGCCGACTGGACCGGCGGCGAGAACGGCCTGCCCGGCGTGCCCACCCCCAGCCTCTATCTCGGCTTCACCACGCTGCACTTCACCACCGGCTGGGCGCTCTATCCGTTCCTCGCCGCCTGCTATTTCATCGGCATCGTGATCGCGCTGCGCATCGTGCGCTCGCCGGTCGGCGCGATCCTGAGCGCGATCCGCGAGAACCCGCTGCGCGCCGCGGCGATCGGCCACAACATCCACGGCTACAAGCTCACCGCCTTCGTCATCGCCGCCGCCTACGCCGGCCTGGCCGGCGGTCTCCTCGGCATCCTGCAGGCCTTCATGCCGCCCGAGGCCTTCATCTTCGACACCTCGGGCCAGCTCGTCATGCAGACCGCGATCGGCGGTCCCGGCACGCTGTTCGGTCCGCTGCTCGGGGCGGCGGTGTGGCTGTCGCTGCAGGACTTCCTGCAGGCTGCGCTGGGCCTGGGGAGCGCCTGGAAGCTGGTGCTGGGCGTGGTGTTCGTGCTGCTGGTCTGCTTCCTGCGCCACGGCCTGGTCGGCGGCATCAAGGATCTGTGGCGCCTCGCCGTCCATCGTCGGCAGGCCGAGGTCGAAGCGCCGGAGGAGGCGACGCCGATCGAGGCGGCCGCAGCCTCCATGCCCGCCCGCGAGCGCGAGGGCGACATCAAGACGGGCACGATCCTGGAAGCCAAGGGGCTCACCAAGCGATACGGCGGCCTGGTGGCCAACAGCGACATCGATTTCACCGTCAGGGCCGGCGAGCTGCGCGGCATCATCGGGCCCAACGGGGCGGGCAAGAGCACGTTCTTCAAGATGCTGACCTGCGAGGTGCCGCCGAGCGGCGGCACCATCATGTTCGAGGGCCAGGACATCACCGGCAAGGGCGTAACCGAGGTCTGCCAGCTCGGCCTGACCAAGAGCTACCAGGTGAACCAGCTCTTCACCCGGCTCACGGTGCGCCAGAACCTGACGATTGCGGCGCTCGCCGACCTGCGCGGCCGCTTCCGCCTCGACCTGTTCCGCAGCGTCGAGAAGATCCCCGGCCTGCACGACCGCGTGCAGCACACGCTCGGCCTGATCGGCCTGACCGCGCGTGCCGACACACCGGTGTCCGCGCTCGCCTACGGCGAGAAGCGCCGGCTGGAGATCGGCCTCGCGCTCGCGACCTCGCCCAGCCTGCTGCTGCTCGACGAGCCGCTCGCCGGCATGAGTCCGCGCGAGCGCGTCGAGACCGTGCAGCTGTTGAAGTCGATCGCCCGCGGCCGCACCATGATCGTGATCGACCACGACATGGACTCGCTGTTCGAGCTGGTCGAATGGATCACCGTGCTGCAGGAAGGCAGGGTGCTGACCGAGGGCACGCCGGACCAGATCAAGTCGGATCCGGCGGTGCGCGAGGCCTATCTCGGCGGAGTGCACGCATGAGCCTTCTCGAGGTCGACGGCCTGAACTCCTACTACGGCGATTCGCACATCCTGTTCGACGTGTCGCTCCGGGTGGAGCGCAACGAGGTGGTGGCCCTGCTGGGCCGCAACGGCGCCGGCAAGAGCACGACGCTCAAGAGCCTGATGGGCGTGGTGACGCCGCGCAGCGGCAAGGTCGTGTTCGACGGCAAGAACGTCGCCGGCCAGAAGAGCCACGCCATCGCCCGCCTCGGCATGCAGCTGGTCCACGAGGACCGTCGCATCTTCGGCAGCCTGAACGTCGAGGAGAACCTGGTGCTGGCGGGCCTCAGCGCGCCCAAGCGCTGGCCGATCGAGCGCATCTGGGAGATGTTCCCGCGGCTCAAGGAGCGGCGCACCAGCCGCGGCACCGACCTGTCGGGCGGCGAGCAGCAGATGCTGGCGATCGGCCGCGCGCTGATCCGGGATCCGCAGCTGGTCCTGCTCGACGAGCCGTTCGAGGGCCTGGCGCCAGTGATCGTGCAGGACCTGCTGGCGACCTGCCGGCGGCTCGCCGAAGCAGGGCAGACCATCGTCGTCGTCGAGCAGAACATCACCGCCGCGCTGACCCTCGCCGACCGCGTCTACATCCTGAACAACGGCCACATCGTCGAGTCTCTCGCGAAGGAAGCCCTGCAGGCCCAGCCCGAGATCCTGCACCGCCATCTCGGCGTCTAGTCTTTTCAATCGAGCGTCACCCGGTACCGGCTGATCGCCACGGCCGATACGAGCAGCAGCAGCCCGACCATCGCCGCGAGCTCGAAAGAGACATCGCCAAACCCGGCGCCCTTCAGCATCAGGCCGCGCACCACGCGCATGAAATGGGTGGCGGGCAGGACCTCGCCCAGCCACTGCGCCCAGGGCGGCATGCCGCGGAACGGGAACATGAAGCCCGACAGCAGGATCGACGGCAGCATGAAGAAGAACGAGGCCTGCATCGCCTGCAGCTGGTTCTGTGTCACTGTCGAGATGGTGAAACCGATCGCGAGATTGACGGTGATGAACAGCGCCGTGCCGAGGCCGAGCAGGGCGACGCTGCCCTCGGTCTCGATGCCGAACATCAGGCGCGATATCAGCAGGATGACGATCACCTGCACCGAGCCGATGCCGATGTAGGGCACGATCTTGCCGATCATCACCTCGATCGGCCGCACCGGCATGGCGAGCAGGTTCTCCATCGTGCCGCGCTCGCGCTCGCGTGTGACGGCGAGCGCCGTCATCATCACCATGGTCATGGTGAGGATCACCGCCAGCAGGCCGGGCACGATGTTGAGCCGCGCCTTGCCCTCGGGGTTGTAGCGGCGCTGCAGCACCAGCTCGACCGCGCCGGGCTTGGGATTGAGCCCTGCCAGCGGGCCGGTCAGGTCGCGCTTCAGCGCCTGGTCGATCGCGGGCTGCGCCGCGGCGAGCGGATTGGCGGCGGCCAGCGGATCGGTCGCGTCGGCGTCGATCAGCACTTGCGCCCGCTCGCCGCGCACCAGCCGCCGTGTGAAGTCCGACGGGATGGTGACGACGAACTGCACGTCGCCGCGCTGCAGCAGCGCGTTGGCCTCGGCCTCGCTGCGCGGCCGCTCGGTGAAGCTCATGTAGCCGGTGCTCGACAGGGCGGAGACGATGGTGCGGGTGACCGTCGTGTCGTCGGCCGAGACCACCGCGGCCGGCAGGTGGTGCGGGTCGGTGTCGATCGCGTAGCCGAACAGCAGCAGCTGCATGATCGGCACGCCGAACATCATGGCGAAGGTCAGCCGGTCGCGCCGCAGCTGCTGGATCTCCTTGACGATGATGGCGAGGAGGCGTTGCCACATGGCTCAGGGCCTCTCCCGTCGTCTCGACCAAGGCCCGAAGGGCCGCGTGGAGAGACCTTCTCTCGACGATAGGCCGCATATCGTGGAGAGAACGTCTCTCCACTCCGCGCTTCGCGCTCCGGTCGAGACGACGGTTTTCATGATCAGCCGTCGAGCGCGTTGTCGCGGGCTCGGCCCATGAGGTGGATGAAGACGTCTTCCAACGTCGGTTCGGCTTCCTCCCAATGGAGATTCTCGTCATGGCGGAACGGCGCGATGGCGCGGATGAGCGCGTCGTGGTCGGGACCGCAGACATGGAGTGTCGCGCCGAACGCGGCGGCGGCGGTAACACCCTCGGCGTCGCGCAGCCTGGGCGCCAGGCGGTCGGCGCCGGGGCCGCGGGCGATGAAGGCGGAGAGGCCGGATTGCCTGATGATGTCTGCGGCGGTGCCGCGCGCCATCAGCTCGCCGTAGGCGATGTAAGCGATCTCATGACAGCGCTCGGCCTCGTCCATGTAGTGGGTCGACACCAGCACAGTGATGCCCTCGGCGGCATAAGAGTGGATCTCGTCCCAGAAGGCGCGCCGTGCCTTGGGATCGACGCCGGCGGTCGGCTCGTCGAGCAGCAAGAGCTTGGGCTCGTGCAGCACGCAGGCGGCGAGCGCCAGCCGCTGCTTCCAGCCGCCGGACAGCGCGCCGGCGAGCTGCGTCTGGCGGGTCGCCAGGCCCAGCCGCTCGAGCGACTGGTCGACGCGCTCCTTCTGCCGGTCGAGGCCGTAGACCCGGCCGACGAACTCGAGATTCTCGCGGATGGTGAGATCCTCGTAGAGGCCGAAGCGCTGGGTCATGTAGCCGGCCTGACGCTTGATCGCGTCGCGCTCACGCACGAGGTCGTGGCCCAAACACGTGCCGCCGCCGTCGTCGGGCGTCAGCAGGCCGCAGATCATGCGGAGCGTCGTCGTCTTGCCCGAGCCGTTGGGACCGAGGAAGCCGCAGATGCGGCCCTGCTCGATGCCCAGGCTCACATGGTCGACGACCGTGCGCCTGCCGTAGCGCTTGACCAGGTCGTGGACGTCTATCGCGAGCGACATGGCATCCTCATTGGTTCGCAAACGGGGCGACGGTGATCGGCAGACCGGGCGGCAGCCGGGTTTGCGTCGGATCCGGACGCGCCTCGATCAGGAACACCAGCTTGGTGCGCGCGGTCTGGGAGTAGATCACCGGCGGCGTGTATTCCGCGCGCGGCGAGACGTAGATGATGCGCGCCCTGAGGTCCGGCGGGCAGGAATCGCAGGTGAAGCCGACGGCCTGGCCGATCTGGGCGTGCGCCGCATCCTGCTCGGGCACGAAGAACCGCAGCTTCACGCGATACGGCGGCAGCAGCGACACGACCGGCGTGCCGGCCGGTACCCATTCGCCGACGTTGAAGAAGGTGTTCTCGATCAGCCCGTCCTCGGGAGCGGTGGGCATCAGATCATCGAGCCGCTTCTTCGCCTGGTCCAGCATCGCCTGGTTCTGCTCGACCAGCGCCTTGGCGGCTGCGATCTCGTCCGGCCGGGCGGCCAGCTCGTTCACCTTCTCCTGCGCGGCGAGCGAGTCCTGCCGCATGCGCAGCTGGCGCATCTGCGATTCGGCATTGTCGTAGTCCTTGCGCGTGCCGACGCCCTTGGCCAGAAGCTCGCTCTGGCGGCGGTATTCGATCTCGGCATTGACCAGCGCCGCCTCCGTCTCGCGCCGCTGCGCCGTGGTGACGTCCTTCTCCTCCGGTCGCTTGCCGGTCAGCAGGTTCTCGTAGCGCGCGCGCGACTCGGCGAGCGCTGCTTCGGCATGCGCGACGTCGGCCTGGGCGACGACCGGATCGATCACGAACAGCCGGTCGCCCTTCTTGACGGTGACGCCGCGTTCGACCGGCCGCTGAACCAGCCGGCCGGCCACTGGCGGGGCGATCAGGCTGGTCTCGCCCTCGATGTAGCCGAGATAACCGGCACGCTCGCCGCCGAGGCCCAGCGCCGACATCAGCGGCTCGTGCCACAGCGCTGCCGCGGCCGTGGCGGAGCAGACGAGCACGACGACGGCGAGGAGGGCGACCCGTTTCATGACGGCCTCAGCGCGTGCAGCATCAGGTCGGCGTGATGGCGGGCGAGGGCGCGGGCATCGAGCCTCTCGGCGCCGAGCGGCTCGAACACCGTCTTCCAGATGATGCTGAGCAGCATCGGCCCGATCAGCGAGCGGACGGTCAGCATCGGATCGACCGGGCGGAATTCGCCCGATTCGACTCCCCGCGCAATCAGGCCCTCGAACAGCGGGATGCCGCGGCCGATCACCTCGTCCAGGTAGAAGCGGCCGATCTCCGGGAAGGCGCGCGATTCGGAGATGACGACCTTGGCGATCGAGGCCATCGGCGTGTCCTCGACGCGGCTCGCCATGAAATCGAGGATCGCCGGGATCAACACACCGACCGGACCCTGATGCGCCCGGGTCAGCGCCTCGACCGTCAGTAGATTGCTGCTGACCGCCTGCCGGATGACTCCCTGGAACAACGCCATCTTGTCCTCGAAGTAGAGGTAGATCGCCGCCTTGCTGAGCCCGGCGCGCGCCGCGACATCGTCCAGCCGCGTGCCTGCAAAGCCCTTCTCGACGAACAGCGCCAGCGCGGCCTCGACGATCTCGGTCGGCCGTTCGGCCGGCGCGCGGCGCTGCTTGGTCGCTTTCATATAACTAACTTACCAGTCAGTTAGTTGCGAGACAAGCCTTCGCGCATGCCGTGCGTAAGTATCTGAGTCGGTTTGGTTTTCGGGAGGCGTAGCGTGCGTAGCATCGTCGGACTGGCCTTTCTGGCCCTCGTTCTGAGTCCCTTTGCATCGGCCACGGCAGAGGATGCCTATCCCAGTCGGCCGATCCACTGGATCGTGCCGTTTCCGCCCGGTGGGCCGACCGATACGCTGTCGCGTGTCCTGGCCGCCAAGCTGGGCGACGTCTGGAAGGCCGGCATCGTCGTCGACAACAAAGGCGGGGCGTCCGGCGCAATCGGCGTCGACTTCGCGGCCAAGTCGCCGCCCGACGGCTACACCATCCAGCTCGGCACGCAGAGCACCAACGGCTCGAACAAGATCTTCTATCCCAACCTGCCGTACGACCCGATCGCCGACTTCGAGCCGCTGACCTTGCTCGGCACGGCCTGCATGGCGCTCGCGATTCCCAACAGCATCCCGGCAAGGACGGCGCAGGAACTGGTCGAGTGGATCAGGAAGCAGGATGGCGTCTCCTATGCGGCGGCCACCGGCTCGAGCCAGCACATCGCCGCCGAGCTGCTGGTCAAGCGCGCCGGCCTCAAGGCGACGCTCGTGCCCTATCGCGGCAGCGCGCAGGCGCAGCCCGACCTGATGGCGGGCCGCCTCGCCTTCATGTTCGACAATCTCCCATCGGCTCTGCCGCAGGCGCGTGCCGGCCGGGTCAAGGTGCTGGCGCAGACCTGCGCCACCCGCTCGCCGTCGGCGCCGGACCTGCCCACCATGGTGGAGGCAGGCTTCGCCGATTTCGTCGTCGACGGCTGGTACGGCATGTTCGCTCCGGCCAGGACGCCGAAGCCGATCGTCGACAAGCTGTCGACAGACATCAACAGGGCGTTGAAGGATCCGGCCTCGCTCGAGACGTGGAAGACGCTGGGCTTCGACCCGATCGGCTCGACGCCGGCGGAGTTCGCCAAGCGTCAGAGGGACGATCTCGTCTATTGGAGGCAGATGATCGAGTACACCGGTGTGAAGCTGGAGTGATTCCGTCGTCCCGAGTGTAGCCGAGGGACCTCTTTCGATTGGCAGACGCTGACAAAAGAGATCCCTCCACTCCGCTTCGCTTCGGTCGGGATGACAGTGTGCCGACCGACATGCCGGCGTGCACACTGCCCCAGCGGTCGATCAGCAAAAAGCAAAGGCCACCCGAAGGTGGCCTTTGCGCCTCGTCGGGCAACGGACTCAGTTGTACTTGGCGATCTCCAGCCGGCCGACCTGGTCGCGATGGACCTCGTCCGGGCCGTCGGCCAGGCGGAGCGTGCGCTGGTGGGCATACATGCTGGCCAGCTTGAACACTTGGCTGACGCCGCCCGCGCCATGCAGCTGCAGGCAGCGGTCGACCACCTTGGAGCTGATGTTCGGCACCGCGACCTTGATCATGGCGATCTGCTGGCGGGCTTCCTTGTTGCCGTACTTGTCCATGGCCCAGGCGGCCTTCAGGACCAGCAGGCGGGCCATGTCGATCTCCATGCGCATGTCGGCGACGTGGGCCTTGGTGACACCCATCTCCGAGATGCGCTGGCCGAAGGCGACGCGGCTCTTGGCGCGCTTGATCGCCATCTCGAGCGCGCGCTCGGCGACGCCGATGGCGCGCATGCAGTGATGGATGCGCCCCGGGCCGAGGCGGCCCTGGGCGATCTCGAAGCCGCGGCCTTCGCCGAGGAGGATGTTGGACTTCGGCACGCGAACATTGTCGTAGATCACCTCGGCATGGCCGTGCGGGGCATCGTCGTAGCCGAACACGTGCAGCATCTTGACGATCTTGATGCCAGGTGTGTCGCGCGGCACGACGATCATCGACTGCTGGCGATAGGCCGGCGCATTGGGATCGCTCTTGCCCATCAGGATGATGACCTTGCAGCGCGGGTCGCCCATGCCCGACGACCACCACTTGCGGCCGTTGATGACATAGTCGTTGCCATCCGCCTCGATGCGGCATTCGACGTTGCGCGCGTCGGAGGAGGCGACCGCAGGCTCGGTCATGGCGAAGCAGGAGCGGATCTCGCCGTTGAGGAGCGGCTTCAGCCACTTCTCCTTGTGCTCCTTGGTGCCGTAGCGGGCGAACACTTCCATGTTGCCGGTGTCCGGCGCCGAGCAATTGGTCGCCTCGGAGGCGATCGGGGAACGGCCGAGGATCTCACAGATCGGCGCGTATTCGAGGTTGGATAGGCCCATCGTGCCATGCGTGTCACCCGAGTCGCGATCGGCCGGCAGGAACATGTTCCAGAGGCCGCGTTTCTTGGCCTCGGCCTTGCACTCTTCCATCACCGGGGGGAGCTGCCAGCGATCCTTGGAGGCATTGAGCTGCTCCTCGTAGACCGTCTCGGCCGGATAGATGACGTCGTCCATGAACTTCAGGAGCTTCTCCTGCAGTTCCTTGGTGCGATCCGAGTATTCGAAATCCATGGCCGTCTCCCTGTCCTACTGCGGCGGACTCTGGCGGAAATCCGTGGCAATGTGAACGGCCATTCAGCCGCGTGTCACGTTTCGGCCAGCGGGAGGAAATCATCGTGAAAATCACAGGTTACGAAGCCATCGCCCTCAAGGTCCTGGAGGACGATCCGCTGGCCAACATGCCGGAAGAGGCGGGCCGCACGCGCCCGGCCGTCTGCCTGCGCCTGCGTACGGACAATGGCATCGAGGGCATCGGCGTCACGCTGTACGGCCGCATGATGAAGACCCTCCACACCGCAGTCGACGAGCTGGCGGCCCTGACGGTCGGCGAGGATCCGATGCGCATCGAGGCAATCGTCGCCAAGCTCCGCGCCAACAGCGGCGATGCCGGACCGGGCGGCATCTTCACGCTCGCTCTGTCGGCCATCGACACCGCGCTGTGGGACATCAAGGGCAAGGCGCTCGATCAGCCGCTGTGGAAGTTGCTCGGCGGCCATCGCGATCGAGTCGCGACCTATGCTTCCGGCTCGCTGCGGCGCGGCCTGACCGACAAGCAGGCGCAGCAGGCGGCGGAGACCCTGCTCAAGAAGGGCTTTGTCGAGATGAAGACCCAGATGGGCCTGCTCGGCAATCCGACGCCGGCCGACGAGGTGCGGCGCGTGAAGGTGATCCGCGACGTGATCGGCCCCGACCTCAAGCTGATGTGCGACATCAACCAGCGCTGGCGGCCCGAGCAGGCGATCGACATCGGTCACCGCGTCGAGGAGGCAGGTGTGGGGCTATTCTGGCTCGAGGATGTCACCACCGCCGACGACTACCAGGGCCTGGCGCGGGTCACCGCCGCGCTCAAGACGCCGGTCGCCGGCGGCGAGTACGTATGGGGCATCCAGCCGTTCCGGCAGATGATCCAGGCGCATTCGGTCGACATCGTCATGATCGATCTCGCCCGCGTGGGCGGCGTGACGCAATGGATGAAGGTTGCGGGCATGGCCGAGGCCTTCAACCTGCCGGTCGTCAGCCACGTCATGCCCGAGATGCTGATGCACATGGTGGCGGCCTGCCCCAACGGCCTCACCGTCGAGTACATGCCGTGGATGGTGGCGCTCTATGAGGAGGCGCCGGTGATCGAGAAGGGCCAGCTCGTGATGCCGAACAAGCCGGGTCTCGGCCTGAAGCTCGATGAGAAGGCGCTGAAGCGCTTCGCCGCCTAGGGCGTTACCAGAGCGATATCCGATCCTGCGGCGCACGATACAGCGCGTCGCCGGGCTTGAGTCCGAAGGCGTCGGCGAAGGCGCTCTGGTTGACCGCGGCGCCGTTGGCGCGGAACTGCCCCGGGGAATGCGGGTCGGTCTTGAGCCGCTCGATCTGCGCCGCCTCGCGCACCTTCATCTTCCAGATCTGCGCGAAGGCGAGGAACAGGCGTTGCTCGCCGGTATAGCCGTCGAGGATCGGCGCCGTTTTGCCGGCGAGCGCATGGCGATAGGCGCGGACCGCCATGGCGAGCCCGGCATTGTCGGCCACGTTCTCGCCCAGCGTCAGCGCGCCGTTGACGTGATAGCCGGCGATCGGGCTGTAGGCGTCGTACTGCTGCACCATGCGCTTGGTCCGCGCCTCGAAGCGCTCGCGGTCGGCCGGTGTCCACCAGTTGCGCAGCATGCCGGCGCCGTCGTAGCGGCTGCCCTCGTCGTCGAAGGCATGGCTGATCTCGTGGCCGATCACCGTGCCGATACCGCCGTAGTTGGCGGCGTCGTCGGCGCCGGCGTCGAAGAACGGCGGTTGCAGGATGCCGGCGGGGAAGGTGATCTCGTTGCGCGACGGGCTGTAGAACGCGTTGACGATCTGCGGCGGCGTGCGCCATTCGTCGCGATCGACCGGCTCGCCGAGCTTGGCGATCCAGAACGCGTAATCGAACCGGCGCGCGCGCATCACGTTGCCGGCCAGGTCGCCGCGCCTGATGGGGAGGCTCGCGTAGCTGCGCCATTTCTTCGGATAGCCGATCCTGGGCTGGACCGCCTTGAGCTTGGCGAGCGCCTCGCGGCGGGTATCGTCCCCCATCCAGTCGAGCCCGGACAGGCTTTCGGCATAGACCGCCATCAGGTTCGCGATCAGCGCCTCGGCGTGCGCCTTGCTGGCCGGCGGGAAATGGCGGTCGACATAGAGATGGCCGAGGGCGAAGCCCATGAGGGTGTCGACGACGGCAACGCCGCGTTTCCAGCGCGGCTGGTTCTCCGGCACGCCCCGAAGGATCTGCTCGTTGAAATAGAAGTGCTCGGTGACGAGCGCTTCCGGGAGATACTGGGCGTAGGCGCTCAGCAGATTGAAGGCAAGGTAGACCCGCCAAATCCGCAGCGGCGTGTCGTCGATGACCTTGCGCAGGCCTTCGAGGTAGCTGGGCTGCTCGACCACCAGGTCGTCGAGTGCAATGGCGCCTTCACCGAAATAGGATCGCCAGCCGCCTTCGGCCGTCAGCGCCGGCAGATCGGCAACGAGGCGCTTGTTGTAGGTCTTGATCGGATCGCGGTTCTGCACTCGTGTCCATTGCAGCCGGGCGAGCGCCGTCTCGAGCGCGACGACACCGTCGGCGTCCGCCAGGGTCGCGATGTCGCCGCCGCGTATCAGCAGCATGACGATATGGGCGCGGTAGGCGTCACGGACTTTCTGGAAGTGCAGATCGTCGCGCAGATAGTAATCTCGATCGGGCAGGCCGAGGCGGCCCTGCGTCAAGTGCGCGACATACCGCGCGGGTGCCCGCTCGTCGGGCGCGACATAGAGTTCCCACGGTGTCCGTACCCGGAGCCGCGTCAGGTGGGCGAACAGCGCCGGCAGGTCAGCCTTGTCATCGAGCGCCTCGATGCGCTTATACACGGGCTCCAATGCCCCGAGGCCCGCCGCCTCGACCGTCTTCTCGTCCATGAACGAGGCGTAGAAGTCCGCAAGCTTGCGCCGTTCGCCGTCAGCGGTGGCCTCGATGCCCTCCAGCAGATCGCGCAACTGCCGTTGAGTGGTATCGCGCAATGCCGCGAACGTGTCCCAGCCCGGTCGGTCGGCAGGGATCTCTGTCCGCGCGAGCCACTTGCCGTTGGCGAACCGCCACAGATCGTCCTGCGGCCGCACACTGCGGTCGATCGATGACAGATCCAGGCCCGATCGCTGCTGTGCGACGCTGCTTGCAGCACACGTGAGCAGGACGGCGAGGAGCGCAAGTTTTCGCAGCATGCGGGCGGACGCTAGCTTCTCCCTTGTCGAGCGGCCAGCGCTCGTCCTACATCAGGGCTGAAGAACAAAAGAGGAAACCTTGGACAGCATCCTGCAGGCGCCCTTCAAGCCGATCGATTTCCTGAGCCGCGACATCTCCGTCGATCGGCGCGCCGACGGCACGATCATCCTGCAGTCGAATCACAAGCTGAAGCCTTACGAGAAGCACGTACCCGCGTTCCTCGCCAAGTGGGCGAGGGACGCGCCCGATCGCGTGTGGCTGGCGCAGCGCCGCGGGCCGGACCGCGCCTGGCTGAAGGTGACCTATGCCGAGGCCAAGAAGCAGGTCGATGCGGTCACGCAGGCGCTGATCGACCGCGGCTTCGGGCCGGACAAGGCGGTCATGATCCTGTCGTCGAACTCGATCGAGTTCGCGCTGCTCTCGATGGCCGCGATGCAGGCGCGCGCGCCGCTGGCGCCGGTGTCGCCGGCCTACTCGGTGATGAGCCGCGATCACGCCAAGCTGAAATACGTCTTCGACCTGATCAAGCCGGGCCTGGTGTTCGTGCAGAACGGCAGTATCTACGCCGATGCGCTGGCGGCGCTCGACCTGGAGGGCGCGTTGCTGGTCCATGTCGACAAGGCGCCGCCGAAGATGCAGTCGCTGCCGTGGAGCGAGCTGGTTGCGACCAGGCCGACCGACGCGGTGCAGAAATCGATCGATCGGATCGAGCCCAAGACCATCGGCAAGTTCCTGTTCACCTCGGGCAGCACCGGCATGCCCAAGGCGGTGATCAACACCCAGGAGATGATGTGCGCCAACCTGGCGATGAGCCAGATGGCGCGCGTGCGCAAGCCCAGCGATCCCGTGCCGGTGATGCTCGACTGGCTGCCGTGGAACCACACGATGGGCGGCAACGCGACCTTCCAGAGCAACCTCGCCGAGGGCGGCACGACCTGGATCGACGACGGCAAGCCGTTGCCCGGCCTGTTCGACGAGACGCTGCGGAACCTGCGCGAGATCTCGCCGACTTACTTCGCCAACGTGCCGGCGGGCTACGCCATGCTGGCCACCGCACTCGAGAAGGACGAGCTGCTGGCGCAGAAGTTCTTCAAGAACCTGAACTCGCTCGCCTATGGCGGCGCCACACTGCCGAGCGACCTCTACGATCGCATGGAGCGGCTGGCGGTGAAGCACACTGGTTACCGCCTGCCGTTCATCACCGGCTGGGGCTCGACCGAGACCGCGCCGACCGCAACCACCGTGCACTGGGCGTCGGAGCGCGTCGGGCTGGTCGGCCTGCCGTTCCCCGGCGTGCAGCTCAAGATGGTGCCGACGGGCGAGGAGGGCCGTTACGAGCTGCGGCTCAAGAGCGTGATCGTGACGCCGGGCTACTACAAGCAGCCCGAGCTCACGGCGCAGATGTTCGATGACGAGGGCTTCTACCGGATCGGCGATGCCGGCCGCTTCGTCGATCCCAAGGATCCGAGTCAGGGCCTGGTGTTCGACGGACGCGTGGTCGAGGACTTCAAGCTGATGAGCGGCACTTTCGTGCTGGTCGGCACGCTGCGCAGCACGGCGGTGGCCGCCGTCTCGCCGGTGCTGCAGGACGCCGTGGTGTGCGGCCAGGACCGCGAGTATGTCGGCCTGCTGGGCTTCCCCAACCTCGCCGCATGCCGGCGGGTCGCGGGCGACGAGAACGTGCAGCTGTCGGCTGACGAGGTGCTGGCCCATCCCAAGGTCGTCGAGACCATCAGGCGCGGGCTCGCGTCCATGAACGCCCACGCCAAGGGCTCGTCGATGAAGGTCAAGCGCGTGCTGCTGATGAGCGAGCCGCCGTCGGTCGACGGCCATGAGATCACCGACAAGGGCTACATCAACCAGCGCGCCACGCTGGAGCGCCGCAAGGCGCTGGTGGACAAGCTCTATGCCGGCGGCGAGGGTGTGATCGAGATCGACTAAGCGCGGTCTGATCGAGGGCATGACTTCGGGAAAACGGTCTCACCGGGGTCAAGCCGTCAACGTGAAGGCACAGGATCTCGGCGACACGGTCGTGCTGACCGGCGAGTGCCAGATCAAGGTCACGACGGGCGGCACGCCGACCGCCTTCGGCGTGCGCTTCGCCGATGTCTATGCCAGGCGCGACGGGCGCTGGCAGATGGTCACCTGGCAGTCGACGCGACTGCCGACCTAGGCATTCTCCTCGGAGATATCCTTGTTGGTGTGGTCGGGCATCATCAGCGTGGCGACGAGGCTGACGATGGCGCACACCGCGATGTACGCGGCGATGGCGTAGCCCGTTCCGAAGCGGGCGAACAACGCCGTGGCGATCAGCGGCGCGGGGCCGCCGGCGGTGACCGAGGCGAGCTGGTAGCCGATCGAGCAGCCGCTGTAGCGCAGCCGCGGCGTGAACCCTTCGGCGATCAGCGCCGCCTGCGGGCCGTACATCAGGTCATGCGGCACGAAGGACAGGATGATGCCGAGGAAGATCAGGCCCGGCACCATGGTGTCCAGCATCCAGAAGTAGACGAAGCCGAAGAGGCCCGTCAGCACCGTGCCGATCAGGTAGATGCGCTTGCGGCCGTAGCGGTCCGACAGTGCGCCCGCGAACGGGATGGTGAAGAGGGAGATCACGCCGGCGCAGATCAGCGCGGTCAGCAGGAAGTCGCGCTCCTGGTGCAGCACCTGCGTGCCATAGGCGAACACGAAGGCGAGGTAGATGTAGGCCGGCGCCTGCTCGGCGGTGCGGGCGAACATCGACAGGAAGACCTGCTTGGGCTGGCGCTTGATCACCTCGATCACCGGCGCGCGCTCGACCCGCTTCTCGGCGACGATGCGGCGGAACGCCGGGGTCTCGAGAATGCCGAGCCGGATGTAGAGGCCGACCCCGACCATGACGATGCTCAGCATGAACGGGATGCGCCAGCCCCATACCAGGAACTGGTCGCCGGAGAGGGCGCTGAACACGAGGACGGCGACGTTGGCGAGAAGCAGGCCCGCCGGCCCGCCGAGCTGCGGCCACGAGGTGATGAAGCCGCGATGCTGGTTGGTGCGCGCCCATTCCATCGACAGCAGCACCG